>Ga0070731_10005635_pt1 | contig 10254 bp, 6 predicted proteins | sample Coa_R1_2_FD_66448 | JGI IMG/M metagenome (GOLD analysis project Ga0070731, IMG submission 66448) | Surface soil microbial communities from Centralia Pennsylvania, which are recovering from an underground coalmine fire - Coalmine... | ecosystem: Environmental > Terrestrial > Soil > Unclassified ... | reverse complement strand
GGCGGCGTTCGTCGCCGCGTTGTGCTGGTGCGGCGGTCTTTTCATCTCGGCCATCGGCGTCTACGAGCATCAGCTGTGGATGCTGTGGCTCGGGTCCGGCGTCATCGGCGGGATCGGCCTCGGACTCGGCTACATTTCGCCGGTATCGACGCTGATCAAGTGGTTTCCCGATCGTCGCGGCATGGCGACCGGCATGGCGATCATGGGCTTCGGCGGCGGCGCAATGATCGGCGCACCGCTAGCGGACATTCTGATGAAGACTTATGCGACGCCTACTTCGGTCGGCGTCTGGGAAACCTTCGTCACGATGGGCGCAATCTATCTCGTGTTCATGATGGGGGGCGCTTTCGGCTATCGCCTACCCGCGGCGGACCGCAAGCCGGCGGGATGGACGCCGCCGGCGATCAAGGATGGCTCGATGATCACCGCGCGTCACGTGCATGTAAATGAGGCGCCGAAGACAGCGCAGTTCTGGCTGATCTGGGGTGTGCTCTGCTTGAACGTGACCGCGGGCATCGGTGTGATCGGCATGGCATCGCCGATGTTGCAGGAGGTCTTCGCGGGCCAACTGCTTGGGGTCGATATCAAGTTCAACGACCTGACGCTTGCGCAGAAGGGGCAGATCGCCGCCATTGCGGCAGGTTTCACGGGCCTCATCAGCCTCTTCAACATCGGCGGGCGCTTCGTCTGGGCATCGTTCTCGGACTTCATCGGGCGCAAGATGACCTACTATACCTTCTTCATCCTGGGCATCGCGCTCTATGCGTCGGTGCCCTGGTCGGGCCACAATGGCCACATCGCGCTGTTCGTCGGCGCCTTCTGCATCATCCTGTCCATGTACGGTGGCGGGTTCGCCACCGTGCCCGCGTATCTGGCCGACATGTTCGGTACACAAATGGTGGGTGCGATCCACGGCAGGCTGCTCACGGCGTGGTCGGCGGCCGGCATATTCGGCCCCGTCATCGTCAACTACATCCGCGAGTACCAGCTCGACCACGGCGTTGCTCGCGCCGCGGTGTATGACATCACGATGTACGTGCTGTGCGCGCTGCTCGTGCTCGGATTCATCTGCAACCTGATGGTGAAGCCGGTAGCGAACAAACATTTCATGACCGATGCGCAGCTCGAGGCCGAGCGCAAGCTCGCCCACGACGCCGCTTCCCGAGCCGCTGTCGGCGCGGCTCGTGCGCCGGTCACGGACACGCCCACTCCCGCGATCACGGTCTGGCTCGCGTGGCTCGCCGTAGGGATTCCGATCGCCTGGGGCGTGTGGGTCACGCTGTCGAAGGCCGTCGTGCTGTTTCGCTAGACTTCGCCGTTATGCGGCGCATCGCGGTGGCTTCGTGGTAGTGGAAAGCATGCAAACAAGAGGCGGCTGACTGCAAGCGAAATCCGGCTGCGCCGCGGATTTGTTCGTGCCGGATCATTCGGTTCCGTAGGTTTGCCTGGACGCCTTGTTTCAGTGGCGAGCCGTGCCCGGTTCACGCTCGAGCGACCGGTAATTGATTTATCGATCGACGCGCGAATCTCAGGACATTCTCCGCCCTCGTGCGGATTCCATCCGGACATTCCTGTTCTTGAGTCGCCGGTTCTACGTCGAGACAGACGGCGCCGCGGACGGTCTTACGCGCTTCGGGAACTTTTTTGCGACCGCGTTGTATTTTGTGCGCAGCGGTCCAAAAAAATGCGCGCGCGTGCCGGGCACCGGCCGGTGTTCCGGCAGAGGCGTGCTTTGCGAGCTCGGACGCCGACTACGGAGGGTGACTACACAATGATCGAGACGCAACTGCTCACTAAACGCTATGGCAGGCTTACTGCAGTGGATGCCATTTCATTCAAGGTGCAGCCCGGCGAGGTGCTGGGATTTCTCGGCCCTAACGGTGCTGGAAAATCGACGACCATGAAGATGATCGCCGGCTTTCTCGCACCCACGTCGGGAAGCGCCACCGTATGCGGCTACGACGTCGTCGACCAGGCGCTGGCCGCCAAGGGTGTCCTGGGCTACCTGCCCGAAGGCGCCCCGAGCTACGGCGAAATGACCCCCTGGCGGTTTCTGAGCTTCATCGCCGACATGCGCGGGCTCACAGGCGCACGGCGCCGCGAGCGCTTCGACGAAGTGATCGGCCGCCTTCACCTGGAAGGCGTGCTCGCCCAGCCGATCGAGACCCTGTCCAAGGGCTTCAGGCGCCGGGTGGGACTTGCGCAGGCGATCGTGCACGATCCGGCCGTCCTCGTTCTCGACGAGCCTACCGATGGGCTGGACCCGAATCAGAAGTACGAGGTCCGCGGCCTGATACAGGCGATGGCGAAGGACAAGACGATCGTCGTATCGACGCACCTCCTCGAAGAGGTCCACGCCGTGTGCAGCCGCGCGATCATCGTCGCCCGGGGTCGCATCCTGGCTGATGCCACGCCCGCCGATCTCGAGGCACGCTCGCGCTACCACCACGCCGTGTCCCTCACTGCTTCCGACGCCGACGCCGCGCGCGACGCATTAGCTCGCCTCCCCGATGTCGCTGCGGTCGAGGTCGACCCCCAGGACCGGCGCGTGACGGCTTTCCCGAAGCCGGGGGAGCATATTTTCGGCAAGGTCAACGACCTTCTCCAGGCGCAGGGAATCGAAGTGACGGAGATACAGCTCGAGAGCGGGCGGCTCGACGAAGTGTTTCGCAGCATCACCGAGGCAGACACGGAGGAGGCGCGGCGATGAGTGCGATCGGTACGATATTCAAGCGGGAACTGGCGAGCTACTTCGCGACACCGGTAGCCTATGTTTTCATCGTGATCTTCCTCGTGCTTGCCGGCGCGTTCACCTTCTACCTCGGGAATTTCTACGACCGCGGACAATCCGACCTGATGCCTTTTTTCAGCTTTCATCCGTGGCTCTATCTGTTCCTGGTGCCCGCGGTGAGCATGCGCATGTGGTCGGAAGAGCGCAAGAGCGGCACGATCGAAATGCTGCTGACCCTGCCGGTGACGATGTGGCAGGCCGTCGTGGGAAAGTTCCTGGCGGCCTGGGCTTTCGTCGGCATCGCGCTCGCGTTGACGTTCCCCATTTGGATCACCGTCAATTACCTCGGCTCGCCGGATAACGGCGTGATCGTCGCCGGCTATCTAGGCAGCTTCCTGATGGCGGGCGCGTTTCTCGCGATCGGCGCTTGCCTGTCGGCGTGCACCCGCAGCCAGGTCATCGCATTCATTCTCACGGTGGTCGTCTGTTTCGTTTTCCTGCTCGCCGGTTTCCCGCTGGTGCTGAATTTCTTCAGCGCCTGGGCGCCGCAAGGCGTCGTCGACGCGGTCTCGAGCCTCAGTTTCCTCACCCATTTCGCCTCGATCAGCAGAGGGGTGATCGACCTGCGCGACCTGCTGTACTTCCTGCTCACGGTGGCGTTCTGGCTCTACGCCAGCGCCGTGGTTGTCGATCTCAAAAAGGCGGACTAGTGGCCACCATGCTATCCAATCGCAGACTCCTGACTGGCGGGACGCTTGCTGTGCTCGCGGTGCTGTTCGTGGCCGTCGTGCTCATTTGCAATGTCCTGTTACGTGGCGCACGCATTGACCTCACCCAGAATCACCTTTACACGCTCTCGCAAGGCACCAGCAACATCCTCAAGAGCATCGACGAGCCGATCCAGCTTCATCTGTTCTTTTCCGACCGCGCGACGCAGGACCAGCCGCAGTTGCGCACTTATGCGCAAAGAGTGCGCGAGGTGCTCGAAGAGATGGTCGCGCGCGCTGGGGGCAAGCTCAAGCTCGATGTCATCGATCCGTTGCCATTCTCGGAGGATGAGGACCGCGCCACGACCTACGGCCTTCAGGGAGTGCCGGCGGGTCCCAATGGGGAAAACATCTTTCTCGGGCTGGTCGCCACCAATTCGACCAACGGCAAGGCGACGATTCCGTTCCTGCAGCCGGACAAGGAGGCGTTCCTGGAATACGACGTCTCGAAGCTGATCCATGAGCTGAGCGAGAACAAGAAACCCGTGATCGGCCTGATGACGGGCCTGCCGATGGGGGGTAGCTTCGATCCGATGACCCGCTCGATGGGCGCACCGTGGGAAGTCGTGACGGAGTTGAGGCAGCTCTTCGACGTGCGCAACCTGGATCCGTCAGCGATCAAGGTGATCGATCCCGACGTGAGCACCATGATCGTGATCCACCCCAAAGGCTTGACCGACGACGCTCAGTACGCCATCGATCAGTTCGTCCTGCGTGGCGGGCATCTGCTGGTGTTCGTCGATCCCAACGCGGAGACCGATCAGGCGGGCGCGGACCCGGACAATCCACAGGCCGCGATGTTCGCGGACAAGTCGTCCGATCTGCCGAAGCTTTTCAAGGCGTGGGGCGTCCAGTATGACCCGCATCAGGTGGTCATCGATCGGGCGCGCGCCGTGCAGATCAGGGCCGGCGGGGCGCCAGTGCGCGACCCAGCGATCATGGGTCTTACCAAACGGGACTTGAACGCGGACGACGTGATCACCGCGAATCTCACGGGGATCAATATCGCGAGCCCTGGATTCTTCCGGCTCGCGAAGGACTCCAAGAGCAAGCTCGTTCCTCTCGTTCAGAGCACCGACCAGGCGATGGCGATACCTTCTGTCCGGGTCCGTATACTTCCCGATCCGTCGCAGCTGCTCGTCGGGTATCAGCCCGGCAACGAACGCTACGTGATCGCCGGGCGCCTCGAAGGAAGCTTCACGAGCGCGTTCCCCGAACGCAAGGATCCGGGACATCTGGCCGAGTCCAAGGGCCCAGGCCAAATCCTGCTTGTCGCCGATACCGATCTCCTGACCAATCGCATGTGGGTGCAGGTGCAGCAGTTCTTCGGTCAGAATGTCATCAACGCGTTTGCGAACAACGGTGATTTCTTCGTCAATGCCGCCGACAATCTGACGGGGTCGGAGGACCTCATTTCGATACGCGGCGGCGCGACGTCGCAACGACCCTTCACCAAGGTGGAGGACATGAAACGCGCAGCCGAAGACAGCTTCCGTGACAAGGAAAACATCCTGCAGGCGCAGCTCAAGGATACGGAACGCAGGCTGTCGTCGTTGCAGACTGCAAAGGCCCGGGGCGACGAGGCCATGCTCTCTCCCGAACAGCAAAAGGAGCTGTCCAGCTTCGTGGGCAAGCGGGCGGACATCCGCAAGCAGTTGCGCCAGGTGCGGCGCGGGCTCGACGAGCAGCTGGAGGCGCTGGGCACGCGCATCAAGCTCATCAACATCGGCCTGGTTCCTCTATTGTTGACCGTGGCCGCCCTCGCGTTCGCGTGGTGGAAACGTCAGCCCAAAGTCGCGGGAGGAGTTCGCGAATGAACGCCAAGACGCTCTATGTATTGATCGCTGCTGCGGTGGTAGCCGTCGGAGCCGCGATAGGCCTGCACGATTGGCGGCAACCGAAGACCGAGTTCGATGAGCAGGCAAAGCCCTTGCTTCCGACGCTGCGCGACCACGTGAACGATGTGAGTGGCGTCAAATTGACCGGCGCCGGTGGCAAAGTCATCGCGACATTGAGCCGCAACAAGGATGGGTGGGGCATCGCCGAGCGAGCCGGTTATCCGGCAGACGTCACCAAGCTGCGTGATTTCCTGATCAGGCTCGATCGCGCGACGCTGATTGAGCCCAAGACCGACAATCCGAAACGCTATTCCGACATCGGCGTCGGTGACGTGAAGGACGCACAGGCCAAAGGGGTTCTGGTCGAACTCAGCGGACTGTCCGGCCCCGTGGCGCTGATTGTCGGTGACTACAGCGCGCCGTCCGGGGGCACCTTCGTGCGTCGCGACGGCGAAGCCTCGAGTTGGCTCGCGAGCGGCAGCCTGATTCCGGTGAAAACCGTCACCGACTGGGAGCAACGCGAACTGGTCGACATCGCACCGAACCGAATCGCGTCGATCGTGCTGCGTTCACCCGACGGGAAAACGCTCACGATGTCGAAGCGGCAACAAAACGACCCGAACTTCGACATCGCCGATATACCGAAAGGACGCGAAGCGAATCCAGGCGTCGCCGCCATGCTGAGCGCCTCGCTCTCCGGCATGAAGATAGACGACGTGGCTTCGGCCAAGGACCAACCCGTTCCAGCCCAGGGCTACAATGCAAAGTACGTTACGTTCGATGGCGTGACCATTAACGCAACGGGCTGGACCAAGGACGGGAAGGACTATGTCCAATTGTCTGCGGCGCTTGACCAAGCCATTGCCGATGCGTGGGTCGGCCAGGAACAGGCCAAAGCGGCCTACGACGCCGCAGCGCAGGCCGCGCACAGCGCTTCAACGCCCGCCAAGTCCAACGACACCCACAGCGATCAGGAAGCGGCCGAGGCTGCCCCCAAGCCGCTCGCGGTGAGCGACCCGTCCAAAGATCGAAAGGACAGATTGGACGCCGCGAACAAGGAGGTCGTCGCGCTGAACAAGAACTTCTCCGGGTGGACGTTCGTCGTGCCAAACTCCACGTTCAGCAATATGAGCAAGAACATGAACGACGTTCTCAAGCCGCTCGATGTCAAAAAGCCGGCCGCCGCGAACGGCAAATCTGCGAACGTCTCTGCCGATGCGATCTTCGGCCCCAAGCCACGCTAGATGCGACGGGATTGGGCGAACACGAGTTCGCCGATAGACCACACGTGGCATCGCTCGCCCGAAGACAGCGCAGTTCGCTGACGTTTCCTGCGCGAAAGGACGCTAGGGACCACCGAGTCGCCGGTCGCGGCATTCTCGCGAAGACTTCCGGATCGCCAAGGTTCAACCGGTTCGCCCGCCGGTACGCCAAATACTCGCTCGAACCCTTCATTTCCCAGCAACTCTGCGGCCTCGTGCAACGGGCAGGCACCGCCTGGAGTTTAGTCGGCCCCTGGCGCTCTTCGCCACCGGGGGCCGTGCCACGCCCTGCGCGGGCTTACGGCAATTTGGCGATTTGGTTGTCGATCAGAATATTCAATGCGGTCTGATTCGGGTCTTTGATCGTCGCCGTGATGGATGCCTGCATGTTCTGAAGCAGGTTCTTCGCCTGGGCGTATTGGCCAGACTGTAGATCTGCCATGGCGGCATTGAACACAAACATCAGTTTCGAGCGAATGGCCGAGGCTAGCGCTGGGTTGGTGAACTGGGAGTCAGGAAGCAGTCCCGTCGTCGGGGCCGTCGTGCAGATTGAGGCCAAGGCACACGTCACTCCGGACGCAATCTGACCCCAACCCAGGTCAAGCACGATCTTGGCATTGTCCTGGGCCATGATAGTGCCGGCAATCTCGGTCAAGCCGGCCACTTGGGTGACGAAGTAATTCTCGTCGAATCCCGCGGCTCCCGCCTCGGTATTGAGCTGCGAATATTCCTGCGTCCAGGCTCCCGGCCAATCGCCAGCCAACCCGACTCCCGGAATTTGCGGAGTGTACGATCGTCCTTTATTGACCGGACTCAATACCTGCTTTTGAAAGCCGCCATTGAGCCCGGGCGCGACACCGCCCGAGCTGGCCTCGACGCGCGGCCAATTGTTGTCCTGGGCGGCCTTGCCGACGGTGTTGATGAGCCACGTGTTGTTATTGTTTACGTCGATAAAGCTCGCGATCAACCCACCGTCCTGCGGACCCGCCGTGGAATAGACGTAATCATTACCGCCCATCCCAGTCTCCACAGTCGCCCGCCCACCCATGTGCTCCATCCCCATCGTCGCGACGATGGATTGCAGCTTCTGTGGATTGTTGAGGTAGTAATCATATTGCGACCACGCAGTTTCGGCCCCCGGCATGAAGTGTCGGCTATCAAACCAGAAGATCAGGGTTCTCGGCCGCAAGCTCTGGGGAATATGGTTCATGTAATAGAGGATGCTCAACATACCGAAGCTGCCATCCTCTTCCACGAGCGACATCGCGTCGGTGTGCGTCGAGAGAAGGAGCTGCTCGTCTTGCGGCGTGCCGTAGTTCTTGCCCGGCAAGTAACCGATAACGTACTTCCCCTGAACGGGTACAAAGCTCGCCTTGAGCGTCAACGTTGCCGTGGCACCCGCCATGGCGTCGGTTATCACCTTGGCTCCATTCACCCTGTCGAGACATAGCGTGGGAACGCTTTGGTACACAGTGCCGGGACCGCCACTGCCGGTGAGGCTGTAGACGCTGCGTTGAATGAGCCCAAAGGCTCCCGCCGGCGACAAATCGTAGACGATGACCATGCCTGCCGCGTTGCCTCTCATCGCAGTGGTCGCGAATCCGTTGACCTGACTCCAAACCCATCGATACCAGTACGAACTGCTCACGTTCGCGGGCACCGGCGTGAACATTGGGAACGACCAGTTGCCAGGGCTTTGGTACTCGTAGTCGGTATACGTGTAATTGGGCAGGATCGCGTTCGTGTACGAATAAGGAGGGTTCACGTTCGGAACGGCGGCCGGATAGGGTACCGTCTTGAAGACGACGATCTTTCCGGCAATGCTCGCCGGCGGATTTGATGGATCGTAGTAGACCATCGGCGCGGTGATTCCATTGTCGGGCGTTCCCCCGGACGTCATACCGTAGGAGGCGACAACGGGCACCGGCGTCCCGTTCGAGACGAGTTTTTCGATCTCGACCCCGGAGCCATAAACGTGGGTATTAGGGTCCGGCCAGTCGTTCACCGTGAAAAAAGTGTAGGGAAGATCTTGAGTGAAGAGATCGACCGCACCGAATTCCTGCATGGTCGTCTCGATGAAATTGACCCATTGGGTACCGCCCGCGCTCCCCGCGTAGGTCGTGCCAATCTGAGATTTGAACATCGCCCACTGCAGGGCTTGTGCCGGCGTGATCATGAAAGCCGGGTTGATCTTCAAGAGATCCGGGCTGCCGCTCGTTAGCGGCGCGGCCGGCGCACCCGTAAATGCCCCAACCAGCATCAACGATCCCACGACAAGTTTCACAATCGTTGATTTCTTCATGTCATCCTCCTCCTCAAGCGGTTGGCTCGACATTCCCACGCCGGCTTCCTCTGGTTCAATTTAGGGATGATGCTCGTACCAAATCAACTGACGAAATGAGCGGAAAGCCGGATAAGAACCTGTAACAGACAGAAAAATTTCCTCATACTCCCAAGCCCGTTGCGCTGTCAACGGTTGAGTTGTTTCAACTAATTTCATCACCGCCGCCTGGCAATCCCCGCAATCGAACGGCCACCTCGGGCTCGCTACGGGGCGGACAGAGCGAGCCGAAATCCGTAACCTGCGCCCCGCGCGGATGGCGGAAGCCCGATCCGTCTTGTCACTCGAACGAAGCTTGAGAGGTCGCCCCAGTACCCGCCTCGGAGCGACCGAACACCCCCCGTTGCCGCGCCTCGAGGCTCGTCCTTCGGGCTTCGCGCGTAGTACCGCGCGTCATACCAATCCGCCGTCCACTCCCATACGTTGCCCGTCATGTCATAGAGTCCGACGCCGTTTGGCTTCTTTAGACCCACCGGGTGGCTCTTGAACACGGAGTTGCTGTAGTACCAGGCGTAGTCTCCGAGTTCGTTCTCGCTGGCGGTTCCTGCCCACTTTTCCTGTTTTCCTGCGCTCCGAGCCGCGAATTCCCATTCCGCCTCCGTTGGAAGCCTGTACGTCTTGCCGGTGCGTTCGCCGAGCTTGCGAACGAATTCCTGCACCTCGTTCCATGAAACGTTCTCGACCGGACAAGTAAGTCCGCAATGTGATTCCACGGACGGATTGGTGCCCATCGTCCCCGTCCACTGCATTTGCGTCACCGGATACTTGCCGAGATAGAAGTCTTTCACGCACACCTCGTGCGCAGGCCGCTCTTCGTCGGCACCGTCGCCGAAGGTGTCGCCCATCATGTAGCAGCCGCCTTTCACGAGAACCATGTCCATAAGCCTAATCGGGTCCGGCGGTCCGATCGGCCAGTCATCCGCAGTGGCCCGAAGAAGGGGGAAGCTGAAGAAAAACAAGAGTGTCAGGCGGACGATAGATCTCCGTGAGGTCATGAAGCGACTCCCGATTTTCAGGTTGCTCGCGCGAAGCGGTTCGCCGGTATCGATCGGCGCGCGTAGATGGATGGGCAGAGTCCATCCGCTCTTCCACATAGTTTCGCAGTACGCGAATTTGCTATTCAAAGTGGCTCCGGGTCTCATCGCGTCGGTGACACCCGTTGCAGGTCTGGATAGGGATGAACGTACTCGTCCCGGTTGACCCGCGTCATCCGCCATGGCGCGTGATTGATGATTACGCTGCGCGTACTCCAGTCGATCCCTCCGCCGCCCCAGCCCCACGCCTGGAAGTATCCGCCTATCACGTCAAAGTTCTT
>Ga0070731_10005634_pt1 | contig 10254 bp, 8 predicted proteins | sample Coa_R1_2_FD_66448 | JGI IMG/M metagenome (GOLD analysis project Ga0070731, IMG submission 66448) | Surface soil microbial communities from Centralia Pennsylvania, which are recovering from an underground coalmine fire - Coalmine... | ecosystem: Environmental > Terrestrial > Soil > Unclassified ... | reverse complement strand
GATCGCAGGTGGTCGATCAGCGCGAAGGACTTCTTCGCGAGGCCGCTCTTGCCCGGCGCCAGCGGCGGATACAAGAGTCCCTCACCCGGCGTGCCCGTAACAGGCACCACGCAAACCAGTGGAAAGCGCTGGTCGCCGATCACCTCTGGATCGCTCAAGACGATGCACGGTCTGACACCACGCTGTTCGTGTCCGATGGTGGGATCGAGCTCGACGACGACAACCGCGCCGCGGCCGAGTTTCACTCGCGCCCCTCCACCCAGCCTTCGCCGGAGACCCACCGAATCGGCCTGCCAGCGTTGCTGTCGACGAGTGCCGCGGCATCTTCCTCGGGTAAACCGCGCGTCCACTCCTCAAGCCCCTGCTCGGCGAGTTCAGCGCTCTCGGGGTGGGGATTGTCCAGCGACCGACGAAGCTCGTCACGACGACGGCGATCAAGTTCGTTGCGGACGGCTTCCGCGATGAACTTGCTGCGGTTCTTCTGCCGCCGGTCGATATCCCTCACGAGGTCCTTGGGTAAGGTGACGGTTACGCGATCAACGCTGGCCATTTCATACTCCTGGTATGATCCTACCGTAGATATATCCTGGAGTTTTAGAGGCCAACTGGCATGCTATCAAACTTTGAAAAATACCTGATTTTGGCCTTATTCAGCAATTCAGCTGGGACAGGTTCTCAGGGCTCTCGCCTCTGGGCGCCGCTTGGCTCCTCAACTTGCGAGGCCGGTTGTAGATCGCTCGGGCGCGGCCGGCGCCAGTCGTAATACTGCAGCCGGCATGCGGGGCACTTGTTCAAGGGCGCTGCCAGGAACCGCTGTAGCCAGCTCAATGGATTTTTGGAGAAGTTATCGATGCGGTCGCGCTTGTACATCCGGTGCACGTTATCGCTGCCGCATCGTATACACCGCGTATACCGGGAAAAGATGAAGCGGTAGGTGGAAAGTAAGAAGGGGTGAAAGTGGCCGACATAAGAATGGCAGTCGCGGCAGGCATACAGAGCCGAATAGACTCTCCTGTGAAAGAAGCCTCGGTGGATTCTCTTGAGCGGCCCTCGGCACTTAGGGCAGTACGGCACTGGCTGCATTATGGCGCTCTTTACAATCTGGTGACAAGCGGCGCACACGCCAGCCCAGCGCGTCAGACGCTGTCATACATTGTTGACGAATGTAGACGAGCTTTAAAAAGAGTCAGGTGTAATACGAGCTACCAAACGCAACATTATGCGGTTATAATTACTCTCGCATGTTCGTCGAAGCATTGCTGGTGCTGATCCTCGTCAGTCTCTGGTTTGGTCTCTATCAGATTGTGAAACAGCAAGGGCGCATCATTTTGCGGCTGGATGCACTCGAGCAGCAACGCGCGGCCGCTGCTCAGCCAGCGGAACCGCTGGGCCTTGAAGTGGGAACGGAATTTCCCGCGTTCAGTCTTCCCGATCTCGCAGGCGCGCAAGTTGCGCTCGAAAGTTTCCGCGGCAAGCGCGTGCTGCTGGTTCACTGGAGCCCGCAGTGCGGCCACTGCGATCTGATCGCTGCCGATCTGGCGCGCCTCCAGCCGGATTTTGCCAAGCGCGGCGTGCAGTTGCTGCTGCTGGCTCATGGCGATGCGGATGCCAACCGCAAGCTGGCGGAAGAGCACGGTCTGCAATGTCCGATCCTGCTTTATAAAGACGCGAAGGCGCCCGAGCCGCTGGCAAACCTGGGCACGCCTTCAGCCTATCTGCTGGATGCGGAGGGCCGGGTGGCGAAGCCGCTGGCCGTTGGGTCTGAAAAGGTTCCGGCGCTGGCAGCGGAAGCTGCCAACGAAGAAGTCGTTGCCGGGAAGAAATCGAAGCGGCTGCCGGGAGAAAAATCGCTCAGCATGAGCCGCATCGTGCGCGATGGCCTGAAGGCCGGCACGCCCGCTCCGGCGTTCAGCCTGCCGGATATTTACGGACGGACGGTTTCGCTCGACGATTATCGCGGCCGGCGCGTGCTGCTGGTCTTCAGCGATCCGCATTGCGGCCCGTGCGATCAAGTAGCTCCGCAACTGGCGGAGGTGCACAAGAAGCACGCCAATAATGGCTTGGCTTTCGTGATGGTGGGCCGCGGCGAAGCCGAAGAGAACCGGAAGAAAGCCGAGCAGCACGGGATCCAGTTTCCCGTGCTCATGCAGGAGAAATGGCGGCTGTCGAAGGAGTATGGAATTTTCTCCACGCCGGTGGCGTTCCTGGTGGATGAGGGCGGTGTGATCGCCAAGGATGTGGCGATCGGTCCCGATCCGATCATGGCCCTGGCCCAGGAAGGTTTGAAGGCACAAAAGGAAACCAAGTATGAGCTATCTTATCGATGATGTTGCGCGCATCCTTGCAACCCCGATGCCTCGGCGTAGGGCGCTCGCGTTGGCGTTTAGGGCGCTGGCCGGTGGCGCAGTCCTAGCTAACCTGGGGACGCAGCCGGCACTCGCGGCCTGCAGCTCCTCCACATGTGTAGCGAGCGGTGGCTGCTGCAACGGTGGCGTCAATGCTGGTACCTGCAAGACAACACCCTGCGCGGCCGGGACCTGCTGTATTGGCGGCGGTTGCGTGACCTGTACTGTTTGCTGCGGAACCTTCCCCACCCAAAAATGCTGCACCGGCAGCACTCCTTGCTGCTGCAACAGCGGTAATTGCGCAGCCACGGTTCAGGGTGGGGGTTGCCCCAGTCCTAGCAGTTGCTAGGCGGACGGGGAACACGAACCCGATTCGCATGTCAGGCCGAGCGCCCTCTAGTGGGATTCTCGCCTTGTCCACGCTCGCAATCGGTTATGCGTGCTACAGCTACGGGGGCGGCGGACTCGCAGAGCTAAACCTATCGTTGCTTATTCTGGGGATTGCCGCGTCAATCTTGGCGGCCTGTGCCTCGGCGCAACTGCAATACCCGCAGCCCGAGCGAGTTGCACTGGCTGCTGCCGTGCTGTTTCCCGCTTACATCGCTTTCCAGCTGGTTCCCCTGCCCTTAACGCTGGTGCGGATTCTTTCTCCGGAGCGCGCCGAGATAACCGACGCCTTGGCGTCGGTTATGCCACGTCTGAGCTTTACGCCCCTCGCCATCTCACCGACCAACACTTGGCTCTACCTGCCACGCATGACCGGTTATGTCCTCGTTTTCGTGTTGGTCCGCGAAGTCGCTCGTCGATCAAAGGGGCAGCCCTGGTGGCCGGTTGTCCCGCTCATTTTAATAGGTGGGCTCGAGGCGGTGTGGGGTCTGATTCAGCGTCTCGCTGGCGCGCAAACCGTATCTGGTACGTACGCGAACAAGGACCACTATGCCGGGCTGCTTGAGATGACTCTGCCCTTGACAATCATGTATGGGATCGCCCTTCTTTATCGAGGGAGGGTCCGAGGTGTCTTCTCTACGTCGTCGACGTTTAAAGCGTGTGGCGTCCTGTCTCTCGCGGCTGTAACTCTCCTCGCTATTACATTTTCCTTTTCGCGAATGGGGTTCGTCTCGATGCTGGGCTCTCTATTTGTGATGGGCGCCCTCGCTGTCGGATCGAAACTACGGGGCTGGAGAAGGTGGCCCGCTCTCATGGGTCTGGCAGTTCTCATTCTTCTGGTCTTCGTTTTCTTGCCTCCGGACGAGCTTGTCCAAAGGTTTGGACAGATCCGCTCCGACGCGACCACTGAGGGACGCTGGCCGATCTGGAAAGATACCCTGGATCTGATCCGCGCCTATCCGCTATTCGGCTGCGGAATGGGCAATTACTATCCCGGTCTGTTGAAATACCAGACGTCGCAGTTAGGATGGGCTTGGCTTGAGGCGCACAACGACTACCTGCAATTACTTTCCGAGCTTGGCGTCATTGGCTTTCTCATTCCGACGGCCCTGATGGCAGCCGTTTTCGTGCGCGCGGCGCGGGCAGCCCTTTTCGGCATCCGTGGTGAGACGCACCTTCTGGGAGTGGCTTTGGCCGGAGGCATCGCGGCCATACTAATCCACAGTGTCGCAGACTTCAACCTATACATTCCGGCGAATGCCATGGTCTTGTGGTGGCTATCGGGCATTTCCGCTAGTCTTCCGACTCCAGGGCGACGTGAGCCATCGCCACCGGTCATGAAGCGCGCTTCGTGTGTACCCAAGTTCGTTGGCACCGTCGGCTGCCTTCTGTGCCTGTACGCTGCGGCCTGGCTGATCTTTCTTCATCTATTCGATTACGACTGGCGCGCCGAGCCCATCTTTTGCCGGTTCGGCATTTGCGACACCGGCACCCTCCTGAGCGTCCGCGAGCTCCTCCACGGGGGAACCACCGCTGCAGTGTTGCCACCGGGCGAGCTCCTTGAGTTCCTCCGCCGGGATCCAGCGGGCCCCTACCGCTGGTGCGACTTGGGCGAGTCGGTGCAGAAGGCTGGAGAGGTCGGCACAGCGCGCTATTGCTTCAATCGGGCAATCGCGCTCGGCCCAAACCTTCCCTACATGCTGTTGCGGGCCGCGAAGTTCCATGTCGGCCTGGGAGAGAAGAGAGATGCCGTTGACCTCATGGCCCGCACTTTGAAGGCGGACCCCGAATTCGACTGGACCATCTTCGGCGCCTATCAGCAAATGCAGATTACTGTTGACGAGATCCTGCGCCACGGCCTACCCACAGGTCCGCGGGCCTCGCGATCCTTCATCCGGCTCTTGATCGATCAAGAGCGAATTCCCGACGTGGCGAAAACCTGGGACTGGATCGTCGCGCGCAGCTACGCCGATGACAAGCTGGCCAATGAATACGTCGAATTCCTCATGCGCAATAAAAAGCCGGAAGCCGCCGCGCAGGCCTGGGCGCAGTACGCCGGCAGCCGGAGCAAGGGCTATCCGGAATCTAATCGTCTCTTCAATGGGGATTTCGAGTCGGACCCGGCGGGAAGCCGGTTCGACTGGTCGCTCGACCCGGCTTCCGGCGCCGCCATCGATTTCGACCGCGACGCCCCGCATTCGGGCGCGCGCGCGCTGCGGATTCGGTTCGATGGAACGAAGAACGTGACCGACACCGGCGTCCGGCAGACGGTCTTTCTCAAGCCGGGGCGGTATCGCTTTCAGGCTTACGTCCGCAGCAAGGAAATCTCCACCGACGAGGGCGTGTCGTTCAGCGTGGCAGACCCGGAAGCGCCCAAGCGGCTGAGCTTCACGACCGAGGCCATGCTGGGAACCAACGACTGGAAATTAGTGGAACATGCGTTTCAGGCGCTGCCGGGGACCGGGCTGGTGGAGGTGCGCCTGGTGCGCAAGAAATCGTGGCGATTCGATAATTTGATTCGCGGGACGGTGTGGTTGGATCAGGTGAGTATTAGCGAGGAAAAAGGGGAGGGCGCCGCAAGGCCGGCGGTCAAATAGGCGGGAGGTTACCAGCGCTCGGATTTTACCGGGAAGCCGGCCCAGGCGTTCAGCAGGCCGAACCACTCGTGCGTAACCGACATGGCGTCGGCCGCGTTGCGCCACCAGCGGCTCGGCACAAACGGGTCATCTGGCGTGTAGCGAACGATGGCCTCGGGGCGGTCGCCGACGAGTGCGTGCCAGATGACCTTGACGCGGCGAGCGTGGTATTTGGAGGTGATCAGGATTACCCGGTCGCCGCCAGCGGCTTTGAGCTCGCGAGCGACGGCGCTCACTTCGTCGGCGGTGTTCACGTCTCGCTCCGGCAGGAGACGGATTGCCGCTTCGGGCACGCCGATGCGCTCGAGGACCTGGCGGCTGTAGACATGCTCCGGAGTCCGCTCAATTCCTAGTCGGGCCAGCGCGAGATCTTCCTCGAAAACACCGCCCTGTGTCAACCAGACTTCGCGCGCCCAGCCCTGCTTGTAAATGGCTCCTGCTTCTAGGGCGCGAAACGGCACATGGCCGCCGAAGACCACGACGGCGCGGGCTGACTGCAGGGGATCCTCAACGACGAGCCACGTTCCAGCCCCGATGAGCGCAAGCAGACCTAGGGCCAACGCGGCTACCAGGAGGAGAATAGCGAAAAGAGCGCGCTGCTTGTGCGAGAAATGTCGCCGGTGGATCGCGGGAGGCGAAGGCACTGCTGTCACAGGAGGCTCTTCAGCGACGTGAGGCCGTATTTTCCCATGACGCGAAAGGCGTGAAGCGGGCAGTACAACGGGGAGAGAAGCGAGGGTAGGCTCAGGGCCGAGTGGTCCTCTTCGGTGGGCGTAAATGCCAAGCGAGTGCAATAGACGAGCTTGTCCCTGAAGCGCTCGCGGGCATTGAGAAAAAATAGGTGGTCTCCAAGGTCGCCGGCAGCGGTGTCCTCACGGAACAGCGACTTCACGACACTGCCCGCCAAGCGAACTAAAGACTGGTCTTGCTCCGCGCTCTGCATGATTTCAGCGGGGACCGGCGCACCCAATAGATGACCGGCCAAGAACACGCCCAATCGAAGCATCCTGCCGGCTCCCAATGAGGAAGCGCGGCTCGTGAGAAGAGGCCAGTCGATTTCTTCATTAGAGACGACGAGCAGCCGGGCAACGTCGCAGATCCACGCAAGTCGTGACCAACGGTGTTTTGTAGCGTGAGCAGAGAGCGCCAGGAGCAAATCCTCAGGAGTGAGCGCCAGGATTTCACGCCCGCAAAAGGATTTTCGTTCCAGGCGCCGCCAAAGGGCTTCATCGTCCAAAGAGAAGCAGCAGTAGGGCGCAAGGAAAGCCTGGTGGATTTCGATCAGCAATCCGTTTTCGGTTGTGAAGTGGAGTTCATAGCGCGCACGAAGGTACGCTGTCTCCGGCGCAGAGTCCGTGGGAAGATCGGTCCGGTAACCCTGGGCGAGCATTGCTTCCTTTGCCCTGGGGACGTCTTCCCTGCGAATCAGAATATCGAGATCAACGGATTCGCGAAGCGCGATGTTCCCGTATAGCGAAGCGGCCAACACGGGCCCCTTGAACGCTAGTGCGGGGATGGAGTGGGTTTCGAATAGGTCGAGGACCTTGAGAAGTTCCGCGGTCAGGTACAGAGACTGCCTTGCACGCTCACGCGATTCAGCCTGAAGCTGGGTTGCGCAAAACTCCGGGAGCGGCCTATCGAATTGGTGAAGAAGTTGAGCGACTAGAGGCGACACGCCGTGCCGGGAGGCCAGTTCGAAGAGGCGGGGCCAATCGGTCACATGCCGAAGTAGTTCGGGGAACCCCTCCGCGGGTTCCGAAGAGACAAACTGGCGTGCGGCGCAGAGCAGCAGCTTCGGTTCGGGGCTGGTAAACTCCATCAAACCGGTTGATATCCCATTTGTGCGGTCCACGACTTGGCATACATCTCACCGCGGGCCAGCAGTTGGTCGTGGGAGCCGGATTCGACCACCTGGCCGTTGTCAATCACGTGAATGACATCGGCGCGCATGGCGGTGGTTAGGCGATGGGTAATGAGGATCGCGGTCCGGCCGGCACTCAGTTCGCGGAACCGATCGAGCCAGTCGGCTTCGGCCCAGGGATCCATGGCGCTGGTGGGCTCGTCGAGGATGAGGATGGGGGCCTGACGCAGGAAGGCGCGGGCGAGAGCAATGCGCTGCCACTCTCCGACGCTGAGCTCAACGCCATCAGCGAAGGACTTGCCGAGAAGGCTCGCGTAGCCCTTGGGTAGACGGCGAATGATTTCATCAGCACCCGCGGCCTCCGCCGCAGCCTTAACTTCGGCCGCATCCGACGACCCGGTCATATCGCCGAAACAGATATTATCGGAGACTGTATCGTTGTAATGGACCGGCTGCTGGAACAGAACTGTAATCAAGTGGCGGAGTTCTTGAAGCGGCAGTTCGCGCAAGTCCGTTCTTTCGATTTCGATGCTGCCCGACTCCGGATCGTAGAACCTGCAAAGGAGCTTCAGCAACGTGCTTTTTCCAGCGCCATTGGGGCCGACGATCGCCACCATCTGGCCAGCCGGAATCGTGAGATTGAAATTCTGGAGAGCCGAACGATCGCTGCCGGGATACCGGAAAGCAATCTCGCGAAAACGAATTTCCGCGCGCAGCGGAGCCGGGACCGCAAGCGGAGCAGGCGGGTCCACGACTTTGGGTTCGAGCGCCAGAAACGCGAACAAGTTGCCCAGGAAGAGACTATTTGCGTAGAGCTGGCCCAGGTTCTCCAGCAGTGTGCGCATAAGCCGGAGGCCCTGTTGGAAGGCCTGGTAGAAAAGAGCCAGATCGCCGAGCGTCACGAGTCCACGCACGGTTTTCCATACCATCCAGATCAGGGCGACCCCACTGATCAGGAGAGCAACGGCGCCCGCCTCCAGTTCGGCTATGCTCTGGTGCTTGGCCAGTCCAATATGCTCGTTGCGCAGCTTCTTCCGCAATGCCTGGTGGGCCGACTTGAAATGATCAGCTAATCCAAAGAGGCGCAGCTCGGCGGCGGTTTCGGCGGTGGTGAGCAGCCAATCGTAATACCAGGTGCGGCGCTCGTCAGCGGTATTTCGCCAGCGCCACTGGTGTTGACGTAGTGTGTAACGCAACACCGTATAGAAGGCCGGGAGTGTGCTGGCGAGGAGCGCGACCGGCAGCCATGTCCCGTAAGGCATCAATACCGCGAGCATGGCTGCCAGGGTGATTCCGTTTTGCGCCAGGCTCCCGAGGCTCTCCAGCAACGCCATGGGGCGATAACTGGCGTCGGCACGAGCGCGATGGAGGTGGTCGTAATAATCCGGCGACTCGTAGAAGGCAAGGTCAGCGGTGGCCGACTTCTGGTGGATCAGGCTGCTGATGTGATCCTGAACCAGCTCGGCCTGGGCGGTCCGGACCCAGCCGGCGAGGCTGCGCAGTAGTTCGCCCAACAGCATGATCCCGGCCATAATGGTGACGAGAACAAGCGCGGGGCGAATGTTCTGCCAGGAGCTGCTGCCACGGAGCGTCGCCACTAAGCTATTGACCAGGGCGCGAGTCAAATAGACAATGGCGACTGGCAGAAGTCCTTGCAATAACAGCAGGACAGCCCAAGTGGTAGTCCAGCCTCGGGCCGCAGCCCAGACCAGGCCCAGGGCGCGGGGCAGATACGGCAGTTGCGCAGCGGCCTTTAGTAGCTTAGGAACGATTGCTATCGAAAGTACCTTCACCGGAGGCGCTCTCTAACCGCAGACCGGAAAAAATCCTCTAAGGCGCGGACACATTCAGTTTGGGAGTAGAGGCGCGCGTGGTTCGCCTTCATGCCCTCCAGAATCTGTGAGCGCCACTGCTTATCCAGCCCCAGCCTGACCGCGATGTCCACATATTCATTCTTGTTTGACGCGATGGTTTCGGTGACGCCGAGCTGCTTGAGAATCCCGTAGCTGTGCCTTCCGCGCATGTACGTCCCAGGCAGCGTGACGATGGGGAGCCCGCAGGCGATGGCCTCAAGCGCCGTCACTCCGCCGGACCACTCCAAGGAATCAAGAAATACGTTCGACACCAGATTCAGATTCCGGTAATCCAACGGAGTGAGGGGCGGCAGGATCACACAGTGATCCGATGCTTCCAGACCCTCCGCCGCAAACGCGCGCTGCACGCGCACGCGAAAGTCTCTTGCAACCATGTCGTTCAGCCCCAGGAACACAAACTGGGAAGCAGGAAGCCGTTTGGCAATCCGCGCAAAGAGGTCGTCATGCTGCGGGAGATACTTGAAGCTAGTCTGGCAGCAGAGGAAGACGATCCGGTTTTCACCGAGGCCGAAGTCGGCTCGTGCTTTTCCGAGTAGCGGACGCGGAATCACCGGCTTGGGGTAGCAAACGCCAATGCCGGGCAGGTGGACCAGGCGCTCGGAGTAATGCTCCTGCCCATCCGGTGGCTCCATTAGCTCGCTCGACAGGTAATAGTCCATCATTGGCGAGCCCGAGGTAATGGGGTGAGCCCATCCGAGGCACTGCACTGGCGCCAGGCGCAGGGCCGACATCATTGCCATTCGCCGGTGCCTCACATCCAGAAATATGGCCACGTGGAGGTTGTCCGACAGGACCGCACTGCAAAGGGGCTCGAACTCACCGGGAATATGATGAAAGTGATCACTCGCGTGGCGGACCGTTTCCGTGACTGCGTCTACCGCCTGTCCATTGTGATAGGCGAACAATTCAAAATCCTGCCGGTTGCGCTCGCGAAGCCAACCCAAGAAAAGCTTGGAGACGCTGTGATTCCGAAAGTGCGCAGAAATGTAGCCGACCCGAATCTTCCCGCCAGGCGGGATAGGGGGCATCGCTAGCGGCTTTACCCAATTCGGATAGTTAGCAGCCATCACCCGGTGAACAAAACGGCCGTATTGCTCTTGCAATTCGCGATCGTTGCGGCCCTGGTAACCCAGGTAGAAATTCAGATGCTG
>Ga0070731_10005633_pt1 | contig 10254 bp, 7 predicted proteins | sample Coa_R1_2_FD_66448 | JGI IMG/M metagenome (GOLD analysis project Ga0070731, IMG submission 66448) | Surface soil microbial communities from Centralia Pennsylvania, which are recovering from an underground coalmine fire - Coalmine... | ecosystem: Environmental > Terrestrial > Soil > Unclassified ... | reverse complement strand
GCGTCGTCCTGGAATTGAGTACTCAGGCGGGTAAACAGCGGCTTCTTGAAGGAAAAGACGAAGGAGGCGGTTTCGGAAGGAGTGAAACCCTGCTGGGCACGGCTGCGGGTAATCTCGGCCATCATCTCACGCATTGGGCCCCAACCCGCAGCTTCCAGATCTGTGCCGCCCGATTCCACGCCCTGCCGCAGGAGCTTCAGGAAAAGGGCGCATTGCGAGCGAAGTTCCGATTCCTTCATCAGGTCGGCGCGCCTTGTCGCGTTGCTCATCTCCTTAAGCCAATCCTCGATCAGCGAGGACTCATCCATCGAAGAAATCTCAGCCAAAGCCGCGCCGCGGTTTTGCAAGCTCTTACTCATGTGTTTCTCCTTAGATTTGGTGCGCATCCGGGAGTATGGCAGGATGAATCAGGTCATTGAAGCGAACTATCAAGAAAGTATCACATTACAGCGTCCTGCCAACCCTGGCAACAAACCAGAAACTGCTCGCTGTCGAACACTTGGATCGAAGAGAATTTTCGATCAGGGGTCAGGGAAGCCATCAATATGTGGCTTCCGCTTTCCGCGATAGCTTGAGATGCCGCCCCCGCGAAAAGAGCTGCTATTAGAATTTTCGTTTTCGAAGGCGGGAATGAAGGGAGAATGAAAAAGTGCGAACGGGTCGAACTCCTCGCGTATATAATGGAGCGATCTCCAGAAACCGCCTTAAAGCGGCCCACCATCCGACATTGGGTGTAATGCGCGGAACTTCGACCCATGAATCATGGAAACGCTGAAATGCTCGAATGCTCCATTTCAATTCTGACCAAAAACGAGGAAGCCAACATCGGGGCCTGCCTGGAAGGGGTCTATTCCCAGCAAGAAGTGGGAACCTTCGAGGTTAATCTTGTCGATTCCGGCTCGACCGACGCAACTTTACAAATTGCGCGGGGTTATCCGGTACGTATTGAGCAGATTTCCCCTCATGAGTTCCACCACGCGCGAACACGGAACTTTGCCGCCAGTTTGGGAAAGGGGCCGATTCTGATCAACCTTTCAGGAGATGCGATTCCTGCTTCAAACCGCTGGCTGCGCAACCTGCTGGTCAGTTTCAGCGATCCTGGAGTGGGCGCCGTTTACGGGCGGCAACTGGCGAAGCCAGGCTCGACCGTGGAGCGGTGCGATACCTTCGAAACTGTGTACGGTGAGCAACGGCTCGTAAAGGATCCAGGCCACCGTAACGGGGTGGGATACCGCTTTTACCATTTTTCCGATGTGAATAGCGCAATTCGCCGAAGCGTTTGGGAGGCGAATCCGTATCCCGAGGATCTCAAGATGTTCGAGGATCTGGCGATTGCCAAAGCGATCCTGGACGCCGGTTGGAAGATCGTTTATGAGCCGGAGGCCCCGGTCTTTCATTCCCACCGCTACAGTGCAGGCCAGCTTTTCAAGCGCTACTTCGATATCGGATACACGCTCAAGGAGCTGGAAATATGGAACGCTCCGGGAACCCGGTCTTCACTATTGCGGGACTTTGGGAAATTGTTGCATCGACAGCTTGTGCGGGCCTCAAACGGAGGGTCGCGTCGCCGGGAACCCGCAGGAGTCGGGCAAAGCCTCGCCAAGTCGGCCGGGATGTTGCTCGGCCTAAATCAGCGCTTTCTTCCTTTGGCTCTGAAGCGACACCTGAGTTCGTACCGAGCCTTTGAATAAACTAGACAAATTGGCATGGAAGGATTACTAATTTCTGTTCTGCAGGAGAAATAATCATTCCGTATGATCCGCAGTCGCCTTAGCTATGTACGTTTTTATTTAAGAATTCTAACGTTGCTACTGCCCGCCTGCGCCTACTTCATCGCCGTAAAAATACGTTTCGGCTTCAACTTCCTGGTCTCGCGCACGACCCCTGCCGGCTTACCTTCTTATTGGGGAATCCTTTTGCTCACCACGATCGTCTGGGCGATCGCGGCGGAAGAATCTGGATTGTGGAATGTTGAGCAGCTTTACTCACCGGGCGGGAAGAGCCGGCGTTTGCTCGAGGCCCTGGCTTTTACTTATGCCGTCGTCATGGCCGCAGGGTTTTTATACCGGGCGGCCAGCTACTCGCGAGTTGTGATCGGCATCAGTGCGGTCGCCCTGTTTGTGCTGGCAACGATTGCCCGCATTATCTTCCGCGTCATCCTGGAATTTCTGCGCGAAAATGGGCGAAACGAAGTAAAGATCCTGGTGGTGGGAACCGATCGTTTTGCGCGCCGGGTGGGCACATCTCTGCTGCATGGTGAAGTGCTGCCCTGCAAGGTGGTTGGCTTCGTGCATCTTCCGGATCAAGAAATCGCGGTGGATGGACCGGTTTACGAGCTCGATCAAATTCCAGCCTTTACTAACGGACACTCGATTAACGACGTAATCATTGCGCTGCCTGCCGCCCGCTTGAGCGACGTGCAAAAGATCGCGCCCCAGCTCGAGAAACTATGTGTTCCGACGCGAGTGGTGATCGATCTGGGAGAAGGTGTGATTCTGCGCGACCGCTTGATCGATCTCGGTGGTATTCACATGCTCGATCTGCGGCCGACGCTGGCAGAGACCGGGCCCTACCTTTTCCAGAAGCGCATATTCGACATGGCCTTCTCGATCCTGGTGCTGCTGCTGACCTTGCCGCTGACTCTGCTGATCGCGCTTGTGATCAAATTGACCAGCCGAGGACCAGTCTTGTTCGCGCAGGACCGGGTCGGCCTGAACGGACGTGTTTTTCGCATGATCAAGTTTCGCACCATGAAGGTGGGAAGCCGCGAGGAAGGCGACACCCGCTGGACCTGCGACAACGATCCGCGCCGCACCGCCATTGGCACATTCTTGCGCAAGACCAATCTCGACGAATTGCCCCAGTTCCTCAATGTAATCAGAGGGGATATGAGCATCGTAGGGCCTCGTCCCGAGCGGCCGTATTTTGTCGAACGCTTCCTGGACGAGTTCGACCGCTATAACGCGCGCCACATGTTCAAAGCGGGCATCACCGGCTGGGCTCAAGTCAACGGTTGGCGGGGCGATACTTCAATCGCAAAACGAGTCGAGTACGATCTCTATTATTTGCGCAACTGGAGTCTTACCTTCGATCTGCAGATCATCACGATGACCGTGGTGCGCCTCTTCACAAGCAAAAACGCATATTAGCCGCAGTTCCGAAGATAGCCCTGAACGGCAATTTCCAAAAAGGCACTCGGTCGCGCCGGGACGTCACCAAGGCTCATCAATCGCTTGCGACGTTTGCTAGGCGTCCACCTTTGTCAGGCGTGCCCAGCTCGGGGGTAAGTTCCGCTCAATCTCAATGCCTTCGAATGTCGAGCTCTCCCGAGCACCATGTTCTTTGACCCACTCTGCCATCATCCGCACTCCTTGTTCCAGCGAGACTTTCTCTTGCTTCCCGAAAATGGATTCCGCTTTGGAATGATCGGAAAATGCGATCTTGACCTCGTTGCGTGCGTCCAGATACTCGATCTTGCTCGGTTTTCCCATCGAACTCGCAACGATTTCTGCCAGCTCTTTCACCGAGTGCGGGATGTCTGCTCCGACGTTGAAGACCTGATTCCTCGCTGCGGGGCGCTCGACACAGCCCGCGATGACAGGCGCAACGTCGCTGATGTGGGTAAACGCCCGCTGTTGACTGCCGTCGCCGAAAATTGTCATCGGCTTCCCTTGCAGCAACTGGTTCATGAAAATGCCGACTACATTACGGTAACGATCGCCGATATTTTGTCTTTCGCCATAAACGTTGTGTGGACGGAAAATTACGTAATTAAGGCCAAACATTTCATGGGTAACCCGTAATTCCTGCTCCACTGCAAGTTTTGCAATGCCGTAGGAATCCTCAGGAATCGGCAAAGTATCTTCTGTCATCGGAACCTGGCCCGCGCCATAAACCGCAATCGACGAGGTAAACACAAAGGTCTTGACGTTGTGATTGACTGCAGCATTGATCAAATTCACCGAGCCGATGAGATTGTTCTGGTAGTTGAATCGCTTGATGAAATGGCTGAGTCCCTCGGCAGCATAGGCGGCTAGATGGTAAACGTGAGTAAAGGAGTGTTTGCGAAACAGACGTTCTAACAGCTCATGATCGAAGATCGATCCCTGAACAAATAGCGCCCCCGGTGGTACGTTATCGGAGAAGCCGCCGCTCAAATCGTCTAACACAACGACATCGTGCCCTGCACGCAGCAGGTGTTCGGCTACATGCGAGCCGATAAATCCGGCTCCGCCTGTGACCAGCGAAACTGCCATGGTTATGGACTCCTTCGCGAGTTCGGGAAAGTTCAATTATACATTCCAGTTTTTGCGGTAATCAGGTGAATTGGCGGGGTTGGGCGCGCAATCACTCGACGAAAAAGGGTTAGCTTCCGGTCCAGGTTCTGACAGCGAATGTTGCACTTAATTTTCAAACGGAGCATCTGTACCATGGCATGCGATCGTTTAGAGCAGCCATTCAGGAGGATTTGTGACGGGGATTCGCGCGTTGTTTTGGGACATTGGAGGAGTTTTGCTTACCAACGCCTGGGACCATGCCGAGCGCAGGATTGCACTCGAGCATTTTGGTCTTGATCAGGAAGAATTCCACTCGCGACATGAGATGGTGGTCTCTTCATTTGAGCGCGGCAAGATTTCGCTCGACGAGTACCTGGAGCGCACTGTGTTCTATCGCAGCCGTCCCTTCAACCGCGACGAATTCCGCAGTTACATTCTTTCGTTATCGAAGCCGAACGACGAAGCTCTTGCGTTTGCGCGTACCCTCGCGGCTTCCGCCAATTACTTCATGGCGACAATCAATAACGAATCGCGGGAGTTGAATTTATACCGCATCGCGAAATACGGCTTGCGCGACATTTTTCAACTCTTCGTGAGTTCCTGCTTCGTGGGACTGCGCAAGCCAGAAAGTGGCATCTATCGCCTGGCCATCGATGTTACCCAAAAAGACCCGCAAGAATGCTGCTTCATTGACGATCGTGCGCTGAATCTGGAATGTGCTGCAGCTTTGGGAATGCACACGATCCAAATGCAGAATGTAAAACAGCTGCGCAGCGAATTAGAAAAGCTGGGCGTGAAGGAGTAGCCAGATCGTCCTAGTTTTTTCTCGTCGATGCTTTCGACGCAGGGGTAATTGCGACTTTGGGAATATCGGACTCCGCGCCGGGAAGAGTCAGGTCGCTGCACCAGCATTCGGCAGTCAGTTTCCAATCTCCGCTCGATTGCCTGGCAAATATCCACAAATATTTGCCACGCTCCTCGCGGCGTTTCCCGGTGGTTCCGGGCACAAGCGCGCTGTAGCGGCCCACTTCATGGGCAAGATCCCCAAAAACTTCCACCCGCATCGGGTCGAGGGCGACCTCTCCCAGTCCGGCTTCGAGCGATGAAAAGAAAAACTCGCGCACAGCAATGGCGCCGCGAATTGCCGGAAGATTCGAACGCAGCACCACCGCGTCCGCGGCATAGAGTTCAATGAGTTCGTCAAGCTGCCGGGTGTTACAGGCCAGTATCCACTCCTGCGTGAGGCGCCGTACCGCAGCCTCGCCCCGGCTCATGGGCTCGCCCTTTGCAGCCGCTGCCACGCGCAACCGATCCGCTTCGCGCGCGCTTTCGGGAGCATTCGGACGTGCCGCCGAGGTTACTTCCTGGCTACCCTGAAAATAATGGTGATGGTAGTGATGGTGATAGTGATGAGTGCCGGCATTCGCTCCTGGCGCAGGATGAAACTCTTCAGCTGCTTCCAACGCAGCTGCGGAATGTGGCTCAACTTGGTCGGCGGCCGCTGTGATAGGAGAATCACCCGGTGCCGAAATCTCCGACGGAACCACTCCCTCGGCAGCAGCGCGGTATTGCAAACCCGCTCCGCAGACCCCGCAGAACTTGTTGCCCTCCCGGTTGCGGTGCCCGCAAGCGCTACACGAGATCGAAGCTTTCAGGCTGCTTTCGACCGCCGAATTCTCCGCCACACCTTCCGAATCCTCCTCCATTGTGAGGCGCTGCATAGCCTGCAGGGCTGCAGCGATGGCTTCCTGGTTCGGCTTGGGGCGCCGTATCTCAGGATACAGCCGCTGATAAATCTCGCCCAATGCCCGGTTGTACGGGCCGATCGAAGGAGTTCCGCCTTCGGACTCTTGGGATGCAGGCGAATTTGGTGATTTCGTCAGATGTTTTTCCTTGTTCACGATTGTGCCGCCGTCATCGCTATTCTAGCCCAAGCGCACCGAATCTCAACGGCGGGAAAATTCGATGTTGCCCTCGGCTTCGGTCGGTACGCCATTGCAGGTAGCCGGACGATAGCGCCACGCCCGAACTGTGCGCAGAACGTTGCGGTCGCCGACGGAACCTGCGCTCTGCAGAATCAAAGGACTGTGCACCCGGCCATCGGTGCCGATGATGAAGCTCACCTTAACGTTGAGTCCGTCCGATGCCGCCTCCAGCAGAGGATCAGGAGTAGTCAGCGGTTGCGGCGGGCGCGTATCTTCGCAGCGCCACCGGGCGATTACACGCGAAAGATCGCTGAACTCCGATTGGTGGGGAATCCTCCACGCGCGACGGGCACGAGCGTTCAGGGCGAGCTGACCCTGCGGGGTAAGAGGAGTCGGCACCAAAGCATAGCCCCGGCCGCAAGTTGCCGATATCACCAGGCATAGCCAGAATTTGCGGGTCATAGCTGAGGAGAGAGTTCAGACCAACGAATCGAAAGTACAAGATTTTTCACTGGCAACTTTGAAGCCAGTTTCAATTGCTCCTAAGTAGATTGTTATGAGCAAATCCGCAAGGAATTTCTCCCGGAGGCAGGGTTCTGATGTGAACGCCGTTGCACATTTCATGCTGGCATGCCGTCTCGCCGCGAGCGACCGCATGAGTAATCAGGGTCTGGAGTGCAGGGTCAGTAGCGTAATCTCAGGCGGACAATTCAGGCGCATCGGAACCGCCACGGTGCCAAGCCCGGCGTTGGTATACAGGATCATCGGGCCTACCTGGTAAGTGCCGAGCGCATACTTCCTTGCGAGGACGGGCAGATAAAGCGGGGGCAAGAAAGGTACTCGAATCTGACCGCCATGCGAGTGTCCGGATAATTGCAGATCGACGGGAAAACGGCATGTGACATCGGCGAAATCGGGCTCGTGCACCAGCAGAATGACGGCTTCGTCGGAGGGGATGCCGCGCAGCGCCTCGGGCACGTCGGCACTGCGGCTAAAGACGTCGTTAAGTCCAGCCAGCCAAATCCGCGCGCCGTCACGCTCGATGGCGTGAGACTGGTTGGCCAAGACATTGATGCTCTCTGCCTCAAGCGCGGCAGCCACATGCTGAGGATCGGTATCCTCATCGTGATTTCCCAGCACTGCCCAAAGGCCGCACGGCGCGGTCATCTCGCGAAGCAGGCGCGCGCAGGGTTCGGCCGCGAGCGCAGCTTTTTTTGGATCTCCGATGATCGGAACGGAAACGAAATCTCCGGTCAACACGATCAGGTCAGGATGAAGGTGGTTGACCAAGGGCACCGCGGCTTCAAGAGGGTGTACAGAGAAATAGGGATCGTAGTGAAAATCGCTGAGCAACGCGATGCTGAAACCATCCATTCGATGGGGCCAGCGCGAGAGGAAGAAATTTTGTCGCACGACGTGTGGATCGTTCGGTTCGAGCAGAACCCCATCTCCGGCGATTGCGGTCGCGGCGGCGGCGCCGGTAAGCGAAGCCAGGAATTGTCGTCTTGTGAGTGACAACCGGGACAAATGGATCAAGCGACCTTACGCTGGCAACGCTCTGAACAGTGGCATGCTCCTCCAGAATAACCTAGACGTTGAGGGTAGATCAGCCCTGCTCAGAAGCTGAACAGGGCCTGCAGATCGATGCGGCGGCTGGCATTGCCAGAGAAGCTGAAAGGTCCGCCGGCCAGCGAGTTATATTTGCCGACCAGGGTGGAATCGACGTCAGCGACCGGCGACCCAAGGTTCACACGGTTGATTACATTGCGGGCAGAAACGGTCAGAGTGAAATTGTAGCGATGGCTGGTATTGGTCGCGCCAAAGGGGTTGCCGCCACCCCCTCCACCTCCGGCGAGGCCCCGGCCGCCCAATCCACCGCCGTGTCCGCCTCCGCCGCCGCGAGGTCCGCCACTTGTCGGGCCCGCAGTTCCAGTCTTGGGGCCGAACCCGAACGTCTTCGAGAGGCGCAAATTCAGAGTGAATTCTGTTGGGCCAGTCCCATCATTAACGGGAAGGATGTGATCGCCGAGCACAGGCGCGTCGTTGAATGTGCCCAACGGCGTGCAGACAATATTCCCCGACTGAACAGTCCGGCTCGCGCAGGTGCCCGAGGACACAAAGGCTGGCCGGTCGTTGAAGGTATTGAAGCCGTAAAGATCCTGACCCACGGTAAAGTTATACGGCGAGCCCGAATTTACAACCATAAATGGGCTCAACCGGACCGTGTAGGGGAGGGTAAACGAGCCGCCAATCAATCCGCGATCATGAGTATCGAAGGAGGCGCGACCGTAGTCGGCGATGGGATCGTAGGGATTCGATAAGAATTCGGGAGTACTGAGCGCTCCCCCAGACGTGAATCCCCCCGTGACACTGGTGTTGCTGTTGATTGGGCTGCCAGTGCCCAGGTCGCTGTTGGCATAGTTCAACATGTAAAAGCCGAAAAGCGAAACCTTGGACCCGGCGCTCACGCGGAAATTCGCGATCAGCTCGTTTTGCCGGTAGACCCCTTCTGAATCGTATTGAAATAGATTAGCGCTGCCATAGAGGCCAGTCAGCGGGCGCACACCTGAAGCGGGCACCGCCGGATTGAAGGTTCCCGGCAAAGGAGCATTAATATTCCGAATAAAAAATTGATGATCACCGTTGGAGTTCAGATAGGTGACGGCCAGAGTTGAGTTTTTTGTGACTTGTCGTTCTACGCTGGCTGCGGATTGCACCGTGTAAGGCGCGCGCAAGTCCGGTGCAATCTGGTAATAGGTGGGAGAGGTTGCCGCTCCCGCAAGCTGGGTCAGCGGAAGAATGCTCGGATAACCCGCGGGATCGATCACCACGTATTGCGTTTGTCCGCGACCATTTGGATCCAAACGCTCGGATTGCAGCACCAGATCATAGGCAAACCGGTTATAAAAAATTCCGGCTCCAGCGCGGATGACAGTTTTTGGAGCTGTCTTTTTCGAGCCTCCCAAGCCCCAGGAAAATGTCATGCGTGGCCCGAAGTCGGCATGATCGCTGATGTGATTCTGCGTTTCGAAGCGCAAGCCGTAACTCAGGGTTATATTAGGGCGGATCTTCCAGTCATCCTCGGCGTAGAGTCCTGCGTCGACCAGGGCGACGCTGAATTGTGAGGGGCCGGTCGCGATGGAGAACTGTGATGGCCCGCAAGGATTCTGAGGCGTTGGCGTGCACGGAGCGCCACTGATCGCGTTCTTATAAGCGGTAAGCGAAGCGAATGTGTACGTGCCGTTGAAATCGGTATGCGACTGGTTGGAATCGGTGGCGGCGCGAAGCCTTCCGCCCAACTTTATGAAATGTTTTCCATGCACGATGGAAGTGTAATTCTGCAGTTCGAAGTGATTCTCATAGTCCAGCACGGTTCCCACTTCGTTGCCTCCACTGGTGAAAGCTCCCAGCACCGACGTGGTCACGCCGGGCGTGATCAGCGGCGATTGGTTATTGCTGTCGCGAATGTACTGAAATCTGGTTTCGTTGATGACGTTCGGGTTTACCACCTGTGTGTCGCTGATCTGCAGCGTATTCTCTGTATCCCGCAGATTGTAGGCCTGCGAAGGATACAGCGAGAACTGGCCGACTCCCTGGCTATCCTCGGTATTGCGAGTGAACTGATAGCGCATCATCAGAGTGTTATTGGGAGTGATCTGGAAATCGACGCGCGGGCTGACGTTGGTGCGCGTCTCCGGGCTTGATATCGCCTGGCTAAAAAGAGCCTCCTGCAGGCTTGAATTGAGTACCGTGGCATCGACGATGCTCACGTTCGAGATGTCGCGCCGCTGGGCGTCCAGAAAAAACGACGCGCCTTTCTTGATCGGGCCGCTCAGGTTTCCATCGAATAGCTCCGAATGGTAGCCCGGTTGTGCGACTTCGACCGGACTCCAGATGGAGTTGAATGCAGAATCGTTGCCATCGGCAAGAATCTGGCCGTGGAATTTGTTGGCGCCCGGCTTGGTGAAGATTTCAATTCGTCCATAACCGAGAGTGTCGTACTGCGCCGAAAAAGGATTCTGGTTGATGCGAATTTCGCGAATCGACGACTT
>Ga0070731_10005632_pt1 | contig 10254 bp, 9 predicted proteins | sample Coa_R1_2_FD_66448 | JGI IMG/M metagenome (GOLD analysis project Ga0070731, IMG submission 66448) | Surface soil microbial communities from Centralia Pennsylvania, which are recovering from an underground coalmine fire - Coalmine... | ecosystem: Environmental > Terrestrial > Soil > Unclassified ... | reverse complement strand
GCAGCCGGGAAGCACAATCTGATGCCCTGCCATTTCCTCCCTCTCCGCCAACGAAGTTGGGGGAGAGGGAGTCGACGGCAATATCAAGTTTCGTCCGGAGCCGGGTTAACGAGGTTCAAATTGCGCTAATTCAAAGACTCCTTACGTCGTCTCCTGCTTTCCATCAATCAGCTCAATTCGATGCTGATGCCGGCCGCCTTCGAACGGCGTGTCCAGCCACACCCGGACGATTGCAAGCGCCAGCTCGAGACTGACCATGCGTTCGCCAATGGAGATGACGTTGGCATTGTTGTGCAGTCGGCCGAGCCGGGCGGACTCCAGGTTCCAGCACAAGGCGCAGCGGACGCCCTTGACGCGGTTGGCGGTAATGGCTTCGCCATTGCCGGAACCGCCCAGCACGATGCCACGTTCGAATTCACCCCGGGCGACGGCTTCCGCCACCGGCCGGATGAACAGCGGATAATCCACCAGTTCCTCCGAATGCGTGCCGAAATCCGTGACGTCATGTCCCAGGCTTTGCAGCAGTTCCTTGATTTTTTCCTTGTACCGGAATCCGGCGTGATCTGACCCAATGGCAATTTTCACCGTAGTTGATGTTGAATGTTGATGGTCAATAGTCCATGCCGCCCGTACCATGAACCATCAATCGCCGACTGGCAACTGAAGATACGCGCCCTGATTCTGGAAGCGAATCAAATGCCGGGCTCAAGTAGCGCCACCGGCGGCGCTTGCCCTGTTATTCGCAGTTTGATACAAACGACCCAATGAACCGGCCCAACGACCTGTCCTTGCCGATCCGTACAGTCCTGGGAAAATTGCGCCTGTCCCGGGCAGTTGGCCTCCTGCTTTTGCTTTTTGCGGCATTGCCCGTGGTACCGTCGGCTTTCGCCCAGTCAACGGGCAAACAGGCGCAAATTGATGCGTTGAACCTGGAAATGACCAATGCGATGGACCAGGTCCGGAAAATCGTCAATCAGCCTGTGATCCCGATTGCTCGTGAGCCGGGAATGTCGGTGGGCAAGAGCGCGGCCTGGTTTGACGTTGGTTTCCCCACACCCGATTTTAAACAGGTCGATGTTCGCACGGGCCAGCAATTCCCTTATACCAACTTCGATTACGTTACGTCAGACCTGAATCCCGGCGTGGTGTTTTTGTCGCGGGACCTGGAATTCAACGAAAATCTTAAATACTTCTACACCGACTACTCGCGGCCCAAAAAGAAACTGACCGAGTCGGAAATGTTGGAGATCAACCGGCTCTATCGCGTCATCTGGCACTGCCAGCAGCAGGTGGAGCAGTTGCAGGAGCCGGATTCGGAACGAATTGCAGACTCGGTTGTAACGCGCTTTCCGATAATCAAATCGCGCTCGGCCAGGATTGTTTTCTCAATTTTACTGGTGCTGGCAATCGCTTATTTGATTCTCAAGCGTTTTACCAAAAATTCGTCCTGACCGCGGGTGGGGCGGATTTCGTAAAGTAGTAACCGAATCATGCACAGCGGCATTCGCGTGGCCACGCCGCCGCCAAAACCGTTGATGGTTTTCGACGGCGACTGCAATTTCTGCACGCTCTGGATCCGACGCTGGCAGCACCTGACCGGTGCGAGCGTGGATTATCTGCCGGCACAGGATCCGAATATTGGAACGCGGTTCCCCGAGATTCCCCGTGAACAGTTTGATACTGCCGTTCAACTCATCGAATCCGACGGCACGGTTTATTCCGGCGCCGAAGCGGTGTTTCGCACGCTGGCGCACGGTTCCCATCGTCAATGGCCATGGCGCACCTACGAAAGCTCACCGGCCTTTGCGGACATCACGGAATGGGCCTACCGCCTGGTCGCCACCCATCGGGCTTTTTTCTCCCTCCTGACGCGCTGGTTTTGGGGACGGCACGTTGAGCCGCCGGCGCAGGTTCTTACGCGTTGGGTCTTTCTGCGCGCCCTGGCCGTCATTTACCTTGTCGCGTTCGTTTCGTTGTGGACACAAATCGACGGCTTGATTGGTCACAACGGCATTTTGCCGACCGACCAGTTCATGGCGGCGGCGCGGCAGCAATGCGACCTGCAGGGCATTGGCCTGGACCGGTTTCGTTTGGTGCCGACGTTGTGCTGGCTCGATGCCTCCGACAGCTTCCTTCATTTCCAGTGTGCCGCCGGCGTGGGGCTGGCGGTTCTTTTAATCGTTGGCGTTGCGCCGGCGCCGTGTCTTGCCTTGCTGTGGCTGTTGTATCTCTCGCTCGTGACGGTCGGGCGCGATTTTCTGGGTTTCCAATGGGACAACCTGCTCCTCGAGGCCGGTTTCCTGGCCATCATTTTTGCGCCGTTGCAACTCCTGCCCCGGAGATTTTCGGGGGAAATGCCGCCCTCCCGAATCGCGCTGTGGCTGCTGCGATTGCTGCTGTTCAAACTGATGTTTTCATCCGGCTGCGTGAAATTGTTCAGCGGTGATCCCAACTGGCGCCACCTCACTGCGCTGACTTTCCATTATCAGACCCAACCATTGCCAACATGGCTGGGGTGGTACGCGCAGCAACTGCCGCTCTGGTTTCAAAAGGTTTCCTGCGCCGGGATGTTCGCCATCGAGCTTGGCGCGCCCTGGCTGATTTTCACGCCCCGCCGATTGCGGTTTTGCGGTGGAGCGGCCATTGCGTTTCTCCAAATCCTGATTCTGCTGACCGGCAATTATGCCTTTTTCAACTGGCTTACCCTGGCACTGTGCCTCCTGCTGCTGGATGATTTCGCCTTGGTGAAATTGTTACCGTTCAAACTGCGCTCTGTTTTCGCTCCCGTCACCGGTCACTCATCACTTGCTACGCGGCGCCGTTGGCCCCGCTTCATCACCGTCCCGCTGGCGATTGGGGTGACGATCCTTTACCTGTTTCAGATCAGCCTGACGTTCGGCGCGCGGCCGGCCTGGTTATATCCGGTGGCGATTGCCGATGCCTGGCTCGAACCGTTTCGCACATTCAGTGGGTACGGTCTGTTCGCCGTGATGACCACCGAGCGGCGCGAAATCATCGTGGAAGGCAGCGACGACGGTGTGACCTGGTTGCCGTATGAATTCAAATACAAACCCGGCGACGTCAACCGGCGGCCGGCCTTTGCCGCGCCGCACCAGCCGCGGTTGGACTGGCAGATGTGGTTCGCCGCTTTGGGCGATTACCGGGAGAACCCGTGGTTCGTGAATTTTTGCCTGCGCCTGTTGCAAGGTTCGCCGGAGGTCACCGCGTTGCTGGCCAGGAATCCGTTCCCGGACCACCCGCCGCGTTATGTCCGCGCCGGGCTTTACGATTATCAATTTACCGGCTTTACGGAGCGGCGCGTGACCGGCGCGTGGTGGAAACGGGAGCGCCTGGGCGAATATTTGCCGCCGGTATCACTGGCCGATTTTGAAAAAAACTAGAACTTCCTCTCGACAGGAGACAACACATTGTTAATTTCGCAGCGGCCATGGCCAAGACCAAACGTATCGGGATTCTGACATCGGGCGGCGACAGCCCCGCCTTGAACGCCGCCATCCGGGGCGTGGGCAAGACCGCGCTCGGCTTTTACGGCATGGAAATCATCGGTTTTCGCGACGGCTTTCGCGGGCTGGTGGAGGACCGGCGGTTGAAACTCGACAAGGCCGCGCTTTCCGGGATTCTCACCGTCGGCGGCACTATCCTCGGCACGAGCCGCGACAAACCGCACCGGATGTTGATTGACGGGCGCACGCGCGACATGACGGAGGTGATCGTTGAAAATTACAAGAAATACGATCTCGGGGCGCTCGTTTGCCTCGGGGGCGGCGGCACGCAAAAGAATGCGCTGTATCTGGCGAAGGCCGGGCTCAACGTCATCACCCTGCCCAAGACGATCGATAACGACGTGGTGCTGACGGATTCCACCTTTGGCTTCGCCACGGCGCTGGACATCGCCACCGAGGCCATTGACCGGTTGCACAGCACGGCGCACAGTCATCATCGGATCGTCGTTGCCGAAATCATGGGGCATCGCGCGGGCTGGCTGACGTTGGGCGCGGGCATTGCGGGCGGCGCAGATGTGATTTTGATTCCCGAAATTCCCTACGACGTCCAGAAAATCGCCGATGCCATCAAACGTCGCAGCCGGCACGGGACGAACTTCAGCATTGTGGCCGTCGCGGAAGGCGCGATGAGCATTGACGACGCACGCGCCTTTAAATCCGCCGAAGGCAAGCGCGAGCGCGCCCGGACCTTGCACGACAAGAAGGAGGCCAAGAACGAGCTGGCCGCCTTGGAGGCGCGCCACACGGGAAATACCCTGCGGCTGGCCCGGCAACTGGAGGACCTCACGCACCTGGAATCACGCGTGACCATCCTTGGCTACGTGCAACGCGGCGGCACGCCGTCGCCGGCCGACCGTTTGCTGGCCACGCGGCTGGGCAGCGCGTGCGCGGATTTGATCAATGAAGGCGTCTTCGGCGTGATGGTGGCCGCGCGCGGCGACCGGACGGAGCCGGTGCCGCTGGAAAAGGTCGCCGGCAAACGCAAGATTGTTGCGCCCGACCATCCGTGGGTGGAAACCGCCCGGCGTGTGGGAACGTGCCTGGGGGATTAGCTCTTGATCACCATTGCGCCGGAGGCCGGGCGCGAACTGAAGATGGTGGCGTCAATGCCGGTTTTGGCTTTATAGCTGGTGGCAATGGTTTTTGAAATCGCTTCGACCGCGCCGGTCTTTATCAACGCGACCGCACAACCGCCAAACCCGCCGCCGGTCATGCGGCAGCCGTAAACGCCGCCCCTTACGCCGATCGCCTCCGCCAGCTCAACCACCGCATCCAGCTCCTGGCAGCTCACCTCGTAATCGTCACGCAAGGAGGCGTGGCTCGCATACATCAAATTACCCACCGTCGGCCAGTTGGAGGCGCGGATGCCTTCGGCGGCGTGCACCGTGCGCTCGATTTCGCCGATAACGTGCCGCGCACGGCGATAAATGACCTCATCCATTTTACTTCGTGCGCTTTCCAGTCGTTCAGGGTCGGCATCGCGTAATGACGGTACGCCGAGAATTTTCGCCGCGGCTTCGCATTGGGCGCGGCGTCTGGCATATTCGCCACTGCCCAGTTCGTGCCGGACGTTGGTGTTGATAATGAGCAGCGCGACCGACGGGTCGTTCATGGGCACCAGTTCGGTCCGGCGCGAGCGGCAATCGAGGAGCAGCAGATGATTTTCCCGGCCCATCACGGAAATGAACTGGTCCATGATGCCGCAGGGCACGCCGGCGAATTCATGTTCCGCCGTCTGGCAGAGCAGGGCCTTTTCGACAGGATCCAGTTTTTTGCCGGTGACGGCTTCGAGCAGGGTTGCGGTGGCAACTTCGAGTGCGGCGCTGCTGGAAAGTCCGCCGCCCAGCGGCACGGTGGAATGCAACAGCACGTCCAGTCCGCCCGGTTTGAGGCCGCGCGCCAGACAACCGGCCAGGACGCCGCGCGGGTAATTCGACCACTTGGGCGGGCCGGGTTTAACGGGAACCGCCAGGTCAATCGTGGCCGGTTCGACGCCTTCGGCCGTGTCACGGATTTGAATGTTGTTCCGGTCACCGGCGGGTTTATCGGCGGCCAGAACGGCGTAGCGTTCGATGGCCATGGGCAGCACGAAACCATCGTTGTAATCGGTGTGTTCACCGATGACGTTGACGCGGCCGGGCGCGGCGGCAATCCAACGGGGCGGGCGTCCGTAGGTTTTGGCAAATTCCAGTGAAACGCGGGTGGCAAGTTCCTGAAGTGTCATGTACAAATAAAAATCGCCGGGAGTCTAGCATCCCGGCGAACTGAAAACCAATTGTTTTTCAGGCCGACGGCGGGTTCTTCCGGCCCCGGATGGCGCCCAGCAGCATCAGCACCCCGAACACCAGCAGGACGACGCCCCACCAAAGGTTGATATTTTTGCCGAGCGAATGCTGATACATTTCGACATTTGAACTGGTAGCCGCGCCGTAAATAACCAGCAGTGCGCCGATGAGCGTGAACATGAGACCGATGGGCCAGCGTAGGTCGAGCATAGTTTTCCTTTACCAAAAGATGATGTTTAAAATCACACAGGCAATCAGTAAAATGGTGCCGAGCACGGCCGGGCGCAGGAGCACATGTTGCCCTGTGTCCTTCAATTTAGGGGTCAACGAATACACCAAACCTTTGAGCTCCTCGTCGGATTTCTTTTGCGCCGTGGCCAGTGAGATGATCACGGTCAAAACCAGACAGGCGGTAAAGGCAAAACTGGCGAGCCAGAAATTTTGCGCCATATCGCTCGGAAAAACCTTAGCGACGTGCAGGTAACCGCCTTTGATGCCGGGCATATTGCCGTAAGCAAGGGTCAGCGATTGGAAAACCGCCGAAGTCGCAATGCCGCCGATCAAGCCATAAAAAGCACCGGTGCCGGTCGTACGTTTCCAGAACATTCCCAGCAGGAACGTGGCAAAGACCGGCGCGTTGACAAAGCCGAAGACGAGTTGCACGACATCCATCGCGTTGGCGTAATGGCTCGCGAAATAGGCGCAGGCGATACTCAACAAAGTACCGACGACAGTGACGGCCTTGGCCATCCACAAATAATGTGCGTCACCGAGGTCTTTGAAGGCTAGCGTCACGTCTTCACGTTTTCCCTCGGAACGAATAATGGTCACCGGGCGCGGGCGATCGACCACCAAGCGGCGGTAACTTTGATAAAGGTCATAGGTCCAAACGGTGTTGAACGCGCTGATATTCCCGGCCATGCCGGACATGAACGAAGCGAACAGCGCTGTCAACGCGAGCGCGAGCAATCCGGGCGGACAGTATTTTTTCACCAGCGAAGGAATGACACTGTCATAGTCGTTTTCGGCGATGCTGTAGTATAGGCCCTCTTTGATCTGGGCGTCGGACAATTTACCAGTTGCCTCGGCGGAAATCAGCGCGGTGACCTTGTCCGCATATACTTTTTTGCCCAGCGCATTGCTGACTGCGGCGACGCCTGCGTCGGCCACGGAAGGTTTCGCGTTTTTAACCACGTCGATCGCTTTGGCATAGTTTTCCTCCGAAATAATCGGCGGCGGAATGCGATAATCCTTGTCCGGCAACGTGGTGAGCGCTACGGCGATCATGCCCGGCAAAATGACGATGGCCGGGAACAGCATTTTGGGAATCGCGGCTACGAGCGGTGTGTTGCGCGCGGCGGTCATGTTTTTGGCCGCCATGGCGCGCTGGACGACGAGGAAGTTGGTGCACCAATAGCCGAAGGAGAGCACGAAGCCGAGTCCGAAGACCATCGCAAAAAGGTCCACACCCATCGGGTTGTTCGCCGTGCCTGCCAGGAGCGGCTTCCAAGCGCTACTCCAGGCGTCCGGCGCAAAGGTCTTGTCGTTGAGCGCGAGTGCAGCCGGATGTTGCGCGACCACGGCAAGTTGGTTTTTCAAGGCAGTCCATCCGCCAACGTCCTTGAGACCGAGGTAAACGACTGGAGCAAAGCCGAGCACGATCATGAAGAATTGCAACACCTCGGTATAAATGGCCGAGGTCAATCCGCCTTTCAAAACGTACAGGAGCACCACCACCGAGCAAATCCACAAGCTCCAGTTGTAGTCCCAGTTCAACAACAGGTGCAGCAGTTTGGCCAGCAGGTTCATGGAAATGCCGGACATGAATACCGTCATCACGGCCCAGGCTCCGGCATTCAGGAAACGGACACGTTCATCGAACCGCATTTTCAGGTATTCCGGCGCGGAGCGTGCCTTGGAGCCGTAGTAAAACGGCATCATAAAGACGGCCAGGAAGACCATCGCGGGGATGGCGCCAACCCAATAAAAGTGTGATGTCGCGATGCCGTATTTGGCGCCGCTGGCCGCCATGCCGGCCAGTTCCAGTGCACCGAGATTGGCCGAGATGAAGGCCAGGCCGGTGACCCACGTCGGAATCGAGCGCGCGGACGTGAGAAAGTCCGACGAGGTTTTCATGTAGCGCGCCAGAGTCCAGCCAATTCCCAAAACGAACGCGACGTAGGCTAATAGAATGGAGTAATCAATCCAGTGGAGTTGAATTGGTTGCATAGAATTGACGGACGATTTAGGTGATTTCACATGTAATGTCAACCTGACTTTTGCCTGGCGTTTGCGCGCTAATTATTTTGACCGGAATTTTAACGGAAACTGGACTGGGGGCGGCGTACCTTGTAAACTCCTTCACGATGTCTCATTCACATGGTTCAACGGGTTCGATCACCAGCACGCATTTTGGCAACACCTCCGACGGCCGGGCGGTTGAAATATACACGCTGCGCAACCGCCACGGCATGGAGGCGCGGATCGCGACGTATGGCGGCATTGTGGTGTCGCTCACCGCGCCCGACCGTGCCGGCAAATTTGCCGATGTGGTCCTGGGCTTTGACCGCCTGGACGATTACTTGAAATCTTCGCCGTATTTCGGAGCGATCGTGGGGCGTTACGCGAACCGCATCGGGGGCGCGAAATTCACGTTGGAGGGCAGGACCTATACGCTCGCCCAAAACAGCGGGCCGCATTCCCTCCACGGCGGGATCACCGGGTTCGATAAGGTCATCTGGACCGCCCGGGCCATGGAATCCGCAAACGGACCTGCGCTCGAACTCACTTATTTGAGTCGGGACGGAGAGGAGGGTTATCCCGGCAATCTCACGGTAAAGGCCGTTCATTCCCTCACGAATGAAAATGCGCTGCGGATTGACTTCAGTGCGAAGACCGATGCGACGACCATTTGCAGCCTCACGCACCATTCCTATTTCAATCTCGCCCGCTCAGGTGATGTGCTGGGGCACGAGGTCTGTATCAACGCGGGTCATTTCACGCCGATCGATGCCGCGCTCATCCCGACCGGTGAAATCAAACCGGTGGCCGGTACGCCTTTTGATTTCCGCAAACCCATGGCCGTCGGCGCGCGCATCCAGACGGACGATCCCCAACTCAAGCTGGCCGGCGGCTACGATCATAACTTTGTCATCGACAACCCCCCGGGCCAACTCGGCCGGCAGGCCGGGGTTTATGAACCGACGACCGGTCGCGTCATGGAAGTGCTGAGCACGGAACCGGGAGTGCAGTTCTATACGTCCAACCATTTCAACGGCTCCACCATTGGCAAGCAGGGGGCGGTATATCAACGTTATGCGGCGCTCTGCCTGGAACCGCATCATTTTCCCGACTCCCCCAACAAGCCGAACTTTCCATCAGTGGTTTTGCATCCGGGTCAGGCCTATCGCAACATCATCATTTACAAGTTTTCCGCCAGATAAGGCGGCGGGAGATTTCGTGCGCCGCTGGGCGAGGCGCTGGAACCGCGGGTATTTTTGAAGCCGGTTCAGGGCCTTGAGAAAGCGCTGGTCATAGGCGGCCGGACTGCCCTGTTGCCGGCGATATTCGGAAGGGGTGGTGCCCGCCAGTTTTTGAAACACCCGGGCAAAATACTGGCTGGAACCAAAACCCAAATCGAAGGCGATTTCGGTGATTGGGTGTCTGCCGCTTTTAAGGAGCTGTTGCGCCTGCCGGACCCGGAACCGGTTCAACAAAAGCAAGGGGCTGTCTCCGGTGAGCGCCTTGGTCAGGGCTTCAAACCGGGTGCGCTTGAGCCGGCAGGCGGCGGCCATGCTGTCCAGGGTCCAGGGTTTGGAACAATTCAAACGCAAATCGTCCACGAACCGGAGCACCTGCCGCTCGCTGGCGGAAATATTTTGATTCCGGTCCTGCTGGGAATGAACGGCTCCCACCAGTTCGCACAACACCACTTTGGACAGGGCAATCACGCGGGCGCGGGCCATGACTCCCGGGTGGGCCAGTTCCCGCACCAGCCGGGCAATAATCCAGCCCAGGTCCCGGCCGGCGGCAAAACACCGGGTGCGGGCGGACAACAGTTTGCGGAAAATCTGGTCCTGTTCGGATTCGGAAAAGCCAAAACCCGGCACCAGCCTCGGCTGCTTTGACCCGGCTTCCCACCCGGCCTTCAGGCGAAAGACGGCAAAGTGGAAAAAGTGTCCCGGCTCAAAATCCACGCAACTCCCGTGCTTTTCCCAGGGAAACGTGAAAAAGACCGAATGGGGCGGAACCAGAAACGGGCGGCCTTCGATTTCCCAGTGGAGATGCCCTTCGGCAATGTAGTGCAGTTCGAACCCTCCGTTCTGATGCTTGGGCAGCCGCGCGATGCTGCCGCTGCCGAATTCCTCGAATAAATCGAAAAACTGGCGTGGTTTGTGCGGCAGCTGGCGGATCATGCCTGGATTTAACCGGTACAAATTTCCGGT
>Ga0070731_10005631_pt1 | contig 10255 bp, 6 predicted proteins | sample Coa_R1_2_FD_66448 | JGI IMG/M metagenome (GOLD analysis project Ga0070731, IMG submission 66448) | Surface soil microbial communities from Centralia Pennsylvania, which are recovering from an underground coalmine fire - Coalmine... | ecosystem: Environmental > Terrestrial > Soil > Unclassified ... | reverse complement strand
CGGGTACAAGCGGCACGAGCTTCACGACTCCTAACGTGCTTTCCGTCAGCGTAAACCCGGCTAGTCTGTCGCCGGGAGTGTGCTCAGGCACTATCTCCGTAACCTTCGGATCTGGTGCAAGCGGCGCGTCCGGAGCCTCGGGCGCGTCCGGAGTCAGTGGAGCCTCCGGCGCGACCGCCAACACGACGCTGCAAATTCCGGTGATCGTCGACGTGAGCTCGACGCCGTTGTTGCGACTCAGCATGCCGGTGAATTTTGGAGTCGAGACGGCAGCGCAGTGTGCGACCGGAACGAGCGGAGCGTCGGGCGCCTCTGGATCGAGTGGGGCCGCTGGTGCAAGCGGCGCATCCGGCGCATCCGGCGCAAGCGGCGCATCCGGTGCTTCCGGAGCCAGTGGTACTTCGGGCGCGAGCGGAGCCACGGGCGCGTCTGGAGCCAGTGGGGCGGCTGGTGCGAGCACCTGCACGCCGATCGAGCGTCAAATCTCGATTACCAGCACCGATGGGAACTCGGCCCTCAGCTTCCTGGCCGTAGCGTCCAACACTGGTTCGCAAGGATGGCTGTTCGTCGCGCCGAACAGCGGCCAGACGCCGGAAACGTTGACCGTTCTGATCGATCCTGCGGGATTAACCCCGGGTACGTATACGGGCCAGGTGACGATCAGTTCGGGCGTGACGTCAGCCACTTCTGGCGGAAACTCGGGACAAGTACCTGCCCCGAGTCTGCCCGCGCCGTTCACCATCCCCGTGACGCTCACGATTACTTCGCCGAGTAGTTCGAGCACCACGACGGCGACGGCGTCTCAATGATTCACGCGTAGCTACATCGTCCCCTAATTTTGAGGCCGTGGAACCGGATCACCACTCCGGTTCCCAGCCTCGCTTTTTCTTGACCAATCGCATCAGTGAGTCAATCAATTTAGGAAACTCACTTTTCGAATTTGACGTTGTGATGTTCTAAAGCCGTGAAACGAACAGCACGTCACAGAGTCGAATGTTCGAGGTATAACTTGGTTCTGGCTTGGCCGCCGGGAGTTTCCGGCGGCCATTTTTTAGGACGGAACGCCGAAATTGGTGTGGTTCAGGATGTTGAAGAACTCGCATCTGACTTGAATCCGGCGGGATTCCGTTTTCCCCCAGGGGAACGACTTGGCCAACACGAACGGCTTCACTGCGCTGAAATAAAACTTCGGCTCTTACGAATCGCTGCATCGCGCGCTCCGCTAACCCGGGATCCTGCGTGCGACAAAACGGCACGCTTTGCCGAGATAAAAGAACGCTCCGATAAGGGACCCCAGCGTGTTGGTGATCAAGTCGGACATGCTCGAATCCCGGGTCGGCAGAAATACCTGGACGAGTTCGATGAACAGGCTGATCGCGCATCCTACAGCGGACGCCGTGAGGGCGGGCCGCCCGACGCCACGCGCCGCAAAATATGCGCAAAGGAAGAAGCCTACCGGCACAAAGCCAAAGATATTGATCAGCGTGTCCTGCCAGAATCCCCAGGACCAGTTGAATGCCCTCCAGACCGGATCGAGCACCGTTGCGTTGACCAGCATATAGTTCGCCGGAATGCGAAGATCGGTTCCGGAGGCAACCCTTTTGTGCACGACGTTGTGCGCGACGTTATGCACCACCGTTCCGGCGCGCTCATCGAAGAGGTAAAGCGCGATACAAGCATCATCCCCGGATATTTGCGGCCCGCCCGTTCTTGTCCAACTCTCCGTATGACGCGCGATTTGGTCGGCGGTCAGTTGACGGGAGTAAATGGCGAGACCCCGCAGGATTCCTGACCAGCTATCGTTGGACGTCGGCGTAGTGCCTAAGACGAGCTGGCCACTGAATTCGCGGTCCGAAACAATGAAGGATCGAGATTCCTGCAACTTTACTCCGTCCCGATAAATCGTCGCTCCGGAAGGTCCCAAGCTCACCGTCCACAACCGGGCGGAGCCATCGCGAAGTGCGTTGTCAACGTACATCGTGGATATTTTCGCGGGGCGCCAGGCGAGCCAGGGCTCCACGCGCAGTTCCAGATCGCTGACGGATTGGTGGAGACCGAAGCCTCGGGCTTCTTTGGGATCGTAAAAGGCAAGGAGGGTGCCGCTTTCCGGCGGCTGGCCAGGCTGCATCCAGATTTCCAGACTGTGGCCGTCGACGCCAGGGCCGCTCTCGACGGGTTCCACGCTGACGATAACACCGTGCTCGCCAAACTGCACGCCATTGGAATTCGAGGTCCACGCGACGTCGTTGTGGGGCGCATGGAATGGCGTCAGGCCGGCATACAACACGATGCACAGCAGAATGAGATTAATGAGGAGGAGCGTCCTCACCGGGTAATTACTTGGCCCATAGATCTCTAACCTTTTTCGCGGTAGCGCCGTCCAGAATAAGAGGCGGCATACCCTTGGGGCCCCTCCCAATCAGAACCCGGTCGGCGGCCGGGGTGTCCCCGTAATCGACCTGGGGGTTCGCCTGGAAGAGATCCGTAGAGTGATCGTCGTTGTCCAACCCGCAAGCGTGCAGCAGTTCGTGTACCGCAATCACCGTCATAACTCCTGCTCCGACTGGACGCTGCCCGCTGGGTGTGTTTACCAGGGGTTCGCTCGGCAGATAGATGAATCCTTTTTCGACCACATTTTCAGGATCACGCCAAAAAAGCAGGGTTTGGCCATGAAGGCGTCCTCCATCGAATTGTCCTGAACGGGTTTGGCCATCGTAAGACGCGGAGACCGGGCCGCTGGCGGTTTGCACTGTGAGATTAGGCTCCGCCTTGTCCGTCTGCTTCGGTTCGACTATGCTGACTCCGAGTTTGTGCGCGGAAGAAAGATTGTTAAACTCGCGGAGCGCTTGCCGAAAAACATGTCCCCAGCTTCCGGCGAGCTGGCTGACTTTTATTACCAGCTTTCCCGACGTCCTTACGCTGTCAGTCCAGGCGATCATCTCATTTCCTCTCTGCTTTCTCTTCTCGAATTCTACCGCTCTGCCCCTGAGCCCTCGCAGAGCCTCTTCAACCTCCTGGAGCTGCGATAATCGGTTAGGCTATTTGACTGATTATGGAGAGCACCCTCCGTAGCGTGTTGCTGGCTTTCAGCGTTAGCTGCCTGTCGTATGTACTGGCAGCGGCGCCCGACCCACCCGTCAATTTCCAGCGGCAGATTCGGCCGATCCTTTCCGATAACTGTTTTCAATGCCACGGGCCGGATGAGGGAGCCCGGATGGCCAACCTCAGGCTGGACATTCGTGAAGGCGCATATGCCACGCGAAAGAACGGCGCCGTAATCGCTCCGGGCAGGCCGGATGAAAGCCTCTTGATCCGCCGGGTGACTTCCTCGAGCGCGGCCACCGTCATGCCGCCGGCGTCTTCGCACAAGAGCTTGACCACCGAACAGAAGGATTTGTTGAGGCGCTGGGTAGCGCAAGGCGCGCCGTGGAAGGATCATTGGGCGTTCGTCGCACCGGTTCGACCAGCCTTACCTGCTCCGAAGGATGGCGCTTGGGCCAGGAACGCAATTGATCGCTTCGTTCTCGCTACGCTCGAAGCCAATGGGCTGCGGCCGGCTCCGGAAGCCGCTCGCACGAGTTTGATCCGGCGCGTGACGCTGGATCTTACGGGTCTGCCGCCGGAGCCGGCCGACGTGAAAGCGTTCGTGCACGATGCTTCGCCGGACGCGTACGAAAAGGTGGTGGATCGGCTGCTCGCCTCGCAGCATTACGGAGAACACCGGGCGCACTACTGGCTCGACGCGGCGCGGTACGCCGATACCCAGGGCTTGCATATCGACAACTATCGCGAGATGTGGCCGTATCGCGACTGGGTGATTCAAGCGTTCAATCGAAACCTTCCGTTCGATCAATTCACGGTCGAGCAGCTAGCCGGGGATCTGCTTCCGAATACCACGCTCGAGCAGAAAATCGCGTCCGGATTCCAGCGCTGCAATGTCACGACGAATGAAGGCGGATCGATTCCCGGTGAGGTCGCCGCGATGTATGCGAAGGATCGCGCCGACACCACTGGGGCGGCGTGGCTGGGACTAACGGTCGGCTGCGCTACCTGCCACGATCACAAATTCGATCCCATCTCTCAGAAGGACTATTACTCGCTGACGGCCTTCTTCCGGAATACCACGCAGTATGCGCTCGACGGGAACGTTCCGGACACTCCGCCTGTTGTGGTCGTTCCCAAGACAGAAGACCGCCAAAGGTGGGACGAACTTACGGCCCAGCGGCGCACTCTGGTCGACACGCTTGCGCGCACAGGCTCACCCGGTTCGGGATTCGAGAATTGGCTGCGATCGCCAGCGCGTAGTGACGTTAAGCCGGCGTTTCTGTCGTCGCAAGTCATCCAGGTGAGTCTTGACGATAGTATTTCCACGATTCGAAACGGACGCCGCAAGCGTCTGAAAACACCTGCCGGTATCACTCTGGGCGACGGTCCGGCCGGGATCGCCAAGGCGTTGTACTTTGGCAAGGAAGCTTCCGTTATTCTGCCCGATGTTCCGGACATCGATACCGGGAAGGCGTTCACTATCTCGACTTGGGTGCGTATTCCGGCGACGAATCGGAACTTTGTGTTCGCCAGTCAGTTCAAGAGCCAGGAAAAAAGCGGCGAGAAAAAGAACTGGGGATGGACGATCGGCGTTGAAGCCAGCAACACGGAGCCGCGCGTGCCGGCCATTACGCTAAGAGGCGCCGATGGCCAGTACATTAGCGCAAGACCCGCGGCTGAGTATGCCCTGAAAGCCGGTACCTGGTATCACCTCGCGTTCGCCTACGACGGCAGCCGCAACCGGACCGGTCTGACTTTGTATATCAACGGAGAATTCGTTCCCAGCTTCGGAACGGGTGAGGACCTTCCTCCACTTGAAAGCTCCATCCGCACGAGTTCGCCGTTGCATCTTGGAAATCGGGGAAAAGACTTTTTTGAGAACGGCGCGATTGCCGGTTTCCGCATTCTGAATCGTCGCGTGGATGAACAGGGCGCACGCGGGCTATACGAGGCCGACGCGCTGGAAGCAGCAGCGAAACGAAGCGTGCCGGATCTGACGGAGAACGGCCGGCGGGCGCTTGCTTCATACTATGCTTCCGAAGTGGATCCGGCCGGCCGAGAAGCTTCGGCTACGCTCCATAAAGTAGACGCCGAAAGGCTGGCGATCGCTCGCCGCGGTGCGACGACTTTCGTGCAACAGGAACGGACGGATACCGATCCGGAGGCGCACATCCTCTATCGGGGGATGTACGACCAGATGCGCGATGAAGTCCATCCGAATGTGCCGTCGGTGTTGCCGCCGCTTTCGCAGTCCGCGCCGCGCAATCGTCTGGGGCTGGCGCGCTGGATGATCGAGCCTTCCAATCCTTTGATGGCTCGCGTCACCGTGAACCGGTTTTGGCAGGAGATTTTTGGCACGGGCCTGGTGAAGACTTCGGAGGACTTCGGCTCGCAAGGCGATCCCCCGTCGCATCCGGAACTGCTTGACTGGCTAGCGGTGGAGTTTCGCGAATCGGGCTGGGACGTAAAGAAGCTACTCCGGCTGGTTGTCACGTCCGCCACGTATCGTCAATCGGCCCAGACTACGCCGGAGAAGTTGGAGCGCGACCTGGACAACCGCCTGTTGTCGCGCGGCCCTCGATTCCGCATGGACGCCGAAATGGTCCGGGATTACGCGCTCGCCGCCAGCGGACTGCTGGTCCCCACGATTGGTGGCCCTAGCGTCAAGCCTTACCAGCCGCCGAATATCTGGGAAGCCGTCGCCATGAATAACAGCAACACACGGTTCTACAAGGCCGATCACGGCGACAAGTTGTACCGTCGCAGCCTGTATACGTTCTGGAAACGCAGCGCGCCCCCGGCATCGATGGATATTTTCAATGCGCCGTCCCGCGAAGTGTGCATCCTGCGCCGGGATCGCACGAATACACCGCTGCAAGCGCTAGTCACAATGAACGACCCACAATTCGTTGAGGCGGCCAGAACGCTGGCTCAAAACGCCCTGCTATCTTCGCGCGCCGATATCAACGCACAGTTGACGTATATGGCGGTCCGTCTGCTGGCCCGCGATTTCGATGCGAAGGAGCGCGATATTGTGATGCGCTCTTATAAGGATTACCTCGCGTTTTACGAGTCCGCGCAGGGTGATGCGCGAAAGCTGGTGAGCGTGGGAGAATCCGCGGCGAATCCAAGCCTGCCTGTTTCGCAGCTCGCCGCCATGACGATGGTGTCGAACGAACTGATGAATCTTGACGAGGTCCTGACAAAATGATGGATCCATCACAGGAAGCCCTAGCGACGGAAACACGGCGGCAATTCTTCGGACGCGGCGCGCGCGGGATTGGATCGCTGGCTCTGTTCTCATTGCTCAATGAGTCTGCCAGCGGGGCGGCGGGCAAGTCTGCCATCGGAGGGTTGCCCGGGCTCCCGCATTTCGCGCCGAAGGCCAGGCGCGCGATTTACCTGCACATGCTGGGCGCGCCTCCGCAGATGGAGACGTTCGACTACAAGCCGAAAATGCAGAGCTGGTTCGACAAGGACCTGCCGGAGTCCATTCGCAGCGGGCAGCGTCTTACGACGATGACGGCGGGCCAAACTCGTTTTCCCATCGCTCCGTCGGTTTTCAAATTTCAGCAGTATGGGCAAAGCGGCGCCTGGATTTCCGATCTTCTTCCCGAGACGGCCAAGATGGTGGACGATATCGCCATCATTCGTTCCATGAACACCGATGCCATCAATCATGAGCCGGCTGTCACGTTCCTTCAGACCGGGTTCATGATCGCCGGCAAGCCGTGCATCGGCTCGTGGATCTCGTATGGCCTGGGCAGCATGAATCAGTCGCTGCCGACGTTCGTCGTAATGAACGCGACGCATTCGAATCCGAAGGCCAATGTGCAGGCGATTTCGGCGCGGCTGTGGAGCTCAGGGTTTCTCTCGGGCCAATACTCTGGCGTAGCGCTGCGATCGGGCGGGGATCCGGTCCTTTTTATAGGCAATCCGGAGGGCGTGCCGGTGAAGATTCGCCGCCGCATGTTGGATGCGCTTGGCGAAATGAATGAGATCCAAGCGAAACAGATCGCCGATCCCGAGACACAAGTGCGCATCGCGCAGTATGAGATGGCTTTCCGGATGCAGGCGTCGGTACCGGATCTCACGGATATTTCCAAAGAGCCCGACAGCACGTTCAAGCTCTATGGAGAAGACGCGCGCAAAGGAGGCACCTTCGCGAACTGCTGTTTGATGGCCCGCCGCATGATGGAGCGCGATGTGCGCTTTGTGCAGGTTTATCATCGCGGATGGGATGTGCACGGTCTGCTTCCGGAAGTATTGCCCAGCCAGTGCAAAGACGTTGACCGGGCCTCATGGGCCTTGGTCCAGGATTTGAAAGCACGCGGGCTTCTGGATGACACTCTAGTCATCTGGGGCGGCGAGTTCGGCCGCACGATCTACTCGCAAGGCAAGCTGACTCCGACCGACTACGGCCGCGATCATCATCCGCGCTGTTTCTCACTGTGGCTCGCGGGCGGTGGCATCAAAGGCGGCGTGGTGCATGGCGAAACCGACGAATTCTCCTACAACATCGTCAAGGACCCGGTGCACGTCAGGGACTTCCAGGCAACCATTCTGAACAGATTTGGCATCGACGACACGCGATTCACCTTTAAGTTTCAGGGACTCGATCAAAAGCTGACAGGCACGGAAAAGAAGGCGATCGTCGTGAAAGAAATTCTGGCGTAAACGCGGCGCCGGTCAATAGGTGATTGAAGTCAGCACCGATGGCTTCGGCGGAATCGGCTGATCCAGCTCCGGAATTTTCAGGTCGGGCATGGGCTTGGCTTCGAACAGCTTGCGGCATGGAATTGCCAGCAGGCGTGCTACGCGGGTTGCCTTCTGCCGCCGGGCGCTGTCCGTCGAAATGCCTGTCTTCGCGTACATCTGCCGGTACAACTTGGAGATAAATAGAAACGCGAGACGTCCGCGCAGCGTAGGCACGCATTTGGACCGTTCCCAGACCTCGCCGAGACCATAGAAGGTATCCCAGACGCCTTGGGTCCGTTCGCGGATCTCGTCGGTGGTCATGGTCTCGTGCGGGCTGAACATCTTTGGGCGTGAGCTGGCCGGAATCAGCCAATACCGCGTGATCGGAATGCCCTCCACGTGCGGGACGCTTCCGCTCATGTTCTTCTCCCAACGATCAAAATCGACGGTGCCGGGAAACGGGGTCATCATGACAAATTGGGCAAACGTGAGATCGGCCTGTTTCGCCAGGGCCGCAGTGGCTGCAAAGGTATCCGCGCGATCGGACGTGAGCCCGAAGATAAAGGACCCCAAAACGTGCACGCCGTGCTCTTTGAAGGTCCGGAGCCGGGTCGCCAGATCGTCGCCGGCGGAATTGAATTCCTTGAATACGGCTTTCAGACCCTCTGCCGTGACGGATTCCACGCCGACCAGCGCGCCTTTGATCCGGGCGCGCCGCATGGCATTGAGGAACTGAGAATCCTCCGCGGCTTCCATGGTGATTTGTGTGAAGAAGACCATGTCGGCGGGAAGCTTTGCGAGTTTTTCCATCAACTCGAAGCGCTCCGCGCGAATGCCGTTCAGCTCTTCGACGCGGTGCCGGTTGCCTTGCTTCTCGGCGAGGCGGATGTCGGTAAGGGTTACGGGATAGAAGTTGTCGTCCGCCAGGGCGATGAAGCGATAGCCTAACCGCCGCAGCGTAACGATTTCCTCGATGACGGCATCCGACCCACGCTGCCGCGGCTTCTGGCCGTCCGTACGCCACACGGAACAAAACGAACAATGCTTCGGACAGCCGCGTACGGTTTGCACCGAAGCCCACATATAACTGGCACGGGGAGCCAGATCCCAGCGTGCCGGCAGGAACCGCTCGGCAGAAATACGGCCACCATCGTAAGTCTCTTGCAATGTTCCTTTAATTGCATCGGCGATCGCATCGGCCCACACGACGTCGCCGTCTCCCTTTACGACGGCGTGCGCCCCACCCAATTCGCGAGCCTCCTCGGGATACAGCGTCGCGTGAATTCCGCCATAGATCACCCACGCTCCACGTTCGCGGGCGATGCGACCGACTTCCATGCCTCGCAGAGCGTTTCCGGTATGGATGCCGATCCCGACAATATCGCCGCGCTCTATCAGCTCCGGCCGAATCTGTTCCAGAGTCTCGTCAGTGACGACGGGATCTCCATACTGGGCCGGCGTCGCGGCGGCCAGTACGTACAACCAGCGCGGTGTAATGACACCGATTCCGAAGGAAGTATCGCTGGGGTTAATAAGGTGAATCCGCATCGTCGAAAGTTAGACTCCTTGCTCGCGCTACACTACCGCGAATCTCCACACGCACACTTCGCCAAAATGAAGATTTCCGCTTTCCTGTGGCCGCTTTCCAGCTACTTCGCGGCCGAACAGTTTCCGGCGTCGACTTTTAAGCGCTGCACCAATTTGCCGGCAGTCTCGCGCGCGTCAGATGGCCCTGAGTAGGTGCCAACATCTTGCCAGCCGCGAACGACGGATGCTGGAGTAGGCCTAGTGCTTCGCGGACCGCGCCTTAGGTATCAAGGACCACTTGAGTATACTTCATTGCGCGCGCGTGAGCTCATTGCGCCCCGGGCCGGCCGGTGGCGGCGCCTGATAATTACGCGACACGATGCCGCAGAGCCTCGCCCGCCAAAAGCCTTCGGCAATTTTCCACAGCCACTTTCAGACTTCGATCCCATGTGCCCGCTGTCAGCCAGGATACGTGCGGGGCGAGGACGACATTGTCCAGATGGAGAAGAGGTTCGCTTGCTGAGACCGGTTCGGCCGCGAACACATCCAATCCCGCCGCGCCAAGCTGGCCCGTCTGGAGCGATTCGACCAGTGCATCCTGCCGCACCAGGCCGCCACGCGCGGTATTGATCAAGATTGCGCCAGTCCGCATCATCGCGAGCTGTTCCCGGCTGATCATGTTGGCGGTGGCGGGCGTCAACGGCACATGCAGAGAAACAATATCGGCTTCGCGAAGAAGTTCAGGTAACTCCCGAAATGCTTGCATAGCGCCCGGGTTAGGCTGCTGATCTGTGTAGATTACATGGGCGCCCATCGCTTTCAGAATCGGCGCGACCATCTGCGCGACAGCTCCGTAGCCCACCAAGCCCACGGTTTTTTCCGCCAGCTCGCCAAACGTATCCTGGATGTCCGGGCCAAGACTCCAGCGGCCTTCGCGGGTTGCCCGATCTAAGACGGGCAAACGCCGAAGACAGGCCAGCATCAG
>Ga0070731_10005630_pt1 | contig 10257 bp, 8 predicted proteins | sample Coa_R1_2_FD_66448 | JGI IMG/M metagenome (GOLD analysis project Ga0070731, IMG submission 66448) | Surface soil microbial communities from Centralia Pennsylvania, which are recovering from an underground coalmine fire - Coalmine... | ecosystem: Environmental > Terrestrial > Soil > Unclassified ... | reverse complement strand
GCGGTATTCAATTCATTCCACTTCTCCGTGGAAATATCTTCTTCGATGTCCGCCTCGCCCAGTTCCACGGTTTTGTAGGGAATTCCAAGTTTATCAAGCTCGGTTTTCACCAGCATTTTGCAACGGATGCTGACCATATATTTAAGGAAAAGCTTCATCCTGTATTCAATGATTAAAATCTTTTACTCACGCAATGGCTATTCCTTGCCATGGGGAAAATAGTGATCCCGATTTTAATGATTTGAAGCGAAGGTATGCTAAATTAAAAGGTCTGGTCAATATTTCAGGTTCGGCATGGAATTTCTAGCGTCACCTGAATCATTGTTCAGGCAATGAGGAAAAATCAATATCAGGCGGTACAGCATTGGCCTCGCGCCGGATCAGGGCATGCGGAGAAAGATTATTTAATTCTTTAAACCCGCCGCTGAACATATAAAACCAGTTGTTTTCCACACCGGCGCCATAATCATAACGGGGATGCTTAACCGGACCGGCAGTGGTTGTGAAATGACAGGTTGTTAATTCGATCCATGTCCCGGAGGGAGTGCATATCCATTGATTGCCATAATATGCCTTAAAGAAATCGTCACCATTCGGACCAAAATTTTCAACAAAGGCATAGAGCCCGGAAAGTTGTTTGCCTTCAGTTTTTGATTTGTCCCAGCGTGCCAACAATTTCCAGGAACCATTTTCAGGAGCGAAATAGTAGCCCGTAAATATCGTGTGATCGCCGGCAGGTTTTGCGCCCACCAGCAATTTATACCTGGTTCCATTCCTCCAGGGGAATACCAGATGGCTGTGACCTCCCGAACCTTCATTCCCAAATTGATCTGAAAAAACATTGCTGCCCTTGTCGATGAGCTTCACCGCATAGGCATTGGGAATTTCTTTTGGGTTGTCGGTTTTGTAATTGCTCCATACCGAAAAGATAAATCTTCTTTCTGTATCAGAATTCACTTGTATTCCCATATAGCCGTCAGCAAAGCCATTGGTTTGGTAATATGCATTTACTGCATTGACACCGGGAGGAACGGTCACCTCACTGTAAAACCAGGCAATGATGCTGTCTTTCGGCGATTCATAGCGTAAATGTGTTGACGCTGCCCCGCGATACGCACTCGTATTGAATTTAAGGTTTCTGGCTGCGTCGCCAGTGAGCAGGAGAGCAGCAATGGCCGGAAAGTACCTTCCCGCTTTATTGAGCCCTTTAATCTCAAGGTAGTGGTAGCGCGGGCTGTCTATCATAAAATCACCGGCTGGCAGTATCACATAATCTGATGTCCGGTTAACCTTTACTTCGAAACCCTGCGCTGAACCGTCCAGTGATATTCTGATCCTGCCGGAATTCCAAGGCGCTTTTGTTTTCAGCCTTACCCTGAGGTTCCCGGTTTGCTGAGGATAAAAATAAACACGGGTGAACATGTTCTTGTCCTCCCATGCCGTCAATCCATTGGGTTGCATGGGACCTTTTTCTTCATCCAAGGCTTGCGGATAGGTATAAGCGTTACCAAATAAATCAACAGTGGATGTGTTGGTTGTATCCGGCAAGGAATTGCTTTGCGAGATCGCATTCCTGGAAACAAAACAGCTGAAAAATAACAGGATGGTCGATAAAATGTATTTCATGATCTTTAAAATAACTAAGGGAGAGGGTTTAGAGCCCGAACAAAAGTATGATTTTGGTCATCTGAAAAATACATACTCCATGAAGTGAGTGTAAAGTATCCCAGAACGCCTCAGCGTATGGACGGGCGATTCCGGAATCCTGATGCCCATTTATTTTTTTGCGGGTGTCTCGCTGATCATGGTGGAAAGTTTTGTGTACAGTTCCTGGTCTGATCCCGGGTTCACGTATTTTTTTAAAATGTTTTCTGCCTCAGTGACCAGTCCTTCACTGATCAAAATGGTAATCAGTCTTTCTGCATCCCTGTTTTGGGTAAATGATGGTCTTCTCAGCGCCTGCTGATAAAACGGTTCTGCGACACTGAAGTTTTTATTGTCGTAATAAAAATCCGCGATGTTGTGATTTATTTTATAAAAACGGTCCGGGTCGTAAAGAACAGCCTTCGAATAATAAAAGATGGAGCTGTCCTTTGCCGCATCTTTGATTGCATATAATTTTCCGAGGTTAAAATAAATATAGGCACAGGTGGAATCGGTGGACAGTGCCAGGTGATAATAGAAGATGGCTTTCTCAAAATCCGATGGCGCCTCGAAATATGCGTTTCCGATCTCATTGAATAAATCTTTGTTGTTGCCGATCTTATCGAGTGCGCCCATCAGGACAGCGATCGCCTTTTCTTTATTATTTTGTTTGCGGTAAAGCCTGGCAAGCGAATAATAATTATCGCCGCCTGAAGGATCCAGGGCGATGGCTTTTTGATAATCAATGGCTGCCTGCACCGTATCCTTTCGTTTGTTCAGGCAGTAGGTGCCCAGGTTTCTGAATGCTTCCGCATTCTTAGGATTCAGGGCAACACAACTTTGTAAAACGGCCAGAGCGCTGTCTTCATTTTTTGCTATTGAATACAGCGCAGAAAGCTTTTGATAACCAGAGGCGAAACTGCTGTCACAGGCTATGGATTTTAAAAAAAACCGCCTGGATATTTTGAAGAAAACACTGTCGGTATAGCTGCTCCCAAATTGCGGTGAAATATAATCTTCGTTCGCGCTTCCCATATTCTCATTGGCATACGAGTCGCATGGATTTATTTTTAGCGCCTTTAAGAAATAATATTTTGCGGAATCATAGATTTTCTGATTGTAATAATTCATGCCGATATTTCTGTAGGCATTGGCAAAGAGGCTGTCCAGTTCAATCGCTTTTAAAAAAAACTTCATGGCTTCCTTTTTGTTATTCCTCGATACATAAAAATTGCCAAGACCATTCATCGGGTAGGCCCATTTTGGCGCCATGGTTGCTGCGGTCGTGAAATAATAGGCACAGGAGTCATTTTGCAAATCCTGGTAAATCCATCCCATCAGCTGATATCCGCAAGCAGACCTCGGATCGCTCGCAATGGCTTTGCGGCAATACTGAAGGACATCCGTCAGTTTTGTTTTTTTATCAGCATAAGCCGACATTGTTTTTAAAAAGTCGAGTTTAGGAATCAAGGGCTCGAGCAGCTCCGGTTGATTTTTTAGCATCTCCACTGCTTTTTCCATCATCCTTTCGGCAACATCAAAACCGGTAGTGACGAGTGTTTTGAGTTTTTTTATTTCTTCACCTGTTTCGGGGACCACCGCGTTGCTGTTCTCGTTTTTTTCTTTGGTGATCTCTTTTTCCATGTAGATGATGTGTATAAGACCTTTTCCGCTGAGAAACAGGTTTATTTTCTGCTGACAAAAGTTGATGTATTTTGCAGCGAGCGCAAATTTTGCATCTTCGGTCATCCCGGAGGCCGGCCAATTTTTTTCCATCATGTCATAATAGGTCTCTGCCGAAGCCGCTCCAATAAGATTTTCAGCATCCATCGCCCTCATCATTTCATTATAAATACGTATTTGCGCCGTATCCACGTCATCTGTCCGGACGATGCCCTTGTGTCCCTGCGTGGGTGTATTGAGCGCGAATAAATTTTGATCCCCACTCATTTGCTGTGCTTTTTTTGAATTTTCCCAGGCCGTGTACGTGGGGGGATCTACGTTTGAAATCGTACTCAGGTCTTTTTCAGCGCAGCAGTAATAGGGTATCTGGGTGGTATTAAAATCTGTTCTTGCTTTTTTTCTTACCTGTGTCTTCACATATGCGCTGATTTCTGCCAGCGACACTTTCCCGTCGTTGTCGCCATTTGAAGAATCTTTGTCGGCCGCTCCCGCGAGTCCATCGATGAGAAAATAGGTAAAAAGTCCGTGTCCGTTCCCAATGGTCGGGCTTTCAATGGATACCTGTCCTGCGCCGGTGGAAAGAAACATGATCTCGCCCATTTTTTGTTCTTCGATCAGGCTACTAGCGAAACTTTGCTGACCGGCTGTGCCACCCGGAAGTTCGTTTGTTCTGCAGGCATCCACAATCAAAATGACATTCACCCCTTTGAGCACCTGTGGTTTGATGAATAAAGATTTTACGGTGTGCATATTGATGTTTCCGGTGCCGAGGTAATTGTGATCGTCTTTGTTTGGCTCGCAGTCGTAAGGGAGTAAAAAATAAAGGTCGTCGTTCATGGCATCTCCATGTCCGCTAAAATAAATATAGAGACGATCATTTTTTTTCAAATTCTTTCTTTGCAACCAGCTATAGGCCCTCACATTAAAATCCGCAGCTTTTGCACTGTCGTTTATGAGCGATAAAATATTTTCGGATTTAACGTTCCCCCCGCTGGGCGTTTTTAAAAATTCACGGAAAAGAATCGCGTCCTTATCTGCATACCTCAATGGATTGATGCCCGGATAGGTTGATATGCCGGTAATGATCGCATACACGTCACCCGTTGAATCGGCAGATTTGACGGAAGTGACTGTGGCACCTTTAGCCGTGGCCGTTGTTTGCGCGGTCATGAAAAAATATGCAGACAAAAAAAAAGAAAGCAGGAATGCACGCTTAATAAAACACGAAATGACAGGCATGGTTTGGGTTTATATTCGTCGTTAAACAACTATCCATTCAATTTATTTATTCAGTTATTACAGGGACAAGGTAAAAAAACGGAGGTGCACCGGCCAATAGTTAAAAAGGAGTATGTTGATACCCAAAAGATACGATATTTAATTATGCTTTGGTAAAAAAAAAATAAATTAACTTCAAAAGTTTTCGGTGGTCACCAATAAGACACCCCGTTTAAAATTTTATTTATCATGGAAAATAATGATATGCCGGCAAGGGCATCTAACGGTATAGCATATCCTCTGCGTAAAAAGATTTTTGAATCTTTATTTTCTAAAAAAACCATCAGCGTTATCATTTTTCTGGTTTGCTGTATACCCGGTTTCACACAGCCGGCAACGGTCAGCAGGTACGCGCTCATTTTTGCCATTGGAGATTATCCTGAAGCGGGCGGCTGGCCCAAAATTTCAAGTTTACAGGATGTTTCATACATTCAAAACATATTGCAGAACCAGGGATTTTTACCGGGCAATATCAATATTGTTGCCGATAAAAATGCCACCATCAGCGGCATTGAAAACGCATTTGAGGAATTGATAAAAAAAGTAAATTCCGGAGACATCGTCGTCATTCATTTTTCCAGTCACGGCGAGCGCGTAGAGGCAGATAACAACAATAAAATAGATGGGCTTGACGAATGCGTGGTCACCTACAACGCCATTTCACCGCTTAAATCCAAAAATTATCAAAAGGATCAGGCGGAGTATTTAAGAGGGCATGTACTGGGAGGATATTTAAAAAGGCTGCGGATCAAACTGGGAGGTTCGGGTGATGTCATTGTATTTATGGATAATTGTTATTCCGGCGGTGGAACGCGGGGGGTTTCCGTAAAACGCGGGGGAGAGATTCCCTTTGTTTCCGCAACGTTTAACCCCAGAAAGCATAATCAATCCGATTCTTCTTTTCTTTATAAGGAAGAAATTATTTCAAATGATGACGAAAAGAAAATGGCTTCCTATGAAGTTTTTTCTGCGACAATGCCCAATGAGCCGGATTACGAAACGATGGATGAAACAACAAATACGCCCGTCGGGTCGCTGACTTATGCGATTGCCAAATCCTTTGAGAACCTGCGCCTGGGCTCAACCTACCCAACGTATCGGGCATTGTTTGCCAACATTCAGGCTATCATGAATGTAAAAGTTCCTGACCAGCATCCGCTGCTGGAAGGCAACGGAAATGACCGCGTAATTTTCGGAAAGGAATTCAAATACCAGATGCCTTATGTAGAAATCGCTTCGATAGACAAATCGACCAATCAGGTGATCATTAAAGCTGGCGAATTGGCGGGGCTTAGTGAGGGAGCTGACATTGCGATCTATCCTGCGGGCACCTCAGACACGGCTAAGACCGTTGCGTTGGCCAGGGGGAAGATTTATAAGTCAGCAAATTTTTCGTCTTCGGCCATATTGAACAATAGCCTGTCCATCAAAACTCCCGCCGAGGGTTGGGCTTTCATTACCGCACGCAGTTATCACATCAATCCCATTGGTCTGAAAATTGTTCAATCCAGATCCAAGAATCCCGATGACGCTTTTTCACCGAAGGATATCGCCACGATAAAAAAATACCTGAGCGGATTATCGTTTGTACATTTTACTGACAACCCTGAAATGATCTTGGTGAGAGGAAGAAATGCAGATTCATTAAAGACCGCCAATGGATATTTATTTTCTGCCGTAAAGAATATGGTCGATGACTCCCTGATGGTCATAGATAAACTGGAATCCTATGCCAGGTATAAATTTTTGCAAACACTTCATAGCCAGGTCAATGGTGTTGCCGTGGAAATCGAATTGGTTCCTCTTGTCAACGGAAAACCAGACACCGTGGAAATGAAAAAAAGCATAAGAAATAATGTTTTTGTGGCCTACGAATCAGAAAGGTTAACCTTGAAAATAAAAAACACAGGAACAAGGGACGCCTATGTTAATATACTGGATATGCAGCCGGACGGAGTGATCAACCCGGTCTTGCCCAATAGCCGGCTGCCCTATCCGATTTATGCGCATGACCTGAAAATATTGGCAGGTGCGGAATATTTTTTGCCCCGGGAAGATTTTATTAATGTGTCTCCGCCCTATGGTACCGAAGTCTTTAAGATCATCGCATCTGAAAAAGAAATAAATCTGGAAAATATATCAACCACAAAAGGCGGGTCAAGAGGCGGCATGATGACAACGATGGAAAAATTAATCGGCAGTTCCTATGGTTTATCCCGGGGCGCATCCACATCCGGAAACAGCGATGCAGATGCAACAACTGCTGATTTCATATTCCTGATCAAACCAAGGCAAAAAGATCAGGCGCAAAATTAAAACCTGGTTTCATGCGCCTGATCATGCGAATCAATCAAAAAAAGTGTTCATGATAACCTATTTTCACAACGGTATATTATTTTTCTTTTGTACTGCCCTGCTGGGTGGTTGTCTTGCCGACAAGAAATATTATTATCCGAAACAAAAGGAAAATCAGGAGCTGGAGATCAACAGGAGGAGCAATGAATTCTTAATGAGGAAACTGGCAGAGCTGCCTCCGGCTTCGATGCCAACCCTTCAGGAAAGGATGGACAGGACAAAACAACGAGGATTATTTGCTCCGATTGCGATTAATGTGATCAACGAAGCAACAAGCGCCATCAAAACCATTATTGCCAATGAACAGAGCAAGTACACTTCGGTGTCTCAATTTACCAAAACAGATTTATATTTTTATGATCAACCCTCGCTTGCGGGAGTTTTCGATCCGGCCGGCATGCAGTTTACGGGTTTTGACCTGATAAGGACCATTGACAATGGAACGGATAAACCCGACACGGCTTTTATCGCTGGCTTTGAATTGGACACCACAAAAACCATGGAAATTTTAAACAATTCGGTTTTTCAATTGAAGCTTAAAAATTTTCGACTAAAATATGTCAAACCAAAAGTGTCTGTCGGCAGCTCAAAGAAAATGAGTGTTGAGTTTGATATATCTTTTCTCACTTCTTATGTTAACCGTGACGGCAGTATATTTGACAGTGTCCTACTTGGAAAATTCCATTTATTATTGAAAGATATTTCCATTGACCTCAATGATCCGGGTTTCGGGACCTGCGCTGCAAATTCCGGTCAGCAGACAGTCTATGGAAGATCTTTTATCGTACCCCGATCGTCTGGATATTTTAAAACAGATACTGGTGTCGTTGCCGGGTATAACCAGGGCGTATATTCCATTGTGGCGACGGTTAAAGAAAGCACGCACCCTAGTTATGGATCGGCGATCATCAATGAAAATGGCATCCTTATTTTAAATACCGCATCGGGAGAATTGTCCAGGAAGATTCATAATTAGATTTTAATGGAAACATTCATTCAGCAAAAACGCATGCTTAAAAGATTATCACCAATCTGGTTGGGTTTTATTATTTGCTGTTCCTGCAATAAGTCTTCGACCCAGCACCATGTTGGCGATCGTTTTGGCGGAGGCATTGTATTTTATGTTGATTCAGGCGGGCAGCATGGATTGATAGCAGCCATGTTTGATCTGGCTGTTGCCGGATATGGCCCCTGGGGAACCCCGGATCCCGATGACAGCACGGATATTTCTTATCCTTTTAAAAAAATCAATCCGGGCGTCTGGGTATCTCCGCTGGTTACAGATACCAGCATCATGAGCGGGGACGCAAATTGTAACCTGATAGATCGTTTTTATGACTATGGTACCGATGCTTCAGACCTGTGTCACAAAGTTACCCTCAACGGATATGATGATTGGTTTATGCCTTCATCGGGCGCCGCAAGGGAGTTGTGCAGAATGCAAAATTTACTGGGGGGTATAAATGATACTGCCATCTACTGGACCTCCACCATCGTTTCACCCAATATTTCAGATTCCGGAGTCGCCTATTTTGTTTTTAAAAATAATAGTGCCGGAGTCATCTCCTATACATGCGCCTGCTGCAATCCCGAAAACTGCTGCAGCTCTTTTGGGCTGGTACGACCTGTCCGCAAGTTCTGACAGGTACCTGATTTATTTTTTGCTGAACAGATAGGATAACCCGATAACGGCCGATCTGAATTTTGTTGCCGACGGACCCGAGATTAATTCATTGGTGACCGCATCACGTAATCCCAACTCGTATCGGGCTTGTATCAATATCCCAAGGCTTAACTCATAACCCATTTTAAAATCGAGCCCATAATCAAACCGGTTGAATCTGACTCCGGTCAGTGCACTGTTGTCATTGCGAATATTCCCGGTAAAATTATACACGCTTGTATTGCTATTGCCGTAAAAGGAATGATAATTTCCGGAGATGGCATACGCGATATACGGACCGGCTTCCACATCTATTTTCCCATCTGCAATCTGCGGTAGAGAGAATGATATATTCAAAGGCAGTTTTATATAGTTCATGCTGACCTTGTCTGCATGCAGTATGCTATCCTGTATGGAAAAATAAGGAGCGTTCGCGGTAAGGTTGATTATTAAATTGTTGTAGGTATTGGTCCACCCTTTTTTTTCAAAATACAGTTCGGGTCTGAAAGCAAAATCATTATTGATTTTTATGTTGGATGTCACGCCGGCAAAATAATCAAGCACTGCGTTTCTCTGCTCGAATGCCACGCCGATATTGTTTGTTTTTGTGATCCCGCTGATGCCTGCTCCCCCCGTTATCCCGAATTGCAGGTTTTGTGAAACGGCCCTGTTGGAAAACCCGACGGCAATGATAAAAAAAATCATGGGACCCATCAACGCCCGTATTCTGTAAAAAAAGTAATTGATCAATTCATTTTATTTTTTGTTGAAATAATACCCGGCACTGATCGAAATGCCCATGGACCTGTTTGTTCTTGGGTAGGGATAAAATCCTGTGGTCAATATATTTTTTAACCCGTTAAAAAAAGAAAGATCATAATGAAAACCATTTTCATTTTCAATTCCCAACAAAACACTTAGACCTACATCCAAAGCATTTGCACCATAGGGTGTAACTTTTCTTTGTAAATTATTGACGGCAATTAAATTGGAAGAATCTTTTAACAGAGGCAGGCCATCTTCGGATGCATTATGGGTCAATGCTCCGGAATGCTCAACAAGGTTCTGTGCGTTCAGCAAATGAAATGCGTATTTCCCCTGCAGCGCAACATCAGCATAGCCGCCAATGCCGGCATGAAATACTGCACCCTTGCTCCCCAGTGAAGAAGAAAAAACAAAATAGACCGGCGCTTCAAAATAACTGAAGCGGTAGCTGTCCTTTGCATCGTAGCGGACTGCGGAACTCCCGGAATTGAAATCAGCGTAGTGCACATTTTCATTCCATCCCTTTAAGGCAAATAATGTTTTTGCCGAAATAGAGAATTCCTCCGAAAAAGAATAATCAATGCCAAAACCTGCCGAGTATAAAAAGACAGGTTTGGTTTGTTCTTTTTTGATTCCACAAAAGCAGGGTATGGCCGGATTGATCACACCTGACTGCGCGTTATTTAAGGTATTGCTTGTAAAAAGAGGACCTGCGACAATACCCATTTTCACCTGGGCAATTATTTTTTCTGAAAAAAATGCCAGCAGCAAAATGATTGGTATGATTTTTTTTTGACCCATATCCGTTGGTAAATGCTCCCACTGGCTTTTACACATACATGCTTATTCTTTTTGTTCTTTAACCAGCC
>Ga0070731_10005629_pt1 | contig 10257 bp, 6 predicted proteins | sample Coa_R1_2_FD_66448 | JGI IMG/M metagenome (GOLD analysis project Ga0070731, IMG submission 66448) | Surface soil microbial communities from Centralia Pennsylvania, which are recovering from an underground coalmine fire - Coalmine... | ecosystem: Environmental > Terrestrial > Soil > Unclassified ... | reverse complement strand
TCGCGTAAGAAGCTTGATCAACGTGGTTTTGCCCTGGCCGTTTTCGCCCACGATGGCGATTCTTTCGCCGGCCTCGATGCGGAGGTTCAGGCGATCGATCACGTTGCGCCGGGTCTGGGGATAGGCGAAGGAAACGTCGCGGAACTCGAAGCCGTCGCGAATTGGCCGCGGCGCGGGGATGGCGGAAGCGTGGACGCGAATCTTCGGTTGCATCGCGAAGAAGTGAAACAAGTCGGTCAGGAAGAGAGCCTGATCGGCGATGCCTGTGAAGGTCGAGAACACAGCCTGAATTTGTGAGCTGCATCCAGCGAGGGCGCCGGCGAGAAAGGTCAGATCGCCGATGGAGAGAGAGCCGCGAAGAGTGCGGATCACCAACAGCGCGTAAGTGGCGTAGTAGCCCAGGGCCCCCAGAATCGCGAGCAGCGCGCTAATGCGAAGACGTCGCGTCGCCAGGCGGCGATTGCGGCCGATGACTTCATCGTTAATGGCGGAAAAACGGTCGGACAGATATCCGCTCAGGCCGAAGATCTTGAGCTCCTTCGCGCTTTCTTTTTTGGTGCCGAGGTCGCGGAGATAATCGAGCTCACGGCGGAGGGGCGTCAGGCTGTAGGCGAGCGCGTAGCCGAGGAGAGCGAAATGAGTTTCGCCAAAAAATGCCGGCAGAACGGCGGCGGCCATCAGAAAAAACAGCACCGGCGAATATACCAGTACGCCCAGCGAGAGCGAGATCAAGGTGATCGATTGCTGCAGCAACTGACCCAAGGCGTGCAGCATTCCGATGCGGTCATTGGCTTGCACGCGGGCGCGTTCGAGTTTGTTATAAAACTCGGGATCTTCGAACGATTCGAGATCGAGCGTGGCAGCGTGACGCATCACGCGAACGCTTACCGAGCGCGAGAAATTATCGGCGAGGCGGCCGTCGCAGTAATCGATCGCTCGGCCGAGCACGGCGGCGAGGGCAGCAACGATGAATTCGGCGCCGAGCAGGAACCAGATTTCGACGGGTACCGGTCCTGGATGCTCCCGCGCATGGACAACGAGGTTGATGATAAGTTTGCCGATCCAGAGAGCGGTGAGCGGCAAGACTGCGACAAGTACGCGGAGCCCGGTGGCGGTGGCGACAAGCTTCGGGCTCGACTGCCACAGAAGCTTGATCGCGGGCGGTATATTTTTCAGTGCCGCGAAACGATCGCGCCAAGCTTTCCGGAAGGGTTGCAGCATCTTGATCATTCGATTGAGAGAAATGAACGACTCAGCAGAGGGCCGTCATTTTTCAGCGGTGCACGTGCAATCCGCCTGCCATCCTCGCTGTTGGAGGAGGACGGATTGGGACCCGGCAAAACGGGATCACACCGTTACGTTACAAACTAAGCTGGTTGCAGCTATTCGAGGATGAATTGGCCTTCGACTCCGCGCGTAGAATCAGGCGCGATCCACACGCGAATCGTACTCGCCTCAATGACCTTCTGAGGTCGTCGGTCAAAGAAGGCCAGGTCGTCGCGCGATAGCGCGAAGCTCACCTCAATTTTTTCGCCGGCCTTGAGATGAAGGCGACGGAATCCCTTTAGTTGCCGCACGGGGCGCGCGACGCTGGCGGTTTCCTGGTGAATGTAGAACTGCACGACCTCATCGGCGTCGCGCGGGCCGGTGTTGGCGATTTGCGCGGAGACGGTAAGGCGGTCTTTTCCGAGAGTGCGCGCGGAGATTTTCAGATTTGAGTATTCGAACTGCGTGTAGGAGAGACCATATCCGAAGGGATACTCAGGTGTGAAATCGACATCCACGTATTTTGATGTGTAGCCGACGGGATTGACGGGATCGCCAAGAGGGATGCCTAATTCGCTCGCGGAAGCGGGGCGTCCGGTGTTGAGGTGGGCGTAGTATATGGGAACCTGGCCGACGGTGCGCGGGAATGTCATGGTCAGCTTGCCGGAGGGAACGGCCCTGCCGAAGAGCAGGTCGGCGATGGCGGGTCCGCCCATGGTACCCGGGTGGAAAGCGTAGAGGATGGCGTTGAGGCGGGCGGCAGCGGCGTGGAACGTAAGCGGGCGGCCAGCCAGGATGACCGCGATCATTGGTTTTTGTAAACGCGCGAGTTCTTCCACTAACGCTTCTTGTGCTCCAGGCAGGTCGAGGAATGCTCGGGAATGGGCTTCGCCGGAGAGGATTTGCTCTTCGCCTAGAAAAAGCAGGACGACGTCGGCGGCGCTGGCTTTTTCGATGGCGCCGGCGAAACCTTCGTGGCTGGTGTCGCGGCTGTTCTTCAGTGCCGGGGTGTATAGAATGCGCGCCTCGCCTAACTCGTCACGGAGAGCTTTCAACGGTGTCCGGACATCGCCGGGACGGCCGTCCATGACCCACGTGCCCATTTGATCGACGGGGCTATCGGCGAGCGGACCGATCACTGCGATTTTTCCCGTCGTCGCTGGGGATAGCGGCAAAAGGCCGTGATCGTTTTTCAGCAGGATGGTGCTTTGAATGGCGATGTCTTTGGCGGTCTGGAGAGCGGCAGCGGTGACTTCCACGGCTCTGGGCGGCTTGGGAGCAGCGTCGAACAAACCAAGGCGAAATTTCAGGCGCAGGATATTCCCGACGGCGGCGTCGATATCCTTCATCTCAACCTTGTGAGTTGCAACCAGAGTTTTCAGATGATCGAAATAAGTGGTGCTGACCATTTCCATGTCGACGCCGGCTTGCAACGCTTTGCGCGCGGCGTCAGCCGCGTCCGCGGCGAAGCCATGAGGGATCATCTCGGGAATAGCGGTGTAATCGCTGACCACCACGCCGTCAAACGACCATTCGCGGCGCAGGATTTGACGGAGGGTGTACAAATTTCCGGTAACTGGAACCCCGTTCAGAGCGTTGAAGCCGGTCATGAACGAGGCTACACGGGCATCGCGGGCGGCTTGGAACGGGGGCAAGTACACATCGCGCAAAAGAATCTCTGGAATCCAGGTGCTGTTGTACTCGCGGCCACCTTCGGCCGCGCCGTAGCCGACGTAATGCTTAGCGCAGGCGGCGACGGCGTCGGCCGAGCTTAGGGATTCGGTCTGGAAACCGCGAATCATCGCGGCGGCAAGCTGGCTTGCGAGATACGGATCTTCGCCTAGGCCTTCGGCGACGCGTCCCCAGCGCGGGTCGCGGGTGATGTCCATCATGGGAGCGAACACCCAGCGGATTCCTTCAGCGGACGCCTCTTCCGCGGCGATGCGGGCGGCGGCTTGAATGAGTTGCGGATTCCAGCTCGCGGATTGGCCCAGCGGAATCGGGAAGACGGTGCGGTAACCGTGAATCACATCGCGTCCAAATAGTAATGGAATACCCAGGCGCGTCTCTTTGGTGGCGATGCGCTGCGCTTCGGCGCGATCGGCGGGGCCGCCGGCGTTGAGGAACGAGCCCCAGCGTCCCGCGCGGATTTCCTGTTTGATCGAATCGGAGAGCGGGATTCGCATATCGGTCGACTGAGACATCTGGCCGATTTTTTCGTCGAGCGTCATGCGCGCGATCAGAGCGTTGATGCGCTGCTCGATGTCCGAAGGCGCGGCCTGCAGCGTCATGGATGCGAGTACGAGGACGCTAGGAATAACTCTTAAAACCGGCCCGCTGCAAGCCATGTTGCACTTCCTTACTCTTCATAAACGTGTTCCACACCAGTGCCGAGCGGAGATTTTCCGCCATCAGCATGGTCACGCCCGTGTCGATTCCGATCACGTCCGTGTCATACCAGTTTTTCAAGGGGTTGAAGGCGTTGACGAACCCGTAGCGGCTCCAGGTGCGCGGCGCGTAACGTTGCCGGATGTTCTTGAGAACGCGGAGGGTGGCTTCGGGCAGGAACGGGAGAGAACCGCCGGTGGCGCTGGGAACCACGGTTCCATCGATGGGCCCCATCTCCGGCGGGCCGCCCCAGATCACGTAGCCTCGCTGCGAGTCCGATGCCGTGATGCCCCAGAGATCGTCGCTGTAGTTCGGGAATCGGGGACTTAGCTCCAGGCAGAAACGGCGGTGTACTTCCGTGCTGATTACGGAGTTCTTGAAATAGTCGGCGTACTGATCGCGCTTGCCGCGAAAATCGAACCAAGCCTGTGAGTATTGATGCACGAACAGAGGCGCGTAGGAGCCGATGTAGCGCAGGCCCTCATAATCGAACGTCGTTCGCTTCCATGCGTTCCAGGAGCCATCGGGAAGGGGGTGCGTGGGCGAGCCGAGCCCCAGCAGGTACATCATCATCAGCTCGCTGTAAATATCCCAGCGATAGGGAAGGAAGCCTCCTTCAGGCATCCAGCCATGCGAGAGCAGGGCGGTATCTTCAGCGACCCAGGTCCAGTCCACCCGATTCAAGATCGCGTTGGCGAGATTAATAATTCCCTGATGGTGGAAGTATTCACGGCAGGTGAGGATTCCGCACAGCAGAATCGCAGTGTCGATGGAAGAGACTTCGGCATCCCAGATTCGCTCGCCGGTGTTGACGTTGGCCCAATGAAAGAAAAATCCGCGGTGCGTGGGCATTTTCTTCCAGAGAAATTCCAGGCAGGCGATTACACGCAGCAGGATCGGAGCGGGCGGGCCATAGCCTCGCTTGTGTCCGATACATAGGGCCGTGAGGCCGAAGCCTGTGGCGGCGATACTCGCGACGACGCCTTTGTCCGCCTGGACGGCGGTATTGCAGCGGTCCTTTACCAAGCCGGTATGAGGATTGGCTTGCTCCCAAAAGAAGAGGAAGCTGGCTCTTTCCAGTTCATCGAGAAACGCGTCATCTTCGGGCGAGAGCTGTGGCAACGGCGCGGTTCCAATATCACCGGGACCGGCACTGGCCATCGCCGCGATGGAGGGGGCGCCGGCGAGACACTGTTTCAGAATTTTACGGCGTGATAGCATTCACCTCCATAATGATCGCGCAAGCGGGGGCAACGTTACCGCGCAAGTGTGACATACCTGTAGCGTTTCAGCCATTTGCAAGGGTACCGTAGAAGATGTCCAGGAACCCGCGGCGCGAAAAAGCCATCCAGTAAAAGGAGGCAGACATTTTAGTGGGCCGAATGCAAAAGCTCGCCTTGTGGATCGTCATAGCAGCAGGGATCAGCTCCGGCTTGGGCTATAAGGTGTGGCGCGGACGGCGGATTACGTCGCTGAGCGGCGCGGTGCTCAGCCAGGATCCCGACCCCGGCAAACAGTTACCGATCGGAAATGTAGAAGTGAGTATCAGCGATGGGTCGCCGGCGGGCAGCGCAAAATCGGATGCATCGGGCTTTTTTCAATTGAGGCTGCGTGAGCAGGTTCACAAGGGTGAAGAGATGAAGCTGCACCTCCGCCATCCGGACTATGTTCCGCTGGACATCGACGAAACCGCGGCGGATCGGCTGTTCATCATCCGGATGAAGCCGTTGAGCAAGGTGGCCAGCGGCGTTCCTTTGGTGACTGTCAGCGATATGCGAGTCCGATATTCCATGAAGGACGATACCACCCGGAATGTCGGCAGCGCCGCGAAGATATTCGAAGTTGTGAATAAGGGCGATGTCCCCTGCGATACGCGAAAAGTGTGTTCGCCGGATGGAAAGTGGAAGGCGGCTGTCGGCGGAGCGTCGCTCGATGCCGGAAGCGGCAACGAGTTTCAGCATGCGCGCGTGACGTGCCTGGCGGGGCCGTGCCCGTTCACCAAGATCGACAATGACGCGTTCTCGCGGGGCGGCCGGCAGATTAGCGTAACGGTTCGCAACTGGTCAGACACCGCGAGCTTTGTGCTGGAGGCGGAGGTGGTGCACGCCTCGAACACCGATGTTACTCGGCAATCGTTCCCGGTGATTCTGGATCAGGCGATGAGTTTCACGTTGCCGGCTTCGGCGCAGGGGCCCAGTATCGAAGCGACGCTGGATCACCAGGACATCGTATTTCCGCTGGGACCGGCGCTGAAGTTGTCGTGGGCGAATTGTACGATGCAGGTCGGGAAGGATTTGACGAAGCTGTACCGGTGCGTGCTGAAGCCGGGGTATCGGTTTTAGGGGCCCAGCACGATCCGCTCACTGTCGTGAGGCGGCTCGGTGGCGGTCCGGCAGAGCGCTGGCAGTGAGCGCGTCAACACTTGAGGAGCGCCAAAGTTAGGACGGCCAGGCTCAGGAGAACGGCGAACGCGAGGTAGGGTGCGACGCGGTGCTCTAACGTTTGAAATCGTTGGCCGCAGATCTGACATAGGGAGCCGTCGTTGTTTCTGACAGCCTTGCATTTCGGGCAAAGCTTTGCCATCTGCCCGATAGACCCTCCTGTCGCAGCGCCTGTTTCGTCCGAATCTGCATTCGGATCGGGAAAAAGTTACCCGATTGCGGGTTCTTCAGGAAATCAAAGCGCGTATTTTGAGTGGCCTGGGGACATGGCACTGCGCATGCATCTAACCACGCCGAGTGGAGGATTTGGCATGGCGCTGATTCTTACGATCGCGGAAGAAAACTTAATCAATGCCTACCGAACTGCGCCCGCGGCGGACCGTTCGGCGATTATTCGCAGCTACGCGAGCCTGAAACGCCTCTCGCCGGGACGTGCCGAGGATGCGCTGGATTTGTGGGCGCACATGCTCGCGAGCCACTTTGGACGGCGCCCCAGGCTCGGTTGCGCTTGACTAGTTCGTTGCCTTTGAAGAGTTCACGATTAGCCGGCTTGCTGCTGGCGGTCTTGCCGGGCATGATGGCGCAGGTCCCGCCACCGGCCCCACCGGTGAAGGCTCAAGATCCGTTGAACCGCGAGACGCCGCAGAGTTCGGTGATTGCGTTCCTGGATGCCTGTCATGCACACAACTACGCGCAGGCGTCGAAGTATTTCGATCTGCGCGGCATCGCGCGGGAGCAGCGGCTTACCGAGGGTCCGACGCTCGCGCAGCAGTTGGGGGAAATTCTCGACCGGGACGTGCAATTCGACGTCGCGACACTGAGCCGCAACCCGGAGGGGGCGGTCACGGAGGGCTCACGGCCGGGAATTCAGCGAGTGGATTCCTTCGGCTCGGAAGGGCAAAATGGCGGGCAAAATCTGGACTTGGAACTGGAGCGAGTCACGCTTCGGTCCGGGCTTCAGGTGTGGCTGTTTTCGCCACAGAGCCGCGGCCTGATCCCGCAAATCGCGCGTCTGACCAGCGATTCTCCGATCGAGCGCCACCTTCCGGCGCCGCTGGTGAACTGGACATGGATGGGGACGGCGCTATGGCGATGGATCGCCTTGGTGTTGGCGGGTGTGCTGGTGGCGGCCATTTCGAAATGGCTGTGCATTCTGATTCTGCGGGCGGCGCGGCCGCTGCTGCGACGGGTTTCGGCCGCGGCGGACGGCGGCATTCTGGATCGTTTCCTGGGACCGCTGCGGCTGATATTCGCAGCGGGCGCGTTTCGGGTTGCAGTCGATTGGGTGGGCGCATCAGCGACTTCCCGCCTCTATTTGGAACGTGGCGTAACGTTAATTCTGTTTTGCGGCGTGGCGGCTTTGGCTGTAGCGATTGCCGACCGTATTGTCGCCCGGCTTCGTGCGACGCTCGAAACCCGGCGGCAGGTTTTCGCATCCTCGATACTCCCGGTTGGTCTGCGAATCACAAAACTGACGATATGGGCGCTGGCGGCGATCGCGATCCTCAGTGATTGGGGATACAACACGACGACGATTCTCGCGGGTCTTGGTGTCGGCGGACTTGCAATCGCACTGGCGGCGCAGAAGACGATCGAGAATCTGTTTGGCGGCGTGTCGGTAATCAGCGATCGCCCGGTATCGGTGGGCGATTTCTGCAAGTTTGGCGATCGCAGCGGGACAGTGGAGGATATCGGTCTGCGGTCCACCCGGATTCGTACAGCAGATCGCACGGTAGTGTCGGTGCCAAACGGGCAGTTCTCTTCGATGACGCTCGAGAACTTCAGCCGGCGGGACAAGATGCTATTCCATGTAACGTTAAATCTCCGCCGGGACACAACGTCCGAACAAGTTCGTAGCGTGCTCGATTCGGTGACGAAGATTTTGAAGGATCATCCGCGCATTGAGACGGGACCGGTTCCGGTGCGCTTCGTGGGGGTGGGATCGTATTCGCTCGACGTCGAAATCTTTGTATATATATCGACGCAATCCGGCGATGAATTTCTTGAAATGCAGCAGGACTTGCTGCTGTCGATATTGGATGCCGTGGAACGCGCGGGAACGGCGCTGGCGCTGCCTACGCAAGCCACGATCGCCTATCCCGCGCGAGGCGAATCGGCGAACGCGAATGTCGAGACCAATGCACTACCAATGGCTCCGCGTTCCAGTACGGATAGGATTCGAGCGTGATTTATGCCGCCATTCTGGCCACGCACGTGCGTATCTATTCGTCGTGAAGTCATGCTGCCTAGAACGATCAACGATTTACGGTGGGGTTACGTTCTCGTTTCGAGAACATTCTACCGGCCGCATCGCTAGAAAGGGAGAAATGAAATGAAACTTACAAGTATGATGACCGGTGCGCTTGCTCTGAGTCTTGTCGGGACGGGGTGTGCCACCAAAAAGTATGTTGCGAAGACTGTCGCTCCGGTAGAACAACGGGTGACCGGTACGGAGACGAAGAACGGCGAACAGGATAAGCAGATCGCCGGCCAGGGAACACAGATCCAGGAGTTGGGGACGGACCTGTCGAGGACCAAAGAGAAGCTGAGCGACACCGATAACAAGGCGACGCAGGCAGGCGAGGCTGCAAAGGCCGCCGATCAAAAGGCGGGGAACGCGCAGCAGGCAGCCGATGGCGCAAAGCAGGCGGCCGACGGAGCTCGCAGCTTTGCCGAACAGGGCATCACGCGTCTGGATAACACGGTCGCGTCGATGAACAAGTTTCAGATGGCGAAGTCTGAATCCGTTCTGTTTGCGTTCAACAGCGACAAGCTGACGGACGAGGGCAAGGCGCAGCTCGATGGGCTGGCCGCGCAAGCAAAAGGGATGAGCCGCTTCGTCGTAGAAGTGCAGGGATTCACGGACAAGAGCGGCAACAGCGCGTACAACGATACATTGAGCGCGGCGCGCGCGCAGGCCGTGGCGCGGTATCTCTCGAATCAGCAGATTCCGGTGCGGAATCTTTCGATCCTCGGATCGGGGTATGCGCAGCCGGTGGGCGACGACAAGACTCGCGACGGGCGTAAGATGAACCGCCGTGTTGAAGTTCGCCTGTGGGTTCCCGAAGATCAGTCGGGGAAGACTGCTGCCAGCAGCGCGGGCGGCAGCGAGCAGTAACGGCCGGGCGTCCGTTCCGGTAAGCGCGGAGACCGCCGAAGTCTTGTGGCTTCGGCGGTCACGTGCGCGTTATTTCAGTGCGCCGACTTCTACCGGAATTCCTTCGATGGGGCACTCGGCGGTGCCAATGGTTGTTCGCGTAATTCCTTCCACATTCCGCTGCGCTTCAGCAGGCCGGTTCACCCAAGAGCGATAAAAATCGAAGGGGCATTCGGCTACGCCTTTGTCGCCATCGCCGGACTGGATCACGCCGGTGTATCCCCGATGGAGCAGCTTGAAGAGATGATTCTGGGATTGGGCGTTGGCCCGGAAGTCGCGGATGAGAGATTTTGAGACCGCAGCGTACTGGATCCCGTTCTCTTCCTCGCCGCATTCGCCAAGCGTGCGGCCATCGAAACCGACGATCGCGGAATGGCCGAAATAGGAGTACACGCCGTCGAAGCCGGCTGCGTTCGCGACCGCAACGTAAACATTGTTCATCCACGCCATGGCCTTTGCGACCATGATCTGCTGTTCCTTGGCCGGGTACATGTAGCCCTGGCAGCGGACGATCAACTCCGCACCCTTCATCGCGCAGTCCCGCCAGATTTCGGGATAATTGCCGTCGTCGCAGATGATCAGGCTCATCTTCAGACCCTTGGGTCCTTCCGAGACGTAAGTGCAACTGCCCGGATACCAGCCTTCAATGGGACACCACGGCAGAATCTTGCGATATTTCTGCACGATCTCGCCGCGGTCATTGATCAGAATAAGTGCGTTGTACGGAGCTTTGTGCGGGTGCTGTTCGTGGCGCTCGCCGGTAAGTGAGAATACGCCCCAGGTGCGCGCTTTGCGGCACGCCTCGCTGAAGATTGCGGTTTCTTCTCCGGGGATGGTGGCGGCCGTGTCGAACATTTCGCCACGGTCGTACATGATGCCGTGAGTACTGTACTCGGGGAAAACGATCAGGTCCATTCCGGGCAAGCCGAGCTTAATGCCTTCGATCATGCGGGCGATCGAGTGGCAGTTTTCCAGAACCTGGGCCTTGGTATGCAGACGCGGCAT
>Ga0070731_10005628_pt1 | contig 10257 bp, 3 predicted proteins | sample Coa_R1_2_FD_66448 | JGI IMG/M metagenome (GOLD analysis project Ga0070731, IMG submission 66448) | Surface soil microbial communities from Centralia Pennsylvania, which are recovering from an underground coalmine fire - Coalmine... | ecosystem: Environmental > Terrestrial > Soil > Unclassified ... | reverse complement strand
GGCCGCGCCGGGGTGGAGCACGAGCGCTGCCTGGTTCGATTACGACAACGACGGGCGGCTGGACTTGTTTGTTTGCCAGTATTTGAAGCTGGACACATCCATTTGGTGCGGAGACAAACTGCTCGGCGAACGCTGGTACTGCCTGCCCAATGTCTACAAGTCGACAGCTTCGTGGCTCTTTCACAACAACGGCGACGGCACATTTACCGACGTTAGCAAGGAAAGTGGCATCGCGCAATCACCGGGAAAGGCGCTGGGAGTTGTCGCAGCCGACATCAATAACGACGGGTGGATGGACCTCTTTGTCGGCAACGACACGGAGCCGAACTTCCTCTGGATCAACCGGGGCAAAGGCCGCTTCGAAGAGACTGGAGCATTTGCCGGCGTCGGTTTTAACGCCTTCGGCCGCGCCCGGTCGGGCATGGCAGTGGACGCGAGTGACTACGATCAGGACGGCAAGATCGATCTCTTTGTGACCACTGTGGATCACGAAATGTTCTCGCTCTATCACCAGGAGCGAGGCGACATTTTCACTGATGTTGCGCCGCGCTTTGGGATCGCCTCGCAGACTTTCAACCTCAGCGGCATGGGAATGAAGTTCTTCGACTATGACAATGATGGCAACCCCGACATCATCCTATCCAATGGCCACCCCGAACTGAATGTGGCCAAGATGGTGCCGGGCGTGACCTACGAGGAGCCGATGTTGCTCTTTCGCAACACCGGCAATGGCTTCGAAAATGTCAGCAAGCAGAGCGGTCCGATTTTTTCCAAACTGATCGCCGGCCGCGGATTGGCTGTAGGAGACTTCGACAACGATGGGTCCGTGGACGTGCTGGTCGCGGTTGGGGATAGCTCTCCGATTCTGTTGCGAAACAACGCGGGCCGGCAGAACCACTGGCTTGGAGTTCGCCTTATCGGTCGCAAGTGCAATATCGATGCAGTTGGCGCCAAGATCACGTACCGTTCCGGCGACTTCCAGAGGGATTGTTATAAGTTTGGCGGGGGCGGCTATTTGTCAGCCCACGACCCACGTCTGGTGCTGGGCCTCGGACAGCGAACCAAGATGGATTGGCTGGAAGTGAAGTGGCCGCAGCCCGGCGGCACGACCGAACGTTTTACCAATCTGCCCCTCGACCGATACATCACTATCGTCGAAGGGGAAGGGAAGTGGAAATAAGAGCAGGCGCTCAATTGCCGCTAGTGCGGCTGGGAAATATCCTGCGGCGGTGGCACCACGACTCGCGGTTTATCTTTCTCGACCTGCCGTTGTATAGCTAGGAGACGATCAGCCTCCGGCTTGTTTCCGGTCCGGGCGTATGCGGTAGCGAGCTGATAATAGCCCGCCGGGTCTGACGGATCCATTTCCGTATATTTCTTGAGAGGCGTAATCGCTTCCACGTATTTCCCCGCAGTATTGAGCGCCATGCCTAGTCCGAGGTACGCCTCCGCCAGTCCGGAGTCAAATTGCGTTGCTCGGGAAAAGTGCTCGATCGCCTCATCGGTTTTTTGATTTCTCCACGCCAGGTCCCCGAGCATAAACTCCGCGGAGGGTGAGGTGGGGTTGACCTTCAGTTCAGCTTCGAACTCTCTCGTAGCTTCCTCGGTGATCGTAGGATCTAGCGGCTTGGAGAGAAGAATCCGGCCGAGTTGGTAGTGAATGCCCGGCTGATTTGGGTTTTGCTCCAGGATCTTGCGAAACTGCGCGGTAGCATCGTCCCATCTTCCCTGGGCTTGAAATGCCTCAGCGATCAGAGTCTCCGCTTCGGGCGAAGAAGGAGCCTTTTGCATCAGTTCCTGGGCTGTGCGGTTGGCCAGCTCGGAGTAATAGCGGGTTGTAATGTAGAGGACCTTCGGATCCCCGGGAAACTCATGCGTCAGCACGATGAGAGACTCGGCGACTACGTCACGTTGATCCATAGCCATCCCGCATTGTGCCCGTGTCATCACGGCGTCGTGAAGAAGGTCTTTGTCCTGAATCTTCGGGATGACTCTCTTCAGGATGGGCATTGCTTCCTTGCAATGACCCCTGGCTCCGAGGGCGATGCCGCGTTCGGCCGTGGCGGTGAGAGACTCAGCGGGGGCTGCGTTCTTGGAAACTTGAGCGATCGACCACGCCCCCGGATTTCCGCAGATAACAATGGCGAGAAAAACAGAAATGCGCTGAGACCTCCGAAAACCCAGTTCAAAGCGACGAAAGATCATAAGCCATTATATTCGTGCAGATATTTTTCCCTCACGAACTTTCACCGCCGACGGAGTCGGTGCAGGGGAATTCATGGTTAATAAGATGCTTCGATGGAGATTTGCCCGTGGCGCCCCGAGGGAAGGTTTACAACTTCCTGTTCGGGCGAAAAATCGGTCCACGGAGCACCATTAACCGTGACAGCACGAAGGGTCTTTCCGCCGGGCACGCGCAAGCGCAGCTTGGTCGCCGCCCGGTAGCCTTCCGGCAGGTGGAGAATCGCGGAGATTCTTCCATGTGCAATGTCGGAGTGCAACTCATATCCCACATTTCCGAAGCGGGTCGGTGCATCCGCGACCACAATGTTTTTTCCTTCCTCAAGCCAGACCCTCGGCGTCGCTTTCCCAAGCCAGACGACCGGCGCATCTGGATCTTCAAATACCAGCATCCACTTCGTAAACGTCGGAATACTTACTTCCGAGGGCGCGCAGTAAGGTCCCCCGAGTGTGCCGTCGATCTTGGCGCCTTCGACAGCAGTCCAGTTTCCTCGCGAATAAATGTGTGCCCGATGGGCATAGTAAAGCAGCAGGAATTCTCGCGGCCAGTCATACAGCAACCGGGCGTAGGCGGGGCCAAAATCCAGAAAGCCGTCGTAATACTGTCCCCCTCGGAGCAGCCCGAATAGCGAGCCATTCCGTGCAGCAAGCGAGTCGGTGACGGCCCGGGCCTGCTTTTCCGTCAGTTCGCCGGACTCGAGCACCTCCGCGTACGCCCGCTCTTTCCCATACGTGGGCGTATCGCCAGCTACAGCCGGTACATACGGCGGCCGCTGTGTGTGATCGATCGATCTGTCGATGGCAGACTCCATGTCCTTTTTCATCTCTGCCGATTCCAGCAACGCGTCGTGGCCTTCTTTTTCGAGCTGCGCGTCGCCGAATTTCACGCCCATTTCTACCCATACTTCGCCGAGGTCGTGGAATCCCCTGGCTGCTTCCGCGTTGTTGGAGAAGTGAGGCTGCATGAAGCGGTAAGGATCGATCTTCAGCGAACTGTCGTGCTCCGACCAGCCGCGAATGATGCCGTAGGTAATGTCCGACGCCGGAACTTCTTTCGATTGCTTGCGCAACGTATCAAAAAGGCTCACGATCGCTCGCAGCTTCTCCTGGTGCTTGCGCAAGAGCGCTTCGTCGTGGGTGTAGGCATAGTATTTGGCCACTACGGTGAGCATTTTTCCGTACTGGCCTACCTCAGGTCCGCGAGTATCGATCGAGCCATCGTCCCGTACCGAGTTGGTGAAGTAATCGTCAATGTAACGTCTTGCTACATCGAAAAGCCCCCATTCGAGAAAGGCCTCGACACTGGTGTTGAAGGTGTCCTGAAACGTGTCCACATTGTTGTAGCCGTACCCGCCAAAAACATTGATTCCTCCCAGCGGCGGGTACCCATACTTGGGATGGTCGCCTACGCGCGTAATTTCTTCCATCAGCAGAGCGTGCAGGCAGAAATCCCTGAGGCTGGCGTCAGGCACATCGATCTTCATGGGCGGATTCAGATCGTGGGCCCAGACTGCGTGGACGTGATACAAGGCCTTGTAGAACTCCGCCGCTGAGGGTTCGCCCCGCGGCGGGAACGGCAGGTGATGGTAATAATAATGAGCTTCTTTGAGCTGGGCGCCGTCCACGTGCAGGGCGCGGTACCAGACGGGCTGGGTCCAGAAGTGGCCCGGCTCTTCAGCGAACATGGTCTCTTCCCAATATTCGTGCTCGTTCGCGGGGAAAACAAAACGATTTACTGGAAGCCAGCCCCCAACAAGGCCTTCCCATACGTCGCCTTTAGCCCGTGCATCGCGGATTCCTTCAAAGAGCTTACCCAAGTCGACGTAGATCTCATCGCTGAAGGCGCCGAAGGCGAAGGTGGGTTTATCGTCGGACTCCCGGGTTCCGACGAAGCTGGGAACCCGCAACGGGGGGAGTGCAGCCGCAACGGCAGCGTAGTCGGGATCAGCCGTGCCGGCGAGGAGCTCTTGCCCAAGGATGTCGTTTTTCGACTTCGCAATTTCGTCCTTCGTCCGCCCGCGATAGAGGCTGCCCGGCGCAGCTGTCGTGGGCTCAAGGCTCTTGGGCAGATTCAGCACCACGCCCCCCTTGCCGGCGTAAATGATGCTGCCTCGGCGATCTTTTAGTTCTTCGAAGACTGCGAGGCTACCTTCTGGCTCCTCGATCACTGCCATCAATGTCCATGCGCCAAAATTCTCGCCCTTCGCCACATGGACCGGCTGGTGAGCCTCCGCATCCATTACGGTCACATTCTGTTTCTGGACGTCCACGTTTTGAATCTGGATGTTTGGAGAAGGACTATGAGTCGCAGCTTCACTCTGCCCCGTGAATGACGTGCTCGCGAAAAGTGCAATCGGGACAAAAAGGATTGCCAGGGATGACACAGCCGAAGACTTCCTAAGCCTCATACGTGGCCTCTATTGTGGTTTCAGTATTTCTGTAAGTCAGATGGCGCTTGATGTCGTGCTTTCATTCCGGGCGAAGCGAGGAATCCCTGGCTCGTGCGGTCGCTTTTGAGGTGGCGATGCTTCTACTGCGAATGAGCCCGCTCCGCGGTCCGTTCTCCGGTCAGCAAGAAAAACCCGGGGTAGGGCACGCTCACTAAAAAGAATGCCTTAACGGGCTGCACTGCAGTCCGTTAAGGCGTAATCAAGAAACACTCCTGACTCAGGGCCTAAAACTCTATATTCGCCCGGAACTCAATCTGGCGGGCACCCAGCCCCGGCTGACCAGGATTGGCCTGTACCACGCTCGACTCACCGAATGTCGAGCTTTGGATCGGCGCCGCCGTGTTCTGGATGAATCCTTGGCTCGTGCTGTTGTAACCGCCGGCCGGGTTCGCCCATACGGGGTGATTCCAAGCATTGATGAACTCAGTTTGGAAGACGAATTTCAGGTTTTCGCGAATCGGGAAGTTTTTCGTGATCGCGATATCCTGGCTGAAGGTGTGCGGCCCATACAACCACGGGTGCGCTCCGAAGACGCCCGGGGTCGTGTTGGGTGCAATGTATGTCTGATTGACGCCAGTGGGCACACCATTGGCATCGAAGTTGAAGTATTTCGGGTTGAGGGTAAGGGCGTAGGGCTGACCCGCAACGCGGTGCACCTTCGAGGACTGGAGATCGCCCGGGGTAACTCCGTTCAGGACGATGCCGCCGTCGCCGTAGACATCACCCACCGGGGTGTAGCCTGGACCATTGACTGTATTGAAGCCGCCGAGCAACTGATAGGGACCGCCCGTCTGCCAGTTCGCAATCGTCCCGATCGACCAGCCACCGACAATTTTGTCGGCAACTCCACCGGTGTTGGCAAAGGCCTTGTTCTTGCCAAATGGCAGTTCGTAGGTGCCGTTCGCGTGGACCACGTGCCGGTAGTCATAACCAGTGGGTCCGTAGCTATCGCGCAGGTTGCGCATGGTGAACAGGTTAAAGGCTCCTGTCCAGGAGTTGTTGGGCTGGATACCCAAGGAATGGCTCCAGGCATAGTTCACGTCAAATTGCATTCCATGCCACTGTTTCTGCCGGAAATCAACCTGCAGCGAATGGTAGGTTCCGTAACCAGGATCGGTCTGGAAACCAGTCGACTTGCCTGCGTTGTAAGGATTGGCCTGAAAAAAGTTGATCGGGTAGCCCGCCCCAGGGTTGGCGACACCGTTTATGGCGCAGGGCGAGAAACTGGCACTGCCAATCAGGTTACAGAGATAGGTGGGACTGCCCGCCAAGGTAGTGGCGAGAGTGCCGGCCGCGCCCGTATTCAGATTGGTAATAAAGGTTCCATTGGTAAAGAAGGTTGCATCTCCTCCCGCAGCGGCGGTCATGATGGGCAACGGACCCTGACCCGCGTATCCATTGTTCGCAAAGCTACCACTTACGCCATTGGCCGCATTGATTGCCAAGTTTTGCTGCGCCTGCTTGAACTCGGTAAGGAACCCGTTCTCGAAAATATTCACTTCGTTGGGGTTCTCAACAATCCACTGGTGGACGCTGCGATTGCCCATATAGCGGATCTCGAGGACATTGCTCGGGGTCAGCGCCCGCTGGATGCCCAAGTTCCACGACATCACGTAGGGCTGGTGGATGTGTTCATTCAGGCCGTTGACGCCGGACCAGTATCCGAAAAACGTTTCCTGAGATTCTGGAATCGTCTGCTGGTATGTTGGCGGGCTCACGAAATAAGGGGCAGGTTGGGGATCACCTAGCGCGTAATTGCCGGCATAGAAGCCGCCCGTTGACGGCAACGCCGAGTTGGGAGCCTCCGGAGAAAGCCGGAAGCTCTGGTAAAAGGCGTAGCCTTCGTTCGACGCGGAGTTCCAGAAGAACTGGTAAGGCTCCGTCATTCGTCGATATCCAAAGCCGGCGCGTATGACGGTACTGTTTCCGTGGAAGAGCTTACCCAATGCTCCATCGGTTTTGTTCGGGTTCCAGGCGAGACCGATCTGAGGCTGAGGAGTCACGTACCAGCCGTTGTAGACGCTCGACCTAGTGCGATACTGGGGATTTAGCCCGTTGGGATCCGAGGTCAGGGATCCGGGGTTGAAAATGTTGCCCACTCCGGACGGCCCCCAGATGCCAACGTTATCTGCGCTGTGATAGCCGACGGTCAGGTCTTTCGACGGACTCGTGAAGTCCCAGCGCAGTCCGGCGTTCACCGTAAGGTGGGGAGTGGCACGCCACGCATCCTGAATGAACAGTCCTGTGCCGTGCTGGAGTTCATCCAGGAAGTACGCTCCCACTGAGCTGGAGTACTGGTTAGTTTTGATATTGAGCGGGAAGCCCGCGCCGCCGGGGTTAACGCTGTTAATTCTCCCCACCAGAGTTGCGTACATATTCTCCGCGTGGGTCAAGTCACTTGTGGCAGCGTTCGGGAAGTTCGAATTGAAGTAGTTTGTGAACACCTGTCCCGCAGGATCGTTGGCGTCGATCCCCATATCGATAAAGGGGAATCCGGCTGGCGAATTGTAGTAATGATCCTGCTCGCGGAAGAATGAGAAGCCGAAGCTGACCGTGTGCGCGCCCTTCTGCCAGGTCACATTGTCCGATGCATTGAACAGCGGATAGTAGGTGCCGACCGGAAGATTATTCAGTTCCAGGCCGGAAGCTCCGTATGCAAAATTAATCGAGGGCTGCGTCAGCCACACCGGCTTCAGGTCGTACCCGTATTGCACGCTGTTGTACAGGTAGCCGGCACGGAACGAGTTAAGCAGCCTGCTCGTCATCGTCCAATCGACGCCGAGCCCGAGGGTGTAGTACTTGAATTTGCCTGTGCCGCCGTACTGGGAGTAGCCCGAACCTGGCAACGGCGGTACATCATAGTTCGACTGGTCGGTCTTGGTCTCATTCCAGGACAGATACATCCGGAGATTGTTCCGCATGTTGTAGTCCACGCGAACCGTGGGGAAATACTGCGTGAGAGGGGTGGAATACCCCCAGTGCACATCCACCAGATTGGCATCAGAGTTCTGCGTCACCGAACCTGCGGACAGGGCACTGGAAATACCCGAGAAAATCGATCCAATGTTCGGGTTAACCACGGTGGGAAGAGCGCAGCAGCCGGCGACTGGGTTGGGGTTGCTAGCCGCTACATCCGTAAGGAGGTTGACAGTGTGAGTTCCTGCGCTGTCCGTAAAGGTAAACACGCCCGTTTGAGCCAGGGGACTCATTACGGTGTTGCTATTGGTGGCTCCGCTAGGCTGCTTGGCCATGGCGAAGGTGCCAAAGAAGAACAACTTGTCCTTGATGATGGCCCCGCCCAGGCTCCCGCCGAATTCGTTTCGGATAAATGGATTCTTCGGAAGGCCCGTCGCGTCGTTGACCCACGTATTGGCGTTCAAAACGGTATTGCGGAAATCTTCATAAAGGCGCCCATGAAACGTGTTGCTGCCGCGGCGGGTGACGAAGTTCACCTGCATGTCCGAGATGCCGTAGCCAGTGTTCATATTCAACTGGTCGGTTTGGACGGTCATCTCTGCCATGTTCTCAACGCGGGCTTGGACCAGAGGAGTGGCGGCGCCGTCAAACTTCATGCGCTGCGTCGTGCCCACGACGCCATCGACGTTGTTTCCCGTCGCCATGTAGGGCAAGCCATTCCACGTGCCGCCCGCATAACCAACCACGAGTTGTGACAAGGAGGAAATATCGCGGCCGATAAGGGGCAGGTCCTCCACCTGCTGCATGTCGATGGTGCCGGTGATAGCGTTGGAGTCAGTCTCGAGAACGGGGATCTCGTCTGCGCTGACCACCACCTGTTGGTTCACCGAGCCCACCTTCAAGGTGGCTTTGATGTCGGTCACGCGAGTGGCCGAAACGGTGACCGACTCGAACACCTGGCTTCCGAAGCCTGATTTCGTCACAGTCAGTTTGTAGTTCCCAGTCTGCAACTCGGCGAATGTATACGTGCCTGCCGACCCGGTCGTTGCAGTTCTGCTTACGTTGGTGCTCAGATCTTGCAGAACGAGATCGGCAGCCGAAAGCATGGCGCCGCTCGGGTCAGCGACGGAGACGGAAATACTTCCTTGGGTCATCTGTGCCTGGGTTGATACGGCGCTAAAGGCTACGAGGATGCACAGACTCAACAACGCATGAGGAAGCAGACGACGAGAAAAACTGTGAGACATAGTTCCACCTCTCGCTCGAAAGCTGAATGTTCAACGACGGCTGACAAAACCAGAGTCGGAATTCTTTTTCATGGGGGCGTACCGAGCATCCCCAGTCGAGTAAACGTTTACGGGACCCGGCGCGAGTTTTGTATACTTTATTCGATCCCTTTGTCAAGAAGAAATTCTACTCCTTTTGAATTAGGCCATGGGGCCCCGAATCGGGCAGAATATTCAGCGATAGTGGCCGTTTGGCGGACCACAAGTGAGGGTAGGGGAAGTCCCACCGGGGTGACTTTGCTCCCATCCGACTTCGCTCCCCGAGCCGTGATACGCTACTACGTTTCGATCGTGGAAGGGCAGGAAGTGGCAGTCGGTGCTTGGTTACGGATCGCACTTGCGGGCATCGTGCTGACGCTTGTGTGCTCAGGTCTGCTGGCGCAAACCGGGGACCGGAGATTCCAAACGCCTCAGGCCTCCACCTCCTCTCAAGCCGCAAGCGACCAACCGGACCGCACACCAGATCCCCACGCCGAGGAGGAACTGCAAAAGGGAACCGCGCTCACCAGGGCGGGTTCGTTTGCAGAGGCAATTCCGCATTTGCGCGCCGCACTGGGACGAGTTTCGAATGAGTATGCTGCGAGTTTCAATCTCAGTCTTTCGCTAGTCGCAACCGGCCAACCGAAGGTGGCGATTCCGATTCTGACTGCTCTTCGCGAGAATGGCCACGACAACGTCGATGTCAACAATCTCCTGGCCCAGGCTTATGTCGGCGACGGTCAAACTCAGAAAGCGCTCGAGGCATTGCAAGACGCATCGAGACTCGCACCCGAGAACGAGAAGTTGTATCTGTTTGTAGCCGACGCGTGCCTGGCAAATCATGAGTACGGCGTTGGCCTGCATGCGGTCGAATTGGGACTGGCTCACTTGCCTAACTCTGCGCGCTTGCACTACCAGCGTGGGATGTTCCTGACTCTGCAGGATCAATTCGATGCGGGTAAAAAGGATTTCGACAAGACCCGCGAACTCGCTCCCGATACGGACATTGGGTATTTGGCGGGCGCACAAAAGGCGATGCTCGAAGGAAACGTAGAGGAGGCCCTTCGCATCGCGCGAGAGGCAGTCACAAAGGGAGATCAGGACTACAGGCTACTTACTCTCCTGGGCGAGGCGCTGCTGCGCTCGGGTATCGCACCTGGAGAACCGGAATTCAAGGAGGCGCAAGAGGCTCTGGAAAAATCGGTAGCCGAGCACCCCAACTATGCTGGTTCGCAACTCGCCTTAGGGAAACTTGCGTTGTTGGACAATCGGACCGACGACGCGATTGCGTATTTGGAAACAGCAAGGGAACTCAATCCAAATAATCCTTCGGTTTACTCAAATCTAGCGGCAGCGTATCGCAGGCGAGGTGATCTTCAGAGAGC
>Ga0070731_10005627_pt1 | contig 10259 bp, 5 predicted proteins | sample Coa_R1_2_FD_66448 | JGI IMG/M metagenome (GOLD analysis project Ga0070731, IMG submission 66448) | Surface soil microbial communities from Centralia Pennsylvania, which are recovering from an underground coalmine fire - Coalmine... | ecosystem: Environmental > Terrestrial > Soil > Unclassified ... | reverse complement strand
TTGTTCACGACCGAGAGCAATCGTTACGAGCGGCTCAAGCAATTGGAAACTCAATTGATTCTCACGGACGGCAAGCCCTATCCGTTGATGGGCACAAATTTCGCCGTAGACCGGGAAATCGGCGCTACGACCGGCTCACTCAGGGTGGAAGCGTTGTTTCCCAATCCCAACTATGTGCTGCGTCCCGGACAATTTGCTCACATACGGTTGAAGTTTGATACCAGGCACAACGCCATCCTGGTGCCTCAGCGCGCAGTGTCGGAATTACAAGGCAGCTACCAGATAGCCGTGGTGGACACCGATAACAAGATCCACATCCAGCCGGTGCAGGTGGGCGAACGCAGCGGCACTCAATGGATAATCGAAAGCGGTCTCCACCCGGGCGATCGCATTGTGGTCGAAGGTGCCCAGAAGGTTCATGAAGGAACCTCAGTCGTCACCACGAATTTTGTGGAAGAACCACCGCTGCGGTCCGTGGCCCAACCAAACACTTAGACGTTATGTCCAGGTTCTTCATCAACCGCCCTATCGTCGCCATGGTGATCTCCATCATCATGGTCATTGTTGGTCTCGTTACGATGGTTTCATTGCCGGTCGCCCAATTTCCTAAGGTTGTTCCGCCTGAAATTTACATCCAGGCGAACTATGTCGGCGCCGATGCGCTGACCATCGAGCAATCCGTCGCCACACCCATCGAACAACAGATGAGCGGTGTCGACAACATGAACTACATGTATTCCATCAATGCCAACAACGGCCTGATGCGCATGTTCGTGAATTTCGACCTCGCCACCGACCCTAACATCGACCACGTGTTGACCCAGTTGCGCTATGCCACGGCGGAACCGCAATTACCCACCGACGTCAGGAATTACGGTGTCACCGTGCAGAAATCCCTCTCCGCGCCGCTCATGCTCATCTCGCTCAATTCACCCAAAGGATCGCGCGACGCCCAATTTCTTGCCAATTACGCCTATATCAATTTGAACGACCCCTTGAGCCGTTCTTACGGGATTTCACAAGTACAGATATTCGGCGCGGGACAATATGCCATGCGAGTTTGGGTGAAGCCTGATCAACTCGCCAAACTCAACATCACCGTCCCGGAAATTATTCAAGCGGTTCAGGGCCAGAATACCGTGAATCCAGCCGGTAAAATCAGCGGGCGTCCCAGCCCGCCCGGCCAGGAATTCACTTACACCGTCCGGGCGCAGGGGCGGCTCGTCTCCGAGGAGGATTTCGGCAATATCGTGGTTCGCGCCGAACCGGATGGCTCGATTGTCCGGTTGAAAGACGTGGGGCGCGTCGAATTGGGAGCGGCCGATTATGACATCGTCGGCCGATACAACAGCAAACCCTCCGCCGTTCTTGCATTGTATCAGCTTCCCGGTTCGAATGCTGTTGAGGCCTCCAAGGCGGCTCAAAAGCTCATGGCTGAACTCGCAAAGCAGTTCCCGTCCGACCTCAATTACAATATTTCCATTGATACGACCAAGGTCATTACTGAGGGCATTCGCGAAATTGGCAATACGTTCTGGCAGGCGCTTCTCCTGGTAATCCTTGTGGTTTTCATTTTCCTTCAGGGCTGGCGCGCCACCCTGATCCCGTTGCTGGCGGTTCCGGTCTCGCTGATTGCGACGTTCGCCGTATTTCCGTTGCTTGGATTCTCCATCAACACATTGTCGCTGTTCGGTCTCGTGCTGGCCATCGGGTTGGTTGTGGACGATGCCATCGTCGTTGTGGAAGCCGTGGAACATCACATCGAAGAGGGCATGACGTCGAAGGAAGCGACATTGAAAGCGATGGAGGAGGTTTCCGGCCCGGTGGTTGCCATCGCCATCATTCTGTCCGCGGTCTTTCTGCCCACTGTCTTCATTCCCGGAATCACGGGGAGGCTATATCAACAATTCGCGGTCACCATTGCGATTTCGGTTATCATTTCGGCCTTCAACGCTCTGTCGCTCAGTCCTGCCCTCTCAGCCCTGCTGCTGCGGCCCAAAAAGGAATCGAAGGGACCACTCAGACGCTTTTTCGGATGGTTCAATCGCAGATATGACCGGCTGACTGACGGCTACGTCGGCGTCTGCCGGGGCTTGATTCGCAAATCTGTTTTGAGCCTTGGTCTGCTCGGCATTGTTGTTGTTGCCGTCGGTATCATGGGCAAGTCGCTGCCTACCGGCTTTCTGCCCGAGGAAGACCAGGGATTTCTGTACGTCAACGTGCAACTGCCTTTTGCTTCTTCGATGGAGCGAACTCTCGCTGTCACCCAGCAAGTCGAGGATATTGCCCGGGCGACTCCGGGAGTGGAAAGTACCACCACCGCCGCCGGCTTCACTATCTTGAGTTTTTCACGCAACACTTACAGCGCCACGATTTGGGTCACTTTGAAAGATTGGGACAAACGGACAAAGCCCGAGGAAAGTTATAATGCCATCAAGGCGCATCTGACCCAAAAACTCTCCCGCGTGCCGGGCGCAATCGTTTTTGCCTTTCCGCCACCCGCCATTAACGGGGTGGGCACCGCGGGCGGATTCACCGCCGTGCTCGAAGATCGTGGCGGCAGGGACATTCCATTCCTGGCGGCGAATGTTTCCAAATTCATGGACGCCGTGCGCAAGCGGCCGGAAATCGCTACCGTTACCACAACCTTTCTTCCGATTGTCCCCCAACTCTACGTGGATGTGGATCGCGACAAAGCCCTCAAGGAAGGCGTGGAGCTGTCGGATGTTTACAAGACGCTTCAGACTTTCATGGGCGGTTATTTCGTGAACTATTTCAATCGCTTCGGCCGGCAGTGGCAGGTTTACGTTGAGGCCGAGGGCGATTATCGAACACGCGCGGAGAACCTGGGCTTGTTTTATGTTCGTAACCACACCGGCGAATCTGTTCCCATGGCATCCTTGACCTCCACGAAGACAATTGCCGGACCGGAGTTCACCATGCGCTACAACCTGTATCGCAGCGCACAAATCAACGGCTCCGCCGCGCCGGGCTACAGCTCCGCGCAGGCAACGAAGGCCCTCGAAGAAGTCTTCGCGCAGACCATGCCGCCGCAAATGGGCCTGGATTACATCGGCATGTCATTTCAGGAGCAGAAAGCCGCGCAAGGCGTTCCGCCCGCAGCCATTTTCGGCCTTTCGCTTTTATTCGTCTTCCTGATTCTGGCCGCCTTGTATGAAAGCTGGAGTCTCCCCTTCAGCGTTTTGCTCGGCACTCCCATCGCAGTGCTGGGCGCATTCGCGGCGCTCTGGTTGCGCGGTATGGTCAACGACGTCTACGCGCAAATAGGTCTCGTGATGCTCATCGGGCTCGCCGCCAAGAACGCCATTCTCATTGTCGAATTCGCGAAGCTCGAACACGAAAAGGGCAAGTCGATCATCGACGCTGCCCTGGCCGGCGCCCGCGTGCGCTTAAGGCCTATTTTGATGACCTCGTTCGCTTTCATTTTCGGAACTGTGCCCCTGGCGATTGCGAGCGGAGCCGGCGCCGTTTCACGTCGCACTATTGGCACCATCGTCATCGGCGGAATGCTCGCGGCGTCTTGCATCGCGGTCTGCCTGATCCCGGTACTATTTTACGTGGTCGAAAAATGGGCGGGCAAACGGCACGAAGCCAAATCTGAAACCAAAATCGTCCCGCCATCCGGCGAAGCTACCAGCGAGGGAACCGTATGATTGCTAAACGTTCATGGCCAGCATGGTTGGCTTCGGGCATTTCCGGCATCGTGCTGGTGAGTTGCTCCGTCGGCCCGAATTATCATCGCCCCGCCGTAAATACTCCAACGACGTATCGCGCAAATGAAGCGTCCACCAACGCTTCGCTCGCGGAGTTGGATTGGTTTCAGGTCTACGAGGATGAAACGTTGAAGGCGCTCATCCGCGAAGCCCTCACCAACAACTACGATTTGCGCATTGCCGTCACTCGCGTCGAGCAGGCCCGCGCGCAAGCCATGCAGGCGCGTTCGCAATTTGTGCCCAGCGTGAATTACGGAGGCACCGTCAGCCGGGGCCGAAATGATTTCCTCGGCGAGCCGTTTCCGGAAAAAGGCGCCGTCGACAATACAGTCTCGGCCACGCTGAATACATTCTGGGAGGTGGACCTCTGGGGCCGCGTCCGCCGCCTCAACGAATCCGCCCGCGCTCAGTTCCTGGCCTCGGAAGAAGGCCGCCGCGGCGTGCGCTTAAGTCTCTTAAGTGACGTGGCCACCGCGTATTTTGAACTCCTTGAGCTGGACCAGGAATTGCAGATCGCCGGTCAAACCACCAATTCCTTTACCGAGAGTCTGCGGATTTTCCAGCAGCGCATGGAAGGCGGGACTGCTTCCGCCCTGGAATCCTCCCGCGCTCAGGCTGCTCTCGATGACGCCGCGGCTACCGTCCCGTCCATTTTACAGCGAATGTCCGCCACCGAAAATCAACTCTGCGTTCTATTGGGCCGCAATCCCGGCCCCATCGAGCGGCCTGCGTTGTTTCTCACGCGAATTACGTTGCCGGATATTCCTGCCGGATTGCCCTCCACGTTGTTGGAGCATCGCCCCGATGTTCTGGAGTCGGAACAACAATTGCATTCGGCCAATGCGTTGATCGGCGTGTCCGTGGCCGAATTTTTTCCCACGATTGGACTCACCGGTTTTCTCGGCAAGGTCAGTCCCGAATTGTCCGCGTTTACCATGGGCGGCGCCAATGCCTGGGGCATCGCGGCGGAAGGCGCCGGGCCGTTGTTCGAAGGCGGACGTCTCGTTGGCCAATATCGTCAGGCCAAAGCCGCGCGCGACGAAACCCGGTTGGAATATCAGCGCACCATCCTGAACGCCTTTCGTGAAGTCTCCGATGCCTTGGTCGCCCGTGACCAACTCGCCGTGGCCCGTACGTATTATGCGGACGAAGTGGACTCACTGCAATCCGCCGTCAAACTTTCCACCGAGCGCTATGTCGCTGGCAAAGCCAGCTATTACGAAGTCCTCGAAGCTCAACAACAATTATTCCCCGCCCAACTCAACCTCGCCCGCACGCAACTCGCTCAATTGGAGGCCATCGTAAATCTTTACAAGGCTCTGGGCGGCGGCTGGCACGACGATCCAGCAAAAATGCCCGGGCGATGATTGACCGGCTGGCGCGTGTCAAAACTTTCGTCCCTTTTGTCCCTTGTAGTCCCTTTCCAACACCTCATTCCGTCCAACCATCGCACCACCTGCCCGAAAATTCGAAGTGAGATTAGTGGAATTATCGTAACTTTCGTACACCCCGGTCGCACTTGAGTGGAGATTAGAGGAATTATGTGAGCTCCCGCCCCGGTCGACAATGACCCGGGCGGGCATGGCAGTCCTGCCGGCTCCTGACTTCGAGCTTCCGACTTCTACCCCGTCAGCCCCATGTCAAAGAACAATTCGATACCACCTACGGCATCGAACTCGCCTTCCTGACTGGAGGAAGCGCGGCGGCCTGATGGATCCAATCCATCAATCCGCGTATCCAATAATCCATTCATCCAGGATTGTAATGCGTTGTTGGCGTTGTTGGCGTTGATGGCGTTGTGTGCGTTGTGTGCGTTGTGTGCGTTGTGTGCGTTGTGTGCGTTGTGTGCGTTCGCGGGCCTGAGCCCAGTGGAGTACGCCGACAGAGTGGAGCGACGACGGTGCTTTTGGGATTGAGCGGAGCGCGGAGTCCCAGATCTTGGAGCTTCTCTGGAGGTTGGAACTTGGACGCTTGGATGTTAACTCCCCACTCACCGTGTCCACTTGCCGCGCCGTAGCTGTTTGGAGGCGGGTCCGTGGCCAATACTCCGTTCCCTCCGTCCTGTCGCGCCGAAGCGAGTTTGACCCTGCCTAATTTATACTGCTGCCTGCAGCTCCACCCAAAAGCGGCTTCCCTTTCCCGGTTCGGAATCAACTCCGACTCTCCCGTGCATCCACTCGACTACACTTTTGCGCAAAGCACAAAGCAATCAACCCTCCAAGGCCGAATAGTAGCCTGGGCGTGGGTTCCGGAACGGTATACCGGACTCCAGCATCCAGAATTTCGAGATCCGTGTCATTGTTTGCTCCAAGGTCCGGTGCCATGTTGATGAGGATAATACGATTAGCCAGCATGACCTGGCCGGGCAATTCAAACTCATTCAGAGTATTCTCGAGGAGTTGCGTATTGAGCGAGCCTTGTAAGTTCCCGTTCAAATAGAAGTCGAACGTGACCGGTCCAGCATAGATACCCCAGGGTTCGGCGCCTGTCAGAATTGCAAAGTCCGATCCGGGGCCATTTTCAAAAGGATCCGTAAAATCCATGATCAAGGTGCCTGGGGTTAAATGTGTTCCGAGCGAATATACAACCGAAGCTTGATCATCCGCGTTCCACAGTCGGCCATCCACGATTCTGGCAGCCGAAGTCCCTGTGCCAGAGGTGTTTGCTGGCGCAATATCGTAAGGGGCGTCGAGCATTCCCCAGCAACTGCCGGTGGAGACCAAAAAAAGGCCGAGAATGACAGGAATTCGTTTCCCCGATGCCACGCGAGGGATGACGATTATGCTGACTAGAATTGCTTTCAGTGATCTCATAACGTTTACCTTTCGTTCCAACGATCGACTGTTGTTTGTCGCTCCATTCTAAAGCAGAATCAATGGACACGGGGGCGTTGGCTTAACCTTGACCAGCGCGGGGCCGGTAATAATTATTCTATCCATTGCAGGCCAAAAGTCGATGATTAAATGCTCTAGGCGGACAGGGAAAGACCCGCACGGAGAGAACTCCATAGATTTCCAGAAACGGGTCGTCCCGGATCGGTTCTCTTTTTTACGCTTTTTCTGTTTCTCGTGTCTCTGTTGTCAAATCGTTTTCTTGAAAGCGTCAATGCCTAAAAGTGATTCTGTTCGTCCGGGAGTTGTTTCCTGACGTGTCCTGAGCGTATGTTCGAATAATGTTGGTGCCGGACAGCAATGTGAGGTTCGGTGCCGACCAATTCGTAGTGCCGTTTGCAAGCGTCCAGGCTCCGGAATTCGGATTTCGGAATTCCGCATTCGGTTTTATTCCTTTCGTGTTAATTCGTGAAATTCATAAAATGTGTTATCATGCGAACCAACGCTTCCGGGGATTTGACGCCGCCTGTCGGCTGGACCGTTTGATGAAACGCGGGCATTGTGTCCTCCGGCAAACGTATGGCTCATATTTTTGATTTTTTAACCCGGCACGGGCCGACAGTTCTATTTGCAGCAGTATTTATCGAGCAAATGGGAATACCGTTGCCCGCTTCGCCGTGGATGCTTGCTGCCGGCGCTTTGGGCGCGACCGGAAAAATGCACTGGTACTCGGCGCTTCTCGCCGGCGCGCTCGGATCTGTGCTGGCTGACTTGATCTGGTTTTACCTCGGGCGCTACGGCGGCAATCGCGTTCTGAACTTCCTTTGCCGCATTTCGCTCGAGCCGGACTCCTGCGTCCGTCGCACTCAGGACCTGTACAGTAAATACGGAATGAAAGGCGTCATCGTCGCAAAATTCGTTCCCGGCCTGAACACCCTCGCGCCCCCGCTGGCCGGAAGTTCGGGCGCAAGCGCTCTTCACTTTTTTACTTTCGACGGCTTTGGTTCGTTGCTTTACACCGGCAGTTTCATCCTCGTGGGCGCCGTGTTCAATCGCCAGTTGGACCAGGTCATCGGCGCGCTCGCCGGCCTTGGCAGTAGCGCTATCGCGGTGGTGGTCGGCCTCCTGGTCTTTTACCTCGGCTACAAATTCTTTCAGCGGCAACGCCTCCTTAAAGAACTCCGCACGACCCGTATCACTGTTGACGAACTTCATCAAAAAGTGGAAGCCGGCCAGAGCCCGGTCATTCTCGACCTCCGCTCGAACGCCGAAGTCCAGCGCGACCCCGAATTCATTCGCGGCGCCCGCCACGTCACCATGGACGAACTCAAAACCATGCAACACGAAATCCCGCGCGACCGCGAAATCATTCTCTATTGCTCCTGCCCGAACGAAGTGACCAGCGCTCGCATGGCTTTATTGCTTCGCCGCAACGGCATCGCTCACGTGCGCCCTTTGCTGGGCGGCATCGATGCCTGGCGCGAGCGCAAATATCCGATCGATTCGCACCTCGCCGCTGTCGCCATTTCCGCACCCGAACCGGCCAAATCATGAACCACCTTATTCCAATGAGCTTGCAAAATGACACTAATTTGTTCGGTGTCCCGCCTTCAGGCGGTTCATCGGCTTTGACTTTGAACAAAAAACAATTAACGAATCTATGACCGAGGAACAACCAAGCCAGCGGTCCAAAAGACAAGCGAATTAGTCTTATTTTGAAAGCGAGTTGGAATTATGCCCAAACCAGTCATTTGGACAGTTGACGACGACCCGGATGTTTTGCGCGCCGTGGAGCGCGATTTGCGCCGCCACTACGGCGACCGCTATCGCGTGATCTCCGCCGATTCCGGGGCTTCCGCTCTCGAATCAACCAAGCAATTGAAACTCCGCAACGAACCCGTCGCACTGTTTCTCGTGGACCAACGGATGCCCCGCATGTCCGGCGTGGAGTTCCTGGAAAAAGCCGTTGAACTCTATCCCGAAGCCAAAAAAGCGCTGCTCACCGCTTATGCGGACACTGACGCAGCCATTCGCGCCATCAACAACGTCCATATCGATCATTACCTGATGAAACCATGGGACCCACCCGAGGAGCGGCTCTATGGCGTCGTGGATGATTTGCTGGACGATTGGCAGGCCTCGTACCATCCGGCGTTCCAGGGCGTGCGTGTGATTGGGAATCAATGGTCGCCGCACTCGAGCGAAGTGCGCGATTTTCTCGGCCGCAACTTTTTGCCTCATCAGTGGCTCAATGTCGAGACAGACGAGACCGCGAAACAACTCCTCAAGACCACGGGTGCCGATCCTTCGACGTTGCCCATCGTGGTTTTCCCTGACGGCTCTTTCCTTGGCGATCCACCCGTCACCGAACTCGCACGCAAACTGGGGCTCAAGACGAAAGCCGAATTTCCGTTTTATGATTTGGTGGTTGTTGGTGCCGGACCAGCTGGGCTTGCGGCAACGGTTTACGGCGCTGCCGATGGTTTGCATACGTTGCTCATCGAACGCGAAGCTCCCGGCGGCCAGGCCGGCCGCAGTTCGCGCATCGAAAACTATCTGGGCTTTCCGACCGGTCTCAGCGGCAGCGACCTCGCGCGTCGGGCCGTGGCTCAAGCGCGCCGTTTCGGCGCTGAGATTCTCGCGCCACAGGAAGTCGTTGGTCTTCGCATCGAAGGCCCGAGCCGCGTGCTGAAATTGGCCGATGGCTCCGAAGTCGGCTGTCGCGCACTGCTCATTGCTACGGGAATTGCTTTCCGCAAACTGGACGTCCCCGGCCTCGACCGTCTCAGCGGCGCAGGCGTTTATTATTACGCGCCCATGTCGGATGCGTTTTCCTATCGCGACGGAGATGTTTACATCGTGGGCGGCGCGAACTCTGCCGGCCAGGCCGCCTTGTATTTTTCGAAATTCGCCCGCAAGGTGACCATGCTCGTGCGCGGCAACGCTTTGTCCGATACCATGTCGCAGTATCTGGAAAATCAGCTCGCCGCGACGAAGAACATCGAGGTGAAATTGAACTCCAACGTTACTGAGGTGGAAGGCGGAGGCCATTGCGAAAATTTAACGATTAAAAACAATAAGACCGGCGCCACCGAAAAAGTGTCAGCGAGTGCGTTGCTGATTTACGCTGGCGCCGTGCCCCGTACTGACTGGTTGGAAGGCGTTGTCCAGCGCGACTCGCAGGGTTATCTCATTTCCGGCCAGCACCTGATGCTCGAAGGCAAACGTCCAACGGGCTGGGCGGCCAATCGCGATCCCTTTTATCTTGAAACCAGCGTCCCCGGGATTTTTGTCGCGGGTGATGTCCCATCGCTCCGCAAAAGGCGTGACCTCCGGCGTTGGCGAGGGCGCCATGGCCGTAAAGCTTGTTCACCAATATCTCGGCCTGTTATGAACCCCGCCGATCTCCAGCAACTTCGTTCCGCGCCGTTGTTTGAGGGTTTAACCGATGCCCAATTCGCCTGCATGGGCGGCGGCGAAATCATCGCGGCCCCGGTCGGGACCGTTCTGGCTGCCGAAGGCGAGCAAACCGGATTCTTCCACGTGGTCTTGGAAGGCGAAGTTCGTGCCACTCGCGTCTACGACCGCCAAACGATTCTGTTGGGCGTCACTAAAGCGGGCGGATTCCTGGGAGAGAACATGCTGTTGCTGGGCATTCCCTGGGTGGCGACAATCCGCGTCTCCAAACCCGCCC
>Ga0070731_10005626_pt1 | contig 10261 bp, 8 predicted proteins | sample Coa_R1_2_FD_66448 | JGI IMG/M metagenome (GOLD analysis project Ga0070731, IMG submission 66448) | Surface soil microbial communities from Centralia Pennsylvania, which are recovering from an underground coalmine fire - Coalmine... | ecosystem: Environmental > Terrestrial > Soil > Unclassified ... | reverse complement strand
GACCCAGAACGAACTCGACGCCGGCGACGCACGCACACTGGCGGGAAACAAAGTCCTGGCCATCGCGGAGGGCGCGAACATGCCGTGCACACCCGACGCCGTGGAAGTGCTCCTCAAGAAGCGCGTCCTGTTCGGCCCTGCAAAGGCGGCGAATGCCGGAGGCGTGGCGGTCTCGGGTCTGGAGCAGACCCAGAACTCCATGCGCCTCACGTGGAGCCGGGAGGAGGTGGACGAGCGGCTCAAACAGATCATGCTCGGAATCCACGAGACCTGCGTGCAGCACGGCGGGCAGCAGGACGGCTTCGTGAACTACGTCCAGGGCGCGAACCGCGGCGGGTTCGTGAAGGTCGCCGCCGCGATGCTCGCGTACGGGGTGATGTAGATGGCGAACGCGCGCCGCACGAGCAGCTTCACGGAGTCCGTGATTCGCGAGATGACGCGCGTCGCAAAGCAGCACGACGCCATCAACCTCGCCCAGGGGTTCCCGGACTTTCCGATGCCGGCCGCCATGAAGGAGGCCGCGTACCGGGCGATCCGCGAAGACCACAATCAGTATGCCATCACGTGGGGCGCGAAGTCGCTCCGCGACGCCATCGCGGGGAAGTACGCGCGCCGCTATGGCCTCGCGGTGGATCCGGAGCGCGAGATCACGGTGGCGTGCGGCGCCACCGAGGCGACGGCGTCGGTGTTCCTGGCGCTGTTCGACCCCGGCGATGAAGTGCTCATCTTCGAGCCGTTCTACGAGAACTACGGGCCGGACGCGATCCTGTGCGACGCCACGCCGGTCTTCGTCCCGCTCGCGCCACCGGAGTGGCGATTCGATGCGGAACTGCTCCGCCGCTCGATCACCACGCGCACGCGCGCGCTGGTCCTCAACTCGCCGCACAATCCCACCGGGCACGTCTTCTCGCGCGAGGAACTCTCGACCATCGCTGCGATCTGCATCGAGCACGACCTGCTCGTGCTCACCGACGACCCCTACGAGTATATCGTCTTCGCCAGCGAGCACATCCCGATTGCGACGCTGCCCGGCATGAAGGACCGGACCGTCACCATCTCGAGCCTGTCGAAGACGTTCAGCATCACCGGCTGGCGCATCGGATATGCGGTTGCGAGCGAAGCGCGCACGAGCGCCATCCGGAAAGTGCACGACTTCCTCACCGTCGGCGCGCCGGCCCCGCTCCAGGAGGCCGCGGCCGTCGGGTACGCCTTCGGGGACGAGTACTACCAGACGCTCTCGGACGATTACCGGGCGCGCCGCGACTTCCTGGGCGGCGCCCTCCGCGAGGCCGGCTTTCGATTCGCCGAGCCCGACGGCGCGTACCACTTCCTGGCCGATTTCACGGCCCTGAGCGACAAGGACGACGTCTCGTTCGCGAAGTGGATGACGAGGGAGATCGGAGTCGCCACGGTGCCGGGCTCGAGCTTCTTCCGCCCGCAGTCGGCGGAGGGAAGGCGTTACATTCGATTTGCGTTCTGCAAGAAGCACGAGACGCTGGTGCATGCCGTCGAGCGACTCGCCCGCCTCAAGATTACCGTCTAAGGAATCCCGTCGAGATGACCACGCACCGTGCCGGCCGCCATTTTCTCTTCGTTCCCGGGCCCACCAACGTCCCCGATCGTGTGCTGCGCGCGATGCATCGTGCACAGGAAGACCACCGCTCGTCCGCGTTCCCGGAGCTCCCGCGCTCGATCTTCCCGGACCTGAAGAACGTCTTCGGTGCCGTCGCCGGCCAGGCGTTCATTTTCCCCGCGACGGGTTCCGCGATGTGGGAAGCGTCGCTGGTCAACTCGCTCTCCCCCGGCGACCGCGTGCTCGCGTGCCGCAACGGGCAGTTCAGCCACCTGTTCATCGACTGCGCGCAACGCCTCGGCCTGCGCGTGGACATCATCGACGTCGAGTGGGGCGAGGGCGTGCCCGCGGACCGCATCGGCGCGGCGCTTGCCGCCGACCCATCGCACGAGATCAAGGCCGTCCTCGTCGTGCACAACGAGACCGCCACGGGCGTGACGAGCGACCTCTCCGCGCTTCGGCAGGCGATGGACGCCGCGCGGCACCCGGCGCTGTTCCACGTCGATGGCGTGAGTTCCGTCGGCAGCCTCGACTTCCGGTTCGACGAGTGGAAGGTGGACTTCGCCATCGCCGGATCGCAGAAGGGATTCATGATGCCGGCCGGCCTGGGCTTGCTGTGCGTGAGCCAGAAGGGGCTGGCAATGGCGCAGCAGGCGAAGTGTCCGCGCGCGTTCTTCGACATTCGCGACCAGGCCAAGCACAATGCGGAAGGCTACTTCCCCTACACGCCGGCACTCGCGCACCTGTTCGGCCTCCGTGAATCGCTGGACATCATGGGCGAGGAGGGGCTCGCGAATATCGCGGCGCGGCATTGCCGCCTCGGTGAGGGTGTCCGGCGGGCGGTGGCCGCGTGGGGACTTACGCTCTGTGCGCGCGACCCGAAGGTCCGGTCCAACACCGTGTCGGCCATCGTGGTGCCGGACGGCGCGGACGCCAAACGCGTCATCGACATCGCGTTCCGGCGATACGACCTGTCGCTGGGTGCCGGCCTGGGGCGTCTCGGTGGGAAGGTGTTCCGCATCGGCCACGTGGGCGACCTCAACGAACTCATGCTCCTGGGCGCGCTTTCGGGCGTCGAGATGGCGCTCAACGATGCGGGCATCGCGGTGCCATTGGGCCGCGGCGTCGCGGCGGCCCAACAATGGTACCGCGAGAGCGCACCGCCTCTTGGGTGACGCTCCGGGGCGTCACGAATGACACGGCAGTGACGCATTCGAGCCAGTTTCCTTGCTGGCTCCTCGACCCGCTCCTAGCTTACGCCGACAATCTCATTTAACAGAGGGCATTTCGCCCGTGACCCAGTACCAGTACGCGCGCGTTCCCGCCGCCGGTGAACGCATCGAGGCCTCCGGCGGCGTCTTTACCGTGCCGGATCGTCCGATCATCCCGTTCATCGAGGGCGACGGCACCGGTCCCGACATCTGGCGGGCATCGGTTCGCGTGTTCGACGCCGCCGTGGAGATCGCATACGGCGTCCGCCGGAAGATCGCCTGGATGGAGGTTCTCGCAGGGGAAAAGGCCTTCACCGCGACCAAGGAATGGCTGCCCGCGGAGACGCTGGAAGCCGTGCGCGAGTTCAAGATCGCGATCAAGGGACCGCTGACCACGCCCATCGGCGGCGGCTTCCGGTCCCTCAACGTGGCACTTCGGCAGGAGCTCGACCTGTACGCCTGTATCCGCCCGGTCCGCTATTTCGAGGGAGTGGGCGCTCCGATGAAGCACCCCGAGAAGCTCAACATCGTGATCTTTCGCGAGAACGTCGAGGATGTGTACTCGGGGATCGAGTTCAAGGCAGGCACGGCCGAGGCGGACAAGCTGCGGATCTTCATCGAAGGGGAGTTCGGCAAGAAGATCCGCGAAGGGTCGGCGATCGGCATCAAGCCCATGTCGCCGTTCGGATCCAAGCGCCTCGTGAAGATGGCGCTCGAGTTCGCGGTCCGTCGCGGCCGGCGCTCGGTGACAATGATGCACAAGGGCAACATCATGAAGTTCACCGAGGGCGGGTTCAAGGACTGGGGATACGAGGTCGCGCGCGACCAGTTCGGCGATCGCGTCGTGACCGAGGGGGACCTCCAGAAGGCCGGTGACGCGGCGCGCGCCGACGCGGTCATCCTCAACGACCGCATCGCCGACTCGATGTTCCAGCAATTGCTGCTGCGCCCGGACGAGTACGACGTGATCGCCACGCCGAACCTGAATGGGGATTACCTCAGCGACGCGGCGGCCGCGCAGGTGGGCGGACTCGGCATCGCGCCGGGCGGAAACGTCGGCGACGCAGCGGCCGTATTCGAGGCGACGCACGGCACCGCTCCCAAGTACGCCGGCCTCGACAAGATCAACCCCGGCAGCGTCATCCTCTCCGGCGTGATGATGCTGGAGCACATGCGCTGGCAGGAAGCAGCCGACCTCATCACCAGGGGCATCGAAAAGGCGATCAGTGCGAAAACGGTCACCTACGACCTCGCGCGCCAGATGCCCGGCGCGACCGAGGTCTCCACGTCGAAGTTTGGCGATGCGGTGATCGCCGGGATGAAGGCATGACGGCGGCCCTCGAACTCGCGCTGCACGCGGAGGATCCCGCGCGACTGGCGACGCCGCTGCTCGCCCTGGCGCTTCCGTCGGACAAGCCGATTCCGCCTTCGCTGGCCCCACTCGACAAACTGCTCGGCGGCGCCATCTCCCGCGCCGTGAAGCAAAAGGACTTCAAGGGCAACCGCGACGAGACGCTGCTTCTGTTCTCGCATGGACGCGGTCCGCAGCGTGTCCTCCTGGCCGGCCTCGGTGCGGCACCGGGAACCGCCGCCCTCCTTCGAGCCGCAACGCACGTGGGGCGGCGCGGCGCCGCGCTCGGGGTGGAACGAATGGCGTTCTGGGCCGAAGGCCTCGAGGGCACGGGCGCGGAAAACGTCGGCGTCGGATTGTCGCTTGGCTCCTGGGACTACGACGAGTTGCGCACGCAGCCGCCCGCGGCGGAGCGCCCGAAGCCGCTCGTGCACGCCACGATCTGCGCCGCGGCGTCGGCGGCAACCGACGCGGCGCTCGCGAACGCCATCGCGATCGCCGCCGGACAGCGTCTCGCGCGCACGCTCGCGATGATGCCGGGGAACCTGTGCACGCCGACGTTCATCGCCGACACCGCGAGGGACATCGGCAAGCGGCTCAAGCTCAAGGTGACCGTGTTTGGGCGGCGTGAGATGGAAAAGCTCGGCATGGGATCGTTCCTCGCGGTGGCGCAAGGCACGCCGCAAAAGCCCAAGTTCGTCATCATGGAGTACCGCGGTGGCAAGCCGGACGAGCAGCCCGTCGCGCTCGTGGGAAAGGGTCTGTGCTTCGATTCGGGCGGCATTTCGATCAAGCCCGCCGACCGCATGGAATGGATGAAGTTCGACATGTCCGGGGCCGCCGGCGTGCTGGGCGCCATGGAAGCCATCGCGCGGATGAGGCTCAAGGTCAACGTCGTCGGCCTCGTCGGTTCCACGACCAACATGCCCAGCGGAACGGCCATGAACCCGGGCGACGTGGTGCGGGCCAGCAACGGCAAGACGATCGAGATCGTGAACACCGACGCCGAGGGGCGCCTCGTGCTCGCGGACGTTCTCTCCTATGTGGCGCGGTTCAAGCCGCAGGCCGTGCTCGATGCGGCGACGCTCACCGGAGCGGTGGTGGTCGCGCTCGGCAACACGGCCATGGGCGTGCTGGGAAACGACCAGGGTGTGGTGGACGAGGTGCTCGCCGCGAACGCGCGCGGAGGCGAGCCAGGGTGGCAACTCCCGCTCTGGCCGGAGTACAAGGAACTGTTCAAGTCCGACATCGCGGACATGAAGAACGCCGGCTCCCGCGGGGCAGGGGCGATCACGGCGGCCTTGTTCCTCGCGGAGTTCACCCAGGGTTACAAGTGGGCACACCTGGACATCGCCGGCACGGCGTATACGGAAACGGACCTCGTGGTGCTTCCACGCGGGCCCACCGGCGTGCCCGTGAGGACGTTCGTCGAATTCGTGCGGGGACGGGCGCGCTGAGGGCACTCGCTCACCCGCTGACTCTCCTCCTCGCGTGCGCGCCTGCCTGGCTGGGCGCGCAGCAGCCGCCACCACCCCGGCCCCCCGACACCACACGGGCGCCCGTCCTGAAGACCGACACGGCGAAGGCCGCTGCGCCGAAAGCCGACACGTCGAAGACCGGCGCTGCGAAAACCGACACGTCGAAGGCGGGCGGCGCCAGAGAGGATACCACCGGGGCCGATACCGTGAAAGCCGATTCGGCCGGCACCCGCGCGGCGGCGAGGCGCCCACCGCGCGATACGATGAAAACGCCCACCGCCAGGCCTTACATGCCGCGCTCCACGGAAGTCGGCCCCAACAGGTGGCACTGGGACCGTGACGCGATCTTCGCCAGCGGCGCGCTGACGCTCGGGGAACTCCTCGCGGACGTCCCCGGCGTGACGCTGTTCACGACGGGGTTTCTGGAGGCGCCCGCCGTGGCCGGATGGTACGGCAACCCGCGCGCCGTGCGCGTCTTCATCGACGGCGTCGAACGCGATCCGATCAACGTGCGGAACGGCGGCATCACGGACTTCGCCGCCATCCCGTTGTGGGCATTCGAGGACATCCGGCTGGAGCGAACCGCGGGCGAGATGCGCATCCACCTGCGCACGTGGCGCGTGGAACGCACGACGCCCGTCTCTCGCGTCGACGTGCTGACCGGCTCGGAGAACCTGAACCTCTACCGCGGGTTCCTGGGAATGCGCTTCGCCAATGGCGCGGTCATCCAGGCCGCGGGCCAGCAGGCGAGCAGCATATCGCCGGGCGGAATGGATGGCGACGGACTCGGCGCGCTCGTTCGGATCGGGTGGGCACGAGGCGACTGGGACATCGATGCAACGCTCGTGCGGCAGGGCCTCGACCGTAACGCGGGAACGCGCTTTCTCACGGGCACGCCGCAGGACAGCGCCATGCCTCCGTTCCAGGGCACCGAGGGTCTCGCCTACCTCCGCGTCGGCTGGCGAGATCCCGAGGTCGACGGACCGTGGATGCAGCTCATCGCGTCCACAATCTACGCCGGCGAAACCCCGTCGTCGTCGAGCACGACGAGCGGCTTCGTGTCGACGCCCACGACCACGGCGCCCACGGACACCGTGGACACGATCGTGTCGAGCTCGCAATACGTGCTCGCCGCGGGCATCACCAAGTGGGGACTCAGGCTCAGCACGACGAACCGCCTGCGCTCCATCTTCGGGAAATCGTACGTCTCCCCTGGGGCCCGGGTGGAGTACTCGTCACGACTGCTCACGGTCTCGGCGTTCGGCGAGCGCGGCGTGGACTCGACGACGCGGACGGACGCCCAGGCGCGCCTCGCACCGTTCTCGTGGCTGAACTTTGGAGCCTCCTTAAGCCGGATCGCGCCGAAGGACGCGTCGCTCGGACCCCCGGTGTTTTCCTCGCGCCTCGAGGTGGCGCTGCAGCTGCGCGACCGCTGGCTCACGGCAGGCGTCGTGACCAAGGGGGCCGACCGGCTCGCCCCGCCAATCGAGCTGGACTCGGCGATCGGCACCGTGAACGTCCCGGCCACACGAGGCGTGACCGTCGGGGTCCACGGGCCGCTCTTCTGGGGCGTCGGACTCGATGTCGACGCCATCAACTGGAGCACGGCGGGACCGTACCGTCCGCAGACGCAGGCGCGGACCCGGCTCTGGTTCGAGTCCTCATTCCTCCAGCGTTTCCCGCGCGGCACGTTCCACGTGTTCGCCTCGGCGACGCAGGAATACCGGACCACAACGTTCGTACCGCTTGGCACAGATCCCATGGGGCAGAGCACGCCGGGCTACAGTTCGTTCGGCACCCTCCTCGAGATCCGCATCGGCACCGCCATCCTTACCTGGGAGACGCGGAACATGGCGGGCCAGATCTACGAAACCTACCCGGGCTATGTGATGCCGCGGATCGTCAACCTGTACGGCATGCGCTGGGAGTTCTGGAACTGAGTCGACGAGCGACGTTCCGATACGCCTGGAGATAGAACGGTGACGCGCTCCGGCGTCCAGGGTGCTAACCTCGTAGTGCACGCGGCGGCTTTACAAACCCATTGGCGCCTCATAACTTACGAAGTTCGATATGATCAGAAGCATGACCGGCTTCGGTGCCTCCGAGGGTTCTGTCGGCGGCGCTCGCGTGAGCGTCGAGCTCCGCACGGTCAATCACCGGTACTTCAACCCCAGCCTGAAGCTCCCGTTCGCACTCGCGCGCTGGGAAACGGACGCCCGGGAGCACCTCAGGAAGCATATCGCACGCGGGCACGTGACGGTCAGCGCGCGCGTGGAGCGACCCGGGAACGGTGCGGCAACCATAGATCAGGCGAAGTTCGCGTACTACGCCACCGAGCTGCGGGCACTGCGGGACCGAAACGGGCTGGGTGGTGAGGTGGACGTCGCGGCCGTGCTGCGGATGCCGGATGTCCTGCACGCTGCACAGGAAGACGTCGTCGAGGGCACCGTCGAAGAGTTCCTGTCGATCGTGGAGTTTGCGACGAACGCGCTCATGCAGATGCGGGAGGCCGAGGGGGGCCGGCTCGCCGCGGTGGTCACCGAGCGGCTCGGCGTGGTGGAAGAGGCGCTCGGGCGCATCGAGGTGCGCGCGCCCGAGAGGGTCGTGGCACAGCGGGACCGGCTGCGGGAGAACGTGAGGGTCCTGACCGGTGGGATCGCGGTGGACGAACAGCGACTCGCGCAGGAGATCGCGATCCTCGCGGATCGCTTGGATGTCGGGGAGGAATTGGATCGCTTTCGCGCGCACATCACCGCGTTTCGTGAAGCGCTGTCGCCGGGCGAAGCCGAGCCCGTCGGGAAGCGCCTCGGGTTCCTCCTGCAGGAGATGCTGCGCGAAGCGAATACGACGGGGAGCAAGGCCAACGATGTCGCGATCCAGCGTGACGTCCTGCTGGTCAAGGAGGAGCTCGAGCGGATCCGGGAGCAGGTCGAAAACCTCGAATGAATCCCTTTCCGATCGTGCTCTCGGCGCCGTCCGGGAGCGGCAAAACGACCGTCACGAAACTGCTGATGCGGAGGCGGTCCGACATCGGCTACTCCGTTTCATGCACCACGCGTGCGCCCCGTGAGGGCGAAGTGGCGGGAACCGACTATCTTTTCGTGTCGGAAGGCGAGTTTGCCGCCAGGCGCGACCGTGGCGAGTTCGCGGAATGGGCGGTGGTGCACGGCAGGATGTACGGTACGCTGAAATCCGCCGTCCAGCACGTGCTGGACCAGGGACGTCACGTGATGATGGACATCGACGTGCAGGGGGCGGCGCAGTTCGCGGTCGCCTACCCGAACTCGGTCCTCATCTTCATGCTGCCGCCGTCGGTGGAGACGCTCGTCGAGCGTCTGCAGGAGCGGCAAACGGAGAACGCGGCTACGCTCCTCACGCGGCTCAGGAGCGCGAGGGCGGAGTTGCACGCCGTGAGGCGGTACCAGTACGTGGTGGTGAATAACGACCTCGAGACGGCGATCGATCGCGTGTCGTCCATCGTCGATGCGGAGGAGGTCAAGCGCGAGCGGGTGCGCGCGCTCGATGGACAGGTGGACGGGCTCATCGCCCGCCTCGAGCAGGAGATCACGAGTTACACGTCGAAGGCCTAGGCTGGATTCTTCTCACCGGACATTGTCATGCGAGTCTTCACTCCGACCGAAGTCACGGCGCACGCGGCCAACAAGTACCTCTCGGTGCTCGTGGCGGCGAAGTATGCGCGCGTGCTGAACGAATTCCCCCGCGACCGCTCCCAGAGCGGAGAAAAGAAGCTGACGACGCGCGCACTCGAGGAGCTCTGCGGCGGCGCCATCGAATACCGGGTGGTGCCGCGCCGACGCGCGGCCGAGTAGGGCCGGCCCCAGGGTCGTCCGGATTCACGACGACGAGCCGTGCGCCCGTATCGCGGCCGGCGGGTCCTCCTCGGCGTAACCGGGGGGATCGCGAGCTACAAGACCGCGTGGCTGGCGCGCCTGCTCGCGCAGGCCGGTGCCGAAGTCGACGTGGTCATGACGCGCTCGGCGCGCGAGTTCATCGGGGCAGTGACGTTCGAGGCGCTCACAGGCCGGCTCGTGCACACCGAGCTCGTCGCCGAGGGCCACGCGCTGGAGCACATCGCCCTCGCACGAAGAGCGGAATGCGTGGTGGTCGCGCCGGCGACCGCCGACTTTCTCGCTCGCGCCGCCGGCGGGGCCGCCGGCGACCTGCTCACGGCGTGCCTGCTGGCCACCGAGGCCCAAGTCCTCGTCGTCCCGGCGATGAACGACCGGATGTGGGCACACCGGCAGACGCGAGCGAACGCCGAGCACTTGCGCGGCCTGGGGTACGCGGTGCTCGATCCCGATACCGGCCCGCTGGCCTCACCGCAGGAAGGCGCGGGACCGGGGCGCATGCCGGAACCGGAGACGATCTTCGCCCATGTGGGCCGCCTGCTGGAGCCACCAGGGGAAATCGCGGGACGCCGTGTGCTCGTGACGGCCGGCCCGACACGCGAGGCACTCGACCCCGTACGCTTCCTCTCGAATCGCAGCAGCGGACGGATGGGCGTGTCGATCGCGGCCGCGGCGTGGCGCCGCCACGCGGAGGTCACGCTCGTGGCGGGACCGCTCGCCGTCGCGGCCCCTGTCGGCGTGCCCGTGTCGCGTGTCGAAAGCACGGCGGAGATGGAGGA
>Ga0070731_10005625_pt1 | contig 10262 bp, 7 predicted proteins | sample Coa_R1_2_FD_66448 | JGI IMG/M metagenome (GOLD analysis project Ga0070731, IMG submission 66448) | Surface soil microbial communities from Centralia Pennsylvania, which are recovering from an underground coalmine fire - Coalmine... | ecosystem: Environmental > Terrestrial > Soil > Unclassified ... | reverse complement strand
CTTGCCGGCGGCGCCTCGCCCTTCCATGCCACACGTCCCCAGCAGCTTCACCACAGCGAGCGGTTCGTTAAACACCCGCTCGGCGGAATCGATGTGCCACTCCAGTTTTAGACCGGAGCGTTTCATGATCCTGGCTACTTCGTGAGTCATCTCGCGCACGGCTGTGGGCGCGAACTGGCCGTCGGGAATAATTGCGATCGAAAGAACGTTGGAAGAGGGGATTGAAGGAACATGTTCCCCGAGGAGCGGCAGAACAAGAATGGAACTCAAGGCGCACAAGCTCAAACGCTTCGTCGCGTATTTCCTCAACATAGAGGTTGCCTTCCCGAGCCAACTTGGCTCCAACTAATTGTACGACCGAAAGGGCACTGGAAGCCAGCTCAATCTCGTCAGCTCAATCCGATAGTTAGACACTCGGTTGAAACGAAATGTTTCAATAGGCCGTTCGGTGGATAATGGAACCCATGCGCTTACTTACCACCCTGGTGCTATTTGCCTCCGGATCGCTGTTTGCTCAAACTTCCGACGAAAAGGACGCACTCGCAACGGTCCAGAAAACGTTCGACGCCATGGCGGCGCACGATACCGCGACCATCCGATCCCTGATGCTGCCCGACGCCAGGTTGTATTCGATTCGCGCCGGCGCTGCTCCCACGGGAACCGCGATCGAAGACTTTGCGACCCGCATCGGCGGAACCAAAGGCGAACTGCTGGAGCGCTTCACCGCCAAGCCGTCAGTGTCGATTCGCGGACAGATGGCTCAGGTCTGGGGCGAATACGAGTTCCTGCGCGACGGTAAGTTCACCCACTGCGGCGTCGATTCGGTCGGCCTTTTCAAGACGCCCGAAGGCTGGAAGATCGCGACGCTGGCATACACGGTGGAACCGACCGGCTGCAAGGGTCACTAAGAGCCGCGTCAATTTTGAAACCCTGATTTTGGTAAGAAATTAGCGGGTGCCTTCTATGGGTGAAAGGGTGAAGGCACCCGCTGTCGTAACGGGGATTTAACTATACATAGAAGCGTCGCCGCGCCTTCTGTGGTTACAGCCGCCGAAAACTTTTTCATTTCCTCTTCGCAAAATAAGCCGTTCGGCTTAATTACATTGCGCGATATTTATCCGCGGAAACCTCTGAATTATTCCTGTCGTCAATGCACCTTGAACAGAAGGAATTTTTCATGATCGCCCGGCGTCTTGCACTACTCTGTATTTTTTCTTGCGCGATGATCGGCGCTCCGCAGCAGGAGGATCAGGACAATGGATTCCAGCAGGAATTCATTCGATCGATCGGCCAAGGACCCAGCACCTTCCCGCGCATCTGGCATCCATATCTCGAACGATCGATCCCGCACGCCGTACTCGAAAATTCTCCGCGCCTCCACAGCTTGATTCATGACGGGAAGCTGGAGCTATCGTTGTCCGATGCGCTGAGCCTCGCTCTTGAGAACGATCTCGATATTGTGGTCCAGCGCTACGTCATCCCGATCGCGGAGACCGACATCCTGCGGACGAAATCGGGACAGGCGGCGCGCGGGTTCACAGGCGCACTGAGCCCCGGCGAGTTGAACGCCGGCGCGATCGGCGCGGGCGTCAGTAGCGCCGGCGGAACGGGAGGCACGGGCAATGCGGGTGGAATCACGGGCGGCGGCGGAGCCGTATCCGTCGGAGCCGCCGGCGCGTTCGACCCATCGGTTAGCTACACAGCCAGTTGGGATCGAGTGACCAGTCCGCTCAATTCGACAATCGTCTCCGGGATTCCGACGACGACTAGTTATGCGACTGCGAACTCCATGTCCTACGCGCAGATGTTTACCGATGGAACCAGCTACTCGGTTTCATTGAGCACTCTGCGGCAGAGCACCACGCAGCGCAATACTCTCTTCAATCCCGATGTGACGTCGCGCTTATCGATCGGAGTCAATCAACCGCTGCTTGCCGGTTTCGGCCATTTGGCGAACGAACGCTTCATGCTGGTGGCCCGGAACAATCAGGGAACCGCGCGTGAAGTTTTCCGCCAGCAGGTGATCGCCAGCATCGCGCAAGTGCAAAACGCCTATTTCGATCTCGCGGCTTTTCAGTTGAACGTCCAGGTTACGGCGAAGTCACTGGCGGCTGTCGAAGAGCTTCTCACGGAGACCCGGAGACAGCAGCAGATCGGGACGCTGGCGCGGCTGGATGTCGTGACGGTTGAATCCCAGGTAGCCGCCAGCCGCCGCGACCTGATCCTGGCGCGAACCAATCTTCAGGAACAGGAAACCACGCTGAAACAGTTGATCAGCAAACGTGGAGATCCCGAACTGGATGGCGCCACCATCACATTGACCGACCTGTTGCCGGGACCGCAGGACAATGATGTTCCGGAGCTGGCAACCGCGTACACCAGCGCCCTGGCGAACCGGCCGGAATTGCGCGAGGCGGTGAACAATCTTCAAAACCAGGACATCGGGATCCGGTACGCGAAGAATAATATGATGCCCAGCGTCGCATTGTTTGGCCTGTACGCAGGGTCCGGCCTGCAAGGCGATACGGCCACGCGTACAGGAGGCGCGGGCGGGTCGCTCTCGCAGACCTTCGGCGCGGCCTACCCTGAAACAGCCTACGGCGTGAGCTTCGGCGCGTCGATCCGGAACCGCTCCGCGCAGGCGGACAGCCTGCGTTCGCAGCTCGAACGGAATCAGCTCGAAGTCGGTCTCCAAAATACGCGCAATCAGATCAAAGTGCAGGTGCAGCAAGCACGGATTCTCTTAATTCAGGGCAAGGAACAAGTGGAGGCGGCGCACGAGGCGGTGCGGCTGGCGCAAATGTCGCTCGACGCGGAACGCATCAAGCTGCGCAGCGGCCTTTCGACATCCTACAACGTCGTGTTAAAAGAACGCGATCTGGTGACGGCGCAATATGCCGAGGTGCAGACCCTCGACACGTATGCCAAAGGGCTCGTCGGCATGGATCAGTCCATGGGAACAACGCTCGACCGGAATGGGATTGAGCTAGGAGACGCGATCACGGGGACGGTGAAAGAGAAACCATCCGTGCCGTATCATCCTGGCGTTGCGTTGCCGGGGCCGGTCCGGTGAGGTCGGCAGCCTTGCATGGCGTGATTTTGCTGGGCGGCCTGGGCTGCTATCAGGCGGCCGGGCAATCGGCGGCGTTTATCGCACCACCGGACTACAGCCGGGCCGCGCAGGTATTTCCACGAATCTACGAACCATACAAACCACGCCTCCTCGACGAGCCTGGCCTGGCAAACGCCAAGGATGTGCTGGGCATTGATGTGCTGGACATTCAAGATGGGAAACTGCGGCTGTCGATCCATCAGGTTATCGAGGCGGTGCTGGCGAATAATTTGACGGTGGCGGCGGCGCGGTATTATCCGTCCATCGCGCAGACCGATCTGCTGCGGGCGCGGTCTGGAGCGTCACCGCGCGGCGTGGACGCAAGCGTGATCCCGAGCGGCGTTTTTGCAGGCGCGGAAGGCGGCAGCATTCTGGGCACGGCGGGAGGTGGGAGCGGAGGCGCCTCCAACGCCGGTGGCATCACTGGATCTGCCGCAGCCGTCAACGTCAGGCCGGCGGGCGTGTTCGATCCCACGTTTAACCTGAGCGCCAGCGTCGATCACACCGCGAGTCCGCTGAATACGGAAGTCGTTTCCGGCGCGCCGTCGGTAACCACGGGAACGGTCGCGCTGTCCGCCAACTATGTTCAGGCGTTTCCCAGCGGTACCAGCTTTACCGCGTCTTACGGATTCCAGCGGCAAAGCTCCACGCAGCTTTATCTTTTGTTCAATCCCGCATTCACCCCCGGATTCACCGCGACCGTCAGCCAGCAGATGCTGAACGGATTCGGATTCAAGGTCAACCGGACGCTGATTAACGTGGCGCAAAATGAACAAAAGATCGAGCGCGAGTCTTTCCGGCAGCAGACGATTGCCGCTCTGGTCACCGCCGAAAACGCCTATTGGGATCTGATCGCCGCCCGGGAATCGGTGCGTGCGGCCGAACTGGCATTGTCCGCGGCCGAGCGCCTGGCCGCGAACAACAAGCGGGCTTTCGAGGTCGGCGTGATGTCGCGGCTGGACGTAACCACCGCGGAGTCGCAGGCGGCTGCGAGCAGGCGCGATCTGATTGTCGCGCAGACCAATGTTCAGGTTGCCGAGCTCCAGTTGAAAAGCATGCTGAGCAAGAACCTGGATGAGCCCCTGGCATCGGCGGTGATTGAGACCACCGATTCCTTCCCCGATCCGGACGAAGCCCATCTGCCGCCGTTAGACGAAGCGCTCACCATTGGCAAGCAGAACCGGCCGGAGGTCTCGATCGCGGAAGGCAATATCAAGAGCGAGCAGGACGTCCTGCCGTTTATCCGCAACTCGCTGCTGCCGAATCTGAATGTTTTCGGCCTGGTGACGACGGTCGCGCTCAACAATATCTTCGGTACCGCTTTTGTCGAGGCGCTGCATTTTAAATATCCGCAGGTGGCGTTCGGGCTTTCCGTGACATTCCCGCTGCACAATCGTCAGGCGCAGGCCGACGATATCCGGTCGCGGCTGGAACTTCGGCAATCCGAAGACACGCTGGTGCGGACCAAGAGTCAGGTCGAGATCGACGTGCAAAACGCCCTGATCGCGGCCACACAGTCGAAGCAGCAGGTGATTGCCGCGCGCGAAGCCACCCAGCTTGCGGTCGAAAAGTTCGAAGCCGAGCAAAAGAAGCTCGCCGTCGGGCTCTCAACGCCTTACAACGTAATCCTGGCGCAGCGCGATGTGTTTACCGCGCGGCTCGCGGAGGTCCAGGCGCGGGATGCGTTCGCCAAGGCAACGGTGACTTTAGACCAGGCCATGGGCCTTACGCTGGAGAATCGTCACGTGAGGCTGGAGGACGCCTTGATCGGATCGTTGAAACCCGGAGCCCGTTAGGCGATCATTTGTGCTGCACGCCGCCCCTGGGGGCTCCGCCGCCGCTATGCCCGGCGGGAGCAGAAGCCGCATGTGGAGCGGCATTCGTGCGCGCGGGAGCTGCGTGTGCCGCCGCCGGAGCGGCGTGACTGGCGGCCGGACCAGCCCGGCCAGCGGCCGGACCAGCGTGACCCGCTGCCGGACCAGCGTGACCGGCGGCCGGACCAGCCCGGCCAGCGGCCGGACTAGCATGTCCCGCGGCCGGACCAGCACGGCCCGCGGCTGGACTAGCGTGTCCCGCGGCCGGACCGGCGTGGCTCGCGGCCGGACCGGCGTGGCTCGCGGCCGGACCGGCGTGGCTCGCTGCGGGACCAGCGTGGCTCGCGGCCGGACCAGCGTGGCCTGCGGCGGGACCAGCGTGGCCCGCCGGACCATGCGCGGCCGCGGCGCGATTCTCGGCATGCGCGCGGGCCATGGCCGCATTCGCCGGCCGTCCGTGATTCTCCGAAAATCTCGCCGAGCGGTCAAGGCTCGCGCCATGCTCGTGCGATCTCTGCATTTCGGTGCGTTCGATATGATGGTCGCGCTCGGCGATCCGCTCCGCCTCGCTCGGTCTCGCCCGCAGCCCGCCAGGGCCGTTGAAGCTGGTGCGGACTCCGCCTTCTACAATCGCCGCGCGATCGACGTAGACGTCGTGAAAGCCGCCGCCGACGTGCATCACTGCCGTGTTGTAGCGGAACACGCTCCCGGCCCAGACACCGCCCAGGAAGCCCACGCCCGTGTATCCAAATCCGTAGTTGACGCCACCGTAGAATCCGATGTGCGGTCCCCAATATCCCGCGTGCCATACGTAGACGGGACCTTCAAAGCCCCAGTATCCCGGCGTCCACAGTAATCCCACCGACGGAGGCTGAACCCATACGCCCGGAACCCAATAGTACCCGGCGTCGCCGTAGGCCCAATAGCCTGGCGTCCAGAGATACCCGGGAATGGGACATTCCGGCTGCACATACACGGGAAGCACCGGCGGCGCGACGCTAATCCTTACGACCACTTGCGCATAGCACGCCGACATCGTCGCCATCAGCAAAACCAGGAACAGCGCACGCCTGAAATGTTTGTTCATATTCTCCGCCTTATAAATTCTCGGTCGAATCGCGCCAAATCATTAACTTAGGAGCCGTCGCGATTCGCATACGAGAATACCAGGCGGTTCTGGAGCGCAGACATTAGCGACACTTCAAAGAAATTCGATGTGCATCGCAATGAGGCGAGAGAAAGGCGAAGGGCGCCGCACATACTCAGTGACGGAATTCGAACCCATGAAATCATTTTTCCTTATAGCCCTTGTCTGGGCGGGATCAGCCCTAGGCGATTCAGCCGATGGCCAACCACCAACGCAGGAGACCATCGACAAATTGCTCGCGGTTATTGCGGCACATGAAGCTCGTATTCAAGAATTAGAGAAGAAACTGCAGCCTGAGAAGCGCGAGACCAGCCGTGTCACTACGCCCGCACCCGATCCTCCCCCGCCGCCGGCGCAGGAGGGTCACAATATGGCGATCCCCAACGGTCCGACTCTCAACATCAGAGGATTCTTCGACTTCAATTTCGGCGTGGGATCCGTCGCCAATCCTCTGGTCTTTCCCATCGTCAGCAACGGATGCGGAACGTGCGGGAACCCGGTCACGCCGCCTCATACCGCTTTCCAGGCCGGCGAGTTCGATCTGTTCCTAACCTCGAAACTCTCCGATCACCTGAGTTTCCTCGGAGAAGTAGTACTCGGCCCGGACGTAACGAACGAGTTTGGCGTCGATATTGAACGATATCAACTTACGTACAAGGCGAACCCGTACTTCTCCGCAAGCGCCGGGCGCTTTCACACGTCCATCGGATACTACAACACCGCCTATCACCATGGAAATTGGTTTTCGACGGCCGAAGGGCGGCCCATCATGTACCTGTTCGAGGACAGCGGCGGCGTGCTGCCAGTGCACATGGTTGGCGTCAGCTTCACGGGTGAGGTTCCACGCACCGAAAAGCTCGGGCTGCACTGGAACGCCGAGGTCGGCAACGGCAACACGTCGACGCCAGCCGCCGAGACCTCAGTCCAGAATTTCTACTCCGATCGCAACTTCAAGGCCACCAACCTCGCCGCGTATGTTAAACCGCAGTTCCTCCCGGGACTACAACTCGGTGGATCGTGGTATCACGACGGTCTAAGCCCCGCCGGATTGCCCGAAGTGCGTCAGAACATCGAGAGCGCGTACATCGTATATTTCAACTCCGATTGGGAGTTCCTGAATGAGGCGGTCCTACTAAGCAACCACCTGCTGGGCACAACCCGACCGTTTCGAAGCCCGATGGCCTACACCCAGCTTGCGCGCAAGTTCGGAATCTACCGACCATATTTCCGCTATCAGTACATCAGCGACAACGTCAAGGATCCCGTGAACATCCTGAAGGGGACCTACTACGGTCCGTCGATTGGAATAAGAGTCGATTTTGCGGACTACGCAGCATTCAAACTGCAGTTCAATCATCTCTTTCAAAGCAGCCAGCCGGCGGGAAACGGCTTAAACGCGCAACTGGCTTTCACATTTTGATCCGATACGTTAAACGCGCTCCGAATGTAAAACTCGTCATGCGAACCACTTTTCTATTCCTGGCATTTGCGCTGGCCGCATTCCTGGTTTGTTCGGCGGCCGAACCCGAGCTCGCCGTGGTCGTTCACAAGTCGACAACCGTGGACGCCGTCAGTTCGGGAGACCTTCGTTTGATGATCCTGGGCGAAAAATCGAAGTGGCCGGACGGCAAGAAGGTCACGGCCATAGAGACCCTACTCGATTCTCCCGAACGCGCGTTACTCCTGAAAACTGTTTGCAAAATGACCGATGCGGTCCTGAAACGCTACTACATGCACGCGGCTTTCACGGGAACCGAGATCTCGGCCCCCAAAGAGGTTGCCTCCAGCGAGGCGCTGAAGCAGTTCGTGGCGCGCACTCCCGGCGCGATCGGCTGCATTCTCGCCTCTGATGTCGACGACACGGTGAAGGTCCTCAAAGTGGACGGGGCGGCGCCGGGCGAAGCTGCCTACAAACTTCGCTGACGGCAATCAATTGGCGCGCAGTCCAACTACGGCTACCAGCTCGCGTATGTGGCTGCGCGTAGTCTGCACCTGGACGCCCATCTCCGAGGCCGCCTCCGCGGTTTGTTGAGCGCTGGCGGCGTTGTTTTGGGTCACCGCTTTCATTCGCTGGATCGCTTGGCCGACACTTGCGATGCCGCGGGCCTGTTCGTCGCTGGTCTGCGCGATGTTACTGACCACTTCGCCGCCCGCATGAATGGACTTCGAAACTTCCCCGAACATTCCGTGGGCCAGGGTGACCAGTTCGACGCCGTTCTTAACGCGCGAAATGGTTTGTTCGATGATGTCCTCGCTGTGGCGCGCCGCCTCGGCCGCGCGCCGGGCGAGCGAGCGGACCTCATCGGCAACCACGCTGAATCCGGCGCCCGCTTCGCCCGCTCGCGCGGCTTCGACTGCTGCGTTCAACGCGAGGATATTGGTGTGAAATGCGATGTCATCGATGCTCTTAAGGACCAGCGAGACCTGCTTGCTCGACTTCGAAATCGCATCCATGGAGGCAGCAAGACTGTTCATGGCTTCCGTCGCCCGTCCCACTGCGCCGGTGGCCTCGCGCATTAGCCCGTCGGCGTTCTTGGCCCGATGCGCATTCTCGCGGGTGGTCGTCGAGATTTCTTCAAGCGACACCGAAGTCTCTTCAATGTAGGACGCCTGGTTGCGCGCGTCCTGGGCCACGCTCTTTCCGGATTCCGCCATGCGATCCGAGGCGTAGGCCGCGGCTGTAGCCGCCTTCTGCACCCCGTGGATCACGCGCACGATGGGACCGGTAATGGCCTTGCTGATCGTCAGGCTCACGATGATGGCGGCAATGATCAGCGTCCCGCCGAATACCATCAGCGACAAAGTCCGGGCCTGCGCGGAGCGCGCTTCAAGCGCCGACAGTTGATCGCGCAAATCCGTGGAAAACCTCTCTTTTGCCGCATTCAGCGCGAGCTTGAGCGCGTCGGTGCGAGACGCCAAATCCTTCATCTTCTTGGGATTTATCGCGGCCGGATCGCTGAGCACCGATCCGTACGTTTGCCGCGCGTCGGTGGCGAATGCAGCCACGGCCGCGGAAAGTTGCGCCGCCTCCGCCGCGCGGTCCGCCGCGAGCCCCTTCACCGACGCGAGCGTATTCAACCCCTCCACGACGCTCTTTCCCTCCACCCCCGCGCGCTCCAGCCCCACGGCATCCTGCACCATCACGGCATCGCTGAACCCGGTGGCCATGCGCTGGAATCCGGCCGCGGCTTCCTGGCTGCGCTGCGCCGCCGGAAACAGCGCCTCCAGGGTGGAACGCAACGTATTTTCCGTAAGAATCCCCTGCACGTAGCCAAGTATCGTCGCCACGACGAATCCCGCCACGAACACGCCGATACTCAGCCAGATCTTCGCGGTGATATTCAGTCGTTTCATGGCTCGGCAGAGGGCTCCGGCGGACGCGATTCCTTATGAGATTTTCTATCCTGCTTATCGGCGCGCACCGGCAAACTGATACGGTTTCCTATACCGCTATTACCCACCACAGTAGAACCTTGCAGGATTAATCTGTCCAGCGGTTCCTGATCTAAATTGTCGCCTCCCGGCCGATGAGTAGATGGAACGGCATGACTTCTGTTGAACCACGAAACGAAGAAGCTCGCCTGAATGCCCTGCGCGAGCTGGAGATTATGGACACGCCCGCCGAACCGGCCTTCGACAGAATTACCCGGCTGGCGTGCGACATATTCGGCGTGCCCATCGCAGCGATCTCGTTTGTCGACCAGGATCGGCAATGGTTTAAATCGCGAATGGGGATGAGCGTTTCGGAAACTCCCCGGGACTGGAGTTTCTGCGCGGAAACTCTGCTGGGCCGCGGCGTGTTCGTGGTTCCCAACACGCTGACCGATGCGCGTTTCTACACCAGTCCGCAGGTGACCGGCGAGCCCACCATCCGGTTCTACGCGGGCGCGCCCCTGCAAACGCATGACGGTCACAATCTGGGCGTGCTGTGCATTATGGATACGGTCTCGGGCCGGGATCTGGGCGCGGCCCAGCGCGCCATGCTGGCGGATCTGGCCGGAGTGGTCGTGGAGCAGTGCGAGTCGCGTCACAAGGAGCATGAATTGGGCGCCGCCAAGGAGGAAGCGGAGCGGGCCAACCGCGCCAAGGGAGAGTTCCTGTCGCGCGTCAGCCACGAGCTGCGGACGCCCATGAACGCGATTCTCGGATTCACCCAGCTCCTTGAAATGGACGATCTGCCGGAGCCGCA
>Ga0070731_10005624_pt1 | contig 10264 bp, 10 predicted proteins | sample Coa_R1_2_FD_66448 | JGI IMG/M metagenome (GOLD analysis project Ga0070731, IMG submission 66448) | Surface soil microbial communities from Centralia Pennsylvania, which are recovering from an underground coalmine fire - Coalmine... | ecosystem: Environmental > Terrestrial > Soil > Unclassified ... | reverse complement strand
ACTTCCGAGCCAACGATCAGCAGGCCGTCGGAGGTGAGTGTATAGCGCAGCGGGCGCAGGCCGTTACGGTCGAGCTTTGCCGCCACGAACTGCCCGTCGCTGAAAATCATCGCGGCCGGCCCGTCCCAGGGCTCCTGCTCGTAGGCACAGCGCGAAAGGAATTGCCGCAGGCCCGGCTCGCAATGCTCGTCGTGCTCCCATGCTGGAGGCATCAGGCGAAATGCGGCTTCGGTCATGCTGCGCCCGCTTCGCACACCCGCTTCCAGAGCATTGTCGAAGCTGGCCGAATCGCTCATTCCCGGTTGCAGAAGTCTGGCATGAGCTGGCAATCCCAGTTTGCCGCGCAGGCTGGCAGATCGTGCCTCGAACCAGCGCCGGTTGCCGGTGATCGTATTGATTTCGCCATTGTGCGCCACAAAGCGAAAAGGCTGCGCCAGCGACCAGCTCGGCGCCGTATTCGTCGAATAGCGCTGGTGAAAAATCACAAACGAACTGCTGAAATCACGATCGTCCAGATCGAGATAGAAGTGCGCCAGTTGCTCGGGAGTCAGCAGGCCTTTATAGACAATTCGTTTCGTCGAAAGTGAACAGTAGTAGCCGGAATCCGAGATGGTCTCAAGATGCTGGCGTAGCCGGTAAAGCTGTAATTCGAAGTCGAATGACTCCCCATTTGCGCCTTCGCCATCCGGCGCTAAAAAGCACTGACGAACCACGGGAAGCGAGTCGTGCGAACGCGGTCCAAGAATGGATGCATCGGTCGGCACCTCCCGCCAGCCGACAAACGATAGATCGAACTTGCCAACTGCCCCCCGGATTGCATCCAGTGCACGCTCTTCCTGCCCTCGCTGAAGAAACACCATGCCAATGCCAAAGTCCGAGGGCAGGATAATGCCTTCCGCGTCCGCCACTTTACGAAAAAAAGGTTTCGGAAGCTGAACCAGCAGCCCCGCTCCATCCCCACTGCGTCCGTCGGCATCGACGCCGCCGCGATGCTCAAGGCGCACCAGCGCTCTGAGCCCCCGCTCGACAATGGCATGCGACGCATCTCCACCCAACTGCGCGATAAAACCAATCCCGCAGGCATCATGATCGGGCGCGAAGCTAGGGCGACTTTCCGCCATAGTAAATGTCTAGTGGCAAAAGCTTGGAATGTACAATCGTCATTTTTCATGCGGCGCATGGATTTTTCTGCACGGCGCGCGTGCCGATTTCAAGGGGCGGCTGCTGATGTTCCGGTATCGTGAATACGTGCCGTGAACGATGCGGAAATTTTTGATCGCCCGTCCCAGCGGCCAGTTCAGAATCATCAGATGGTTAACCTGTCCGACATCCAGGCCGCGCTGGGCCGAATTCGAAAAGCCATCCACGTCTCTCCCTGCTCGCGCTCGGAGGTTTTTTCCCAGCTCACCGGCAACGCCATTTATCTCAAACTGGAGAATCGGCAGCGGACGGGAGCCTACAAAGAACGCGGCGCACTCAACAAGTTGCTGACCCTCAGTGCTGAAGAGCGCGCTCAGGGAGTGATTGCGGCATCTGCCGGCAATCACGCCCAGGCCCTCGCCTACCATGCCGCCAACCTTGGAATCCGCGCCAGGATCGTGATGCCGCTGGCCACTCCGCTGATCAAAGTTTCGGCCACGCGCGGCTATGGCGCCGAGGTCATTCTTTTCGGCGCGAATTACGATGAGGCTTATGACGAAGCCATGCGTCTCAGCGCAGACCAGCATCTGACCTTCGTCCATGCTTTCGACGATGACGCGGTGATCGCCGGGCAAGGCACGCTGGGGCTCGAAATACTCGAACAGCATCTCGATCTCGAAGCCGTCATCTTACCGGTCGGAGGTGGGGGCCTGATTGGCGGCGTCGGTTGCGCTCTGAAAGAGACAAATCCGCACATCAGGGTCATCGGAGTTCAGCCCGCACGGCTGCCTTCGTTGAAAGTAGCATTATCCAAAGGTGAACCGGTTACTTTGACCTCCGCCGTCACCATCGCAGATGGCATCGCGGTCCGGCGCACCGGAGAGCGCACGCTTCCATTAGTTCAGAAATATGTCGACGACGTCGTGACCGTGGAGGAGGAAGAGATTGCCAATGCGGTCCTGTTGTTGCTCGAAAGAGAAAAGATTCTCGCCGAAGGCGCAGGTGCGGCGGCGCTGGCCGCTCTCGTGAATCGCCGCATACCCGCGCTTCAAAATACGAAGCCGGACAAAGCCGGCGGGAAAATCGTGGTTCTCGTCACCGGCGGCAACATCGACGTGACCCTGCTCGCGCGCATCATCGAGCGCGGCCTGGTCAAAGACGGACGCCTTGTGCGCTTGCGCGTGCATCTTCCCGACTATCCCGGAGCGTTGCATCGGCTTACCGGCATTCTCGCGCAGCATCGCGCCAACATCGTCGAAACTTCTTATGATCGTGCTTACCATAATGTGAATCTCGGCGATACCGCCATCGACATTACGATGGAAACCCGCGGCCCCGGCCACATTGCCGAACTGATTTCGGCCCTCGGGGCCAATGGATACCAGCACGAAAGGATCCTGTGACCAGACCGCAATTTCGTCGAAGATAATCTTCTGGGTTCCCAACTCGTCATCCCAGCCGGCGACCTTGCCACAATCCCATCCAACAGGCGTATCCTCTTGAAGGCGGTTCAGCCGTTCTTGTGTGCTTGCGGATGGCTCAAAATAACGTTACCGGGTGATTCTAATCACCCCGCACCGTGCCCCATGCCCTTGCGGTCGGCTAACAGAAGATCACAATGAAAGCGGACTCTAACTGATGTACCTACGGAGGTAGGAATATGACTTCTGGCACTCTCACTACGCCTGGAATCAAGGCTCCGGGCGACTACATTGAAGACGTGATGGTAAGTGTGAAGACCAAGAACCCCGCCGAGCCTGAGTTCCATCAGGCGGTGCGGGAGGTTTTCGATTCTCTCCGCCTGGTCCTCGCCAAACATCCCGAGTATCAATCCAATCGCATTCTTGACCGCATCGTCGAGCCCGAACGCGTTTTGATGTTCCGCGTGCCCTGGATCGATGATCAGGGCAGTGTGCAGGTCAACCGCGGATTTCGCATCGAAATGAACAGCGCCATCGGTCCTTATAAAGGCGGACTGCGGTTTCATCCTTCGGTGAACCTTGGAATTCTGAAATTCTTGGCTTTCGAACAAGTATTTAAGAACTCACTCACCACGCTACCCATGGGCGGCGGCAAGGGTGGATCGGATTTCGATCCGAAAGGGAAGAGCGACAACGAAGTGATGCGCTTCTGTCAGAGTTTCATGACCGAGCTGTCGCGTCACATCGGTCCCGACACGGACGTTCCTGCCGGCGACATCGGCGTAGGCGGCCGCGAAATCGGCTATCTCTTCGGCCAGTACAAGCGTCTGCGAAACGAATTCACCGGTGTGCTCACCGGGAAAGGCCTGAATTGGGGCGGATCGTTAATTCGTCCAGAAGCGACCGGCTATGGCTGCGTGTATTTCGCCAGCGAAATGCTGAAGAGCAGGAAAGACTCGCTGGAAGGCAAGCTGTGTCTGGTTTCCGGCAGCGGCAACGTTTCGCAATACACCATCGAGAAGCTGCTCGATCTCGGCGCGAAGCCCGTCACCGTCTCCGATTCGAACGGCGTGATCTACGATCCGGATGGCATCGATCGCGAAAAGCTGGCTTTCGTTCTCGAACTGAAGAACGTGAAGCGTGGTCGCATTCGTGACTATGCGGATCGCTTCAAGAAAGCGATCTTCATGCCGACCGACGTGAAACTCGAGCACAGCCCGCTGTGGAACATCAAAGCGGATTGCGCTTTCCCCAGCGCCACGCAGAACGAAATCACCGCGAAAGACGCGGCGAACCTAATCAAGAACGGCATCAAGCTGGTGGCCGAGGGCGCCAACATGCCAAGCACGCTGGAGGCAACCAAGCTGTTCCTGGAAGCCCGGATTCTCTACGGTCCGGCGAAGGCGGCAAACGCTGGCGGTGTGGCCACAAGCGGCCTCGAAATGTCGCAGAATGCTGCGCGCACTTCCTGGACACGCGAAGAAGTGGATGACAAGCTGCACAAGATCATGATCGCCATCCACCGCAATTGTTTCGAAACCGCCGAGAAATACGGCACGCCCGGCAACCTGGTAAACGGCGCCAACATCGCCGGCTTTTTGAAAGTGGCCGATGCGATGCTGGATCAGGGACTGGTGTAGCTGGTTCATTGGCGCGGGCGCCCTCGCCCGCGTTGGCTGGAATCGAAACGCTGAGAGTTCCCCATCCTTGCCGCGTTCTGTGCGGCAAGGATGGGGATTTTGACTTCAAGGCCATTCAGGAGCGTCTATCGTCGTATTCGATTTGCCTCCACGGCCGGCATGATCCGGAACGCGCTTAGACTCGTTTGACTCCTCGTGTTAACCGACACATAATCAAACAGGCAGCTCTATCCCGTGGATATCTACGAACAGATCGTGCAGCTCCGCCGTGAAGGCCGCCGCGGAGCTGTGGCCACCATCGTCAATGTTCGCGGCTCGATCCCATCCTTTCGCACGGCGAAGATGCTGGTGCGGGACGATGGTTCGATTGTCGGCACAATCGGCGGTGGTTGCGTCGAGGCTGACGTCTGGCAGGCGGCGCGCGAAGTCATGGAATCCGAGAAGCCGCGCACCCTCACCTTCGATCTCAATCAGGATCCGAAATACGACACAGGGCTGGTTTGCGGCGGCACTCTGGAGGTTTTCATCGAGCCGGTGCTACCTCCAGCGTTACTTTATATCTTCGGTGCAGGTCATGTTGCCGCCAGTGTTTGCAAGGTGGCGGCGCTGGCTGGTTTCGATCCGGTTGTTACCGATGATCGCAGCTCCTATGCGACCAGAGAGCGATTTCCCGCCGCCCGCGAAGTGCACGCGCTCGATTTCAAAGAGGCGATGCAGAAGCTGGATCCGAACGAGACTTCCTATATCGTAATCGTCACACGCGGGCATCGCGACGACATGCGCATTCTGAGCTGGGCCGTGCAGACCCGCGCTCGTTACATCGGGATGATCGGCTCCCGGCGCAAGGTGATTGGAATATTTAAAACGCTGCAGAGCGAAGGCATGTCCGCAGATTTGTTCGAGCGTGTCCATGCTCCGATCGGTCTCGACATCGGAGCAGTTACTCCCGAGGAGATCGCCGTGGCAATCACCGCCGAACTGATCGCGGTTCGGCGCCGCGCGGATGCGGCGCTGCCTCACATGAGCTGGTTTCAATCACAGCAATCGCAGCCCGAAGCCGGTGACAAAAGCGCGGTTGCTGATAAACACGAGTGAACTCGATGATCCGGTTGCGAATGTTGGTGGATGATTGGTCCTTCGCAATCGGTGACTGGCGGATCGGCGATTGCGGTTAGAAAATCACCGGGTTAACCTGACAATCCCCTGAGTTCCCTGATATCTTCCCTCCATGGTCCGTGCATCCAGCTTCGGCGGCGTCATCCTGGCTGCGGGAGAATCGTCGCGCATGGGCCGCGACAAGGCGCTGCTGCCGTGGCCGCCCGCGCCACCAGGAGAAGCGCGTTCTACCGAGACCTTCCTTTCAGCTTCGATTCGTCTGCTGAACGCAGTCTGCGACTTCGTGGTGGTTGTCGTTGGAAAGAATCAAGCATCCCTCGCGCCGGCCATATATGCGGAGGGTGTTTCGCTCGTGGTCAATCCAGCGCCAGAGCGCGGCCAGTTCAGCTCACTGCAGGTTGGATTGCGAGCCGTTCTTGATCAAGGACGCGACGCCGCGATCGTGACTTTGGTGGACCGCCCTCCCGTAAAGGGGACCACGCTCGCGATACTGCGCCAGGCGTTCGACAACGCTGACCAGAAAACCTGGGCGGTAGTCCCCGAATTTTCCGGGCAGCACGGCCATCCTTATCTCGCGGGCAGAGAAATGATTGAAGCATTTCTCCGCGTGGCGCCCACTTCTACCGCCCGCTACGTGGAACGCGCCCATCACGAGCACATCTGCTATCTTGCGGTCGACGATCCGCTGGTCACGGTCAACATCAACACCCCCGAGGACTATGCGGCTCTCCTCGCTCGCTGTTAGCGCCGTCGCCGCAATTGCTCTCACATCCCGAGACACGTTATCGTCGATGAATGACCACCACAGACGCAAAAGCCATCCCTTCCAGGGCTAACCAGTTCCTCGATTCGGTCTTGCGCCTGGAGCCGCGAGTCGCCGCATTCGATTGCGATGGAACCCTTTGGTCCGGTGACGCCGGCGAGCGATTCTTCGACTGGGAGCTGAGAGAGCGCCACGTTTTTCCTGATGGTCACGATCGCGAAAAGTTCACTCGCTCGTGGCGTGATCGCTACGCTGCCTACCGGCGCGGCGAGGTGGATGAATCCGCCATGTGCGGCGAGATGGTCACCATGCATGCGGGAATCTCCGAGAGAAAGCTGATGGAAGCCGCCCAGCGCTTCTTCGACGAATTTTTCATGGTCCAGATTTTTCCTGAAATGCGGGAACTCATTCGGCGCCTGCAGAAAAACGGCTGCGAAGTGTGGGCAGTTTCCTCCTCGAATGAGTGGGTGATTCGCGCGGCCATGAAACATTTTGGCATCCCGGAGAGCCATGTGCTCGCAGCCAAAGTCGAACTCGAAGGGGAGCTCGCTACCGGCCGGTTGATCCGGGTCCCCTCCGGTCACGGCAAGCCAGAGGCGCTTCGCCAGTCGGTTGGCAAGGCGATCGAGGCTGCTTTCGGCAACTCGCGTTGGGATGCAGAAATGCTGGCCATGGCAAAACATCCATTCGCCGTCAACCCGAATCCAGATCTCGAATCGCTCGCGCGCGAACGCGGTTGGACAGTTTATTTCCCGGACGGCACCGGGCGCTGATTCTGCCACCGGCATCATCGGCGCGGCCCTCGATGTCGCGCCTGCCTCGCAACTGCCGCTACAATCGACCTAATGTACTCGCCCCAGGTGCTCGATCATTTTCAGAACCCGCGAAACGCCGGCGATCTGAGCAACGCCGATGCCGGCGCGCAGCTGGAGAATCCCGCTTGTGGAGACATTCTTCGGCTCACCCTGAAGATCGAGACTGGCCGCATTACCGGCGCCGCATTCAAAGCCAAGGGCTGCGTGCCCTCCATGGCCTGCGGATCAGTCCTCACCGAACTCCTCATTGGCGCCACTCTTGACGAAGCGCAAAAACTAAGGCGCGATGATGTGATCGCCCGGCTCGGATCTCTGCCGCAAGCCTCCACCCATGCAGCCCAGTTGGCAATCGACACGCTATCGGCGGCCCTGCAGCAGATCAAGCGTTGAACTATGACTTCCCATCACACGCCGCGCCGCATCGCTTGCCTGCAACCCAGCGCCACCGCCATTCTTGCGGCCATCGGCCAACTCGATTGCGTGGTTGCCTGTACGAAGTATTGCGCAGATCTGGTTCCCGAAATCACCGAGCGGCCGCGGGCCATTCTTCATGATTCCTGGACGTCGAATGCCGCTGAGATCATTGCCGCCCAGCCCGACTTGGTCATCGCCTCGGTTCCTTACCAGGAGAAAGCGGTGATCGAGATCCTGAAGTCAGGAGCGCGCTTTCTGGGTCTCGCTCCGAAGAATCTCGCAGATATTTTCAGCGATATTGCTCTTATCGCTGGCGCACTCGGAGTGATTCGTCGCGGGGAACAGGTTATAGCTTCAATGCAGCAGAACATCGAACATCTCCGAAGCGAAGTTCTTAGCAAGGCCGGCCAGTCATCACGTCCAACCGTCTTCTGCGAAGAATGGGGAAAGCCGCTGATCGCCTCGCAACTCTGGGTCGCTGAACTGGTGGAAGCTGCCGGAGGTAAATTTCTGGGCTCGCCCGGGAAACGGATCTCTGCGGAAGAAGTAATGTCCATGAATCCGGAGGTTCTGATTGCGGCCTGGTGCGGCGCCGGTGATCGCGTACCCTTGAATAGGATCCTTGCCGAGCGCAGCTGGCAGGGAACCCGCGCTGCCCAAAGCGGCCGCGTTTACTGCATTCGAGACGACTACCTTAATACACCCGCTCCCACGCTTGTGCTTGGTCTCGAAGCGCTCGCCGCGGCGATTCATCCGGAATTGTTTCCGTGCACGAAAGGAATCCGGCAGATTACCAATGTTCCAACTTCGACAGTTTCGAAGCTTGGCCTCTGAGTTAAGATTCTTTTATGCAGGTCACTACCAGAATCGACGAGGTCCGCAAAGAAATCGCCGAATTAACGTTGGCGGCGCCCACCTCCAGAGATTTGATGCAGCGCTTGTGCAAGCTATTGCACGACCGGATGCTGAAATACAATTGGGTGGGATTCTATATGCTGGAGCCCGGCGCAAAACCTCCGGTGCTTGTTCTTGGCGCATTCATGGGTGCCATGACTCCGCACACCCGCATTCCCCTGAACCAGGGCATTTGCGGCGCCGCCGCCTCCAGTGGAAAAACCATCGTAGTGGATGATGTGAGCAAAGACCCGCGGTACCTTGCCTGCTCGCTCGAAACCAAGTCCGAAATCGTTGTTCCCGTGTTTGTCAAAGGACGGGTCGCCGGCGAACTTGATATCGATAGCCATTTTCCGGCGGCATTCGGTCCCGAAGATCAAAAGCTCGTCCAGTATTGCGCCGAGGTCGTAGGCAAGAAGCTCGAAAGCCGCTAGTCAAACCTCCTGTCAACGTTGCAGCTTGTTCGCTAACAGGTTCTCCAATGAAACGCGTGGTCGCCGCCGTCATAGAAAAGAATGGCAAGCTGCTGGTGTGCCAGCGCACCCGCCATCAGACGATGCCGCTGAAATGGGAGTTTCCCGGAGGCAAGATTGAAGAAGGCGAGCAGCCTCGCGACGCCCTGCGCCGCGAATTGGAAGAAGAATTAGGCATTCAAGCAAAAGTCGGCGATGAGATCGCCCGCCTGCAGCATACTTACCCGAATGGCTCGGCCGTCGAACTGCGTTTCTACATCGTCCGCGAATACAGCGGAGAGATGGAGAATCGTATCTTCCGCGACCTGCAGTGGGCCCTCCCTCAAGCGCTTGCCTCCTACGACTTCCTTGAAGCCGATGCCTCCCTGGTAAAGGACTTGGCTGCCGGCAAACTTCTTTGAATTTTCTTCGTTAGGATTCCTCTGCGCTTCCACACTTTGTCGAGCCAGCTCGCCGCGTCGCTCGATCGCAAGCTTGGACCGAGGTCAACGGCCCGTTTACGCAAATGCATCGGGCTTCCGTTCTGCGATCCGGCGAATTTCGTAGCCAACTTCCCGACCCGGCCGCTAAAATAGAGGCAGAGGATTCAGCAAAATCTTTCACTCGAAGGCGAAGCCGCCAAGGCTTCGCCTTTCGTCTTTTCAGGAGCATCTCATGTCCAGGCGCCGGATCAAATCTTCCTCAACCCAAAAACCATCCCAGCCGAAACAAACAACAAAGCCAGCACTCACGCCGAAGAATCCCAACTCACGAAATCCCAGGTCGCTCAACGATCAATCCCCCAATCGCAAATCCCCCAATCGAAAATCCCCCGCGTCCGGCAACCCGCTCCGCCCCAACACCAAGCGCACCGGAGAGCGTTCCGAAGCCACCTTCCTTTACCAGGCCAGCCAGCGCCGCTTCGCCATCTGCAAGCCCTGGGGAGACAGCGAACGCTACGACTTCATCCTCGACAACCGTCCCCAACCCGAAGTCCACCTCTTCCGCATCCAGGTCAAGTGCACGGACGCGATCCGCGCCGGCGCCTACGAAACCCGCGCCACTTATACCGTGGGCAAGCGCCGCGCCGTCTATACCAAGCGCGACATCGACTTCATCGCCGCCCACGTCGTCCCGCTCGACATCTGGTACATCATCCCGGTAGAAGTCTGCACTCCCCAACCCATGCTCCGCTTCTATCCCCACCGCCAGGCCAAACAAATGCGACTCGAAATCTACCGCGAAGCCTGGCACCAGCTCGACCCTCCCCTCACCATCCACGCCTGCGCCGACGAGGACTATCCCGAACGCTATGTGCCGTGTGAATCGCAGGGATGAAGCTCCGGGTAAAACGGAACGTTTTGGAGCGGCGATCACGTTGGCACTCGTGACCGCAGCCGGGTGCCCCATTTCTCGCGTCCTTTGCGAGAAGTGGGGTTTTTGACGTGTAGCTGAAGATAAGCTTCATGCCCGGGTCAATGTTCGCCCGGTAGAAATGTGACCACATTCGTATGTGGGATTTCTGGATGCTTCGGGGAGGGGTCGGCGGGTGCCCCATTTCTCGCGTCCTTTGCGAGAAGTGGGGCTTTTGACGTGTAGCAGAAGATAA
>Ga0070731_10005623_pt1 | contig 10268 bp, 9 predicted proteins | sample Coa_R1_2_FD_66448 | JGI IMG/M metagenome (GOLD analysis project Ga0070731, IMG submission 66448) | Surface soil microbial communities from Centralia Pennsylvania, which are recovering from an underground coalmine fire - Coalmine... | ecosystem: Environmental > Terrestrial > Soil > Unclassified ... | reverse complement strand
GGACGCATGGGACGAAGCGCCGCGGCGAAGAGTCTTCGGCCCTTTCGCAATTTACCCTACAGGGCGAAGAAGCCGGTCCTTCCGAATGGCTCGACAAAGGCCGCTCGAAACATTTCAGGGAAGCCGCGGAGTTTATCGCCACGGGAAACCGCGGCATCCAGGCGACGCTCTCTGAGGGCGGGAACGTCCAGTACGTTGTGCCGGGATGGGAAGTTATGCAGTTCCTCGCGGCGTATCCGCTAAATCAGCCGTTTCGGGAGGCGGGCGCGACATTCTTCGATACAGACGATGCCCATCAACTAAACGTTCCGATTATCGTCGCGGGCGACGCACCTGCTACGTACGCTGAGGGAACTGGACCGACCAGCGAACAGGACGCGAGCGTTTACGTTGCGAAACTGAACGCTGTGAAGCGAGCTTTCCTGACCAAAATCACGGAGGAAGTAGCACAAGATGTCCAATCCCTCCAGAACACGCTGATCGCTGAAGGCATTCGGCGTGTCGCCCGCGGCGTCTCCGATGCGGCGACGGATGCTCTCGTCGCTTCACTCACGAGCGCGAACTCTCTCGTTGACCTTCAGGGCGACTATCTGGAAACCCTGCTTAACATGGAAGCCGCAATCGACCCGACGTTTGCCGGGCCGAATAACGCTTTCATGATGGACCGTTCCTCGCTCTCGAAGTTCCGCAATACGCGGGATCTTCAGGACCGCCCCATCTTCGACCCAGTCGCTAAGACTCTGTTGGGCTACAAGGTTGTCGTAAACGACAGACTTCGCGGAAAAGTCGTGTTCGGAGCATGGGCTCCGGGCGTCTACATCCGACAGACGCCGATGATCGTACAGCGACTCCTGGAGCTGTATTCGGAATCTGGAAAAATCGGCATCCGTTTTCAACGCCGGTCCGACCAGAAGTTTTTCTCCGATGCGGCGACGGCGGCGCAAGCTCCACAGCCCTTGTACCTCTTGAACACAGACGTTGGCTCGTAGTTTGACGCGACGGTCGGGGAACGTCGCTCATTAACCCGGTCCCGCTTTCACAGTGGGGACACTTGATGCAGAGCGGGACCGGGAGCTTTTATAAGTTTTTGGCGGGTGCTTCTTCCTGAATCTGACAGGCCGGTACACGGTTCCGCCAAAATGTTCGGCCGTGTACGGAAGCTTGGATGGCTCTCTTCAGCGTAGAGCCGCTACAGAACCGCTGGACATCGGCTGTAGCCGCGGGAGTGCGGCGTTTAAGTGGGCGTCGCACTTCTAATTCATCTTTTGAAAGTAGGCTCAATGTGGGAACCGAAATAGGGACAGTAAATATTAACCTCCGAATGTCCGTCGCCCAGTTTAAGCAGGACGTACAGGATGGAAGCGCGGGCTTGAAGTCCAGCCTTAACGATATGAAGTCCGCGGCCGCCTCTGCTAGCCGGGAAGCGTCGGGCTCGCTCGCTCTTATCGGAGATGAAATCGGCGTGACTATTCCGCGGCATCTCCGAACGTTTATTGCGAGTATGCCCGGAGTCGGGACTGCGCTTAACGCCGCCTTCGACAGTGTCGCCGTGATTGCCCTAATAGGGCTCATTGTCGAAATTGTGAAGCATATTACCGAGCTTCAAGAGCAAGCCGAAGCCGCGGCCGAAGCCATGACCGCGTTTGGGAATATTGGCAACGATGCGATGCACAAGATGGACGAGGAAATCTTGTCCCTTCAGCAGCATATTGCAGAGCTTCAGGGAAATACCATCCTTGCGCTCAAGTTAGCACTTGAGGGCGTCAATAACCAGAAATTCGATACGCTCACTTCCGAGATGGCGAAAATCGGTAAGGAAGCGACGGACCTATTCGCGACACAGAAGGTTTCATGGTTTCAGAGCTTACTCGGGACCGGAAATAACGACGCCGTTCAGGACATCTCGAATCAAGTCACGGCCGTTATCGCCCAAATTCAGAAGCTCAGCAAGGCGGGCGACGATGCCGGAATATCGAGCGTCATCCAGGCACAACTGGACAAAGTCCGCGGCGATCTAGATACGTTCGACGATTGGGGAAAGGGTGAGACTCAAGTTAAGAACGCTCTCGAAGGCGAACTCTCGACGTTGACCGCGCTCCAGGCGATGTACTCGAAGGTTCAGGAAATCTCTACAAACCGTTCGGGCGTGGACGTGATCGAAGCAACGCAAAAGGCAACGAAGGATCTAAATGCGGAACTCGATAAGATGCAAAAGACTGTCACGGGAGATTGGGCGACGGTCGATATCACACGAAGCCTATCGCCGCAAATTGCCATGATGCTCCAGTTTGTCTCGGAGTGGAAAGACGTTACCTCACAGATTATGCAAGGCGCGACTAGCGCCGCTCCCGCCCAAGGTTTCAGCAAAGAAGCGCTCGATCAAATCAGGCTACAAGGCGACGTGAACGAGCAATACCTTCGCGCTCAAGACATCTTCACGGCTACCCGAACCGAAGCCGAGAAGTACACGAACGAAGTTCAGACGTTGAATACGCTTCTCCAGTCCGGCGCGATTACTCAGGATACCTATAACCGCGCCTTGACCGAAGCAAAAGAGAAGTACGACGCCGTCACGCAAGGACTTACGAAGATAGGCGAGACAATTGGCCAAGACCTAGGCCAAGCTGCCCTTTATGGCGGATCTTGGGTCAAAGCTTTTCAGGATATCGCGGCCGAGATTGTAAAAGTGGTAATCCAGATGACCATTCTTAAGAGCCTCCAGAACGCCGCGGCGGCGAGCGGAGGCGGAGGCGGGCTCGGCTTCCTAGCGTCGATCTTCGGCGGACTCGCCGGTAAAGCCGCGGGCGGACCCGTGTATCAGGGCGAAGGGTACATGGTCGGCGAGAACGGGCCGGAGTTCTTCTCGCCCACGACATCGGGAACGATTATCCCGAATCCTCAGTTTGGAAGCGGGCCGCAAGTCGTCCATCACAACACAAATATCGAGATGCACTTGCACGGCGTTGCCGACGCCGACTCGTTCAAACGGAGCCAAGGACAAATAGCCGCGGACATGGCGGCACATTTGTCACGGGCCGCACAACGAAAGGGTTATTAGACGAGTTTGCCGGGTAGGGACTTGGAGCCCGGTAAAGAAACAACGTAACGATGCCAGCAAGGGTTAGCTTTCTTTTCCCTCCGCCCGTCGTTACGAAATGAACGGAACGCGATGCCGTTCAATTGGTCGGCGGGAGTTGGGATGAGGGTCCACGGCTCCCGCCGTTCCTCGATCTTTGATGCAGTGTGAAGATTTATGGCAGACCGAGATTTTGTGCTTGTAAGACGCGAGTTGCTCAAGATGAATGCCGACTACTACGGGCATTACATACCGGCCCATGTGAGAGAGCTTCTCCGTCTTCCGAAAAACGGACGGGATTCTTTCGATTACGTTATGGCTAAAGACGGAATGATTGTATGCGGATTGTGCGGCGCGGAGTACGACGGCCCGGCTTGTCCGTTTAGCGTGGCGGCGTGGCATGACCCGGACGCGGAGCCCGTCTCGGTCTTGGCTGAAGACGAGGAATAGCATGGCTACAACTTGCAAGGTTTGCGAAGCTCCCTTGGACGCCGAAGGAAATTGCACTTGGCCCGCGTTTGTGAAGGAACGCGATAAAGCCGAGCCGTGGCGGAACTTGTTTCACTCGCGAGAAGAGATGTTACACGCGATTGTCGATTACGAAGACCATTTGACCGTCGAGAAGATCTTTGAGTTGGCCGGAGACGAGCATCCGTTCACGCTGGACCTTTGATTACCCATTGACTACACGGGGAAGTGCCGTCAAATTTGATGACACCTTTGATGACAGGATAAACATATTGTTTTCAATGGTTTAAGATGAAGTGTCGTCAATTTGAATTTTCTAAAGACGCTCGTACAGCGCATGCCTTGTAAGCCGCTGATAACAAAGGAACTGGATAAAAAATAGTAGATAAAAAAGTAGTAGTAATAAGTACTTACGTAGAATCAACAACTTACAGAGGGCTCGGTGTACCGGCATGTTTAGAAAAAACAAAGTGAGGACAATTCCTTGTAACCTATTGAACTGTAACGCTTTAAGTGTGTCATCAAGCTGTCATCAAGTTTGACGGCACTCCAGGACAATCCCAATGCACAAGAACTGCCATCCGATCATCTCGCGATTAGCCAACCGGAAGGAATTCATCTGTTTTGGCGGCGAGCCCAAGCCGTACCAGCATGACAAAATTTGGGTCAAGCTCCCCTTGCACTTTGAGGAACCGGACAACTTGGCGGAGTTGCATGACGAGTTCCTGGAGCGTTGGCCGGAGGGCGGCTATCACAAGCACAAACCTCCGCAAGATCCGAAGGAAGAGTCCCGCCCGCAAGCGAGCATTGCTATCAAACTGGACGGGACGCTCCTCGAAAAGCTAACGCTCTTCGCCGCACGAGTCGGGTACAACCGCTCCGTTGTGTTACGAAGTCTCGTGCTCGTGCTCTTCACCACGGACGAACAAGAAGCAATGTCGTCCTTCAAGACTTGGCGAAAGCTAGTCGCAAAGCACTTGACCTAATGGACAAACCCACAATCAAACGAGTACGCGCCGACAGCCCGGATGCGCCGATGTACGCATCGAACGCCGCTACGTCCGCTTTCGTGTATCTCGCTTATGACGGCGAGCGTTTGGTCTGTTGGGATGTGACGGCCGGAGCCGCAAGACGGAAGTATCAGCGCGTCCGCAGTCGTGAGCAACGAAGCGCCGCGGTTTGTCGGCGGGATGGGGGGTACTAAAAATCTTGGGCGCACTTTCTTTTACCAGCCCGTAGTTTGGCAACTTTACATAAACAAGAAATTCTCAAATTAAGATTTTGTTACAAACAAAGGTAGTTAGCTCGTTTTCTGTAAAAACAGGCCATCTAGGAGCCGATTTAAGCATTTACCCCATGCTGGAGTACGTCCCGGATATCCACGGCCCTGAAATCGCCTGTATTGAGCAAGCCGGTTCTACGGTCCGTCTATCTATTTGATTCTATTGGGCTAAAAATAGGGCAAAAAGCGCTTTTTTAGGAGCTTTTCGTCCGTTCGGAAAAAGCGAAAATCACGATGGCGGACTGGCTCACAGCTCGGGAAGCGGCCGACTACCTCAAGGTAGCGCCGCGTACGGTCGTCGCGTGGGCGAAAACTGGCAAGGTTCCCGGTTACAAGCTGTCCGGCTCCAGGCGTATTACGTGGCGGTTCCTACGCTCCGAGCTAGATGCTATGCTGTGCGGGCCATCCGCGGTCTCTGCTGACAGGGAGGCAGCATGAGAGCGAGACGACACGCAATTGGTTCTGTGCGTTTCGATAAGCGCCGTGGGACTTGGAACTATCTGTTCTACGACCACGGCAAGCGCCGGTCAAAATTGATTGGCACGAAGCAAGAATACCCAACGAAGGCCGCGGCCTGGAAAGCGGTCGATTCCGCAAAACCCGAAGTGGCCAAGCCGGTTAGTCCTACGGTGCAAACACTGGTAGAGCAATACCGAACGGAAAAAATGCCAAAGCGGTATAGCACTGCGAAAGGTTATGAGTGCTGGATAAAAAATCACATCTTGCCGCGATGGGGCGCAAGTCCCATTCAAGACGTGCAAGCTCGGCCCGTAGAGCTTTGGCTCAAAGGATTGGATCTGTCGCCTAAGAGCCGGACGCATATTCGGACGTTGCTTAGTACCCTTTGGGATTACGCACAGTGGCGCGGAGATGTACCGACCGAGCGGAATCCAATGGAGCTTGTCCGAATCAAAGACGCATCGAAGCGGCGAAGGAAGCCGCGTAGTCTAACCGTGGAAGAGTTTCGGCGATTCGCATTACAGTTGACCGAGCCCTTCCGCACAATCGCGCTTGTGTCGGTTTGCTTCGGGCTTCGCATAAGCGAATGCTTGGCCCTGAAGTGGTCCGATGTGAATTGGCTCGACAGCAATCTCCGTATTCAACGCGGCATCGTACAGAACAGAGTGGACGACGTAAAGACGGTTTACTCCGAGCGTGCAATGTCGGTTGACGCCGAGATGCTTTCAGTCTTGAAAGCGTGGAAACAAGTAAGTCAGTTCTCGGCTAATGATGATTGGGCATTTGCGTCCCCGTCACAGTTGGGCCGACTCCCTTGGTCTTACGATGCGGTTCTCGACGCTTACCTACGTGCATCGGAAGCCGCGGGCATTGGGCGGGTCGGGACTCACACGATGCGGCACACTTACCGCTCATGGCTGGACGCTGTAGGCACGACGATAGCGGTCCAGCAAAAGCTAATGCGCCATGCCGACATCCGTACCACGATGAACGTCTACGGAGACGTAGTCACGGACGAGATGTCCAGGGCGCATGAAAAAGTAGTCTGCCTCGCACTTAACGGAGCGCAAACAGAGCGCAAGCCGAGCTAAAGCCTTTAAAATGGCGGAAGCGAGTGGGGGTCGAACCCACCGGTGACAGGATTGCCTGCCGCCCGCCGGTTTTGAAGACCGGGACGATCACCGGACCGCATGCGCTTCCATCAAACTAAGAAAACCAGCCTTATCGCGGCGCCACGCAAAAATGTTCTGATGTGCCCGATGGCCCGATAAACATAATAAGTGATAGCGCAATGAGATGTCGGCTATTGCTCGTCTGGTTTGCCCGAGTCCCTGGCACTCGGCTATAGTTTTACTCATGTTTGCTGACTTCACCGCAACCGATCGTTGGACAAAGAAGCCTGTCCATTGCGTCTACCAGGCCATGATTGTTGCGATTGCTACGCGGCATGCCGACGCGGTCGACATCAAGTTTCTGGTGGATGGCAAGAAAGTCTGGGTAGCGCTTCCGCATCCGGCCTGGGTTGAATACAAGAAGCGTACCGGCAAGGCGATCACCGATTCGCTGGCTCAGGAGATCGCCGGACATTATCTGAAGACCGCGCTCGAATCGGGAGAAGGCGGCGGGCGCGAGATGTATTCGCTGACGGTGGAAGAAACGCTGGCGCATCTTGAGGCTGTGGTTAGAGAGATGCAGGCGCAGCCAGCGTAAGAGTTATGCTTCGTCTCGCTTCACAAGCTCACTAGGCCGCCTCTGTCCCAACGGGGAATCTGCGGCGGCGGTCGCGATCCACGAATCAAAAAGAACCTATTCCAGGACTACTGCTTCCGGAGCGTAAAGGTGAGCATCTCGGTGCGCGCACTTAATCTTGAGTGAGTGAAGCTTCCCGTCGCTCTTCTGGAGTGGAGCTAGGGTGATCTCAGATTGGGCGTTAATAGCCGCCAAGAGTAGTTGAACGGCCTTCTTGACACCCTTCTCTGTTGAGAAACCACCTGTTCTCTGGCTGATTTCTCTCAGAAATTCGTCTCCCCGGGTCTCTAGACCTGAAGAAGTTAGAGCCAAAGAGAAGACTGAGACGCCCTCCTCCATGGCGACCTCCTCCGCTCTGGTCCGAGTAACGTGGCTCGAATTGTCTTCTCCGTCAGAGATTAGGACGGCGACTCGCCTTGAACTCTGGTGATTTCCCGATCGGCTCAAGGTCTGTTTGCAGGTTTGTTCAATCGCGTCGTAGATTGCGGTTCCGTCGTCAAATTGTACGGAGTCTATCGCCTGCTTCGCTTGCGAGACTGAAAGGGGCTTGCGACTGGTGGCAACCCGCGAATTAAACAAGACTAGATACCCTTGTCGCTCCGTGCCCGACAGCCCTTCGAATAGTTGAGATGCCGCCTGCTTAATAGTGTCGGAAGTCTCGTGACCCGACTTGCTGATATCTACCAAGATGGCAAAAAGCAGCGGGTCGTCTTTCGCCGGATGGACCATTTTCACTTGGGTGGGTGTTTTGTCTACAAGCACCGTCAGTTCGCTTTCCTGCAACACCGCAGGGGAACCGTCCTTGCCAAATGCGGTTACAAAAAAGTGCGGGCTCTTGTCAACCGATGACTGAGGATCGGCCGCTCTTGTTGAATACGGCTCGACAAAGAAGAGCAGTAGCGCCGTGCCCCACAGGAGTGTTTGAAGTTGTAGTCGCATGACAGACACTGTATCCCGAGAAGCCGGACGGTTTTCGCATTTCCCCGCAAAGGAAGGCAGAATTAGTCTTATATCACGACCGCTTCTTTGTACTCCCCGAAAACCCGCCGCATCGCGTCGGAAATCTCTCCTACGGTGGCTGAGGCTTCGACTGCCGAGAGGATCCTTGGCATCACGTTCGCGCCGGAGCGCGCAGCGTCTTCGACTCCGGCTATTGCTGCCTTCCATGGATCGGCGTCTCGTTTTGCGCGCAGGGCCCGCAGACGTTCAACTTGTTTGGGTTCGAGGGCGGGATCGATGCGCTGAATAGGAATCGGCTTTCCTTCTTCGACTTCGAAGCGGTTCACGCCCACGACTATGGCCTGCTGCTCGTCTACAGCCTGCTGATATTCATAGGCGGCGTTCTGAATTTCCTGCTGCACGTAGCCGCGCTCAATGGCTTTCAGCATTCCGCCCATAACTTCGATTTTTCCAAGATACTCGGCGGCGCGTTTCTCGATTTCTGTGGTCAGCGATTCGACGTAGTAGGATCCCGCGAGTGGGTCGATGGTCTGCGGAGCGCCGGATTCGTAGGCGATGACCTGCTGGGTGCGCAGTGCGATGCGTGCGGCCTGCTCGGTGGGTAGAGCCAAGGCTTCATCGTACGAGTTGGTATGCAGCGATTGAGTGCCACCCATCACTGCAGCCAGAGCCTGAATTGCGGTGCGGACGATATTGTTTTCTGGTTGCTGGGCGGTCAGAGTCGATCCGGCAGTCTGGGTGTGGAAGCGGAGCATCCACGATTTGGGATTGCGCGCCTTGAAATGTTCGCGCATGATGCGCGCCCACATGCGGCGGGCGGCGCGGAACTTCGCGACTTCCTCTAGAAAATTATTGTGAGCGTTGAAGAAGAATGAAAGCCGGGGCGCGAACTGATCAACATCCAGTCCTGCTTTAATCGCAGCCTCAACATAGGCCATGCCATTGCCGAGGGTGAAGGCCACTTCCTGGACGGCGGTCGATCCGGCCTCGCGCATGTGATATCCGGAGATTGAAATCGTGTTCCACTCGGGCACGTTCTCGTTGGCCCAGGAGAACATATCGGTGATCACTCGCAGGGCTTGCTTCGGTGGATAAATGTAGGTCCCGCGGGCGATGTATTCTTTCAGCACATCGTTCTGCACCGTGCCTGAGAGTTTGCGGAGGTCCGCGCCCTGCCGGCGCGCCACCGCCACGTACAGGGCCAGCAGGATCGATCCGGTTGCATTGATCGTCATCGATGTAGAAATCTTAGTCAGCTCGATGCCGTCGAACAGGCGCTGCATATCTTCGATCGAGTCGATGGCCACGCCCACTTTGCCGACTTCGCCGGCAGCCAGGGGATGATCGGAGTCCAAGCCAATCTGCGTGGGGAGATCGAATGCTACGGAAAGTCCTGTCGTCCCATGGGCGAGCAGGTATTTGTAGCGTTTGTTCGATTCCTCGGCATCGCCCATGCCGGCGTATTGGCGCATAGTCCAGAGTCGGCCGCGGTACATGGTGGCCTGCACACCGCGGGTGAAAGGATATTCGCCGGGATAGCCAACTTCACTTTCGTAGTCTGAGCCTTTGAGATCGGCGGGAGTGTAGAGAGGATTGACGGGAATGTGGGAGGACGTCTCAACCTCTGGTGCGGCGTCTGCAGCGTTCTTCCGCTTCTCCGTCATGGGCACTTACGACCGCTGGCTCTTTCTTCTCGCTCGCGTGAACGAACTCAGCCCGAACCATGCGAACGTCAGGGTGAAGCAGGCTACGATCACCACGCGGCCCAGTGTCGCCTGTCCGGCGGTATATTTCGTGTACTCGCGAAACCCAGTGACGCCGCCGAAGACTGCCATCACCAGAAATACGGTTCCGGTAACCTCGAGCCACAGTTGATGGCCGGCGCGGGCGAACGAGCGAAATGTTGTCCGGGCCGCGCCCATGGCGGCTCCGAGCGTGCGGTTGCGGCCGGCCCGCTGACCCACCACGCGCGCCACGACACCCAACTTTCGTAAGGTAGAAACCTTGCCCACAGCCTCGATTTTAACAGCCTCGGGCGCTACAATGACGCAGCCTTCAGGAACCGGGACGAGGAGCGTAAGCCGAACCGTTCTTCTGCTGGGGGCATCTAAGAGTTTAGCTGGCATGCATAATGTCTCGCCTGATATCGCGCAAGTGAAGGCTGGCATGAAGGCGGCCTGGATGGCCGGAGATTTCGGCCAGATTGCCACTTTCATTTCCGGCGAAGCGGAGAATTTTGTTGCGCGGCTCAACCTGAAACCGGGTGCTAGCCTC
>Ga0070731_10005622_pt1 | contig 10268 bp, 7 predicted proteins | sample Coa_R1_2_FD_66448 | JGI IMG/M metagenome (GOLD analysis project Ga0070731, IMG submission 66448) | Surface soil microbial communities from Centralia Pennsylvania, which are recovering from an underground coalmine fire - Coalmine... | ecosystem: Environmental > Terrestrial > Soil > Unclassified ... | reverse complement strand
CCGTAGGTGACCGACAGCCACTCGGCGAACGCGAGGGCGGCGTGCTTGGTCACCGCGTACGGCGCCGACCCGATCTGCGTCAACAGCCCCGCCGCCGAAGCCGTCTGTAGCAGGTAGCCCTCCCGGCGCTCGAGCATTCCGGGCAGCACCGCCCGCGCCGCATACACGTGAGCCATCAAGTTGATGTTCCAGATGCGCTGCCAGTCGGCGTCCGGCGTCTCCACGCCGCCCTCCAGGATGATCCCCGCGTTCGAACAGAACAGGTCCACCCTTCCGAACGCCGCCGTGGCCCGCGCCACCAGTTCCACGACATCGGCCTCCCGGCTGACATCCGTCCCTACCGCCAGCCCGCCGATCTCCCCCGCTACCCGCTCCGCGCCCGCCAAGTCCAGATCCGCCACCACCACCCCGCGCGCGCCTTCCGCCGCGAACCGCCGGCACAGTGCCCGCCCGATGCCGCTGGCCCCGCCCGTCACTACCGCCACTCGATTATCGAGCTTCATCGGCGCCCTGATCCAACGGGTACTTGTGCAGCTCCCACTTGGCCACCGCTTCCCGATGCACTTCGTCCGGACCGTCCGCCAGCCGCAGCGTGCGCGCCCCCGCCCAGGCATGCGCCAGGAAGAAATCGTCCGCCACCCCCGCCCCGCCGTGCGCCTGAATCGCGCGGTCGATCACCCGTAGCGCCATGTTCGGCGCCACCACTTTGATCATGGCGATCTCCGCCTTGGCCACTTTGTTTCCCACCGTGTCCATCATGTACGCGGCCTTCAGCGTCAGCAGCCGCGCCTGCTCGATCTCCATGCGCGAATCCGCGATGTCCGCCCGCAGCGTGCCGAATTCCGCCAGCCGCCGTCCGAACGCCACCCGCGATTGCGCCCGCTTGCACATGGCCTCCAGCGCCCGCTCCGCCAGCCCGATCAGCCGCATGCAATGGTGTATGCGGCCCGGCCCCAGCCTCCCCTGCGCGATTTCGAACCCCCGCCCTTCGCCCAGCAGCATGTTCGTCGCCGGCACCTGCACGTCGTCGAACTGCACCTCGCCATGCCCGTGCGGCGCGTCGTCGTAACCGAACACCGGCAGCATGCGCTCGATCCTGATTCCCGGCGCGTCCATCGGCACCAGGATCATGGACTGCTGCTTGTGCCGCGGCGCGCTGGGGTCCGTCTTGCCCATGAAAATGCCGATCTTGCAGCGCGGATCGCCCGCCCCCGAAGACCACCACTTGCGCCCGTTCAGGACATATTCATCGCCCTTGCGCTTTATGCTGGCGCAGATGTTGGTGGCGTCCGACGATGCCACCGCCGGCTCCGTCATGCAATAGCACGACCGCATGCGCCCTTCGAGCAGCGGCGCCAGCCATTGCCGCTGCTGCTCCGCCGTCCCGTAGCGTGCCAGCACTTCCATGTTGCCCGTATCCGGCGCCGAGCAGTTGAATATCTCCGCCGCCATCGCCACCCGGCCCATGATCTCGCACAGCGGCGCGTATTCCAGGTTGGTGAGCCCCGCGCCCCACTCGTGGTCCGGCAGAAAAAGATTCCACAGCCCCGCCGCCCGCGCCTTGGGCTTCAACTCCTCGATAATCGGCACCGGCTGCCAGCCGCCCTGCGCCACCTGGCGATGGTACAGGTGCTCGTTCGGGTAGATGTGCTCATCCATGAACGCCGTCAGCTTCCGCTGCAGCTCCTGGACTTTTTGGGAATGCGCGAAGTGCATGACCGGATTGTCTCACACCTCTTTCACCCGGCCTGCACGCCGTGCGGTGTACCCTTGATGGATGCTAAACTGCGTTCCCGGTAAAGGATGCCCTGCGCATGACCACAACCGAACTCGTTGATCGCCTCGCCCGGCACAAGACCCTCGCCGCGGCGCCTCGCGAGGAACTGGCCTGGCTGGCCTCGCACGGGTCCCTTCGGCAACTGCAGGCCGGCGCCATACTCACTCCCAAGGGCCAAAGGGTGGAAGGCCTGTACGTGGTCCTGTCCGGGCGCATTGCCATGTTTGTCGATCGCGGCGCCGGCCTGCACAAAATTATGGAATGGCGCGAGGGCGATGTCACCGGCGTGCTTCCTTACTCCCGCTTGGTCAGCCCGCCGGCGGATACCGTTGCGCAGGAGCCCGTGCTGATGCTGGCCATTGACCGCGGCGATCTGCGCGCTTTGATCAACACCTGTTATGAGGTCACCTCCATCCTGGTCCACGTTATGCTCGATCGCGCCCGCGCCTTCACCTCGAGTGACCTGCACGATGAAAAAATGGTCTCTCTCGGAAAATTGTCCGCCGGATTGGCGCACGAGCTCAACAACCCCGCGTCTGCTATCGAACGTGGCGCCGCGCTGCTCAACAGCCGGCTGGACGACGCCGAGCAGGCATCCCGCGCACTCGGCTCCGCCCGGCTGACTGACGCCCAGCTCGCCGCCGTCCATGCCGTGCGCGAAGCCTGCCTGGCCAAACCCGCGGGTGGCGTACGTTCGCCCATCGAAGAGGCCGAGCGCGAGGAGGCCATCGCGGACTGGCTCGCCGGCCACGGCCTCCACATCGCCCTGGCGGAACCCCTCGCGGAAACGGCCGTGACATTCGAGGCCCTCGAAAGCTTGGCCGCGGCCGTCCATGGCCCGGCGCTGAACACCGTGCTGCAATGGGCCGCCGCGGGATGTTTGGTCCGCGGCTTCGCTTCCGAAATTCGCGCCGCGGCCGTGCGCGTCTCCAGCCTGGTCACCGCCATCAAGGGCTTCACCCACATGGATCAGGCTATGTTTTCCGAGCCGGTGGATTTGGTCGAAGGTCTCGGAAATACCATCGCTGTGCTCAAGTCCAAGGCGCGGGCGAAATCCGTCGCCGTGGTCGTCGAAGTGGAGCCGGGCCTCCCGCCCGTCCTTGGCTTCATCGGCGAACTCAACCAGATCTGGGCCAACCTGATCGACAACGCCCTCGACGCCGTCCCCGACTCGGGCCGCGTCCAGGTGCTGGCGAATCGCGAGCATCAGCGCGTCGCCGTGCGCATCGTCGACAACGGCGCCGGCATCCCCGCCGGCATCCGCGAGCGCATCTTCGACCCGTTCTTCACCACCAAGCCCGTGGGACACGGTACCGGTCTGGGCCTGGACATCGTCCGCCGCCTGGTCCGCCACAATGACGGCGAAATCACCGTCGAATCGCAGCCTGGCCGCACGGAGTTTCGCGTCGCCCTGCCGCTCGCCGCCAGTGAGGATGCCGGGGCCACGCCATGAACAAGCCCGTCCTCCTTGTCGTCGATGACGATCCACAAGTGCTTGCCGCCGTCAGCCGCGACCTGCGCTCCCGCTACCGGGAGCGTTACACCGTCATGAAGGCGGTGTCCGGCAAGGAGGCGTTGGCCACCATCCGTGAGCTGAAGAAGCGCGGCGATGCGCTTGCCATGGTGCTGAGCGATCAGCGCATGCCCGATATCCAGGGTGACGAGGTGCTCGCCAGATCGCGCGAAGTGTACCCGCTGGCGCGGCGCGTCCTGCTCACGGCTTACTCGGATATCGAAGCGGCTGTAAGGGCCATCAATGCGGCGCATCTCGATTACTATCTCTCGAAGCCCTGGACGCCCCCGGAGGAGCACCTCTTCCCCGTGATCGATGATCTCCTGGACGCCTGGCAGGCCGAGTATCTGCCCGAGGCGAAAGGACTGCGCCTGGTCGGACACCAGTGGTCGCCACGCTCCCATGCCATCAAGGACTTCCTGGCCGGCAATCTCATCCCGTATCGCTGGCTCGATGTCGCCAGGGATGCGGACGCCCGCGCCCTGCTGGATGCGGCCGGGGTCGCCGCCGACGAGCTTCCCACCCTGTTCTTCGAAGACGGAACCTGCGCGCTGCGCAATCCGGAGCCCCGCCAGGTGGCCGAAGTCCTTGGCCGGTCACTCTCCGCCGCATTCGATTTGTACGACCTCGTCATCGTTGGCGCCGGACCCGCCGGCCTGGCAGCCGCGGTGTACGGCGCCTCGGAGGGACTGCGTACCTTGCTGGTTGATCGGCACGCGCCGGGTGGGCAGGCCGGGAGCAGTTCCCGCATCGAGAACTATCTTGGATTTCCCGCCGGCGTCAGCGGCAGCGAGCTGACCCGCCGCGCCCTCACGCAGGCCCAGCGCTTGGGCGCCGAGTTTCTGGCGCCCCTCGAGGTGACCGGCGTGTCGGTCGATGCGGGATATAAACGGCTCACCCTGGCCGACGGCCGTGAGCTCGTCACCCGAACCATGTTGGCCGCCACCGGCATGTTCTACCGCGAGCTTTCGGCGCCCGGCGTCGCCGAGCACACCGGCGCGGGAGTGTACTACGGCGCTGCCACCACCGAAGCGCCCGCGTTCAGCGGCCGGCGGGTGCTCGTTGTGGGCGGCGGGAATTCCGCCGGCCAGGGTGCCCTGTATCTGGCGCGCTATGCGAAAGAGGTGCAAATCGTGGCTCGCCGCGATGGCGTGGACGGCACCATGTCCAGGTACCTTGTGGATCAGATCCGCAATACGTCGAACATCCGGCTGCGGACTTGTACCGAAATCGCGCGCGTCGAAGGCGATGGCCACGTGGAGCGCGTCGCCCTCACCTCCCTGGATGATTGTTCCTGTCGCGTCGAAGAAACCGACGCGCTGTTTGTGTTCATCGGCACCCGCCCGCGAAGCGAGTGGCTTCCGCCTGACGTGCTGCGCGACGCCAAGGGATTCGTCCTCACGGGCAGGGACCTGAGCACCGTCGACGCCTTCCCCCGCATCTGGAAGGAGCGCCGCGAACCGTTGCCCCTCGAGACCAGCGTCCCCGGATTGTTCGCCGCGGGCGACCTCCGCGCCGGCGCCATGAACCGCGTGGCCTCCGCCGTGGGTGAGGGATCCATGGTGGTCCGCCTCGCTCACGAATACCTGACGCTTATCTGAATCCCGCCGCGCGCGCCTGCCGTCACCCGTGTGCATGCGCCAGGTAATGCTGCCGCAATAAATCCTTCCCGTAATCGTTCCCATTGGGCGTCCGCACCACGCAGTGAATGTGCTGCCGCGTCGGCTGATCGGGGTCTTTGGCGAAGCGCCGCAGGTTCGCCGGCTGCTGGTGGTCGAACTCGATCAGGATCACCGGGCTGTGCACCCGGTAATAGTAAACGCTGGCCGCATCCGCGCCCCCGATCCACGCAAACCGCGTTTCCGCGATGTGCCGCTTCACCTCGTCCATCTTCACGCGCGCGTGGCCCGCGTCCATGTTGCCCACATACAGCTCCACCAGGTCCAGCAACTGGTTGCGCTCCGCCGCCGTGAACTCCGCGGCCCGTGCGCCAGCGTAATCCAGCACCACGTTGTCCTGGAATGCTTCCGTCAGGTTGTAATTCCTCGTCTTGTCCGGATTCAGAATCGCCTTGGCGCGCCGGTCCGCGTCCAACCCCTGCAGCATCGCCAGTCCCTGATCCTGCTCCTGCTGCAAAATCGTAACGCCCTTGTACTTGCCCGACGTCGCGATCACCGGCTCCGAGCCCGTGAAATATGGCGTCATCACCACCTGGTCGCCCAGCACGAAGTAATTGACGATGGCGTGGTGCCCGTCCAGTTGGAACCCCCACGGATCCGTGGCCGACGGCTTCCCCATCACCGTGAAGTAGTACAGCCACTCGCCCAGAAACTGGTGGTCGCCGGTCAACTCGGCCAGCGTCTCGTTCAGCCGCATGATATCGCGCGTCAGCCGCATCCCGCGCGGACTCAGCGCCGCCTCCAGCAGCCCGAATCCCGCCTTGCGCTGCGCCTCCGTCATCTCCTGGAAGCTGACTCCCTGCCGCACGTAGAAATGCTGGTTCATCCACTTGCGCCACTCCGGATCGTCCACCGCGAACATCGTCCGCCCGCGCTGCGCCTCCGTCAGACTCGCCAGAAAACGCTCCGCCGCCGCCCGCACCGCTGCCGTGGACGCGCCCGTCGCCTGCACCGGGAACAGCCCCGGTTCCACCGTTCCGTCCGCCGTAATTCCCTTGAACGGCTGCGCCAGGCCCTTGCGCTCGTATTCGGCCGACATCTTACGAAACCGCTCGGCCGTGTCCTTGGCGTCCTCCCCGAACACGCCGGTCGCCAGCATCGCCCCCGGAACCACCGTCGAGAAGAATCTCCGGCGCGTGCAGCCATGCTCATCCGGAGAGTGTCCAGAGTGTCGTGAGTGTCGAGAGTGCATGATGTATTATCGCTGAATGCTCGTCTTAGCGTCCCGGTCTCCCCGCCGCCGCGAGATCCTCCAGCAGGCCGGCATCCCCTTCATCGCGCGCCCCGCCGACGTGGATGAATCCCTCCTCCCCGGCGAGCCTGCCCGCGACTACGTGGCCCGCATCGCCCGCGACAAAGCCGCCGCCGCGCCCGCCGCCCCCGGAGAAATAATCCTCGGCGCCGATACCACCGTAGTCGTCGATGGCCAGATCCTCGCCAAGCCGCTCGACACCGCCGGCGCCATCCGCATGTTGCAGCTACTTTCCGGCCGCCGCCATGAAGTCCTGACCGCCATCTGCCTCCGCGCAGCCGCCCGCGTCATCCAGGACTGCGCCGAAACCAGCGTCTGGTTCGCTCCACTGTCACCGGACGAAATCGCCGGCTACGCCGCCTCCGGCGAACCTATGGACAAGGCCGGCGCCTACGCCATCCAGGGCCTCGCCTCCAAATTCGTCCAGCGCATCGAAGGCTGCTACTTCAACGTCATGGGCCTGCCCGTCTCCTTGGTCTACCACCACCTGCGCTCCCTCTAGGACAAAATCCTGGTCACATGCTTTCTGCCAAAATCGTCACAAACACTTCCAACCTCTTGCCAGCCGCCCTCCATCTGGTATGTGCGGAACGCCGCGGCGGTTTCCTTCGAGGAGAGCCGCCGCGCCCGGAAAGGCCTCTCCACTGTTCGATTCCACCTACGCAAGTTCCGCCGGTTTCTCACGCCATTGCCTCGCTGACCTGCCGCCAGACGCCGCGGATCGCGACGAGGTCTGCGATCTCAATTTGGTGTAGGTTGCTCGACGTGATCGATGACCATAACACCTATTGGGCTGCTCTGTATCTTTAGTTTTAGTCCAAGCTGATCGGTCACAGCGGTAAAGAAAGAAGGCCCCACAGAGTCTGAAGCTTCGGGAGGCTGGCCGCTCCCCGGCTCGCTCGGCATCGGCTTTGTGCTTTCATCCGGGGTCCATTTCAGCGTGAAATCGAAATCACCCTTGAGGCCTGTATTATCCACCACCGCCCGGCCTAGTTGGTCCGTCATCATTTGCACCATCAACTCTATTGGAACCCCCCGGCCTACGACGTATCCCCGGCCCATCATGCGTAACTGGTGATGTTCGTCCGGCACTGGACCGGGACCATCCGCCTTTGAACGCTGGAATTTTGGACCATTCTTCGCAATAACTAAAACATAGGCGGGCAGGCTCTTTCCTTCCTGGTGAAACTGCAGTTTGAAGCGGTCGGTCAATAGTGGGCGAATCATCCGTTTGCGTTTATCCGTGCTTAGTTTCCTCAGGTCACTATCCAGCACCTTCGCCGCGATGTCGTATCTTTGGGATTTTATCAATCCCGGCAGCCCGATGATCTGATCTTGCTCGACACTATAAGCGAGCTTGATGAGCATTGTTAGGGAGATGTTAGTGGCTGTAAAGCCGTTTTCTGTAAAAGCAAAGCGCTCACCACTGTCCTTGGATTTGTTGAGCCGGATACTAGCCACATCAAATTCGGGTACCTTCGGGGCTGCATCTGCGGAATCGGACTGGGCTTCGATTCGAGGCGTGTCCACGAGACCCAACACTACCGGCCCGGCTACCGCCATCGAGCCCATCAATACGAGCAACAGTTTCCTCTTGAAGTCCAGGTTTTCGAGCGAGCGCGTACTCATGATGCCGACAATCCTGCTCCTCAGGTGCGCGCCCCCGATTCCGGACACACATGGCAAGGACGACTCCACGCAAAAACGGCAGGCCAGTAGCAGGCTCTCGGCATAGACATGTGGACAGCCTCTCCGCCACACCACGGCCTCGTCACACGCGCGCTCGCGTTCCTCCACTAAGCGCTTTCCGATCCACCAAATGAACGGATGGAACCAGAACAGGGCCTCCACAAACATGTGAATCGTTGCGGTAACGTTGTCATGGCGGCGCACGTGCATGATCTCGTGCGCAATAATAGCCTCGATATGCTCGTCTTTAAGATGTTCAGATAGCCGATCGGGCCAGAGGAGTACGGGCCGGACAGTCCCGAAGATTGCGGGCTCCAATAGGTCTTGTGAGCGCAACAATCGGATGCTTCCGCGAATCTCTGAGCGCTTTTCAAGTTGGCGAAGCACTTCAATCTCGCGCCCTTCCTCAACGGCAACAGCACTTTGCCGGATCGACCTGACTTGTCGCCAACGCAAGTACCAGGCGATACAGACAGTTACCGTACCAACGAACCAGGACAACGCCAGAATTACAGGCGCATTCGCGAACAATCGGTGCGTGAAATCCGCCGCTTGCACCGTCTGGCTGACCGGTGACAACGCATTCTGTGGGAAGGGCCGGCCTGCGACATCGAGCATGTGATATATCGATATCTGTGGCCTGATCCAGTGATTCCGCAAGCCGGACAAGATGCTGCCAAACCTGCTCAGAACCTCCAGGGGAACCAGGAACTTTACGGAGGCTGCCAGCCAAAGCCGGTATCGTATTCGCGCCTGGTTCTTACGCAGAAGCAGGAGCATCACCCAAATCAATGCGACAAAAACCGTCGATTGCCAAAGATGGTTCGCCAACGCCGGCCAGAAACCCTCTCCAATGAACACGAAGTCTCGCATGGTCATCGGCTGTTCTCCTGCTTCATCTCCTTCAACGTCTTTTCGGCATATTCCACATCGTCGAGGGTGAGCTTGCCCGCGCCGATTAGGTGGGCCATTACCGGCCTTGAATTCCCGCCAAACATGGCCAGCAGATCGTCCACTAGCCTCCGCTGCGCGGACTCCCGCGAGACTTCAGCCCTAAAGATATGGAAGTTCCCCAATTTGCGAACGCGACGCAGCAGTTTCTTGGCCTCCATGCGATAGACCGTCTTCTGAACGGTGGTGTATCCAGGCCGCCTTTTTTCCGAGAAAGCCTCCTGCATCTCCCGGATGGACGCTTCGCCCTGCGTCCACAACGTCTCCATGATCTGCATCTCCAACTTGGTCAATCGTGCATTTCGCATCTATGACTCCGGTCTGTTTCCTTATGACAGCTGTCGTAAATCATAACGCCGCTCGTTGATCCCTGTCAAGAGTGCAATTTCGGCATCGCAACGGAAGTGTGGTTCGCAACGGCTAGTTGCACGGCCAGGTAGGCCGCGGCTTGCCGCATCGGCAGATGCATTTCCGATCCCCCGCTTTTGCTGGTGCTTCGTGACGCACGTCGCCGGCTTCGCCGACGACCCTCGGTCCGCAGACCCACTAATCGTCCCCGCCAGTGGCCGGCCTTCCGCCCGGCATTCAAGACTTGTTACCCACAGATTCCGCGGACGAGGCAATAAAATCAGGTGTCCCTAATCTGCCGGCTTGATTCGGTGATCCGATCTATATCCCAGCGATGTATGGAACGGTCGCGATTGGAACGCCGGCGAGCAGTTCCTTCAGTCAGTATGCAAAGGAATTGTTAAACACGATTCGCCTACTCTCGACGGCGCAGACTTTTAAATCGAAATTTGCAAGACCCACTATTGCGGGGGATTCTATGGCAGCACCCGGAAGGGTACGTTGCTCATCAGCCTGCCGCGGGGTGTCACCACCTCGACCGTGCCTGTTGTCGCGCCGCTTGGCACGGTAGCTGAAATCGCCGAGCCTGTCGAGTTCACGGTGAAGACAGCCGCAGTGCCGTTAAACGTGACACTGGTTGCGCCGGCCAGATTGGTGCCTAGGATCTTGACGGCTGCTCCCACCTTGCCGGAGGTCGTCTGTGTTTCTACAAACGGACCCAGACCTACAGACAGGCTGAAGATAGTCCCCGAGTTTTGGTGCGCCCCGCCAGCTTGGGTTGTCCCGTAGAACTTTCCATTGGTAGCCTGAACCAGCCCCGTGATGAGGCCTGATCCATCCGTGCATCCTGTCTGGGAGCAGAAGCTATATAGAGTCGTCAGGGTGCCCCCCGGAGTGATTTTGAAAACCGTGCCATCGCCGTTGGCCCCCCCGTGATTAGTTGTCCCGTAAAGGTTCCCATCGGTGGCCTGGATCAGCCCCGCGTAGGGTCCTGAGCCGTCCGTGCACCCACTTTGGGAGCAGAAGCTGTATAACGTCGTCAGCGTGCCGCTTGAGGTA
>Ga0070731_10005621_pt1 | contig 10268 bp, 14 predicted proteins | sample Coa_R1_2_FD_66448 | JGI IMG/M metagenome (GOLD analysis project Ga0070731, IMG submission 66448) | Surface soil microbial communities from Centralia Pennsylvania, which are recovering from an underground coalmine fire - Coalmine... | ecosystem: Environmental > Terrestrial > Soil > Unclassified ... | reverse complement strand
CGCCGTCGCCGGCTGGTTGGTCGAGACGATCGGGATCGTGCCCGGCCAGACCTGGGCGTTCTGGGACAGGACCAGCCCGGCGTACAGGAACGTGGCCAGCACGACCGAGCCCAGCTTGAGCGGCCAGTTGCGGACGATCCGGGCCGCGATCCGGTGCACGGTCCGGCTCATGGTGCAGCCGGTCCGATCGGCGGCGGGCTGGGCGGGCCCGACGGGTTGGCGGGCGCGCTGGCCGGCGAGCTGGGCGGGGCCGACAGCGAGGCCGACGGCGGGACCGACAGCGAGGCCGACGGCGAGGCCGACAGGCCGCTCGCGTCGTCGGCCACCCGGCGCAGGCGGGCCAGCCGGGCACTGGCCGGGCCGAGGCTGCCCGAGGGCATCCGGCCCAGGATCGAGCGCCGGCCGCCGGACGAATCGAGCAGCCCGCGCAGGGCCCGCTCGAGCTGGACGGGGTTCAGGTTGCGCACGATCCGGGCGCGCTCCACGAGGCTGGTCTGGCCGGTCTCCTCGGACACGACGACGACGATCGCGTCGGTTTGCTCGGCGATCCCGACCGCCGCCCGGTGACGGGTCCCGAAGCGCTCGGCGGGCAGGATCGTCGTCTCGGCCAACGGCAGCACGGCCCCGGCGGCGACGATGCTGTCACCACGGATGATCACCGCCCCGTCATGAAGCGGTGAGCCGCGCATGAAGATCGTGCGCAGGAGGTCCGCCGTCAGATCGGCGTGAAGCATCACCCCGGTCTCGGCGATCTCGCCCAGGGCGGTCTCGCGCTCGATCACGATCAGGGCGCCGTAGTGCTCGGCGGCCAGCCCGCCACAGGCCCGGGCGACCTCGGCCGCGACGTGGCCGATGATCCGCTGGTCGGCGCCGCTCAGCAGCCACGCGAACGACCCGACCCGGCCGATCCGGTCGAGCGCCCGGCGCAGCTCCGGCTGGAACACGACGACCAGGGCGAACACGCCGACCAGGGCGCCGGTCTCGAGGACCTGGCGGAGGAGGCGCAAGTCGAAGAAGCGGGCCGCGGCGTAGACCAGGAGCATGACCGTCACGCCGATCACCAGGCTGACCGCGCGGGTGCCGCGGATCAGGCTGAACAGGCCATAGATCAGGAGAGCGGTGATCCCGACATCGACGACGGTGTTGAGCTGGACCTGGCCGAGAATCGATTGGACGAGCTGCATCAGGCCCAGTCTAGGTCGTCAGGCACACAATCCGGCGAGTCGGCTGTCATCTGGCAGGAGTCGCGTTGCGGCGGCGCACAGGCGGTCGCGGGTCACGCTGTCTCCCGAGAGCTCCACCAGCCGCCCCAGCAGGAGGAGCTTGTCGCCGGCCAGCGTCCGCCAGCCCCGGGCCACGTACAGCTCGACCAGGACGAGGTGCAGGTCAGGGTCGTCGGGCGCCAGGCCGAGCGCCGAATCGGCGGCATCGAGGGCCGCCTCGTCGAAGCCGGCCGAGGCCAGCTCGCGGCTGGCCGAGACGATCGTCCCGATCTGCTCGGGTGACGCCTCGGCGGCCATCGCCGCTTCCAGGCGGGCGCTGACCGCGGCCACGTCGATCGCCACCAGCTCGACCGGCACCGGGGCCGGGGCATCGACGACCGCCGCGGCCGGCGCTCCGTCGCCGCCCGCCGGCAGGTTGACCCGGACCGGCTCCTCGAGGAGGCGCATGGCGCGGGCCAGGGCTTCCTCGGCGGCACCGCCCGGATCGTCGCGGACGAGCTCGGTCAGGTCCGACAGGTGGCGCCGGCGGGCCTTGGATTCGGCCAGCTCCAGGGCGCGCCGAGCCGTATCGCAGGCTTCGGGCAGCCGGCCGCTGACGGCCTGGATCTCGGCCAGCAGGTCGAGCGCGCCGGCGGCCTCGGCCGGCCGCCCGGCCCGGACGAGGGCGTCGGCCCGGCCACCCAGCGCCGCTTCGTCGCGGGGCGCCAGGCTGAGCGCGGCGCCGTACGCCTCGAGTGCTTCGTCGAGCCGCTCGAGGCGGACCAGGACGGCCGCCCGGCTCGTCTGGGGCAAGGCCCGATCGGGAGCGACCGCGGCCGCCTCGGCGTAGGCCGCCAGGGCCGCGTCGAGCCGGCCGTGGAGGGCGGCCACGTGGCCGACCCGGAGGGCTTCCTTATAGCGCTCGTAGGGCGCGTCGCTCATGGCAGGCTCGCGTTGGGCTGGTCCGTGTCCGCCGGATCCCCGGCCGCCGGCGCCCCGATCAGCTCGACGAGGAGCGCCTTCTGGACGTGGAGCCGGTTTTCCGACTGCTCGAAGATTACGCTCTGCGGCCCGTCCATCACGTCCGAGGTGATCTCCTCGCCGCGATGGGCCGGCAGGCAGTGCATGACGATCGCATCCGGGCCGGCGATGTCGAGCAGGGCCTGGTTGAGCTGGTAGGCCGCGAACGCGTCGCGGCGCTCCTCCGTCTCGGCCTCCTGGCCCATCGACGTCCAGGCGTCGGTGTAGACCACCGAGGCCCCGGCGACCACCTCGGCCGGGTCGCGGGCAAAGACGATCCGGCCGCCGTGCTCGGCGGCCAGCGCCTGGGCCCGCTCCACGATCCGCGGGTTGGGGGCGTAGCCGGGCGGGTGGGCGAGGCGGACCTCGATGCCCAGGGTGGCACCCAGCAGGGCCAGCGAGTGGTAGACGTTGTTGCCGTCGCCGACGAAGGCCAGGACGACCCCGTCGAACGAGCCGAAGTGCTCGCCGACCGTGAACAGGTCGGCCAGCGCCTGGCAGGGGTGCTCGCGCAGGGTCAGGCCGTTGATCACCGGGATCGAGGCCTGGGCCGCCAGCTCGACCGCGACCTCGTGGGGGCCGGTCCGGACGACGATCGCGTCGATGAACCGCTCGAGGTTGCGGGCGACGTCGCGGACGCTCTCGCGCGCGCCCAGGACCACATCGTTGGTCAGGTAGATCGCGTGACCGCCGAGCTGGGCCGCGCCGGCCTCGAACGTCACCCTGGTGCGCAGGCTGGGCTTCTGGAAGAGCATCGCCAGGGTCCGCCCGGCGAGGGCCGGCTGGGCGTGGCGGCGGCCGGCCCGGAACTCCGCTTTCAGCCCCGTGGCGAGGTCGAAGAGCGCCCCGACCTCGGACCGCGACAGGTCCGCGACGCTGAGCAGATCGCGACCTCGCAGGGAGCCCGCGCTGGACATCAGGCCGGCGTCCCTGCCGGGTCGCTGGCCGTGGCTAGCGCTTCGTGTACTGGGGCGCCTTGCGGGCCCGCTTCAGGCCGTACTTCTTGCGTTCCTTCATCCGCGGGTCGCGGGTCAGCAGGCCGGCCTGGCGCAGCGGCAGCCGGTTCGACTCGTCGATCTGGAGCAGGGCCCGGGCGATCCCGTGGCGGATCGCCCCGGCCTGGCCGGTCACCCCGCCGCCCTCGACCTTGACCATCGTGTTGAAGCGGCCGTCGGTGTTGGTCACCCGGAACGGCATCCGGACGTCGGTCTCGTTGACCGCGTTGCCGAAGTGCTGGTCCATCGTCCGGCCGTTGACGATGATCTCGCCTTCGCCCGGCAGCAGCCGGACGCGGGCGATGGCCGTCTTGCGGCGACCGGTCCCGTAGTAGAACGCAGGGGTCGACATCGTGGGGCGGTCCTCCGTCAGGCCAGCGGCTCAGGCCGCTGGGCCTGATGCGGGTGATCCGAACCGGCGTAGACCTTCAGCTTGCGGAGCTGCTGGGCGCCGAGGCGGTTGTGCGGGAGCATGCCCTTGATCGCCCGGCGGATGACCTCCTCGGGGCGGCGCTCGAGGAGGTGACCGAGGGTCTCCTCCTTGTAGCCCTGGGGATGTCCGCTGTGGCGGATGTAGAGCTTCGACTCGAGCTTGTCGCGGCTGACCGAGATCCGGGCCGCGTTGAGGATGATCACGTGATCGCCGGAGTCGAGGTGGGGGGCATAGGTGGGCTTGTGCTTGCCGATGAGGACATGGGCGACCCGCGACGCGAGGCGGCCGAGGGTCTCGTCCGCCGCATCCACGACGTACCAGCGCCGGTCGATCTCGCTCTCTCGAGGTGAGTAGGTCTTCGCGGTCATGATGCTCCGAGTTCTCCATCCCACTTCCGCGCCGGCCGCCCCAAGGCGACCCGGCGCAGGCACAAACCCTTGGCCGGAGCGGCTGCTCCGGCGAGGGCGGGCCGTCCGGCGTCAAGCGCCGCCGCGACCCCAGCCATGTCCAGCTTGCCGTGTCCGACCTTCAACAGGACGGCCACGATCCGTCGAACCATCCCCCGCAGGAAGGCGTCGGCCCTGACGTCGATCGTCACGACCTGGCCCCGGCGGCGAACCCGGACCGCATACACGGTCCGGACCGGTTGGCGGTCCGGCGCCCCGAAGGCGGAGAAGTCGTGCCGGCCAACGAGGACCGACCCGGCCTGCGCCATCGCAGCGTCGTCGAGCGGCGTCCGCACGCCGAGCGCATAGCGCTCGAGGAGCGGCCGGTGCGGCCCGTTCCAGACGGTGTAGCGATACTCCCGGTATCGCGCCGCATAGCGCGGGTGAAATCGAGCCGGGACCCGGCGCACGCCGCTGATGGCGATGTCCGCCGGGAGCAACGCCTCGATCGAACGTTCGAGCCGCGGTCCGCTGAGCCCGCCGGCGTAGGTGAAGGCAATCACCTGCCCGGCGGCGTGGACCCCGGCATCCGTTCGACCGGCCCCGTCGACCCGGCTCGAGCCTTGCGGTTCGAGCCGCGCCAGCGCGGCTTCGAGTTCTCCCTGGACCGTCCGTTTTCCCGGTTGTACCTGGAACCCGGCAAAGTCCGTGCCGTCATATTCGACCCGGGCGCGGTAGCGCCGGGGTGCGCCCTCTCGAGCGCTCATCGCCGAGCTCGTCCTAGACGAGCTCGATCTGGACGATCTCGGCGGAGTCGCCGAGCCGCCGGCCAATGCGCACGATCCGGGTGTAGCCGGACGTGCGATCTGCGTATTTGGGCGCGATCTCGTGGAACAGCTTGTCGACCACGAGCGGCTCGTTCGGGAACTCGGCGATCACCTGGCGCCGGGCGGCGAGATCGCCACGCTTGGCCAGGGTGATCATCCGCTCGACCCGCGGCCGGATCTCCTTGGCCTTGGCCTCCGTCGTCTGGACCTTCTCGTAGCGCAGGACCGACACGGTCAGGTTCTTGAACAGGGCCAGGCGGGGACCCTGCTTGCGCGAGAGCTTGCGGCCGTCGATCCGGTGGGACACGGCTCAGACTTCCTCGCCTTCATCGTCGAACGGCTCATCGGACGGCTCGGTCTCGGGGATGACGAAGCCGCGCATCCGCAGGCGCTCCTTCATCTCGTCGAGCGACTTGCGCCCGAAGTTGCGCATCCGGAGGAGGTCGTCGTCGGACAGCTGCAGGAGCTGGCCGACCTTGACGATGTTGTTGCGCTTGAGCGAGTTGTAGGCCCGCATCGGCAGGTCGAGCTCCTCGATCGGCATGTCGAGCATGTTCGGGGGCAACTGCGGGGCGCCGCCGACGACGCCACCAGGGGTGGCGACCATGCCGATGTTGGCGAACAGGGAGAACTGCCGGACGAGGATGTCGGCTGAGCGCGAGAGCGCCTCTTCCGGGGTGATCGAGCCGTCGGTCTCGATCTCCATCGTCAGCTTGTCGTAGTTGGTGATCTGGCCGACCCGGGTGGGCTCGACCCAGTAGTTGACCTTGCGCACGGGGGTGAAGATCGCGTCGACCGCGATGACCCCGATCGGCAGCGATTCGGACCGCTCGGCGGCCAGGTAGCCGACGCCGCGCTCCACGGTCAGGTCCAGCTCGATCGTCACGTCGTCGGTGTCGAGGGTCATCAGGATCTGCTCGGGATTGACGATCTCGACGTCGGCCGACTCGACGATGTCGGCGGCGGTCACCGCGCCGGCCCCGCTCTTGACCAGCTTGAGCTGGACGGGATGCGCGGCGAAGCTCTTGAGCCGGAGCTTCTTGACGTTCAGGACGATCTGGGTGACGTCCTCCTTGACCCCTGGGATCGTGGAGAACTCCTGGTAGACGTCACGGATCTGGATCGAGGTCACGGCCGCGCCCTCGAGCGACGACAGCAGCACCCGCCGGAGGGCATTGCCGAGGGTGACCCCGTATCCCGCCGGCAGCGGCCCGGCCTCGTACTTGGCGAACGTGCCGAGCTCTTCGACGGGCTCGATCTGGGGGCTCTCGAGTTCGATCATGGGTGGGGCTTACCTCGAGTAGTACTCGACCACGAGCTGCTCGTTCAGGTCGAGCGGCATCTGGTCGCGCCGGGGCTGGTCGATGATGCTGCCGGCCAGCTTGGCCGGGTCCACGCTCAGCCACTCGGGCGGCTGATGCGAGCGGAGGGTTTCCTTGGCCAGCTTGAACGGCTCGCGGCCCGTGCGCGATGCGCGGACCTCGACCCGGTCACCCGGTCGAAGCTGATGCGAGGCGATGTTGGTGGGTCGCCCGTTGACCGCGAAGTGGCCGTGGTTGACGAGCTGGCGGGAGGCCGCCCGGGAGGAGGCGAAGCCCATCCGGAAGACGATGTTGTCGAGGCGCAGCTCGAGCAGCCGGAGGAGGTTCTCGCCGGTCACCCCGGGCCGCGACTCGGCGGCGTCGAAGTAGTTCTTGAACTGGCGCTCGAGGACCGCGTAGACGCGCCGGACCTTCTGCTTCTCGCGGAGCTGCATGCCGTACTCGCCGACCTTGCGCCGGCGGACGCCGTGTTGGCCGGGCGGGGTGGGGCGCCGCTCGAAGGCGCACTTCTTGGAATAGCAGCGCGAGCCCTTCAGGAAGAGCTTCATGCCCTCCCGGCGGCAGAGGCGGCAGACAGAACCTGTGTATCGGGCCATCGTTCCTGACCTAGACCCGGCGCCGCTTGGGGGCGCGGCAGCCGTTGTGCGGGATGGGCGTGACGTCAGTGATCGCGGTCACCTCGAGTCCGGCGGCCTGGAGCGAGCGGATCGCCTGCTCCCGACCAGCCCCTGGGCCCTTGACGTAGACCTCGACCTGGCGCATCCCGTGCTCCATCGCGCGGCGGGCGGCACCTTCGGCCGAGAGCGCCGCAGCGTACGGCGTGCTCTTGCGGGAGCCCTTGAAGCCGACGATGCCGGCCGAGCCCCAGCTGATCACGGCCCCACCGAGGTCGGTGATCGTGATGATCGTGTTGTTGAACGTCGCCTGGATGTGAACGTGACCCTGGGGCACGTTCTTGCGCTCCTTGCGACGCTGCTTGACGGCACGCTTGCGGTCGGCCATGGTCGGGCTGGGTTCCCCTTACTTCTTCCGGCGGACGCCGACCGTCTTCTTCGGTCCGCGCCGCTGGCGTGCGTTCGTCTTGGTCCGCTGGCCGCGTGCCGGCAGGTTGCGCCGATGGCGACTCCCGCGGTACGAGCCGATCTCGATCAGACGCTTGATGTTCAGGGCGACTTCGCGGCGCAGGTCGCCTTCGACCTTGTAGCGCCGGTCGATGATCTCGCGCAGCCGGTTGACCTGCTCCTCGGTGAGGTCGCGGACCCGGGTGTCGGGATTGATGTTGGCCTGGGCGAGGATCTTCTGGCTGGTCGGCAGGCCGAGGCCGAAGATATAGGTGAGGGCGATCTCCACCCGCTTCTCGCGCGGGATATCAACGCCGGCAATGCGCGCCATCGGTTACCCCTGCCGTTGCTTGTGCTTGGGATTGGTGCAGATGACCATCACGGTGCCGTGGCGGCGAATCACCTTGCAGTTGTCGCAACGCGCCTTGACGGAGGCTCGAACTTTCAACGCTTCCTCGATCGGACTCAGAGACAGAACAATTACTTCAGGCGGTAGGTGATCCGCCCGCGGGTGAGATCGTAGGGAGAGAGCTCCACCCTGACTCGATCACCGGGCAGGATCCGGATGAAGTTCATCCGCAGCTTGCCGCTGATGTGGGCCAGGACCCGATGGCCGTTCTCCAATTCGACGGCGAACATCGTGTTGGGCAGCGGCTCGATGACCGTTCCCTCGACTTCGATCGCGTCTTTCTTGGCCACAGGCTCTCGGTCTTCCCTTTCTCGCACGGAATGTCGGCCCGAGTGGGCCGACACACGAACGGTGAGGATATCAACTTTTCGCCGATCCGGCAACTGCCAGGCTGGCGGCTCAGACGGTGGTGAGGATCTCCGGGCCGTGCTCGGTGATCGTGATGCTGTGCTCGAAATGGGCGGCGAGCGAACCGTCGCGGGTCACGATCGTCCAGTCGTCGGGCTGCATGACCGCCTCGTAGCCGCCGAGGGTGAACATCGGCTCGATGGCCAGGCACAGGCCGGGCTCGATCCGCCGGCCGGGCTGGCCGGTGCGGTAGTTGGGGACCTGGGGATCCTCGTGCATCGCCCGGCCGATGCCGTGGCCGACGAACTGGCGGATGACGCCGTAGCCCTTCGGCCGGGCCACATCCTCGACCGCCGCGCCGATGTCGCCGATCCGGTTGCCCGGCTGGGCCGCGGCGATGCCGGCCATCATCGCCAGGCGGGTCGTGTCGATCAGGTCGCGGACGGCCGGCGGCGGGTCGCCGACGAAGAAGGTCCGGGCACCGTCACCGTGCCAGCCGTCGACGATCGCGCCGGCGTCGACCGACACGACCTGGCCGGTCCGGATCGTCCGCTCGCCGGGGATGCCGTGGACGATCTCGTCGTCGATCGAGATGCAGATGCTGGCCGGGAACGGCCGCCGGGGATTGGCCCCGGGATAGCCCTTGAACGACGGGATCGCCCCGCTCCGCCGGATGTGGGCCTCGGCCAGGGCGTCGAGGTGGGCGGTGCTGACCCCCGGCTTCAGCTCGGCTTCGACGAGGGCCAGGACCTCGGCCACGACCCGCCCGGCGCGGCGCATCCCATCGACCTCGGCTCGCGACTTCAGGCTGACGGCCATCAGCTCAGCCCCCCGGCGTTGGCGGCCCGGGCCGCGGCCAGCAGCGCGTCGGTGACCGCGGCGACCGACTGGCGGCCGTCGATCGTGCGCAGCAGGCCCCGCTCACGGTAGTAGCCGACGACATCGCGCAGGGCGGCCAGCTGGGCGGCCAGCCGGGCGGCGATCGTCTCGCTCCGGTCGTCCTCGCGCTGGATCAGGATCGAGTCGTCCAGGTCGCACTTGCCCGGCACCCGCGGGGGGTGGCTGGTCTCGTTGTAGACGTGGCCGTTGGCCTTGCAGATCCAGCGCCCGGACAGGCGCCGGACGAGCTCGGCTTCGGGCACCTCGATCTCCAGGGCGACGTCGACCTGGCTCTGGCGATCGGCCAGGGCCGAGGCCAGGATGTCGGCCTGGGCCAGGTTGCGGGGAAAGCCGTCGAGGATCGCCCCGACCGCCGCGTCCGGCTCGGCCAGCCGGTCGAGGAGCATCTTGACCGTGATCGAGTCGGGCACCAGCTGGCCCCGCTCCATGTAGCGCCGGGCTTCGAGGCCGACGGCCGAGCCTTCGAGGACGGCCGACCGGAACAGGTCTCCGGTGGCGACGTGCGGGAGGCCGAGTCGGTCCGCGAGGATCGGTGCCTGGGTACCCTTGCCGGCGCCGGGGGCGCCCAGCAGGACCAGGAAGGTCACCGGATGAAGCCCTCGTAGTTGCGCATCAGCAGCTGGGCCTCGATCTGCTTCATCGTCTCGACCACCACGCTGACCACGATCAGCAGGCTGGTGCCGCCCAGGGTCAGGCCGCCGAGGCTCTTGAAGATGGCGGCCAGGATCGTCGGCGAGACGGCCACGATGGCCAGGAAGAAGGCGCCCGCGATCGTGATCCTGTTCACCACCCGGCGCAGGTAGTCCTCGGTCGGCCGGCCCGGCCGGATGCCCGGGATGAAGCCGCCGTTCTTGCGCAGCTGCTCGGCGGTCTCGTCGGGCTTGAACGTGAAGGCCGTGTAGAAGTAGGTGAAGCCGAAGGTCAGCACGAAGTAGAGGGCCACGTACAGGAAGCCCTGGGGATCCATCAGGGACACGATGCCCTGCGAGATCGACGACACGATGTCCACCTTGGAGGTCGTGAAGTACGACGCGATCTGGGTCGGGAAGAGCAGGATGCTGACCGCGAAGATGATCGGGATCACGCCGGCCTGGTTGACCCGCAGGGGCAGGAACGTGGAGCCGCCCTGGTACATCCGCCGGCCGCGCACCCGGCTGGCGTACTGGACCGGGATCCGGCGCTGGCCCTCCTGGATGTAGACGATCACCGCGACCGCGACCAGGCCGACGACGACGAAGGCGATGAACGCGGCGATGTCGGGGTTGGCCAGGAAGGCCTGCAGGGCGGTCGGCGCCCGGCCGACGATGCCGGCAAAGATGATGAAGCTGATGCCGTTGCCGATGCCCTTCTCGGTGATCAGCTCGC
>Ga0070731_10005620_pt1 | contig 10270 bp, 9 predicted proteins | sample Coa_R1_2_FD_66448 | JGI IMG/M metagenome (GOLD analysis project Ga0070731, IMG submission 66448) | Surface soil microbial communities from Centralia Pennsylvania, which are recovering from an underground coalmine fire - Coalmine... | ecosystem: Environmental > Terrestrial > Soil > Unclassified ... | reverse complement strand
CGCATGCGCGCCGCGGGCGCCGGCATCCCGGCCTTTTACACCGCCACGGCCGTCGGCACTAAACTTGCCGAAGGCAAGGAGCAGCGCAAAATCAATGGCCGCGACTATCTGCTGGAAGAAGCGCTCGCTGGCGACGTCGCCCTGGTCGAGGCCTGGGAAGCCGACCGCTGGGGCAACCTGACCTATCGCTCGTCCGCCCGCAATTTCAACCCGGTGATGGCGACGGCGGCGAAGTTGACCATCGTTCAGGCCCAGCACATCATCGAACTCGGCGCGCTCGATCCGGAAAAAATCGTCACGCCCGGCATTTACGTCAACCGCGTGCTGCACGTGCCCTATGGCGAACCGACGGTGACGTGAGGTAAATCCGTGAACCTGTTGTCCGCCTGCAAGCCGTTGACGCGCCGCGAAATCGCCGCGCGCCTGGCGCGCGACATTCCCGAAGGCTGGTATGTCAATCTCGGCATCGGCGCGCCGCTGCAAGTCGCCGACTGCGTGCCCGCGGAACGCGAAGTGATCTTTCAGTCCGAGAACGGCGTGCTCGGTATGGGTCCGGCGCCGGAGCCGGACAAGATCAACCGCTGGCTGATCAATGCCGGCAAGCAATATGTCACGCTGCGCACCGGCGGCTCCTATATGCATCACGCCGACAGTTTCGCGCTGATCCGCGGCGGTCATCTCGACCTCTGCGTGCTCGGCGCGTTTCAGGTCGCCGAGAACGGCGACATCGCCAATTGGACGACCTCGGAGAACGATGCAGCGCCCGCCGTGGGCGGCGCCATGGATCTCGCCGCCGGCGCGCGGCAGCTATGGGTGCTGATGGACCACCAGACCAAAACCGGCGACAGCCGGCTCGTCCGTCGCTGCAGCTATCCGTTGACCGCGATCGGCTGCGTTAAGCGCGTCTATACCAATCTCGCCGTGCTCGACATCGCCGAGGAAGGCTTTGTCGTTCGCGAAATGGTGCCGGGCCTGACTTTCGACGCCTTGCAAAAAGTGACGGACGCGCCGTTGCGCGCCGCGGCGATTTGAACAAAACAGCCGTCGGCCGCCTGCCGTGCGCAACTGAGTAAAGAGGCGGCGCGAAGACCGGGAAGCAGAGGCCCGAGAGCGGCGCTTTTGCCGCGGCTGAATATGAGAAGTAATTGTTCCCCGGAAGACGAAATCTGCATCGAAACATTCTTTTTTTCCCGGCACTATTGCTGACGCGGCAAATATTCTTCTACCTATTTGTCAGCATCTGAAAGCACACGCGCGACCAAGTGCTGCGCGTCGGCGGGTCGGGAAGGGTCTTTGCCATGGCAAATGTCGATGTAGGTCAGAACGGCGTGATTGCGCCGCCGCTGCGCTGGCGCGAATTATGGCTGAAGGAAGATTGGTGGGCGATCTGGCTCGGTCTCGGCATCGTTCTCGCGGCTTACGGCTACTTCGCCGCCGGCAGCAGCATTCACTGGATCGCAGTGACGCCGGCCAAGTGGTCGACGCTGTCACAGCTCGGCGCGGATTTCGCCGCCAATTACATCCGCTACATCGCCCAGTATGTCGTCTGGCTCGGCATATTCACCGTCGCGTTGACGACGCTCGGTCACAAAGCGCGCGATTTCGTGCCGTCGTTCACCATCCTCTATGTGCTCTCGGTGGCGATCTTCGCGCTCGGTCAATGGGACAAGGCGAACACCTACAATCTCGAGACGCCGCTTGTCGCGCTGCTGGTCGGCCTGGTTTTGTCGAATCTCGTCGGCCTGCCGCGTTGGCTCGATGCCGGCTTCCGCGTCGAGTTTTACGTCAAGACCGGAATCGTGCTGCTCGGCGCGACGCTGCCGTTCACGCTCATTCTCTGGGCCGGACCGGTGGCGATTCTTCAGGCCTCCATCGTATCCGTCGTCACGTTCGTCGTGATCTATTGGGCCGCGCTCAAGCTCGGCCTCGACAAGCGGCTGGCCGCGACGCTCGGCGCCGGTGGCGCGGTGTGCGGCGTGTCGGCCGCGATCGCGATCGCCGGCGCGGTCGGCGCCAAGAAGGAAGATGCGCCGATCGCCATCACCACCGTGATCATCTGGGCGGTGGCGATGATTTTCGTGTTGCCCTTCGTCGCCGAATATCTGCATCTGCCTGCGGGCATCGGCGGCGCCTGGATCGGCACTTCCGAATTCGCCGACGCGGCCGGATTCGCCGCGGCGCAGACTTACGGCAATCTGGCAGGCCATGGCGCGGTGGCCGGCACCGGCGATCAGGCGATCTTCGCCTATACGCTGATCAAGGTTGTCGGCCGCGACGTGTGGATCGGCATCTGGGCTTTCGTGCTGGCGATCATCGCGACCACGCAGTGGGAGCGCTCCGAAATCGGCGGCAAGCCGCAGGCCGCGGAAATCTGGTGGCGCTTCCCAAAATTCGTCCTCGGCTTCCTGCTGGCCTCGCTGCTTATCACGCTGGTGACGGCTGGCTACAGTCTTGCCGACTTCAACAAGACGGTGGTGCCGTCGCTGGTCGGCCCGATCAAGGACCTGCGCACCTGGGCCTTCATCTTCTGTTTTCTCAGCATCGGGCTCACCACGCGGTTTCGCGAGCTGGCGAGCGCCGGCAAGAAACCGTTCCTTGCTTTCAGTGCCGGCGCGATCGTCAATGTGATCCTCGGCTTCATCCTGTCCGCCGTCGTGTTCGCGTCGCACTGGGAAAACCTCAGCCACTGATCGATGAGGGAAATGGTGTTGAGAAAGCCAATGGGCGATCAAAGGCCGCCGGCTGCAAAGGAGTGCCGCTCGTGCCGGCATTTTTGCAACGACGCCGCCGCTATCGAAACCGCGTTCGCGGGCCTGACGAGCTTGAGTTCCGGATTCGGATCGGTTCGCTCCGACGACGGTATCTGTCTTCGGCACGACCGCTATCTGAGCGCCCGCTCTTTCTGTCCGGATTACAGCCCGGCGACGGCGCATCTGGAAACCGCCGCCGACTGACCGGACCGGGGCCGCGCCTCGCGGCGAGGCCTTTCGGGCGCTTCAGACCTCACGCAAATAATGGGTTAGACTTGCAGGCCCGGCTGGAGCGGGCCCGCATGGAACAAATCCGCGTCTCCACCTTCGACGGCCCCGGCGCCAAGCCGGTGATCCGCAGCGTTCCATGGCCGAAAATTGCCGGCAACGCCGCGCTGATCAGAATCGGCGCCTGCGGCGTCTGCGGCACCGATCTGCATATCCTCAAGGGTCACTGGCCGAAACCGCTGCCGTGGCCGTTCACGCTCGGCCACGAACTCGGCGGCGTCCTGGTCGAAGTGGGCGACGCCTTCAAGGAAGATTTCATGGGCAAGCCGCTGACGGTGGGATCCAAGGTCATGATCCCGCCGCTGATGCCGTGCGGCCGTTGCTATTACTGCATCCATTATCCGGAGAGCGCCAACAAGTGCCTCACCCCGGTCTATTACGGCCGCTATCTCGGCTTCGATAAGCCGCCGCATCTGTGGGGCGGCTTCGCGGAATATGTCTATGTCGATCTCGATATGCTGCCCGGCACCAAAATCTACAAATTGCCCGACGACATGCCGCTGCGCCTCGGCGCCCTGTCGGAGCCGCTCACGTCATGCATCCGCGCATTTAACCGCGCGACGCGCGCCGGCGGATTCAAATGGGGCGATACCGTCGTCATCCAGGGCTCCGGCCCGATCGGGATTCTTGCGGTGGCGGCGGCGCAGGAAATGGGCGCCGGCCGGGTGATCTGCGTCGGCGCGCCGGAGACGCCGCGGCTCGAACTCGCCCGAAAATTCGGCGCCCAGGCGACCGTGAACATCGAGGAGTTCAAGACGCCGGACCAACGCATCAAGCGCGTGCGCGACATCGTCGGCGGCTTCGGCGCCGACCTGGTGATGGATTGCTCGGGCCATCCGAGCGCCGGGCCGGAGGGCATCGAATTTTTGCGCGACGGCGGCACTTATGTCGAAATGGGCCAGTTCACCGACGCTGGCTCGATCACGACGTCATGGCATCGCTTCTGCACCAAGGACCTCAATGTGCTCGGTTCATGGGGCTTCACCGGCAACGATCTGCCGCTCGGCGTCGACATGCTCTACCGCGCGCGCGCCAAATACCCTTGGCTCGATATGCAGACGCTGTATCCTTTTTCCGAGGACGGTATCGGCCGCGCGGTCGCTGACGCCATCGCGATGAAAACGGTAAAATCCACCATCGTGCCGTGGCCGGAGCTGATCGAGTGAGCGCAACAACGACCGTCTGGAAAACCTAATGCCGCGCGCGCTGAAAAACGTGACCTTCGTCTATGTGCCGCGGGAGGACCGCATCCTCATCGCCATCAATGCCGGCCGCCCCGATGCCTGGTCGTGCTGGCTGACGCGGCGGCTTGCGCTGGCTTTGTTGGAACGCGCGACCGAGCACGTCGCCAGCCACTCCAATCTGGCGCAACGCGCCCCCGCCGAACTGCGCGGCGACATGATCGCGTTCGAGCGCGACGCCGCCATCGCCAAGACCGCAGCGTCGATGTCGAGCACGCCGGGCGCCGTGCTGACTGCGACCGCCGCCGCGGCAGGGCTTGCCGACCGGCTGACAATCGCGCCGCACGGCGACGGCTACCGCTTGGAAATACAAGGGGAGAGGGATGAAGGGGCGGCCGGCGTGCTCAAACGCGACGAGCTGCAGCGCCTGTTGCAGATGCTGCAGGCTGAGATCGGCAAGGCCGGCTGGGTGGCGGCGCCGGCGAAACCGCAAGCTGCCCCCGCCCCCGCTGCACCAGACAGCAAACCGGCGCGCCACTGAAACGCGCGCCACTGAAACGCGCCACCGGAACGATTGTGCCGATAAAGCGGGCGGGCCAAAATGGCGTTGGCACCTTCGCTGCGATGTCTTAACGTCGGCAATTCCAGCAAAGCACAGGGAGCGCGCGCCAATGGCAACCTACACATGGGATCACATTCACCTTCGCACCGCCAATCCCGAGGCTATGGCGCAGTGGTTCGAAAAGATGCTCGGCGCCCAAGTGGTGCGCTCGATGCAGGAAGGCAAGCCGCGCATCGATCTGAAACTCGGCGGCGCCAACATCTTTATCGCCCCGGTGGCCGAGGGCGATGGAACGCACGCCGCCCCGACCATACCGTATCGCGGGCTCGATCATTTCGGCCTCGCGGTGAGCGGCATCGATGCGATCGCCGCCGATCTCAAGAAGAAGGGCGTCGAATTCACGCGTGAGCCGACGACGGTGCGGCCGGGCGTGCGCATTTGCTTTATCCGCGCGCCGGAGGGCGTCTCGATCGAACTGTTGGATCGCGCCCATACATAGCGCTCAAGGAGCCGCCAGGTATCGCTAGCGTGCCTGACCGCGCAAATCGCGCGATATTTTGTTTAATTGACCACGACGGGGGTCGAGACCTTCACGCGATTATATAGATCGACGATGTCGTCATTGGCCAGGCGAATGCAGCCGAAAGCAACGGTGCTGCCGATCGTCTTTGGCGCATTGGTGCCGTGCAGCCGCGACACACCGTCGTCGAGCGCCAACAGGCGTGCGCCAAGCGGATTGCCGGGCCCGCCGGGCATCAGCGGCGGATTGCGGTCGAGCAGGTTCGGCGGCGGTTGCCATTGCGGCCATTGCGTCATGCTCGCAACGTGCCGCAATCCGGCGAGGTCGGTGCATTGCCGGCCCAGCGCGACGCCGTAGCGCAGCGCGACATTGTTGGGCTGAATCAAATAGAGAAAGTGCTGCGCCTTATCGACGATGATCGTGCCGACCGGCTGCAAGGTGCGATAGAAGGTGGGCTGGCGGCGGAACACGTAAGCCATGTCGGGATCGGAATTGCCGCCATCGACGCCGGGCGCGAGATCGCTGTCGGCTGCGGCCTTGCGTTCCGGCGACGGCAGGAGTTTGTTTTGCGCTTCGGTCTTGACGGGCGGCGGCGCTGATTTTTGCGCCGTCGCGACCCAGTACACGTAGCCGCCGGCGCCAAGCGCCGCGGCGATGACGGCGGCAATGACGAAAGCCGATCGGCTCAATCGCGACGGCGCAGCGATCAGTCCCTGCTCGCGCGCGGTTCCTGGCTCGCCGGCGACGTCGCCAAATCGATCGTGAGTTCGCGCATCGGGCGCAATCGCGCCGTCTTCGCTCCACGACAATTCCGCTTCGATGCGTTCGATGGCGGCTTCCAACGCCGCTTCCTCGGCCGCGATCGCGGCCAATGGCGGCGGTGGATTGAGCGTGCGCAGCCGGCCCGCCAACATGCGGCGCGAGCGGTCATAAATGCCGCGCCGCCACCGCGCGTCGCCGGCATCGGGCGCGGTCACTGCACGCGACAAAATCGAATAATAATCGACCATCGTGATCGCTGGGCTTAAACCTCGATTTATTCGCGCCCGATCCTATCGAGAAAACGCCGTCCACTTCTGCCGGTCATGCGCGTCCTAAAAACTCTATCACGCGCGCATTCGTTGCGTCTTCTGTCTGCAAGTCGACCGCAACGTCCCAATAATCCGAACGCGGCAGGCACTCTTCCAGATAGCGCGCCGCGGAAGTCGCATGCGCGGCATCGTGGCCCGGCACGATGAGTGCGGGAATATCGGTGCGCATAAGGTCCTCAGGCTTGGCGCCGGGCGCGGTATCGCGATCAAACAAAGCATCGCGCATATCCTGACAAATGCGGACGTAGGTGTCCCTGTCCTGTCCGGCAAAAGCGGCGGCGAATGCGGCATCGTGCTTGACCACCGAAGCCCATGGCCCGCCGCGCGGATCGGCGCCGAACGGCTTGCCCTCCTTGCGGATGAGCGCGACGACGCCCGCAAGCCCGGCGCCGCGGACAAAATCGAGATGCTCGGCAAAGCGCTGGTGGCTCGATATGCGATATTTGGCGCCGCCCACCGGCCAAAACAAAACCATGCGCGCAACCATTTGCGGATGCGCCACCGCGAAGGCTGCGACCGGCGCGCAGCCCATGCAGCCGCCCATGAGGTTGGCGCGCGAAATGCCGAGGTGATCAAGCAGCCCCCTGCCCTGCGCCACGTAATGCGCCCAGGTGACGCGCTCGACGCGGCCGCCGGATTGTCCGCATTCGCGGCGGTCGAACATGATGCAGCTGAAGTGCTGCGGCAGATGATCGAGCAGTTTGATCTTGGCGTAGATGCCAAGCGTCGACCATGCCTCGACCACGGCGTTGAAGCCGCCGGGCGCATACATCAGAAGCGGCGGCCCCGATCCCACCACCTCGTAGCGCGTCGCGATGCCGTCGATGGTCACCCTCGGCATGATCAGCCCTTGATCTGCCGGCCGGCGCGGGCGTCGGCGATCAGCGCCGAAAACGCAGCGAGCGTGCCTTTGGCCGAATTGAAATAAGTTTCCGTTTGGGCGTCGAGCCATTTCTCGCCGTAACCGATCGCGGTGTGCGCGAGCCGCACCCGGCCGTCGAGCCAAGGCCCGCCGCCGAAGCCGCCGATCACCGGAATTTTCACCGCCGCGACCACGGCGGCGCCGGCAACCGGTCCGGAATTGGTGAAATCGAGGAGACAGGCGCCGGCGGCTTCGAGCAGCTTTGCCTCTTCGACGAGCCTCGCCGCCGCTTCGCCGCTCGCCTGCGCTTCGGGCGAATTCTGCGCGCTGTAGGGAATGCCGTATTTGACGGCGGTTTGCGGCGTGAGCCCGAACTGCGCAAACACCGGAATGTTTTCGCCGACCAAAGCGCGCACGACACCGGGATATTCGGCGGCGGCATCGACTTTTATCATATCGGCGCCGCCTTCTTTGATCAGGCGGAACGCCGCGGCGCGCGCAGCGTCGATGCCTTGTTGCGCCGGGCCGTAGGGCATGTCGCAACTCACCAGTGCGCGTTCGACGCCCCGGCGCACGGCTTTGCAACAAACGATCATCTCGTCGAGCGTGACGTCGAGCACATCGGCGCGGCCCCAGAGATTGACGCCGACCGAGTCGCCGACCGACACAAAATCGAAGCCGGCGCGGTCGGCGATGCGCGCCAGCTGATAGTCCCAGGCGACCACGCCGACGCTCTTTTTTCCCTCGCGCTTCATCTGCTGAAGCGCCGCGATGGTGACCTTGTCCGACATGCTGCCTCGTTGCCCCCGGTGACAGTCATTGTTTTAGCACGGCGGTCCGTTTGGCAAATATGCGTCCCGGGCGCGGCGCGACACCAAAGCTCGATTGTCAAGAAGGCCGAATTCGCGAAGGTCCGGGAGCGGTGCGCAGCGTTTTACGCCGCATCGTGTCCGCAGCACGTTCGCAGCCGCTATTGCGGGATATTCGCGACCGAGGGCTTCGGCTTGGCCGGCGGTTTCGGCGCGGCGGCGGGGCTGTCGGCTTTGAGCTCGGGAGGCGGACTGGCCGCGAGCGCCGACGCCGACATCGGCGTCCATGGTCGTGCGCCGGCCGCGCTTTTGCCGTCTGCCCGCTTGCCGTCGAGCTTGGCTGCCGGCTTCGCCGCCTTATGTTCCGCGGGCTTGCCGGCGACCGGCTTGTGCTTGGCCCGCTTCTTGACGGGCTCCAAGGCAATCTCCGCCTCGAGCTTGGCGATTTCCGCCTCGCTGCGCGTCGGACCGGTATAGACGACGACCGGCGTCACCGGACCGGCATCCAACAGCAGGTTGTTCGCATTCGGTGCGCGCAGCGCCGACAAAATGAGAGAAAATTTCGGGCCGGAATCCGCACTGTTGCCGGTATCGCCGATATTATCGAGGTCGGCGTCGGGATCGTCTTCTTCGGTGGCCGGGTGCCGACGATGCCGTCCGCACATTTGATCCGTCAAATCGGGCGGCGCCGCGTCGACCGGCGGCAGCGCGTCGATCGGGCCGAGCGAAGGCATCAGCCAGGACAACGGGCCCTGATTGAATCCGTACTGCAGCAGCTGGGCCGCTTTCACGGCCCGTTCGCCGGACGACGGCGCGCCGAGCACGACGGCGATAAATCGCTTGTTGTCGCGCTCCGCAGTGGCCACAAGGTTGAAGCCCGACGCGCACACGAAGCCGGTCTTCATGCCGTCGGCGCCCGGATAGCGGCCGAGCAGCGGATTATAATTGCGGACGATGCGGCGGCGATATTTGATCGCCGGAATATGCCAGTAGGAACTGTATTCCGGAAAATCGTGAATGAGCGCGCGGGCGAGAATGGCGAGATCGCGCGCCGAAGTAATCTGGTTGTCGTCCGGCAGGCCGTTGGGATTGACGTAATTGGTTTGCGTCATGCCCAGGCGATGCGCAGTGTCGGTCATTTCCGCAGCAAACTGGTCAACCGTGCCGCCAAGTCCTTCGGCGAGCATGACCGCCATGTCGTTCGCCGATTTCACCATCATCATCTTGAGCGCATTGTCGACGGTGACTTGCGTGCCGGGCGCAAAACCCATCTTGGTGGGCGACTGCATGGCCGCATTCGTCGACACCGTGAACAACGTGTCGGGCGTAATGCGCTGCTCGCGCAAGGCGCTCAGCGTCAGATAAAGCGTCATCAGCTTGGTGGTGGAGGCGGGATGCCACGGATAGGTCGCGTTGTCGGCGCGCAAGACCTTGCCGGAATCGGCATCGACAAGAATAAACGCCTCGGCCCGCGCCGGCGTTGTCGACGCCACGGTGCAGAGGCCGATTGCCCCGAACGCGATGAAACTTAAGACAAGACCGAGCAGCGGCGCCCGGAACGAATTCGTACAATCCACGTGTCGCGGTCCGTTCGGTTGGTCGGCACAATTCAAGTCGATGGGGTCGCGAAGATTCACGCTGTTCACGAGGCGCGAGCGCGTAACTATGTAAACCCAAGCTGGGCTCGAAGGCAAAGGCGAATAGCGCTATCCTTAAGAGCAATGTGAATTGGCCGGAAAAGCGTCGAAAGTTCGGCAACGAAGGAACCCCGCGGAGCACATGGAGGAATTATGGCCGCCTGCATCGTTGGATGGGCGCATACGCCGTTCGGCAAGCTTAACGGCGAAACCGTCGAAAGCCTGGTCGTGCGGGTCGCCACCGAGGCCCTCGCCGATGCCGCGATTGCGGCGAAGGACGTCGACGAAATCGTGCTCGGCCACTTCAACGCCGGCTTCTCGGCGCAGGATTTCACCGCGTCGCTGGTGCTGCAGGCGTCGCCCGATCTGCGTTTCAAGCGCGCCACGCGCGTGGAGAACGCCTGCGCCACCGGTTCCGCCGCGGTGCATCAGGGATTGAAAGCGATTGCCGCGGGTTCCGCGAGGATCGTGCTCGTGGTCGGCGTCGAGCAAATGACGACCACGCCGCCTGCGGAGATCGGCCGCAATCTCCTCAAAGCGTCCTATGTGCGCGAGGAAGCCGACATCGAC
>Ga0070731_10005619_pt1 | contig 10270 bp, 4 predicted proteins | sample Coa_R1_2_FD_66448 | JGI IMG/M metagenome (GOLD analysis project Ga0070731, IMG submission 66448) | Surface soil microbial communities from Centralia Pennsylvania, which are recovering from an underground coalmine fire - Coalmine... | ecosystem: Environmental > Terrestrial > Soil > Unclassified ... | reverse complement strand
ATGTTCTATGCCAACCCGTCCATCAAGAAAGCCAATATCGGATACCGCGGCGCGTGGGCCGCCTTTGGCATCGAGTTCAACTTTCCGGTCTCGCACAACTGGGTTTCCATGTCGCCTGTGCCCTTCAGCTACGCCCGCTATCCCGATGGCAGCAGCGCCTATATCCGGGTAGGCAATATCGACCGTGTCTATGGCATGGAATGGACGGTCGAGCTGCATCTGAAATCCGGCAGCACGGTGCTCGAAGAGCGCGTGACGCTAAACAACCACAGCGACGTACGCCATCGCTACTACTGGTGGAACAATGCCGGTATTGAGGTCAAAGACGACTCGCAGATCTGCTACCCCATGCGCTACACCGCCGGTCACGGCTTCAGCGACATCGACACATGGCCCGTGGATTCCTCCGGCAAGGACCGGAGCATCATCCGCAACCAGACCGACGGCCCCGTTTCGCGCTTCGTCTATGGAAGCCGTGAGCCTTTCATGGGCGTCTGGCGGCCGGATACAAACGCGGGCACCGTGCATTATGCGGAATACGCGGAACTGCCCGCCAAGAAGATTTGGTCGTGGGGTGTGGATGCCGACGGGCTGGATTGGCGGCGCGTGCTCTCCGACAATAACAGCGCTTACGTGGAAGTGCAGGGCGGTCTCTACCGAAATCAGGAGACGTATGCCTTTCTGGAACCGCGGCAGACCATACACTTCACGGAATACTGGATGCCCGCCCGCGGCATCGGCGGCATCTCTCGCGCGAACCTGGCGGGGGTGCTGAACCTGGACCGGCGCGATGGGACGCTGGTGGCGGCGTTCAACGCCAACCGCAAGATGGCGGCGGCGGCGCGTATTTTGCAAGGGGAGCGCGTCATCGCCGGGGAAAAGATCAACCTGACGCCGGAACGCACCTGGACGCGTGAAGTCAAACCGGCCGGCAGCGCTCCCTATACCTTCGAATTGCGCGACAACGCCGGCAAGCTGCTGCTGCGCCATACCGAAGGCGTATACGACTGGACGCCAGCGTCTGAAGTCCATGTTGGACCGCAGCCGCACACCGTTGAAACCGATCCTCTGAAGCGCGGCACTGAACAGGAATTGCAGGGCGATCTGCTGGGCGCGTTGCGCACCTATACCTCGGCCGATCCGCCCCTGCGCATGCCAGCCGGACGCCTGTGCGCCAGCTTACAGCGATACGCCGAAGCCATCCGTTATCTGGAACCGGTGGCGGCCACCGACCCCGAGGCAACTTATTACCTGGGCCTGGCATATGACGGTGCGGGCGACCAGGCCAAGGCGCGCCAGGCATACGAATCGGCCGCGCGCACACCAGCCTGGCGAAAGGCTGCCAGTCTGAAGCTGGGCGAACTGCTGGCGCGCCTGGGCGAGCGCGAACTAGCGTTGAATGTGCTGGGCGCCGCCCAAGGCGATCTGCGCGCCGCGGGTGAACTGATCGAGTTGAGAAAGGCGATGGGCCTCCCGATAGTCTTAATAGACGGCGGCAACCCCCCGGCAATGCCCGTCCCGGACGCCGATCCGGAGCGCGTCCTGGATACCGCCGCCGAATACATGCAACTCGGTCTTTATAAGCTTGCGCTGGACCTGCTTTCGCGTGACTTTCCCGCAGTGCCCGCGGATCAGATGGAACCCGGCGCGGTCCTGCCGCAACAGCATCCGATGGTCGCGTATTATCGCGGCTACTGCCGCGCGAAGCTGGGTGAATCCGCCGTCGCGGATTATGCGGCCGCGAGCAAGCTAGCTCCACTGTATGTTTTTCCCAGCCGCGCACAGGATCTGGAGGTGTTGCGCGCGGCGTCCAGCGCCGATCCGGGCGATATGACCGCGCGCTACCTGCTGGGCACGCAATACTTCGCCCGTGGCCTCACCGACGAAGCCCTAACCGAATGGAACGCGGCGCGCCAGGCCAAAGCCCGGATTCCCGTTCTGCACGCGGACCTGGGCCGCGCGCTACTGCGTGTCAGGCACGATTCCATCGGCGCACTGCAGGCCTTCCGCGAAGGACTCAGCATCGATCCGCGCAACGTGAAACTGTACGAAGGCGTGGATGAATCCTTGAGCCTGATGGGGCGGCCCGCCCGTGAGATGGCCGTTTCGCTGGAGCAGTATCCGGACCTGGCACATATGCCCGCCGAACTGGTCTATGCGCTGGCGCTGGACCGCACGGAAGCCCAGGAATTCGACGGCGCCCTGGCGCTGTTTCGGGACCGCTTCTTCCCGCGCGAAGAGGGCGGCACCAACGTCCGGCAGGTGTGGGTGGAAGTAAACATGATGCGGGCGCTGGCGCAGGCAGCGGCCGGTCAGTGCGATGCGGCCGTGGCGGCTATCGAGCGAATGGGGAACGAAGTACCCGGTCTGGCGTTCACCAGGGACGGGTTGCAGCCGTTCGTGGGTGCGCCCCGCACGCAATATCTGTTCGGGCAGGTGGATGCGCGATGCGGTCATGAGGCACGCGCGACTGAGCGGTGGCGTCGTGTGGCGCCGGCGACCGGTACGGCGAACCTGGTATGGGCCTGGGGCGCCGCCCGAAAGCTCGATGGCTACGATAAGGCCGAATGGGTGAAGCGCTTTGAAGCAGCCCTGGCGCGGAGCGAAGACGGATCCCCCTATCTGGTCGGCGTGCTGGAAGCTTTGCTCGGTAAGCGGAACGCCGCGTGGGCGCACTTCCAGCAAGCCATCCTGCTGCCGGACCGTTCGATGTCGCATCATCTGAGCCGCATTGCCATGGCAGGCACGGGATTGCCCCAGTGAATGTGTGGCATACTGGGTTTTTCTTGGCAGATGCCACACCTTCCCCGCATCTTTCAGGCAACGAACTGTCACGGTACACGCTATTTGGGCGTCTTTGTACTGTTCTCAATGCCGGCCTTAGCCACCGTCCAGATTCAATCTCTAACACCCTCGCTCAACTCGCCCCAGGTGATCGGCACAACCATCCAGTGGACGGTAACCGCCACGGATACCAATACCGGTCCGCTCACGTTCCAATTCAGCGTGGCTCCGCCGGGCGGAAGCATGGCCATGGTCAAAGATTTCAACGTGGGCACTTACAGCTCAGGTATGTGGACCGCGCAGATATTTGCTTGGACGTCCACCGGTGTGGAAGGCGCTTATCAGATCCAGGTGGTGGCCAAGGACTTCGGGTCCAAGGAAACGAACACGTCCAGCATTGCCTTTCAGGTGAACCCCCTAGTGACCGGCGGCACGCCGGTAGTGGTGGCGACAGCCAACCCTCTGGTGGCTCTCTTCAGCGCGCCACCGTGCGCCTCGGGCAGCAAAATGCGCGTCAAGTTTGCAACGAGCCAACCGCCTGGCGGAACGCTGACATCCTGGTTGCCTTGTAACGGCTCCACGACGATGACTTTTGAGATCGCCGGAATGTACCCGAGCACGGGGTATAAGATGTTCAGCCAGACCGACACCGGCGGCGTCGTGGTGAACGGACCGGCGGTCAGCTTCAAGACGGGCGCCCTTCCGGCGAATGCCCCTATTCCTAAGTTCGTCACCAATGTGGCGGCGGATTCGAACACGGACACCAACGATCGCGTGATCCTAGCCGGTCTTACGATGCCCGGTCAGATCTTCAATTACCCGGAGGTGGCCACCGACCTATCCGGCAACATTATCTGGTACTACTACCCGCCATCGAATGTGGACCTTATCGCGCGCCCGCTTTCCAACGGCATTTTGATCATTGAAAGCGGCCCCGCCTGGAATGCGGCTTCCAACCAGTTCCAGCTATTGCGTCACATTGACTGGGCGGGCAACATCGTCAAGGAAACCAATACCGGCGCCATCCAGCAGCAACTACTGGCGCTGGGGGCGACGGATGCGCGACCGTGCGATGCGATTTCCCGTCCGGCTCCGGTGGGAGCTGGTTGTCTGGATGACTTCGATCACGACTTTATACGAACCCTGCCGAACGGTTACAGCGCGCTGCTGGCGGACACCGAAAAAATCTACCCGCCGGGAACGCAAGGCGATACCAGCGGCCTGCCCGTGGACATCATCGGAAACATGATCGTGGTGCTGGATCGCAATTGGCAAGTGAAGTGGTACTTTGACGCGTTTGAGCACGCTACCGGGGCGCCGCAATTGGACATCACCCGGTCGGCCGTGTTGCACGAAACTTGCGGAGTGAATCAACTGGGCTGTCCGCCGGCGTTTCTGCTGGGCAGCGGCATCGCCCCTCTGGCGTTCGATTGGCTGCATGGCAACAGCCTTTATTACTGGCCCGCTCCGCGGGATGGCAGCACGCAGGGAGATCTGATCTGGTCGTCGCGGCACCAGGATTGGGTGATGCGGGTGGATTACAAAGACGGGACGGGCACAGGCAATATCCTGTGGCGTATGGGTCTGGATGGCGATTTCCAGTTTAACAATATCAATAACGATCCATGGCCATGGTTTTCGCACCAGCACGAGGCAGATATTGAAAGCACCACGCGGTATCTCACCCTGTTCGACAATGGCAATACCCGTTTCGATCAGATAGGTGGTGACAGCCGCGGCATGGCGCTGAAGATCGACGAATCGAATATGGAGGTGACGCCGGCTTTAAGCGTGGACTTGGGAGTATACTCGTCGGCTGTGGGGAGCGCGCAGTTACTGGGCAACAGCAATTACTACTTCATGGCTGGATTCGTCGGCCAGACTACCGGCTATTCCATTGAGATTTTCCCCGCGGCGGGCACCACCACCGGCACCGAGGTATTCAATCTGAGCGGCACCGTATCCTACCGCGCCTGGCGCATGACCAGCCTTTACACGCCGCCGATCAGCTAAACTGCCTGGGAGGGATGACCCCCGTCGGCATTACAAAACGAAGCCAATCGGAACGGTCGCGCAGCAATCGCGCGACGGTGGTTTTGCCGGCGTGCTTCTCACTGCTCTACTTCGCGGATATCTGCCTGCGCGCCGCGGGAAAGTATTACTGGTTTGACGAGTTGGTCACCCTGTATGTCTGCCGTCTGCCGGATCTGCACGCGGTGTACCAGGCGACGCTATTGGGCGCCGACTATAATCCGCCCTTGTTTCATATCCTGACCCGGCTGGCCCAAGCCCCTTTCGGCGAGGGGCTGATCGCCACCCGGATGCCGTCCATCATGGGTGTGTGGCTCTTGTGCGTATGCATGTTCGCGGTGGTTGCGAAGCGGTCGGGACCGGCTGCCGGAAGCGTGGCGATGTTGTTGCCGCTGCTTACCAGCGCACGATTTTACGCGTACGAAGCGCGGGCCACCGGCATCGTGCTGGGTTTGGCCGGTCTGGCGGCTCTAGCCTGGCAGCGGCTGCCGGAATCGCGCTATCGGAAGGCGTGGCTGGGCGTGTTCGGCATCAGTCTGCTGGGGGCGTTCCTGACGCATTGTTATGCCGTCGCGCTGCTTTTTCCTTTTGGCTGCGCGGAGGCCTGCCGTGCTTGGCGGATGCGCCGGCTGGATCGCCCGCCGTGGGTGCTGATGGGATGCGCGGTATTGGTAGCCAGCGTGTTCTATGTGCCACTGTTGCACGCGTTCCGGCGGCATGTGGGCGCGGGGTTCTTTCCACCCGGGTTGGGATCGCCCGGCTGGTTCTACGGTACGCTGTTGGCGCCGGCGATGCTGGCGCTGGTGGCATGCCTCGCGGCGATGGCGGCGGATCGGGCGATAGCATCAGGAAGCGCCCGCCCGACAGTTCCGGTTGCCGATTTGGTGCTGGCGGTCGGCTTCCTGGCATTGCCAGTGGCCGGCTTGGCGATGGCTGTGGTCCTGCACGGCCCTTTCATCGCGCGGTACTGGTTCCCAGCCATTGTGGGTGTGTGCCTGGCGGCTGGTTATGCTTCCGCCGGCCGCGCCAAATGGATTACATCCGCGCTGGCCATCCTGCTGGCGCTGCTGGTGGCGGGCGATTTCGCGCGCCTGGTGCGCCATCGGATCTTGGGTGTCGGCGAGGCGCTGGTCGAACCAAACACACTCCTGGCGATGAACACCACGCCGGGCCAACCGCTGCATGCCTATCAGGGGCTGCTGGCGGATACACCCGGAGATGCGCCGATCGTGGTCACCGATGGCCTGGAGTACGCCTTCCTGGTGCATTATGCTCCGGCGCGGAACCGCTCCCGCCTGCTCTATTTCAGGACTCACCAGGATGACTTTGTGGGCGACCTGCTGGAAAGTCTCCACCAGTGCTGCCAAGTTAGCTACAACTTCGCTTACCCGCGCGATTTTGCGCGCGCCACTCCGCATTTCTATGTATACGGGAAGTCCCAGGACGCGTTTGCGGACCTGTTGAGCGCGCCCGCCGCTCAAACGCGCTTCGTTGCCCTTTTGGGAGATCGCGTGCTGGTGGAGACGATTCGCAGTGAGTAAGAAACCTGCCGGACTGCTGCTTGCCTTCACGGCGCTGGCGCTGTTTTTGAACATCTGCTACCGGGTGATGGCGACGCCCGCGTGGGGCTACAACGGATCGCGGCTCATGCCCTCGTTCGCGCTGGCGCGGGGGATCAACTATTATGTGCTGCCGCATCAAGGTCCACTCTATTGCAGCCTGTATGGCCCACTGATCGCGCTGGTGTATCTGCCGGCCACGCTGTTTTCGTCTCCGAACGCGGCCGTGTTGGCCGGTGCGGCAATTACCGTGCTGCTGTGCTTCTCCGTCGCGGCTTTCCTGCATTTCGCGGCACTGGGAAACCAACTCAGCCGGATTGATGTGCTGGCGTTCCTCACCGCCGGTTTCCTGATGTGTTATCTGGATCCGTTGCGTTATGCGTGCTTCAACATTCACGCCGATGGACCGGGTCTGGCGTGCGCCGGCGCAGCTTGCGGCGCCCTTTACTTCTCCTGGCAGGGAAGCCAGTTCGCGCTGCCTGCTTCGGCGTGTTTTGCGGTGCTGGCGGTTTTCTGCAAGCAAACTTTCCTGCCGGTTCCCTTGGCGCTGCTGGTGTACGTGCTGCTGAGTGAAGGCCGGGCAAAAGCCGCGCCATACCTGCTGTGGCTGGCTGTGGCGGGCGGCCTGGCCACCGCGGGCGCCATGTTCGCCATCGGCCCGCAGCGGTTCTATCATTGTCTGCTGTGGGTGCCTGCGCGTCATCCGTGGAATGATGCGTCGTTTATCTCGAGTGCGCTGCAGGCGATGCGCAGTTTCATTCGCCTGTCCCTGGTGGTGGTTAGTCTGCTGACCGCCGCCGGCGTATACTTCTTTAGTAAGGGCGGCTTTTCATTGATCGCCACGGCCGCACAGCGTTGCGCGCCACTGCTGCTGGCGGGCATCGCGATGCTGCCCTCCGCCATGGTCGGCCGCGCTAAAGTCGGGGGCGACATCAACAGTTTCAGCCTGGCGCTGTTCTTTCTCACCTGCGGGCTCACGGTGATGCTGGCCGACCTCGCCCGGACGCAGGAGCCAGCCTCCGCCAAGCTGGCTGTCGTGGTATTGGCCGCCGTCCTAACGCCGCTGGTGATCTCCGAGGCTCCCTTGATCCTGGCCCTGCCCGCGCAAGTCAGAGAGCTGCCGCAAAGCGGCCAAAACGTCGCCTTCAATTATCTGGAGCGGCATCCGGGCGCAGCCTACTTCCCGTGGTTCCCCCTGGCGCACCTCTACGCCGAACATCAGTTCCGGCACTATGCCTTTGGCATTGCCGACCGTTTGATGGCGAACGAGCCCGTGAGCATGGCGGATTTTCGCGCCTACATTCCAGACAATCCCAACGTCATTGCCTTTGCCGCCGATGGGACGCCCGACATCTTCGGGTACGATCTGATGAAATACCTGCCGGAGTATCGCTGCAAGATCAGCGACCCGGAACTGCCGGGCTGGCTGGTGTACGCGAGATCGGGTTGTACTGCGCTACCGGAAACGACTGCCGCACCACCGCGCGCGCTTCCGGAAGCCCCGGCAGATCTCCCGCGCCGACCGCCTGGATGAGCACGTTGCCGATGGCGGTTGCTTCGCTGGGTCCGGCCACCACGGTGCGCCCCGTGGCATCGGCCACCAACTGATTCAGCAGCCTGTTGCGCGAACCGCCGCCCACGATGTGGATCACATCAAACCGGCGGCCCACCAGCGATTCGAGACTCTCCAATACCTGGCGGTAGCGCTGCGCCAGGCTTTCCAGAATGGTACGCGTGAACTCGCCGGGCGTCTGGGGCGGAGTTTGTCCGCGGCTGCGGCAATGCTCAACGATTTTGCGCGGCATGTCGCCCGGTTCCAGGAACGCGTCGGGATCGATGATCGCGCAAGGCCTGGCGTCCCCTGCCAGCCTCACCAACTCGTCGTAGGTGTGGTCGGTCCCTTCGAGCGCCCACGTCCTGCGGCACTCCTGCAGCAGCCAGAGCCCCGCGATGTTCTTCAGGAACCGGATCTTGCCCCCTGCGCCGATTTCGTTGGTCAGGTTCTGCGCCAGCGCCTGCTCACTCATGATGGGCTCGTCCAGTTCCGCGCCCATGAGCGACCAGGTGCCCGAGCTGATATAGCACCAGTTGGATTCTTCGGCCGGCACGGCCGCCACGGCCGAAGCCGTGTCGTGGCATCCAGTGGCGTAGACCGGCACATGGCCGAGCCCCGCCGGCAGAGCCACAGACGGGAGTAGCGGGCCGAGCAGCGTTCCCGGCGGCACGATCTCGGGAAGAATATGCGCCGGTAAGCCGAGGCGGTCCAAAAGATCGATCGCCCAGGTCCGCTGGCGCGGATTGTAGAACTGCGAAGTGCTGGCGATGGTCAGCTCCGCGCGCGCCACGCCCGTGAGCCAATAGTTCAGCAGATCTGGAATGAACAGGAGCGTGCGCGCACGGTCGAGCGCGGGCGATTCGGCCAGCTTCAGCGCATAGAGCTGATAGAGCGAGTTGAGCTGCATGAACTGAATGCCGGTCTGCGCGAACACCTCGGCGCGCGGCACGATCTCGAAGACCTTCGACATGATGCCATTGGTACGCGCGTCTCGATAATGGCGCGGGTTCTCGGCCAGCGCGCCGTCGGCGCCGAGGAGCGCGAAGTCCACGCCCCAGGTGTCGATGCCGATGCCGTCGAGCGCCAGCTTCCGTTCCCTCCCGGCGATCGTCAGGCCGCGCTGAATCTCATGCCAGAGACGCAGCGTGTCCCAATAGAGGGCATCAAACACCCGCACGGGAGTGTTGGGGAAGCGGTGCAGTTCTTCGACCGCCAGGCGGCCGGCATCCAGCGTGCCGAGCATGGCGCGTCCGCTTTCCGCGCCCAGGTCGAAAGCCAGGTAGTGTGGCATCAGGAGCTATAATACGATGCAACGCACTCTCTGATCCGGAATTCCTGCAACATGAAACTGGATTCCAAATACGAGCAGGAGCACGGCGCGGTCTACCTCACCGGCATCCAGGCGCTGGTGCGCCTGCCCATGGACCAGATGCGCCGCGACCGGCGCGCGGGCCTCAGCACCGCGACCTTCATCTCGGGTTATGAGGGCTCACCGCTGGGCGGATACGACATGGCGCTGGCGCGCGTGAGACATCTGCTCGACCAACACCGCATCACCTTCGTCCCGGGAGTGAATGAGGACATCGCGGCAACGTCCATCTTCGGCAGCCAGATCCATCACGTGCTGGGGCAATCGCGGTATGACGGCGTGCTGGGCATCTGGTATGGGAAGGGGCCGGGTGTAGACCGGTCAGGCGACATCTTCCGGCACGCCAACATTGCCGGCACGGGAAGGAACTGCGCGGCGCTGGTGTTGGGCGGCGACGATCACGTTTCGAAGAGCTCCACCATCCCGCACCAGAGCGATCTGAGCTTCTACAACCTTGCCATGCCCGTTTTCTATCCGGGCAACACGCAGGAGACACTGGATTACGGGCTGCTGGCCATCGCGCTCTCACGTTTCAGCGGCGCTTGGGTGGCTATGAAAATGGTGACCAACGTATGCGACGCCGGCGGCACCGTCGATACGCACCCCGAGCGCCTGGCCATCCGCATTCCGGAAGGATACGAAAAGAAGATCGATGCGCGGCTGTTGATCCCCATGACCCTGATCCTGGAGCCGGAAGTGCTGTACCGGCGGCTGGATGCCGCGCGCGAATTCGGCCGTCTGAATCGCGTGAATTTTAGCTTCGGCGCGGTCGACGGCGCTTGGCTGGGGATCGCCAGCGCGGGCAAGGCTTATTACGACCTGATGCAGGCGCTGACGGATTTGGGGCTGCACACCGCCGACCTGGAGCGCCTGGGTGTGCGGGTCGCCAAGTTTGGCATGACCTATCCCCTGGAGCCGCGCTTCGTATCGGACTTCGCGCGCGGCTTGCGGACTATCCTGGTTGTCGAGGAG
>Ga0070731_10005617_pt1 | contig 10270 bp, 10 predicted proteins | sample Coa_R1_2_FD_66448 | JGI IMG/M metagenome (GOLD analysis project Ga0070731, IMG submission 66448) | Surface soil microbial communities from Centralia Pennsylvania, which are recovering from an underground coalmine fire - Coalmine... | ecosystem: Environmental > Terrestrial > Soil > Unclassified ... | reverse complement strand
TAATTGGTGACAGTTTGAGCAAACTGCAGCAGAAGCGAGCCTATTACTATGGCAAGCACGACCGACGAAGCGTCTTTACGTTTTAACACCTTTATCACGAGCATTTTAGTCTCCTTTAGTTTTACCTGAGTTGAATTATAGACCGCTTAGGTTAGTTAGACTACATTTTCTCGGGGGCGGCGATATTTAAAATACCAAGGCCGTGACTGAGTACAGCCACATATTCTCCTACCAAGCCAATGCGGTCGATTTCTCTCTCACTGCCTATAACCCGGTTGCCTTCATAAAAACGATTAAAGCTTTGGGCGAGCTCGTATAAATAAGTGCATAGGTCTGAGGGCAGTAAATCTTCACAAGCCTTAGAGACCACTTCAGGATACTCGCTGATTTTCCGGGCCAGGCTCCGTTCACTTTCATTATATTGAGAATCATAGAGACGGACCCCTTCTATGCCCGCGGCTTTGGCTTTTTTGATTATAGAACAGGCTCGGGCATGGGCGTACTGCAGATAGGGACCGCTGCTGCCCTCCAGGCTGATTGATTCATCGACGTCAAAAACTATGTCCTGGCCCAGCCGGTGCTTTAAGAAAGCGTATTTGACCGCCCCAAAGGTAACTTCTTTACGAACCGGCGAGTCTGGATACTGCTTATGGACGGCGTCTTTGACTTCCAGCAGCAACTTCATCGCCGGATAAACATTGCCGCTGCGGCTGCTCATCTTGCCGGTGGAAAGAGTCAAAAATCCGTGTGACAGATGGCTAGTCTTGGCGGCCAGCTGGGGTCTAATTTCGGCCAGCGCCGCCAGCATGACCTTAAGCACCCCGATTTGTTCGTTAGCAGTTATGATGATTGACCGGGCAGCTTGCGGAAAATCCTGGTCTTTTAGAACCACCAAGCCCAGGTCTTTAGTCTCGTAGGTCGGTAAGCCCTGGGATGTAATGAAAACCCTGGTATGCAGCCCGGCTTTTTCGCCTTCGTAGACTACGGCGCCCTGGCTGCGCTTGAAAACTTTAGCTAAATTTTCTTCGACTAACTTTTTGCCCGGTCCAGCAGTCTGGCTTTCCATATACCTCTTATCTGTCGAAATACCTAGCAAGTTAAGTATTTTGTCAAAATAGCTAAAACTAAGCCCCGTGCCCTGCTTATGAAGTTCATTGATCTGGGGGTCGCTACCTTCATAGATCTGGATGTTAATTTTGTCTATGTCTTGCTTGGCGGCCGGATCGTTTTCGTATTTTTCACTGCCATAAGCATAGGCTTTGCCCATACGCTTTTCTTCATCGATGGTTTCGGAGCCGGCCGGACTGTCTGCGCCCAAGGCCTGCAGGCCGTAAATGGCTTTGGCGACGTGCAGGCCGACGTCGCCGTGGTAACTGAGCCGTTTTACGTCGGCGCCGCTGGCCTCCAGCAGGCGTGAGATGCTGTCGCCGACGATGTAACTGTACAAGTGGCCGATGTGCATCTCTTTGAAGGGATTGGGGTCGCCGAATTCGACCAGAATCTGCTGGCCGGCCAGCGGCTTCGGCAAGCTGGTCGCCGAAAAACTGGCTCTGGCCAGCGCCTCATCAGTTAATCTAAAGTTTATAAAGCCGGGGCCGGCAATCGTGGGCTTATCAAAGCCCGGTAAGTTCTGCAGTTCGGCCGCCAGTTTTTCGGCGATCTGGCGCGGGCTGGCGGCGGCCTGTTTGGCCAGCTGCAGAGCGGCATTGCTAGCGTAGTCGCCAAACTGTTCTTCCGGCCGGCTAATCTCCGGCTCGATGTCGGCGTCAAACAGCTTCTTGGCGGCCTGTTTGACCGCTTGTCTTAACTCCTCAACCTGCATGAATTAATAATAACAGCTACCGCTTTTTTGGCTTGCCCGGATACGTGAAAATCCAAAAAGCCAAATACAGAACGCTGATGAGTATGAAAAACAAGCCGGTAACAGTGACGGCCCGGGGGTTACCAAAGGGATCGGCTATGTTATTGGACACATTGATCAGGGCGCCCGGATTGGAGATCACGTCCCAGGTGTTCCAGCGCAGGTCGCGGCCGACGTAAATCGCGAAGCTGGCGATCAGAATTACGATTTCTATGAGCGCGTAACTTTTAAGGGGTTTGAAACGGCGCAGCAGTTCGCGGTGGACCAAGAACAGGCTGGCGAAGCCCAGGCCGAAGCCGATGAAAACCAGTAGGCTGATCAGTACGATGTCGAACAGCTGGCTGATTTCGGCGGTCGGCACGACGTGGATGAAATCGGTCAGCACGTACCAGCTGTTGGGTAAAAAAGCCAGCCACAGCAGGCTAAGCAAACCGTTCTGCCAGCTCAGCCAGCGCCGGCGGCGCAGGTTTCTGACCAGCACGGCCGCCAGCAGCAGTCCGACCCAGGCCAGAGCCAGATTCCAGGGGATGAACGAATAGCGGGTGGTGCCGGTCAGCAGAACCCGCACGTCGAACAGTACGATGTCCGTTAAGCTCAGCAGCCCGGCCGCGATTAAAAACCGCCGGCCGTACCCAGGGGACAGATTCATGAACTAAGTATATCCCAGCGCTGCCGGCTGCTGTAAAATGTAGGAGCAATGAGGCTGATGATAATTCTGGGCAGTACCCGGCAAGGCCGCCGCGGCGAAGTCGTCGCCAAGTGGGTCCAGGCCGGCGCCCAAGCCGACGGCCGGTTAGAAGCCGACTACGTCGATTTAAAAGAGTTGAATCTGCCTTTCTTTGACGAGCCGCTGAGCCCGTTCTCGATGTACGCCGAGGGCAAAGACTACACTTATCCCGAAGGCAAAGCCTGGGCCCAGCGGGTCGGCCAAGCCGAGGGCGTGCTAATCGTGACACCCGAATATAACCATGGTTACCCAGGAGTTTTAAAAAACGCCCTGGACTGGGTCGGCCGTGAGTGGGGCGATAAGCCGGTGGCTTTTGTCAGCTACGGCAACATCACCGGCGGCGTGCGCTCAGTCGAACAGCTGCGCCAAGTCGCTAACGAGCTGGGCCTGGTCCAGGTGGCCAACGCCATTTACTTCCCCGGTATCGCCAGCGGCGCTTTTGATGAACGCGGCCAGCCGGCCCACCCTGGCGCCAACGACAACCTCAAAAAGATGTTCGACGAGCTGATCCGCCTGCACGAAATCTTCTCAAAAAGCCGGCCTCAGGCGTAGAAAACCAGCCACTGCGGGCTGGCGACCAGGTTCTGGATTCTAAACTGCAGGTCTTTGAGGATTTTTTCGCGGACGTCGACCGTGGACTGGATGACATTTAAAGCCACGAACGGCTCATGGACATTGAAGCCGCAAAAACCTAAAGTCGTATGATTTATCGGATAAAGCAGCTGGTTGGGCGTGGCCCGGTGGCGGCCTTCCTGCTGGAAATAAGCTTCCGGTTGGCCGGCGGCGGCGATCAAAATGGCCTGTTTGCCGCGCATCAGGCCGTTTTCGTAGATCTTGTCATTGTCCCAGGCCACGCCCATGGCCAGCACCCGGTCGAACCAGCCCTTCAAGATCGCCGGTACGCTCATCCACCAGATCGGAGTTATAAAAAGTACGATATCGGCGGCCTTGAGTTTTTGAATCTCGCCCAGAATGTCCGGCGAAAATGACATTTCCAGATTGGCGGCGTGTTTTTGTTCAAGCATGTAATTGAAATGCCCGCCGCTGGTCGTCACGAAGTCCCACTTTTGGGCTACGGCACTGAAGCCTTGGGCGTAAAGGTCGCTGACGACCACCGAATGGCCCTGGGCTTCCAGGGCCTGCAGGGCTACATTCTTCATGGCCGTCGTAAAACTGCCCGGCTCATGATGCGCATAAACGATTAAAACGTTCACCCTGCCCCCTTAATTCTTACGCTTAATTGTAACGCAAGAAGGGTCAGTTTGGGATACGGATATTTAGGCTGCCAGGCCGATCGGGCGGACTGCCTGGTCTTGTAAGCGGAAAATCATCTGGCTGATCTTCCAACTGCCGCTGCTGGTCTTGACCAAAATGTAATCGATAGTGCCGCGGACTCTCCAGACGTAGCGGTCGCCGCGGTCAGCCACGTAATGCAGGTGCTCGACCGAGGTGCTGACCTTGGCCCGGCGCGAACTTACCATCCGGACTACCAGGCGCCTGATAAAGTGCCGCGTGGCGTAAAAATAACTACCGATTTCGCGGCGCCAGCTGTCAATCAGCCGTTTTTTGGGAATTACTGCCGGCGTCTCGCCGCTCAGAGCCTTATTGTCAACGAAAGGTTTCTTTACGAAATATTCTTCCAGGCGTTCCCATTGCTTTAAATCCTGCAGCTGCGACACGCTGGTTACGATCTCTTTGATCAATTCTTTGTCACTTGGTTTATCGTTCATATGCTTCTCCTTTTAGGATTTTGGTATTGACTTAACCTATCTTCGCAGACCTAACTGAAAAATAGCTAAGAAAGATTCGTGGAGCGGTAAGAATTCTAACTGTTTATGTTTAACTTGCCGCTACTTACCATTATACTACTCCCAAAATCAGCGGTGTTTAATCTGTTAGAATGGGTTTGACGGAGGGGTCGCCTAGTTGGTCTATGGCGCCGCCTTGGAAAGGCGGTTTACCCGCAAGGGTATCCAGGGTTCGAATCCCTGTCCCTCCGCCAGTGTTCACTTGTAGCACATTTTGCAACCTTTTTTGATTGCCGGACAATATCTGGCAAGCGTACACTAGTGTCATAGAGACGTGAGGTCTGGGGGTCACTTTAAAAAGGGGTGGACCTCTTTTTCATATTAAAACTCATTAACCTAACAGCGGAGCGTCCAAACAAACATGGCTTTGATACAACTCGAAGAAGTTTCTAAATTGTACGGCTTCGGTGACGCCGCGACTTTGGCCTTGGACGAGGTTTCGCTGTCGGTTGACAAGGGCGAGTTCATGGCTGTGATGGGCCCGTCAGGCAGCGGCAAGACGACGCTGATGAACATCATCGGCTTGCTGGATAAGCCGACCCACGGCAATTATTATCTGGACGGCCGGCTGGTTTCGCGCTTAAGCTCCAACCGGCAGGCCAAACTGCGCCGCGATTCAATCGGTTTCGTGTTCCAGTTTTATAACTTACTGCCCCGCCTGAACGTGCTCGACAATGTGGCTTTGCCGCTGGCTTACAAAGGCATGACACCGGTGCGGCGGGCCAAGCGGGCCGGTGACATCCTGGAGCTGGTCGGCATGCACGACCGCGAGTATTTTTATCCGTACCAGCTGTCCGGCGGCCAGGCCCAGCGGGCGGCCATCGCCCGAGCTTTGATCAATAATCCCAGCATTATCATCGCCGACGAGCCCACCGGCAACTTGGACAGCCAGGACAGCCGGGTGGTGATGGAGCTGTTATCCGAGATCCACCGCCAGGGCAACACCATTTTGCTGGTGACGCACAATCCGGAGCTGACTCGCTACGCCGGCCGCGTGATCTATATGTACGACGGCACGATAGTCGGCGACGAGAAAACGCCGCTCGGACAGATGGCCCGCCACGCCCGGCGGATCTTCTTCAGAAAGCCGCGCACCACCGAGGATGACATCACGGCCGGCGTTTCGGCTATGCTGAAGGAAATTCCCGACCGGGCAGTGACCAGCCAGACCAAACGCCGCAAACCGCGCGGCAAAAAACGCGGCCTCAAACGCCGGGTTACCAGGAGTAGGCGCTGATGTGGAACGGCAACTTCAAAACTTCCCTGGCCTCTCTGCGCGACAGCCGCTGGCGGACATTCTTCACGATGATGGGTATCATCATCGGTATCAGCTCAGTGGTAACGGTCGTCAGTCTGGGCGAAGGCCTAAAATACCAGATTACCGCCCAGATCAATCAACTGGGGCCCAATGTGCTGACGGTCCGGCCCGGCAAACTGACCAGCACCGGCAGTCTGAGCAGTCTTTATTCGTTTCTGGCGCCCAGCACACTGACGCCTAAGGATGCCAGCGGCCTGCGCTCAATCTCGTCGGTCCGCAACGTGGCGCCGGTCGAATTCGTCACCAGCAGCGTCCGCGACGGTAACAGCCAGCTGGATAATGTGTTCGTGGCCGGGAGTTCCTCCAACCTGGGCACAATTCTCAACCAGCCGATAGCTTACGGCGGCTTTTTTTCCGACAGCGACCAGACAGACAATTTCGCTGTGATCGGCAGCGCCGTGGCGGCCAATTTATTCGGTGAATTCAATCCGGTCGGCGAGACCATGCAGATTGACGGCCAGGATTTTGTGGTCCACGGTGTATTCACGCCGTCCAGCGGCAGTTTGCTGTCGCTGTCGCAGGCGGATTTGAACTCATCGATATTTATCCCCACGACCGCCGCCGAATCGCTTACCGGCGGCCGTACCAACATCCTGCAGATCTTCGTCCAGCTGCGGCCGGGCAGCGATGTCAACTCCTCGGTGGCCCAGGCCAACAGGATCTTGTCGCAAAACCACGGCGGCGCCAACGACTTTACGGTTCTCAAACACAGCCAGCTGCTGGGCGTTTCCGACCAGCTGGTCAACGCCGCCACCAGGTTCATCAGTGGCATCGCGGCAATTTCTCTGCTGGTCGGCGGCATCGGCATCATGAACATCCTCTTAGTCAGCGTCAGTGAACGCACCCGCGAAATCGGCATCAGAAAAGCCATCGGCGCCACCAACCGCCAGATTCTAAACCAGTTTTTAGCCGAAGGCCTGATCCTGAGCATCGGCGGCGGCATCATCGGTATCGGCTTTTCCTATCTGATAAACCTGCTGCTGCGGCTCTACAGCGGCTGGAAGCCAATCATTTCCCTGCCGGTTTTGTTCTTAGCTGTCAGCGTATCGGTGGCGGCAGGAATCATCTTTAGCCTGGCGCCGGCCTTTAAAGCCGCCCGCAAAGACCCCATCGACGCCCTCAGAAGCAGCTAAATCAGCCTAGCTCTTTTTTGAATTTTTCGACCAGCTCAACTGGCGCCGGATTCACCCCATTCAGAAGCGCCAGATAAATCGTCACAAAATCGCCGTAATTGATCGTCCAAAGCAGGTGCTCGAGCAAGGTTTCGCCCTGGGCTTCCACGACGTGCGCCGCCGGCCGCTTGCCGGACAGCAGTCTGTCGGACAGCTCAAACCGTTCTAGAATCCGCGGATGTTCAAAGCTGGAGCGCAGATCGATGACGGCGTAGGGTTTGTCGACCGGGTGGCTGCTCCAGCCGATGAATTCGTTGTGGTTGAACTCCGGGTACTCGTCCCACCAGGCGACATTTTTGGCGTTTTCGTTGAAGTTGATTTTCCATTTATAAGCTACCGGCGCCATCAGCGGGCCGCCGTAAACCACGCCGGATTTGCCGGCCAGCTCCATCGCCAGTCGTTTAGCCGGGTTCTGGGCGGTCGGAACCGTGGCTGTCCAGTTTTTGACGCTGTCTCGCAAAAATCCAGCGGCTTGGGTCAGCTGAGCCGCCGCGTCTTTTTGAACCAGCAAGCCGGCGTCCTCTAAAACCGCCGCAATCGCCGCCAGCATGTAAAGCACGGCGTAGCGCGGCTGTTCGGCCTTTGGGATTTTGACAAAAGGATGGCCTTTTTGGCCGGCGATCTGCTCCAGCTGGCCGCCGCCGGCCATGATGACGACGCTGGCGTTTTTAGCCTCGGCTTCGGCCAGGGCCGATAGGGTTTCCTCGGTGTTACCCGAGTAACTGCAGGCGATAAATAAGGTCTTGTCCGAAACATAAGCCGGGATGTGATATTGCCGGCAGACTTCAAACGGCAGATTGTAGCCCGGCCAGCTGGCGCTCAGCAGGGCCGGCAGGGCCGAGCCGCCCATGCCGGCAAAGACGACGTTCTGAATGCCGCCGGCGATCTTGGGCACGCTAAATTCATACTCCAGCTGGCCGGCCTGGCGCTCAGCGATTCCCAGCGCGTCCTGTCCGTCCCGCTGGTGAATGTATTTCAAATCATCAAGCATGAGAGTATTTGATTAGGAATCTCCGCATGTCTATAATTGTAAATGATTTACCGTAAAATGAATTTAAATTAACTTTGGGGGGTGGCATGTTTGGCATCAACGATAATAATCCGCAACCGACCGGCGGCAGCGATCCGCAGACACCGGGAGGGGCGGCCGAGCCCGCTAACCCTTTCAGTGAAGACGACGGTCCGGTACCAGAACTTACGGCGCCTTCGGCGCCGGCGTTGACCCAGCCGGAGCCGCCCGCGCCTGGACCATCCGCCGGACCGGCCCCAGCCTCATCGAGTGACGATCTGCTCGATCTCAAACAGCAAGCCCTGCAGAACCTACAGCCGCTGGTCAGCCACCTGGAACAATCGCCCGAGGAAAAATTCAAAACTACAATGATGCTCATCCAGGCCACCGACAATTCGGCGCTGGTCAAGCAGGCTTACGAAGCCGCCAACCAGATTAGCGATGAAAAAGCCCGCGCTCAGGCCCTGCTGGACGTCGTCAACGAAATAAATTATTTCACTCATCACGCCGCTGACGGTGAACCAAAAACCTAAGCGCCGGTTTTATTAAAACGCCGCAAGCTGATTATGTAATGCAGGCCGCCGGCTGCTAAGCTGGCGCCGGCGAAAATCCCAGCGACATTGCCCGGTCCGCTGTTGGGCAAAGCACCGGTTTGAGACGTAGACGCATTGCCGCCGCTTGAATTCTTATTAGTGAAAGCCTGGGATTTTGACGACGAAGAACTGCCGCTCGAGCCTGAAGGCGAAGCCGGCAGTTGTTTAGAGTTAGCCGGCGTTAAATTGATCGGATGATGAGCTTTGTGGTAAATCCAGCGGCCCAGCAAAACCAGCAGTAAAATTAAGACGATGCCGGCTACGATCACAGCGATTATTTGGGTCAGCGAGTGGCCGTGTTCCGCCGGCCGCGGACTGGGTCCGTCCAGGCGTTCCGTCACCCTATCATCTCCAGAATCCAATAATTCCACTCACGTCTCCTCTTGTTTTCAAACTATATCATAAAATTTACTGCCCGGCCAAAAAGCGGGCTGTAAGTTTTCCCACAAGTTTGTTAGGGCTGTCGTTGAGATAAGTAAACCGCTCTAAAGTGTGTTTCTACCTCGCTTCTTATGACAGCCAGAGCTCCCTGACGAGTCCGTTCATTGGCAATAATCTTCCCGGCCCAGTTTGTTTTACTCAGTAAGGCCGCGATAAAACTCTCTATGTTAAGGCTGCCCGTCTCAAACTCAACATGGCTAATTATTCCGTTAACATACAGCTCTTCCCGAACCTCTGCGTTTTCAAAGTTGAATTTCACGTCACGATCATCTCTGTCATCAATAACTTTCTTTTTTACTAAATCTAGGATTGTTTTCTGGGCAGCCTGTATCATCCGTTTGTGATTCTCATATTCCAAAGGGCGAGTTCTAAGTTCAGGTGATATTGTCTTTCTACTAGCTTGGCTAGGTCTGGTGACACGGCGATAAATTGTTTTTGTTACTGGCTTCGGCAGAGGTGCGAGTTTATCATCTTTTTTGGGCTCCGGATTATCTTCAAGTTTTGATTTTGGGATGTCAAGGTCTTCCTGAAAATCCACAGAGATATCAGTCTCCCCGGTCTGCTCTTCCTCTTTTTCTGATAGTGTCCCTGTGACTTCCGTCAAATCTTGCTCGGGCGGCTGTTCCATCGCCGGTTCGCGGTCGGTTTCGCCGATAGGCCCGGCTATCAAGACCGTGATTACTTTCCTACGGTTGTAAATAGATCGTGGTCTGGGAAGTTTAGTTGTTCTAATAGACAATCCTTCAGCCCTGAGCTTTTCTTCAATCTCCTGACTATTGATGCGCCATGCATTGTAGGCTCGACTGTAGGTGTTTGGGAGGGATTCGTCCGGGAAAATGTGTTTGCCTAAGTCCCAATAGCTTTGTGGTATTCCGATTTGATCTTTGAATAACTGAACCAGTTTATCGATTATATACTGATTAAGTGGGCTGGTTTTCTCTTCTTGTATGGCTATTTGCCTTACAAGAATCTGAGTCGCTAATTGCCTTAACTCTTCATCCGTGGGCTGATCGGAACCTCGACAGTTCTCTATAGTTGAGTCTAGTGGTACTGCAATTACACCCTTTCTTATGCCGTGTTCCGAAAACACTATCTGTGCTTTCAGACCTAGTTTTGTCAGGTCTTTATTCAAATAGTAACTTTCATAAAGTGCAGAATATGCTTTTTTGGCTGCAGCATCTGGTGAATTGTCATAATCTTCAGCATAAAGGACCTTTGCTACAGATTCATAAGTTAGTTGACGCTCAGGAAATGATGTCAATATAGCAATCAATCTTTCACGAATAAGACCGGGGCGAAAGTTTGGACGGCCTATTTTTCTTTCCTCTTCGCGCCAGAATA
>Ga0070731_10005616_pt1 | contig 10271 bp, 6 predicted proteins | sample Coa_R1_2_FD_66448 | JGI IMG/M metagenome (GOLD analysis project Ga0070731, IMG submission 66448) | Surface soil microbial communities from Centralia Pennsylvania, which are recovering from an underground coalmine fire - Coalmine... | ecosystem: Environmental > Terrestrial > Soil > Unclassified ... | reverse complement strand
CCCCATACAGCAGGAACGAGACGTAGGTGAACAGTCGTTCGACGGAGGTGGTCCCAAAGGCCACCACCAGGGCGATCGAGATCATCAGCGCGAGCGTGCCGACTATCGCCGGAAACCCGAAGCTAGCGGCGATGGCGCCGGCGGCCGCGCCGAATACCGCCAGCACCAGGATCACAAACAATACATACGCCGCTTCGAAGGCGATCCAGCCCGGACCCAACAGCGCGCGCACAAAGCTCTGGTAGTCACGTGCGCCCGTGGCGCGCGCAAAAAGGAAAGTGGCCACGCACACGCCGCTCCAGATGAGCGTTGCGAGCAGCATCGCGATGATGCCGCCCCAGGGGCCGCTAGGCAGGAAGAACTCGGCGAGTTCGCGCCCGGTGGCGTAGCCTCCTCCGATCACGACCGCCTTGAAGGCGAACGCCGGAAGCAGGAAACGCTGCAGCCAGGAGGATGTGGCCGGCTGGTCGGGCGATGCCGTGCGCGGTCTCACGACACGCGCAGTGAGCTCTCGCTCTGGCCGCCGGCGGCGACTCCCCACACTGTTTCATCGCACCAGATCATGCCGTCGGAGTAGCTGATCGTCGGCGGCGGATCGCGCTTCAGGAAGGTGGGCCCGTCCAGGTCAACGACCTCACACAACTGGCCAAGCACGAACGCGGGTGCCATCGCGAGGCTGGTGCCCACCATGTTGCCGACCATCGCACCCAGTCCCCGACGCCGGGCCTCGCGCGCCATGGCCAGGCCTTCGGTGAGGCCACCACACTTGTCGAGCTTGATATTCACGAGATCAAAACAACCGACCAGACCTGGCACATCCGCCAGGGTCAGCGCGCTCTCATCCGCGATCAGCGGGATCGGCGATTCAAAACCCCGCAATTGCGCCTCGCAACCGCGCTTGAGGGGCTGCTCGAGCTGGCACACCCGCGCCTCCATCAGGCCGGCAATCAATGGCCTCAGCCCATCGATCGTGTAGCCCTGATTGGCATCCACACAGATTCTCGCATCCGGTCGTGCCGAGCGGACCGCCTTGACGCGCTTCATATCGAGCGGCGCATCGCCGGTGAGCTTGAGCTTCAGGAAGCGCGCGTCCTTGTAGCGTCGCGCACCCTCGGCCATGTGCTCCGGACTCTCGGCCCCCAGCGTGAAGGTGGTCAGCAGCGGCTTGGGCGGCGGCAGTCCGGCAAGCGCCCAGACTGCCCTGCCGGTGCGTTGCGCATCCAGTTCCCAAAGGGCGCAGTCCAGAGCGTTGCGTGCGCCGCCGGCCGGGAGCAGTGACTGAAGCTCCTCGCGGTCAATGCCCGCCTCAATGGCCGGGCGCTTCGCCTCCAGGGTCGCAATGATGTGCTCGCAGTTGTCATTGAGGTAATAGACACCCGCGGCCTCGCCGCGGCCACGATGCGTGCCATCGTCCACCGTGACCACGACCGCATCCTGGCCGTCGAATGTGAAGCCGGAAATGCGAAACGGCGCGGAAAATTCCAGCCGCGCCTTCGCGACCGTGAGCTTGAGGGCCGTCATTAGTAATGGGTTCCAAAGCTGAGCAGCTTGCACACCAGTGCCGTCCACAGCACCGCGACGGCCGAGATTACCAGCACAATACTCCAGGTTTTTGCTGGCCAGCGACGCGGACCGCCGCGCCACACCGCCTTCAGGTTCCACAGCATCGCAGCCAGACCGCCGTAGAAAGCCACCACGCCGAGGAGCTGCGCGAACCACAGCAGCGGATCCAGGCGCGCGCTGAGGTAATTCGTATCCTTGAGTATCAACGAGAAGATCAGCACCCACATGCCCACGGCGGCGAGCATCAGCACTGCAGCAATGCGGCTCCAGCGGTAGGCACGCAAAGACGGCCGGGCCAGTAACAGCGGCGCCTTGTAGCCACGTCGCAGCAATGCAGCCACCGGCCACATCAACGCGGTCAGCAACAGCGCGGCCACGCCGAACCCGAACAGCGGCAGCAGCCAGCTGCTGTCGGCGTACCAGGGCACGCGGTCGAACACCATAAATGGTGAGAGCAAGTCGAAGCTGAAACGCACCGGTTTGCCATTGACAACCTGCGCGGCGGCCCGGTCGTGACCGTCCTGGTCCGACCACACAAAAGGCGCAATTTCGATCCAGTGGCGGGGCTTGCCGTTGAGGCCCGGGAATGGCAACACCAGTTCGCCCTTCTTGCCGACGCCCGCCTTGGTCTGGCTGATAAATCCTATCGCGGCCAGGAAATTCGACTGGGAGCTGCGCGAATTCGCCCAGGCGCCGCCCATGAGCGCAGCGTGAGTGGCCGCGGTCTTCTCATCCACCCCCGCCTTGGGAGGAACCGCTGGGAAGTAGCGGTCGGCGAAATCCTGAAACAGTGCACCGCGCAGGTTCTCGACCGCGCCGTCCTTGCCGAGACTATTGAAGGACATGTACAGACCCACGTTGTCCTTCATGAACAGGTGGAGCGAGGTATGGAAATAATCCGTATCACCGAGGTGACCGATGACCTCATGGTCATTGATGTTGGTCTCGAAGAATCCCAGCTCCATCCGGTTGAGCGGTGGCAGCAGCGTCAGCGGACTGTTGTGCATCATCTCGGCCGTCTCGGCCTTAAGAATGCGGTTGCCGTGGTATTCACCGTCCTGGAGGTGCGCAATCATGAAGTGCGCCATGTCCTCGCCGCTGGAGGCAAGCGCGCCCGCGGGCGCCGGGCCGACGATTTCAAACGGCCGTGGATCTTCCGATGCCGACGGGTACCCCTTGGCCATCAACGGCACCAGTTCCTTCGGTAGCGGTTGGCGGAAGCTCGAGTGCGTCATGTCGAGCGGAGCGAGGATGTGCTTCTCGATATAGCTGTCGAAGGGCTCGCCTGACAGGCGTTGCACGATGTAACCAGCCACCGAGGCGCCGTAGTTCGAGTACGCAGGCGTGACCCCTGGGGCGAACACGCGCGTCGGCACCCACGCCTTGAGCAGGGTCTCGTAGGCGGGAGCCTGCGGTTCCTCGCTGATGATGCCCTTGGCCTGTTCCTCGAACCCGGCGGTGTGCTGCATCAGGTTGCGCATCGTGATGGGCTTGCCGTCACGTGCCGGAATCTTGAAGTCCAGGTACTGATTGATGTCGGCGTCGAGATTGATTTTGCCCTGTTCGACGAGCTGCATAACCGCGGTCCACGTGAGCAGCTTCGAGACCGAGCCGGGCCGGAACAAGGTCAGTGCCGGATCCACCGGAGTGCGCTTCGCGACGTCCGAGTAGCCATAGCCACGCTCGGTGAGCACCTGCCCGTCCTTGACCACGACCACCACGGCTCCGGCGATGTCGCCGGTCCTCAGCGCGTAGGGCATGTAGCCATCCAGCCAGGCGTTAACATCGGCGGTGGTCAGCGACGCGGCCGGGCTGGCGGCTGCCGGCGCCGGGGCACTTCCCTGTGCCAGGACAAGTGTGGCTGCGCATGCAAGGCAAGTGGTCAACGCGGCCGAGGTAAACAGTCTTAGTTTGCTCATGGTTTTTTCTTCCTACGGGTCTGGGCTCAGCCCAGGCATGAATCAATCAGGCGTTCGAATTCAGTTCCTGGACGCATCGGGTCGGCGACCGGCAGGCCCAGGCGCGCGCCCTCTTGCGCCATCAGCTCGCGTGCGGCGCCCAATTCTAGGTGCGAGGTGTTGAGGCTGACACCGCCGCAGCGAATGGCCGGATTGGTGCGTCGGCCGAGGCGCAAATTCAGGTCGATGGTTTCGGCGAGGGATGGGAGCGGGAAGTCTGGATGTCCGAGCACGCACTCGCGCCCGGGCTGATGGCAAACCACGATGACATCCGGCTGGCTCCCATGCAAAAGGCCCAGGGAAACGGCTGCGTAGGCCGGGTGGAACAAAGACCCCTGCCCTTCAATCACGTCCCAGTGCGCGGCATCGGCCGCCGGACTGAGCAACTCGGCCGCACCGGCCTCGAAGTCCGAGACCACCGCGTCCATCGGCATGCCGCCTCCCGAAATCAGGATTCCGGTCTGCCCGGTGGCCCGGAAATCCACCGCCTGCCCGCGTGCCTTGAAGGCACGCGCGATCGCAAGCGCGCTGTATTTCTTCCCTAACGCGCAGTCGGTACCGACCGTGAGCAGTCGCTTGCCCGAGCGCTTTGATCCCGAGGCACAGGGAATGTTCGGCGGAGGCGTGCGTATGTCGATCAAGCGCCGGCCATAACGGGCGGCGGCAGCCTGTAGGGCGGGCACAGAGCCGAGCTTCACGTGTAGGCCGCTGACGATATCCAGTCCCGATTCGAGCGCCTCGACCATCAGCGGCACCCAGCTCTCACCGATCACTCCGCCGGTGTTGGCAATGCCGATCACCATTCCGCGTGCGCCGCGCGCGCGGGCCTCCTTGGGGGTGAGGCGCGGCAGCCCGGTCGTCACCGTGGCGCTGTCACAGCCCCACTCGGCAATGCAGCGTTCGGGAGCCCAGTCGAGCAACCCGAAGGCGGTTTTCGCATACGCCGCCTCGGTCGCATCGCCGAGAAACAGCAGGTATGGATACGGTAACTGCGTCACCGAAGCCGCGCCGGGCTTCGGTGACGGGCTGCTTAGATTGCTCATGGCTTCAGACGGTTCACTCAGACGGTAAAAGTACGCTCACTTGGACGACCGGCGGCGGTCGTGCACAGCCACTTAGAATTTTGTCGACACGAGTATGCCAATAGTGAGAGGTTGGATCACAGTCACCGACGAATAGGGCGAACCGGCGCTCGCGAAATTTGTAATGCCGCGCGAATCACTCAGATTCTTGCCATAGAGCGTGAATTGAACCTGGCCGTTGTCCAGACCGGCTCGCGCCGCGTAAGTGCTGTAGCTGGGCAGGATCACCTGGCCGGGAGGAGTCGCGGCCGAGGTTGCGAAGTCGCTGCTGCGCGAGCCGACGTAGCTCCAGGTGGCGCCGACAAATCCACTGAAATTACCAAACATCACGTGCCGGTATTCCACATCCAGGGAATTGCTCCACTCCGGGGCATAGGGCAGCCGGTCGCCCGAGTTCGCGTCGATCGAGGGCGCGGGTGAGGTCAGCTTCGCGTCGGTGTACGCGCCGGTCCATTGGAAGGTCAGGCCCGTCGTCGGCAGGTAGGCAAAGGCCCACTCGAATCCCTGGCTGCGCGCGGTGCCGCCGTTGGCATTGATGCCGAAGCCGCCGACTTCCTGGATCAACTGGATGTTCTTCCAGTCGACGTGGAAGCCCGCAAAATCGATGGACAGGCGACCTTGGTCCAGCGTCGATCGAACACCGAGTTCAACGTTGGTCGTGGTGTCCGAACCATATTCACGCTGCACGTCGGCTGGCGCATTGGGCGGCAGTACGTTCGGGCCGCCGGGACGGTAGCCGGTCGCCAGCCGCGCGTACATCATGTTCTTGCTGTCGAAATGCCAGGTCGGCGCGATGGAGTAGGTCCAGACGTTTTCGCTCGAGTTGCCCGCGATAACCTGCGGGTTCGGAACGATCTGGAGCACACTGGCCAGGATCGGGTTGTAGGTCGTGGTTTGCGAGGCATCCTGCGTGTTGCTGGACCAGCGGCCACCGGCCTGAATGTCAAAGTTTGAGTTGAAGTGGTAGGTCAGATCCAGGAACCCGGCGCCTTCCTTGTAGGTGGAATCAATCACCGGCTGGATCAGCATGCCAAGCACCGCGCCGCTGGGGCTATCGGCGCCATACAGGTTTTGCACCAGCGCTGCGGTTTCGCGGGTGTAGTACCCCCCGACCTGCCACTCGAGCTTGTCGGTGGTCGGTGAAGTCAGGCGAATTTCCTGCGTGAATTTCTTCAGCTCGGAATCGGCGTACAGCGGCGCCCCGGGGCCGCCAAACAGCGCGGCCGACAGACCGCCATAGATGGGCGAGCCGTCGGTCACCAGGTGGGTATCGAGGATTCCGTAGCTGGTAGCGGACAGGACCTTGAATATGCCTACGTTCCAATCAATGGTCGCATTGTAGTTTTCGTACTTGAAGGCGCTTGGTTCCGGAACCACGCGCTGCTGCGCCAGCGAGCCGTAGAGCGGCTTCAACATGACCGGATCGATGTCGACCAGATTGGTGCCGTTGTAGCTGCTGTTTTCCAGTGCGCCGGTCAGGCGGATCGACAGGTCCTGCGTGGGGTCGATCAGGAAGGAGGCACGGCCGCCGGACTTGCGACCTTGGTTCACCTGCCGCTCGCCGGTGGCCGTATCGTTGGTATAACCCGGGGCGTCGCTGAAAAAGCCACTGGCCCGGAAGGCCGCGATATCACCCAGCGGGATGTTGACCATCGCGCGTCCCTGCACGCCATTGCCGCCGTGACTGACGCTTTCACCGCCGGCCTCGCCGGCGAAGGCGTACTTGTTCAACTCTGGTGCATTGGTGACGAACTTGAGCAGGCCGCCCTCGCTGTTGGCGCCGTAGAGCGTGCCCTGCGGGCCGCGTAATACCTCGACGCGCTGCATGTCCCAGGTGTCAAAGTCACCGGTAATGATGCCGCCATTCAGCAACGCGGTGCTGGAGCCAAATGGCGATTCATCCATGTAAACCGCCACGGTCGAACCCGCGCCGCTGGCGTTTTGGCCGCGCAGTGTCAGGCGCGTGAAGCCCGACTGATCGCTCGACAGCGAGAGGCCCGGCACGAACGGCGCATAGTCGGCAAAGTCGCGCGCCTGCAATTCATCCAGCTTATTGCCCCCTAAGGCAGTCACGCCCATGGGCACGTTCTGGAGCGTTTCCTCGCGCTTCTGCGCCGTGACGATCACCGTCTCAAGCGTGTCGCCACTGGTGACTTCGGTCGCCACTTGTTGTGCGTGGCTCACCTGAACCAGGGACGTTCCGGCTGTTGCCAGCACCGCAGTCACAGCCGCTCTGAGCTTGATATTCATTGGGTCTCCTCCCCGAAATCTCTGTGTGCACAAGTTCCAGCGCCCCGGTCGAAAGCCGCCGGCGCGCTGAGACACAATTACCTGATATCAGACAATTGTCCTGTATAGAGAATTAGGTGTCAAATTTTTCCAAATCGGCTCATTTGAGCCGAAGTGCCACACGCATTATGGTATTAGGCGAGCCGCAGCAAGCTGCCGAAGAGCCGCCCAGTCAGGCGGGAGAAATGAACCGCATCGGGCGCGGATCAGGCGACTTTCTCTGCCTTGGTGGTGAGGCCGATCAGCTCACCTGCCAAATTGCGGTCCTCGCCCGAACAGACTCCAAGTACCAGGGCGCTCTCGCAGTCCTTGGCGACGTAGGCGTGACCCATGGTGCTGTCGATGTACACGCCCTGGCCCGCCTTGAGCACGATGGGCGTGTAGAACTGCAGGTGCACCTCGATGGCGCCCTCCAGAACGAATACGAACTCCTCACCCTGGTGCCGGACCGGTTCGCCAAATTCCGCAATGTCATGCGCCCGGATTCGCGTAAGAATGGGGACCATGCGTTTTTCGCGCAAATCCGAGCACAAATACTCGTAATCGTAGTTTGGCGTCGATACCTGGATTGAGTTGCCGTCGCGCGTCAGGCTGCGCCGCGCGGTGACGACGTTGGGCGCGTCCGTCGCGGGTGGGTCAGCCTGCGCGAGGAACTCGGTCATCGTTAGTCCCAGACGCGTCGTGAATTGCTGCAGCTTGTCGTAGGTCAGTGAAAGCTTGTCCTGCTCCACTTTGGCGAGTGTCGACAGCGGCACGCCGACCTTGTCGCTCATCTGCCGGAGCGTCCATTTCTTCTGGCGTCTCAAGGCCCCGATCAGGCTTCCCAGCGTCGTGTTCTTGCGGGTCATCCTGTTCAACTCCCTGGTGTTGGCCGCTGCGTGGGATAGTCTCGTGCTCGGCATGGGATCAGAAGCTGCGCCAGCCTATAGTCGCGCACCCCGATGTCTACGGCAAGAGAATTAATTCTCATAAAGGGGAAACGGCGCAATCGCAAGTGCGCCGATGGCAAATTATGACAGCCGCGAGGTGTGGCCCGATCGGCCGGAGCCCTGTGGCCTGGAGGATTGCAGGCGGCGTGCCGCGGCGCATGTGTGAGTGACTCATAGCGTATGACGATCGCGCAGTGGCACCACGCACGCGTCGCTAGGAATTGGAGGCTAGGGTCGGAATCGAACCGGCGTACACGGCTTTGCAGGCCGCTGCATGACCACTCTGCCACCTAGCCTTTGAATGAGTGATTGGAGCGGGAAACGAGGCTCGAACTCGCGACCTCAACCTTGGCAAGGTTGCGCTCTACCAACTGAGCTATTCCCGCATCTTCAGGGAGGCCGGAATTGTAGGGCGTGGCACGCCTAAGTCAAGGAAAGGCCTGCAATTGCGCGGCGCGATTTGCCGGCGCCCCACGATCAAAAATCGTACCCGAGCGATACCACCAGTGTGCTGGGATTGAAGCGGATTGACGTCTTCCGGATCACCCCCGCCGTGTTGCCCGTGTAGTCACTGTTCACCATCGCGTAGTCGTACGAGGCGTAGGCGTTCCAGTGATCGTTGAAATGCCAGCGGATACCCGCGCTCACAACCGGCCCCACCGAACTGGTCAGCGTGATCGCCGTCGGCCCGCCGTTGGCGGCGTTGCCTGCCGGCGTCGACTGCAGATCATAGAACTTCGTGTAGTTGATGCCTGCGCCCAGGTACGGTCTCCATGCGGCCGCTTCGTCGCGAAAAACATAATTAATGACCACCGATGGGGAAAACCACTTGGCGCTCGATACGACTTGCCCGTCAAAGGGCACGGAGCCCAGCATCGCCGGGCCCTTGCCCACCGTTTCGGTCTTGGGCGGCACCCCGGCGGCGAGCTCGAGGACCCAATTGGGTGCCAGGCGCCGCACGTAGGCGACGTACGGGGTCGAAACACTCTTGACGTCGACATTCACTCCAGGCGGCACGTAGGGACCGGTGAGATCGTCGGCGTGCACGTCATAGTGCAGGAAATACATGCCCACGCGGATTTCATTGCTCAGCACGGGACGCGTGGCGTCGACCAGCGCGTCGGCGGCAAAAGCCGTGGCGGCGGTCAACATCCCAAACGTCAACATTGCGGCCAGGATCGAGGTGCGGGTATTCATAGTTGTTGCCACTCAGAAACTGCTGAAGTAGCCGCGGACTGCGGCCTGGCAGAACGGTTCGACCGTCTGGTGATAGTTCTGCGCTACGTTCGATTGTCCCCCCGCTTGTCCTGCGGCGTCGGCACCGGCGGTGTCGCCAGGATTTGCGGCGAGCCAGGCTGAGTAGGCGGCCTGGTAACCCTGGGTGTACAGGTTGAGCTTCGCCTGCTGGAAGGCGGCCTCGACCGGCGCATACGGATCACCGGCCCCAAGGCCGGTCTCCAGGTCAAGTACGGCCACCAGGCTGGTCGGCAACGCAGCGGCCGTGCGCGCCACCGGCACGCCCTGAGTCTGCCACCACAGCGACATGATCCCGGTGTTGACCGGGAATGTGACCACGGGATCAAGCTCGCCACCGCACATCAATACTGGTGCGCCCGGAATCCAGTTGCGCAAGTCGTTCGTATACAGATCCTGGCGCAATCCATTGACCGGCTGCGAAGCGGCTGGCGCATACGATCCGGGCCCAGGATGCGTGCAGTTCGGATTATTGGGATCCGGCGGCTGAAGAATGCAGTCACTGAGGCTCTGTAATCCGATGTCCGGGTTGAACGCCAAATCGCTTACGTAGGCGACGCGCACCTCATTTTTGACCAGATTTCCCGTGCCAAAACCCAGCCGCCAGATCTGAGTTGCGGGATTGTTGGGGTCGAGTGCCGGGATCGCGAGCAACGCATCGAGCGGTGTGCCTGTTACCGGAGTATCAATGTTGAACAGGGCCAATTCCGGGATTTTGCCCTGGGCGATTAGCCCATTCGGCCCGTCCACCGGTGTGAAGCTCGGCAGCAGGCCTTCGATGGTGGGCGCGTATGGCGCCTCGTAAAAATCTGCCGTGGTCGCGCCGGGATGGCCATACGCATTGCCGTAGGTGCGTTGATAGGCGGTGACCAGCATCGGATAGAAGAGCGTCGAATAGAGGCTCACATGGCCGGTAAATGCAAAGTCACCGAAGGCCTCGAGCGCGTACGGGCCCGACATCGTGCCGGCCGCGGTTACCGTCATGCGCGCCGCCTGCATGGCCTTGTGCGTGGCCATGGCCACGTAGCCGCCTTGCGAATATCCGGTGATGAAAAGCTTGCCGTTGTCGGTGGTTCCGCTCGCCAGGATTTTTCCGAGCGCGCTGCGCGCGGCCGTGAGCGCATCGATCATGTCTTTGGACTGCGCATCCTCGACCAGGTAGGGGTGGTAGCCCGCCGTCGAGGTGTCATAGCCCA
>Ga0070731_10005615_pt1 | contig 10271 bp, 7 predicted proteins | sample Coa_R1_2_FD_66448 | JGI IMG/M metagenome (GOLD analysis project Ga0070731, IMG submission 66448) | Surface soil microbial communities from Centralia Pennsylvania, which are recovering from an underground coalmine fire - Coalmine... | ecosystem: Environmental > Terrestrial > Soil > Unclassified ... | reverse complement strand
CTCGAGCGCGTGGAGGAAGCCAAAGTTTCGCTGAAGAATGGCAAGGATGCGCGCGTCACCATGCACTTGATCGAAGGCTCGCGCGAAGAAATCGAAGAGACGCTGCGGCAGTCGGTGGAGGCGTTTTTCGATTTGTATCCAGAAAATCTGGGCTGATCTGCGGCGAGGCGATTCGAATGACCTACATCGAAGAATTGCAGGACATGATTAGGCACCGTTACGGCGTCGAGTCGGTTCATCTCGAGAGCGTTCCGGTAAAGGAAACGTCAGAGGGCAAGACTATCTGGGAAGGCAACGTTGAAGTCTTCGAGCTGGAAAATTACCCCAAGGCGCCGAAGGCTTACGTTTGGTCTTACGCCACGTTTGATCCGAAACGTCCGCTGCACGTGAGCGTGCTGCACGTCCCGCCCATTTCCTCGCCGGTGCAGGCAGTGCGCGCGGCCATCATGGAAGAATCACGCGCAAGAGAAGCCGCCGAGGCAAAACCCGACGGCTCCCAATCCTAAACCCGTGTCATTTTCCAATTAGATCAGGACTACAGTTTGGCCGGTGAGGTCGAAGCGTTTGCGGCAGCGAATGTTGCGGCAGGCGACCAAATCATCCACGCGCACCATGTACGAGCGCGCTTTGTTAAACGTCGCGCGATCCTGATCGTTCGCGCCTCTAGGCAACTGAGCTTTTTTGGTGCGCGTCTTCCAGCGAATCGGGTAGGTGTTTTCCTGGCGGCAATGCGGGCAGGTCAGCGGGAGCTGCTTAACCTCTTCTTTCTCGTCGTAGAAGTTTCGTTCATCCATGATGATCCCCGGTACCTGCCTGCGCGCCTAACATCGCATCGAGCGTCGTGAAACTCAGCCCGGCATCCTTCCATCGCGGCAACCAGTGCGCCATCGCTTCCACGGTGTGCGCGCGGTCGCCTTCCAAAATGCGGTGATCGGCGTCGTGCAGAAGCACAATATCTCCTCCGCGCACCTGTCGCAAGCGCTCGATCACCGGGGCGGCCGGTTGCACTTTCCAATCCCAGGCCCAGCGCGACCACATGATCACGTCTTTGTGCTGGACGGTGCGCGCAGTGGCAGCGAACCAAGGAGCGCGAAACCCGAATGGCGGGCGCACATAGCTTGTTTCGCGACCGGTCGCCTCGGCGACCGCGTCGCGGCAGCGCTTCAATTCATCAGCAATTTGTTGCGGCGAGAGAAAAATTAAATTGGGATGCGTTTCGGTGTGATTGCCGATGGCGTGCCCGCGTGCGGCAATTTCGGCGGTGATTTTTGGGCACTCGCGCACGTGGCGGCCCATCACGAAAAAAGTCGCCTGCACATTGTGGCGGGCCAGCACGTCGAGCAGCTGAGGCGTGGCGCGCGGGTTGGGCCCGTCGTCGAAGGTTAGCCCGATTTGCGAAGCGTTACTCGTATGGCGAATCGTCGGGCCGAAGAGCTGCGCCGACGGCGCCATCGCTCCCCACGCGCCCACCACTCCTGCTGCGGCAACAATCCCCACCGCCCCGAATGTGATTCCCGCGCTCAAGAACTCTGGCCTTTCAACTGGCTACGCTTTTCCGCGATTCGGCGATGCATCAAGTAAGCCAGGAAGAAAACAAATCCCCAGCAGCATAGAGCGACCCACCAAGGATGAAACGGAGCCGGAAAGATCCCAAACAGCAAGAAAAGCAGCAGGTCCCAACCGGTAAGGCTGTCGATCAGAGTCTTGTCGCTCATCTCAAATTTCGCAGGCTGCTGCGAGGCCGCCCCCGAAACCTTCGCTCGATCGCGGTCAAGTTGGGCCTTCATTTTTTCCATCAGCTCATTCACTAATCGACTCCACTAATAATGCAGACAGATTTTAGCGCGCGAAACTTACATCCTTACATCAAGATACGCCTGGACTGCCCCTGCAGTTCCTTTCTGCTACCATCGCCACGCTGATGGCTTCTCCGGCCACATCCACCCCCACCCACACGCTTCACGCTGGAGGCCCCTTCCCGCTGTGTGTGCGTATCGCGGCCATTGCCTGGCTGATCGTCTGGGCGCTTACTTACGAAATTTACTGGGGCGCCAGCTCGTTCCTGTATCTCTGCGATATTGCAGTGGTGCTTACCTGCATCGGGCTCGCGTTGCCAAGCGGAAGCGCTAGCACGCTGCTCATTTCCAGCCAAGCGGTCAGCTCGGTGCTGATCGATTCGCTATGGGCAGTCGACGCGCTGGTGCGGCTTATCGCGCAAACGCACATCATTGGCGGCACCGAATATCTTTTCGACCAGCACTATCCGCCGTGGGTGCGGGCGATGAGCCTCTTTCACGTGGCGCTGCCTCCGGTGCTTCTCTGGGCCGTGCGGCGCACCGGTTACGACCGTCGCGGGTTTCACTTGCAGACCCTAATCGCCGCGCTGGCCATGATCGCCTCGCGCTTCGTGGATCCCGCGAAAAACGTGAATTTCGCTTTCGCCGGCCCGCTGGTGAATAAGCAATGGGGCCCGGCTCCGGTGCATGTGGTCTGCATGTTTTTTGGTTTGGTGCTGGTGATTTACTGGCCCACGCATCGCCTCCTGATTTGGTGGGATTCAAGAAGGAAGGCGAATTAATCCGAGCGATTCGCGTTCAAGAATTGCGGCCCAAAAATTACGGCAGGAAATTCGGCAGGCGAGTGCTGCTGTCGGTTGGGGGCTTGTCCCCTCCGGGCTTTTCGGTTTCGGGCTTTGCAGCGGGGCCCGATCCATTTCCACTTGCTGCGCCGCTTGCAGGCTGCCCATTTCCGGACGCCAGGTTGCTAACCGAACCATTGCTTGAACTGTTTGAACTGCTATTTGAACTGTTCCCGGTGGGCCCGCTCGTTGATGCCGCGCTCGACCCGCCGCCACCGGACACCGCGGTTCCAATTTTGCCCTTGCTGGCCACCTCATTCGCCGCCTCTTCCTCGTGAATTTCAGCGAGTTTTTCCGTGACGCTCTTGTCCGGCAGTGGCTTCCTGTCCGCCACGGGCGAATCCTCGGGCAGCTCTATACGGTATCGCGTGCCCACTCCCGCCTCATCTTCGATCAGCAGCGATCCATGATGATCGCTCACCACCGCTTGCACGATGGCCAGGCTCAGCGGATCGTAATAGCCGTTGCTCGCGCACATGCTGGACGCCGCTTTGGGCGAAAAACGCCGCCACTCTTCTGACGAAATTCCCGCGCCGTGGTTCGAAACGTCCAGACGTACGCCCTGCGCGACGTTGCGCGTCTTGATCACCAGCGGCCCGCCTGCGGGCATGGCTTCGATGACGCTGCAAATCAAATTGTCGATGGCCTTTTCGAGCAGCACCGGATCGCCGTGAATCAGGGCCAACTCGGGCTGCAGGCGCACCTCCGGCAGCACCGGCGGGCGCCCCACGGCGGCGAATTTGGATTCGTTCGCGCGCATCACCCGCTGGACAAGACCATTCAAATCCACGGCGATTAATCGCGGCATGGGCATGCGCGCAAAATCGGCGAAGGCATCTACCACCGAACGCAGCCGCTCTACTTGTGTGGAAAGCACCGCGGCAAAATCGGTAATACCGTGGTGATACGACTCGTTCCCTTCCGCGCCCCAGCCGCGCAAATCGCTTACCGTGCCGTCGAACTGCTTGAGCGACGGCGTAACCTCGCTCGCGAACGTGCCCGCCAGCTCTCGCCATGCCGAGACGCGCTCACCCTGCGCGGCAACGTCCAGCTTTTCGCGCAGCTTGCTCGACATTTCATTGAACTCGCGAATCAGCCGGGCAATTTCGTCATCCTTGGCGGTGCGGCCGCGACCGCCGGTAAGCACTGGCGCATCTACCTTCGTGCCAAAATTTCCGGCGGCAATATCGTGCGAACTTTCCGTGAGCAACTCGACGGGAACGGCCAAGCGCGTATTGGCCCAGCTCTTTGCCAGCCAACCAAACAGAAATGCGACGAGCAGCGCTTCCAGCCCCAGAAAGAAAATGAAGCGGTTCGCCGCGACCATGCGCGCCTCAGGCTGCTCCACCAGGAAAATTCCCAGCAAGCGGCCATCGCGGCCTTGCAACGGCACAAGCTGCACGTAGTGCGACTTCGAGCCGTCGATCCCCGAATCGACTTGCACGGCGCGCTGCACCGGGGTGCGCAACTCATCGGCAATCAAGGGTGCAAAATGCTCGCCATCGGTAACTGAGCCGCCCGAATCGATCAAATTGGAGGCGGAAAAGTTCGGATCGATATTGCGGTAAATCATGGCCCGCGAGCCCGGCGGCAATATCACTGAGCGCAGGAAGTCTGAGCCAAGGCGCACTCCACCGACTACGTAAACCTTCTTATCGGCTACCGGTACGGCATTCGAAATGGCCAACACCGCCAGGTCCGGACCCGCCTCAGAATCCACTCGGGTCAAGAACGAGCCTCGCGACGACCAATCCTTGGCCTGCAGCACCCAGGGCATCGACGAATTGGCATGCACCGGCCACTCGGCCGAGGAAATGATCTTCCCTTCGCTGTCTACGAAGTCGAGAAAGTCCAAATGCTGTGAGACGGCCACGACGTGCGCATCGTTCAAGTAGAGCGATGGATCAGCGTTGGCGGACATCAGGTCGATCGCCATGCGCAGAGTCGATTCCGACTCGGCGATCCCCCGCACCCGCACGACCACTTCCTCGCCGCGGCGTAGGTAGTCCTGCCGGAATTGGGCAGCCAGCGTGTCGGACTGCTCCTCTTCCACCTGGCTGAGCGACCGGCGCACCACGACGGACGCGCCCACGGCAATAATGCCGGCGGCGCACAGCACCAACAGGCTAACCGTCCAAAAAACCTTGACAGGAAGTTTCACTTGGCTTTCTTTTTTACGAACTTTTCACAAGAAATTCGCCCGGCTAAGCGAATGCCGTGACCTCGGCATTCGCATCAGGAGTGGAATCAGTCCGGCATCATATCGCAACCACTGAAGGGTGAGAACACTACGACGTCTATTCGCCCGGTCCTAGTGAAAAATTATAGCTGAATCATGCGGCACTTGCCCAATTCGGGAATTGGCGCGCCCGCCGGCTCCCTCCGGCCCTTTCGCCCGGGCTACTTATGCGCCAAAACCGGATATTTGTAGCCGGTCAGACCCTTCCCTTCCTCGATGGTCACAATTTGGTCGGCGGCCACGCCGGTAATTTCCTGCTTGGCGCCGCTGGGCCAAAGCAGCTCAATTTTGTCGACCTTCGCGTGCGCTCCCAAACCAAAGTAAATCCGGGGATCCTGCGCCGAGCAGTAGCTCATCCCGCCCTTGGCCTGATCGTAGCTGGTGAAATCGCCCGCGATCACTTTGATCCGCGTGCCCAGGCCATCCCGATTGCTCTTGGTGCCGATCAGGTGGATGCCTAGCCAATGGTTGTTGCGCGCCGCGACCGAAGTTGCGCCGTCATTGCGGAATAGCTGCGCGTCCTCGCCATTGTTATTCACCAAGAAACCCAGCCAGCCATCGTTGTCGAAGTCCGCGACGGCCAGCCCGCGCCCCACGCGCGGTGAAAGAAAGGCCGCCGGCTGCGTCGCGTTCGCGTCCACAAAATGACCGCCGCCGGTATTGCGATAGAGCCGCTTCGGCTCCTCGTACTTCACGTCGGGATGGTAAAGCGCAATGTTGTCGAGAATATGCCCATTGATGACCAGCAGGTCGCGCCAGCCGTCATTGTCGAAATCAAAAAAGCGCGCCCCAAAGCTGCTTTCGAGAATGTTGGTCTGCGCGATGCCCGAAGCGATGGTCGCGTCGGTGAATGTGCCATCGCCATTGCCGCGATAGAGCCGGTTCAACTCGAAATCGAGGTGACTGACAAAAAGATCCATTTTGCCCGTGTTGGTTAGATCAGCTGCGTCGGCGCTCATGCCCGCTTCGGGCTTGCCGTCCTCGCTGAAACCCGCGCCCGACGTGTAAGTCACGTCGCGAAAGGTCCCATCGCCACTATTCAGATAGATGAAGTTCCGCTGCGTATCATTCGCGATGAAAATGTCGGGCCAGCCGTCGCCGTTCAGGTCGGCCAGCACCACCGCGAGGCTTTTCCCATCGGGATTCTCAAGGCCCGCCTTCTTGGTTACGTCTGTGAAAGTACCGTCGCCATTGTTGTGATATAGCTTCATCGATGCGCCCGAAAAGCTGTCCGGATGGCAATACGCGCGATAGCCCGGGCGGCTGTCGCCGCAAAGTGCCGGGTGGTCTTCGTCGAATTTCACGTAGTTGGTGACCAGCAAATCGAGCCGGCCGTCGTGATCGTAGTCAAACCAGCCCGCCGCGGTGGCCCATTCGCCGTCGTCGCCCACACCAGCCTTGGCGGTCACATCGGTGAACGTGCCGTCGTGATTGTTGTGGTACAGCACCGAGTGCCGGTAGCCGGTCATATATATGTCCGGATACCCGTCGTTTTCGTAATCCGCGATAGCCACGCCGAAGTAGAAGCCGCCGTCGCTATGAATGCCGCTTTCGCGAGTCACGTCGGTGAAAGTGCCGTCGCCGTTATTGCGGTATAGCGCCGGTTGCGGGAGCGTCGCGGGATGAAATAGCGGGGTCGGACCGCTGTTCACCAGGATCGCGTCCATCCAGCCATCGTTGTTGTAATCGAGCCAGCCGGCGCCCGCTCCCATGGTCTCCACGTAGAGCTTTTCGGCCGACGCGGCGCGCTCATGATGAAAATGAATGCCGGCCTGTTTGGTGACGTCCTCAAATTGCACTTTGAATGGATTCGGTCCAAGCGTAGCGGAGCCGGAAGCCGCAGCCAAAAAGTTTGGCCAGCTTGTCGGCACAGTAAAAAGGAGAATGGCGGCTGCAGCGAACCAATTCACGGAGCGCGCTTTCGGCGCCAGCCTTCGCAGTTCAACTTTCTGAGCTATCCACATCTTTTTTCCGAATCGCGCGGGCCGAATGAAGCGGGTAGAATCACGCGGACACACGATTCTACCAGCGTGAGATGCGTCCCCTAGCACCCGCGCGCGTCGCTGCCGCACGCTTTTGTAACAAAACTTTTCAACATGCTTACGGCTTTTATATTGACACTGCAAAAGCCCGCAGCTACGCTACGCGACATTCCTGACAGGGGTGTTTGCTGAACTTCCGCCGTGAAAATTGTTTTGCTGCCTATCCGTACAGAGCGCAGTGTCTGCTTGGCCTCCCGCTGACCCGATCGCAGCTGACTGGAGTGTTTCTCACCCTAGTGCTGTCGCTCGGCGTGGCTGGTTCCCTTCAGGCAACAAGCACAATCTCATCATCGATGCCCGCCTCGCCCAAGAAAATCATTATCGATACGGATCCGGGAACTGACGACGCCCTGGCCATCCTGCTCGCGCTTAATTCACCCGAAGTCGACGTCCGCGCGCTCACCGTGGTGCCCGGCAACGTAACCGCCAAGCAGGGCCTCGAAAATGCGCTGAAGCTCGTTTCCCTGGCCAATCGCTGCGATGTGACCGTCGCCGCCGGCGCGCAGCATCCGCTGTTTCAGAAGTTGGTCACCGCGGAGTTCTGGCATGGCACCAATGGCCTGGCCAACATCGAGTTGCCCGCACCAAAGTGTAAAGTCGACGAGCGCTGGGCTCCCGACGTGATTATCCAAACGGTTCGCGCCGCCCCGCACGAAATTACACTCGTCCCCATAGGGCCGCTGACCAATATCGCCCTGGCCGTCGAAAAAGATCCGGGGATTGTGCCGCTGGTAAAGGAAGTGGTGATCATGGGCGGCTCCATTTCCGGCGGCAACGTGAACGCCGTCGCCGAGGCCAACATTTACGGTGACCCCGAAGCCGCGCAGGTGGTCTTCCAGGCCGGTTGGCCACTGACTATGGTGGGCTCGGATGTGGGCGAGCGCACTCTCTTCACCAGCAAGCAGGTAGAGGAACTCAGCCAAACCCACGGAACGCTGAACGACTTCGTGGTGAAGGTTTTGAAATTCCTGGTAGCCCTCTCGCAAAAATATGGCGTGGACGGCACCGCCATGTATGATCCGCTGGCGGTGGGCTCGGTGATCGATCCCAGCGTGATTCAAACTCAGCCCATGCACGTGAATGTGGAAACCAAGGGCGAATTTACTCGTGGCGAAACAGTGGCGAATCGCCGCAATTCGGTGGAGCGCAATGTGCCCTTTGAAGGCCGGCTGCACGTCGACGGCATCGAGCCGGTTAAGCCCAACGCGAACGTCGCGGTGGGCTCCGACGCGCCGAAATTCACGGAGCTTTATATTTCGCGCCTAAAAAACAAGTAGGCGGACAAATAGATCAAAGCTGTCGGGGCCCCGGCACCGCGCCGGATTGAACTTCGTGCAAGGAATGGAGAGCCGAATATGAAAATTTCGAAAATCATTTGCCTGAGCGTGCTCATCGCGCTGGCCCTGGTCGCAATTCCCCGCGCCGGCGCCCAGACTCTGGAAAATGGCGCCATCCATGGCACGGTGCTCGACACTTCCAAATCCGTGGTGCCGGGCGCGAAGCTCACCCTAACCAACCCCTCCACGGGCGTGCGCCGCGAGCTGACCAGTGGCACCCAGGGCGAATACACCTTTGAGAACGTCCCGCCCGGTGAATACACGCTCACCGTCGACGCTCCGAACTTCGCCCTCACCACCGTGAAAAAGATCGTGGTCAACGTCGGCGCCTCCTTCACGGTCGACGTTACGCTGCAACTCAAGACCCAGTCCCAGACCGTGGAAGTCACCGCCTCGGAAAATGCTGCCATCGATACCTCCACCTCGGGTGTGACTCAGCTTCTCAATCAAACCGACGTGCAAGACCTGCCCTTTCCGGGCCGCGATTATCGCGACCTTGCTCAGCTCAGCCCGTCGGCGCAAGTCGTTCCTGGCCTGCGCGGTGGCATCCGCCTGGGCGGACAGCAGAGCGACTATTCCGGCTTGATGGTCGATGGCTCGGACACCACCAACAACTTCTTCGGTGAGAATTTCGGCTCGCTCGAAACCAAGAACCTAACTATCCCGCTTGAAGCGGTCCAGGAATTTCAGGTGGTCACCAACGGCTTCGCTCCCGAATTCGGCCGTGCCTCCGGCGGCCTGCTCAACGTGGTCACCAAATCTGGTACCAATGAACTGCACGGCGAAGCGCATGAGTACTATCGCGGCGGCGGCCTCACCGCGACCGACGCCTTGGGCAATCCCTCCAATATCAATTCGCAGAACCAGTTCGGCGGTTCTGTGGGCTTCCCAATTCACAAAGACCGCCAGTTCCTTTTCCTCTCCACTGACGTGCAACGCGAAAACGGCCCGCTCATCACCAATTTCTGCCCTCCGGGCTCGGCGGCCAATTGCCAGGCTCTGCTGCAAGCCGAACAGGGGCCGATCATTGGACCCGCTTCGGGCGGTGGTGACGAGCTTCCCGCGGCCTGCGGCGGTCCTTCCTCGATCGGAAAGCACTTGCTGCCTGCTTGCTACGGTGTGGCGAACCTGGCCGCCTTTGAAGGCACCAACACGCAATTCGCCGACTTCTTCACGCTGTTGGGACACTACGACTACCAGATCACCCCAGCGAACCACTTCAGCATTCGTGGATTCGGGACTCGCAATCACACCAGCGGATTCACCGATGGGCGCGGACAAACGGAAACCACCGCGGCCTTCGGCAATACCGAGCAGTACGTCAACCAGGGCATTAGCGGAGTTTTTGCTCTCACCACTGTGCTAGGTCAAAAAGTGAATGAACTGCGCGTCAGCGTGGAAGGAGAGACTCGAAAGCGGCATCCGAACCAGCCTGGTACACCGGAAATTCAGATTCAGGGCATCGGGATCTGGGGCCAGCGCTTCTTCCTGCCCGGCAACAATGACAATGGCAAGCTTCAGGGCTCAGATAACTTTTCCTACACTTTCGGCAAACACGATATGAAGTGGGGCGGCGATGTGGACGCTTTCGTCGACCGCAAAGACATCTTCGCCGGCTGGAGCTCGGGTACCTACAGCTTCAATTCGCTATGCGATTTCGACCCGGCCAACACCGCGAATTGCGCCGGCGTGGCTGCGCCTCCGGTAATCTCTTCGCCAGCGGCGTTCGACCAAGGATTCGGACTGAATGGCGTGGGCGTTTTCCCGGCGAATACCCTGTTCCCCGATTATCAGGTCGGCCTCGGTATGTACTGGCAGGACAAATGGCAGCTCACACCGCGCCTCACTCTTACCTACGGGTTGCGCTGGGATGCCACCTGGAATCCCCAGCCGCAGAGCGTAATTGCCGGAAAGGACGTTTGGGCCGGCGAAGGCTTGCCCGGACACGGCAGCAAGGAGATTTCCGTTCCGCAGCGCTTCCCCAACGATTTTGGCCAGTGGGGACCGCGCGTCGG
>Ga0070731_10005614_pt1 | contig 10272 bp, 7 predicted proteins | sample Coa_R1_2_FD_66448 | JGI IMG/M metagenome (GOLD analysis project Ga0070731, IMG submission 66448) | Surface soil microbial communities from Centralia Pennsylvania, which are recovering from an underground coalmine fire - Coalmine... | ecosystem: Environmental > Terrestrial > Soil > Unclassified ... | reverse complement strand
GATCACATCGGCGTCTTCGGCGCGCTGCGTCAGTTCCGCTCCGGCGCGAGCCAGCAGGCCCATCATGACTTCGCTGTCGACGAGATTCTTGGGACAACCCAGGCTGACGAATCCTACTTTTTGCGGACGAGGCTGTTCCTTAACGGAAGGCTGGCGATCACGGGAGTCGCTAACGGTGAGGTCTTGAACTGGCATGCAATCTTTCTATTTTAGCATCCAGCGCAGTGCAGCCAAGCGCGGCCCTCTTTCAATCCCAGATAGGGTTAGGCAACACAAAAGATGGATCTACCAGTCCAAAACAGGCGGGCTCGTGCTAGGCTATGTCATACCGCCGTCACAACTTATGAACCACCTCGCAGGAGGGGAAATGTTTGTTAAGCGCTTTTGGATTGCGATCCTGACCGTAGTGACCATGCTTGCGACGTCGGCGGTTGCGCAGGATGAAAAGAACGAAATCGGCGGCGTCATTGGGCGCACTTTCATCAGCGATCAGGGAATTACGGGTGGAGTGTATCCCAATACCAACATCGCCTTTGGCAAAGGCCTGAGTTTCGAAGGTGAGTATGCCCGCCATTTCCTCACGACTGAGATCTTCTCGGTTTCCGCCGAAGCTCTGATCATGTACAACCGTGATGTCAAAATCAATGGCGGCGCGTACCAATTCTCGGTTGTTCCCCTCAACTACAAAGAGCTATTTTTTACTCCTGCGGTACGATTTAATTTATTTCCGACGACTGCAGTTTCTCCCTGGGTGAGTGTGGGAGTGGGCTTCGGCCACATCAGCCAGAATTCGATGCTGGACTACGGCGGCGACAATCCGGGTAAGTCGACGACATCAGCCACAGTGGAAGGCGGCTTTGGTCTCGATGTGAAGGTCTGGAAGACTCTCAGTATCCGCGGAGAGGTCCGTGACTTCTGGTCGGGAGAGCCTGACTTTCCTCTAGCCCCCACAGGCAAGAGCCGCCAGCACAATTATTTTGTGGGTGGCGGAGCGTTCTGGCGGTTCTAGCTACAGTAAGCTCCCGACTTAAAGCTCTTAACCGCGAAGAACGCAAAGGGAAGGCCGCAAAGATCCCAAAGAAAACCTGAGAACAGCGATTCTTGAGCTCTAGCGGGTGCGCGTGGCTAATTCCACTTCCTCGTATAACTCCGGCAAGCGCTGCGCATCGTCCGCCGAATTTCCGAAACGCGCGGATTCGTAGACTGCGGTAAAGCGTGCGACTGGCTCGCGCAGCTTTTTATCTTCAATTTTCTCTACGAATTCCTGGGGCGTTTGAGCTGCGGGTTTCTCCATCCCGCGCTTGGCCAGCGCTCGAGCCATCCGCGAATACCACATGGATGCTGCCTGTTCCGGGGAGCGCTCGGGATAGGTGCGCAACCATCTTTCGTGAAGCAGGCGAGCGATTCGTCCCAGGTTTCCCAGCAACAAGAAAATAAGTGCAACGGCAATGCCCAGGATGGCCCAACGGCCAGGCGAGTGTTCTACGCGATCTTGACTGTGCCGCGCCCATGCGAGCATAGCTGCGTAGTGTTCACGAGCCCAAGTGCGCGCCCGCTGCCACAGCCCGCGCGTGCCGCCGACTGCGGCCTGCCCCAGCGAGTACTGATGCGAACTGTCGTAGCTGACCACCCAATCGCGCCAGAATGACGACATGGCGTCGATGTAGAGGGCGAGACGCTCCCAGCCCTGTGGGTTTGCGCTAACGCCTGCTGGCGTGGGATCGAATGTCTGCCAACCGTATCCGGGAAAGTAAGCCTCGACCCAGGAATGCGCGTCTTTTGCACGGACTACATAGTTGCCGGTAAGGTCGTTGAACTCGTCGGAGCGGAATCCGTTGACCACGCGCGATGGAATCCCCAGCGTGCGCAACATGACAGCCATGGAAGAAGCGAAATATTCGCAGTGCCCCTGCTTGCGCACGAAAAGGAAATTCGCGATTGGGTCTTTCACGGCGGTGCGTTCCAGTTCCAGGGTGTAGCCGAAGCGGGTTCGAAGGTGGTTCTCGATGGCGGCAGCCTTGTCGTAATCGCTGGTGGCCGAACGGGTGATTAGAGAAGCGAGGCTGGAAACTCGCGGATCGAGCGTCGGCAGCTTGAGATAGTCAGCGACCTGCGGCGGGTAGCTGCCTCGGGCGGAACGCAACTCCGCGGGCGTAGGGGCCGCGATATCGGAGTCAGCCTCGTAGCGGCTGATGGCACGTTGATTGTCGAAGTTGTATACGGCTCCGCCGGGATCGGCGGCCACCACGCGGTAATCACCGCTAACGCTGCGGGCCCAGGGCGCCAGGAAAAAAACATTGATGCCCATCGGCTCCATGAGAACACGATAGTGGATGACATGCTCGCGGGTCAGACTCGATGTCACCGGTGTGAGCGGTGCGTTGGTTCGCGGCACCCTGTAGCTGTTGTCCGGACGGCGCTGCAAAATGAACTGCTCGCGAGGATTCGACCAGGTATGGCCGTCGAAATTCGAAAGTGCCACGCCGCGCCAGTGCAGGTCGGAGCCTCCGAAGCGGTCGCCGTCAATTTGGACATGCATGACGACGGCATTCGATTGCTGGATCTGCCCGATCTGGCCCAACTGAACGTGCTCGCTGAAACCGGAGGAGAGGTCAGTGCCGAAAGAGTAGGCGCCCATGTATCCCGCGGACATGCGCGGCATGAGGAAGAAAACCGCCGCGCCGATGACAAGAATCATCAGCATTAATCCCGGCGCAACCCGCGCCAGTGAGAACGCGAGATGACGATGTTCCTGCGGATCGTGGGTGTGTCTGGCCTGAATGCTTGCTGCGTGCCCGGAGCGGCGCATTTCCATCAGGACGAAGGTGCCCACCGCCATCATCATGAAGGCGGAGAACCAGAACAGGAAGACGCTGTCGACCGTGAGCACCGCCGACGCCAGCACCATGAGGAAGGCGAGGATCGCGAGCATCACGTGGTCGCGTTCTCGCCGTAGCGAGAACATTCGTACGACGACACCGAACAAAGCCAGGTGCACCGTGGCGGGCAGGAAGCCTCGCGAAAAAATAAAATAATCGGCGGCGAAAAACATGAAGTAGGCGACCGAGAGTGGCGTGGTCCAACGCTCAGAGATCACGAACTGCTGCCGCTTCGCCAGTTGGTAGCCGCGGATTGCCATCGCGATACCTACCAGAATGATGGAGGGCAGATCGAGCCCGCCAGTGCTGGCCAACGTGGCAAAGCCGGTCAGAACGAGCAGATAGAGCGCTAGTTCGAAGTAATGGTCGATGGCCTTGGCCAAGGGAATTACGCCGGATTGTGAAGAGTGGGACGCCATTAGTTTGGTGCGGAGGAAGGTGCCGATTCCTGCCGCAATTTACGAATTCAGAAGGCAACTAGCTCGATGTTCTTAGTTTTTGCCAAAGCTTGTGAAGTAGGGCGTATATTGCGCACAACAGTACACACCACAATACCCAGTCGACGATGACCTGTACTCGAAGCCCCGTGCCGACGGCGGCGAACCCTTGATCCGGAGAACTTGGCTGTACGAAGGCGTCCGAAGCAATCATACCGGGTGTTCTAACGCCAAGTTTCTCGAACGGCAACCACATCACATTGGCCATTACGAAAGATACGGGAATCGCTGCTACGACCAGCGCCACCGTGAATATCGTCGCCTTCTTCATACATCTCAAACCCCAAGAATCTTCGAGCCGGCCAGCAGACGTGCAACTACCGTGACACAACCCTCTGCCAAGCTACACGTACAGCCTATACAACCATTGTTCGACAACCGTCTCGAGAAGGGAAGGCTTTGGCGATCGATTCTTGCACCGAAAGTCACATGCCGATGGAAAGGGTTGGGCTTGGCCGAGTGCGGTGGCGAGGACGTCGCCACGACAGCTGGCGGAGCGCCGGCGCTACGAATGCGGAATGCTAGAATGATTCAGGTCAGGCATCGGTCTCACGCGACGTACTCTCGCCAACCCCGCCAGGTCCGGAAGGAAGCAACGGTAACGGGCTCTTGCGTGTGCAGTGAGGTCCCGGTGCCTGGCTTATTTTTCCCCGCCTTGCGGTTCCCAACCTTCCGATTACCAAAATTTACAGATTGTTTACGACTCTTTGCGCAAGAAATGCTCCTCGCAGCATCAACATAAGTAGGCCGCGCGAAAATGTTGTCCCGGCCTAAGAGGAGAACGATGAAGAGTCGCAGCGCTTCCCCAAAGTCCGATTCCCGTGTGACCATCCGAGTGTCGGGGCAGTTATTTCAGGGACATCTGCCGTATCTGGAACAACTGGTCCAATCGGCGACCGAGTGCCGATTGTGGCCACAGTTGGATCTCCTGAATTTGGAGGAATTGGATCCGGCTGGGCTTTCCTATCTGCTTGAGGGAGAGAACCGCGATTTCGGTATTCTCTCGTGTCCGAACTTTGTTCGGGAGCGGATGGATGGCGAGAGTGGACCGGCTGCGGCTTGATCTTTTCCCCATCGTCCGCTGTAAAAGCTCTTGACCGCAAAGCTCGCCAAGAAAATCCGCAAAGTTCGCGAAGAAGATCATTGGTGCTCCCTCCAATAAATACACAGCCAGGAAGGGTGAGCCGATCGTCTTCCGCCGCGCCCAGCCGCTTTTGACTCGATCGCGTTAGACATTCTGCGTCCAATCCTTCAGAATACTCAGTTCCATCCTCACGCGACTTTTTAGGCGAACTGTCAGGAGCCCTCATTGACGAAACCGATTCGCGCCAAAATCAGCGCACTTGGCACTTATGTGCCGCCTCGCCTGCTTACCAACGCCGACCTCGAAAAAATGGTCGATACCAACAACGAGTGGATCATGGCCCGGGTCGGTATCCGTGAGCGTCACATTGTCGATAAAGGTGTGGCCACGAGTGATCTGGCGGTGGAAGCCGCCAAGAAAGCGCTGGCTCAGCGCGGGCTGGTTCCGACTGACATTGATCTCATTATTGTCGGCACGGTCACGCCCGACATGGCCTTTCCTTCCACGGCGTGTCTGGTGCAGGACAAACTGGGCGCAAAGGGAGCCTGGGGATTCGATCTCTCGGCCGCGTGCTCGGCCTTTCTCTATTCCCTGCAAGTGGGAGCGCAATTCATCGCCAGCGGTGCCCACAAGCGGGTGTTGGTCATTGGTGCGGACGTAATGTCATCGATCATTGATTACGCCGATCGCGCAACCTGCGTGATCTTCGGAGACGGCGCGGGCGCGGCGATTCTGGAGCCCGCGGAGGACGACTCCGTGGGGCTGATTGACTATGTTCATGAAGTCGATGGCTCCGGGTCGCAGTTTCTCTACATGCCCGGCGGCGGCAGCCTCAACCCGGCCAGTAAGGAGACGGTGGAGAATAGGATGCACTACGTCCATCAGGACGGACAGCAGGTCTTTAAGTTTGCAGTTCGCAAGCAGACGGAGTTGTGCCAGAAATTACTCGAGCGCAATGGACTGAAGGGAACCGATATCGATGCCTTCATTCCCCATCAGGCGAATCTGCGCATTATCAATGCCACCGCCGACCGTCTTGGACTACGTCCGGAAGCGGTGGTTGTGAACATTGAACGCTTCGGCAATACCACAGCCGGGACGATTCCGTTGGCCATGAACACGGCGCTGGAGCAATCCAAGCTGAAGAAGGGAAGCCTGGTGATGCTGGCGTCGGTGGGCGCGGGATTTACCGTGGGCGCGACCCTGCTGCGCTGGGCTTTCTAAGCTGGGCTTTCTAAATCGAGGCTCTCGTTGATCGAGAATTTAGTTAGGGGCGTTCTGCGGTTGTCCTCCGGCTTGGGGTGTTGATGATGGTTGTGCCGCCGGGGTTGCGTCCTGACGCGGTGCGACATAGGGCACGGTCGGAAGGTGCGTGACCTGGCCGCGAGTGGCTTCGCCGACGTCGATTCCGGCGTGATCGAGCAGCAATCCGGTCGAGCGATCCAGTTCAATTCGCGACTTCTCGTAGGCAGCTTTCGCCGAAACCAGATTCGATTCCCCGGTAGTCAGGGTTGCTGCGTCCTGCAGAATTGCGGTCTGCGTGGTAAGTCCCACTTTCAACTTCTGCTGATCGGCGTCCAAAGTCTGGCGCGCCAGGTCGACCGCGGACTGCGCGGCCTGCACCGCCACGCGATTTTGCCGCACATCGAACTGCGCGTTGCGAACTTCCACCCGCACCTGATTCTCAAGCTGGTGCTGGCGAACTTGCGCCTGGCGGAATTCGAGTTCAGCACGCACCTGGTTCGATTGCGCAAGCCGATTGCGAAGCGGGATCGTGAGCGAGAGTCCAATACCCTTGTCGGGCGCTGTTGCATTGACGAGTTGATTCAGCGTGCCGCCATACCCGACTGGCGCCGGTGGCGTCGATCCCTGAAAGGGCGGCGGCACGCTGGAATAGCAATTCGCGGTGACTGTTGCGGAACATGGCATGAGGCTGGGATTGATCGCTCCACCCACGCCGGACCCGCCGTAGTAAGCGTACGCATCGAGCGTCGGCAGGAGTGCGTTGCGGATCGCCTTGGTGCTGATGTCGCGGGAGTTGAGATCGATGCGGGACTCGACCAACTCGGCGCGATGCTGGAGCGCATCATTGATCATGTCCTGAATCGGGATGACCGGCTCGTTTTGCGGTACCTGCATGGCGGATGTCGGTATTACGTCCGCCTCCGCGAGAACTGGATCTTCAATGCTGCGGCTGAGCGCATTTTTCATGAGTAGCTGTTGAAGCTGTAGATTGTTCTGCGCCACGATCAGGTTCTGCTGGTCGGTAGCGACCGTACTCTGCGCGCTGACCACCTGAATGGGCGGGATGGTTCCGACCTGAGCCTGGCGTTTGGCATCGTCGAGTGCCTTCTGTCCGTAAGTCAGCGCCTCCTCCTGCACTCGCACATTTTCATAGGCGAAGACCAGGTCCCAATACATGTTTTCGACCTGATCGACCGTGGTGATGATTTGCAGCCGGAAGGCCACGTCGGAGATCTCGCGGTTGTTCTTGGCGATACGAATAAATCGAGTGTTGGGGAGGAAACCGAAGCCCTGCAACAGATTTTGTGTGAACCTAAACTGAAAGTTTGAAGCGAGCTGCGGCGTCAGCAGGGAGGAGGTGCTGTTAGTCGTGACGTGTGTGTTGTTAAACCCGGCAGTCAGTGCGCTGCCCCATTCAAAACCCTGCGTATAAGCAAAGTCGGCGGTGTAGGTGTTTTGGGCGATGACGCCGCCCGGGGCGGGACTGAACAAGGTCACTGCCTCGGTATTGTTCTTGTCGAGTTGCAGCGTGCCGGTCAATTCAGGATCGAAGCTGGTAATGGGCGATCCCATGCCGAGGGTTGAGCTGACTAAGCCGTTGGTGCCGGTTCCGGCGCCGCCGGCTGCGACGGTGGTGCCGCCGGTGCCTGACCCAACAGTGCCGCCAAGTCCCTCAATACCGCCCCCTGGTGTGTTCTGCACGATTCCGGTATTCACACCCAAAATGCTGGCGCCAGATTTCGCGCGCAGCAGGTCGGCTGCGGCGATGTTCAGGTTGTAGCGGGCGATGTCGAGATCGAGGTTGTTTTCCAGCGCGAGCGCGACGGCGTCATCGATGGAAAGATAAATCTTTCCGTCTTTCATGAGCCCGTCAATACGAGGAGAGTTGCCCAGGTTCGGCTGCGCGAGTTCCTGGCGCTTGTAGGGATCCAGCACGCGAGGAAAGGCCGATCGCGGAACGGAATAATCCTTCATAAGAACGGCCTGCGGCTGTGCGGGCTGGGTCGCCGTCGGTTGCGCCGGCTGTGGTGTCGGAGCCGAGGGCACATCCTGCGCCCAGAGACTCATCGAAACGGTCACCAGGAATACAGAACTAGTGAGGCAGAGCGGAAGTCGGCCTATAGAAGAAACTAGGCGAGGTAAGAGCATGGGTCTTCTCCTTGCATAAGAACGGGATGATCTTGTGACGAACAGAATTTAATAGTGCCAATGTTGGATGCAAAACACCATAAAGCGTCACTTCATCTTAGCGGGAGAAGTTTCAGGGAAAGGCCGCAGGATTGTAAAGAATTGTGAGGGAGAAACGAAAATGGCGCCGTTGCCCGCAGGGGCAGCGACGCCATGAGGGTAGCCGCGCAACAACTGCTATTGCGGAGGCGGTTGCGGGGGTGGGATTGTTGTAGGCACGTCTTTCCGCGGCGCAACGTAAGGAACGCCGGGCAAGTGTGTGACCTGGCCCTTCGCCGCATCGTCAATACTGATGCCGGCGTGATCGAGCGTAACGCCTACGGCGCGATCCAACTCGATGCGCGACTTTTCATAGGCGGCCATGGCCGACATCAAAGTTGACTCCGCTGTGGCCAGAGCGCTCTGAGTCTGCAGGACGGCCGTAGTGGTTGAGGTGCCGAACTGATATTTCTTTTGTTCGGCATCCAGTGACTGCTTGGCATAATCGACCGCAGCCTGGGCCGACGCAACGCTGGCGCGGTTCTGTTCGACTCCGAACTGCGCGTTGCGAACCTCGATCGTGATCCGATTCTCGGTTTGCTGGAGGGCCATCTGGGCCTGCTGGAACTCCAGTTCGGAGCGGATCTGCGTGGCCTGAGCGGCACGGTTGCGGATCGGAATGTTGAGCTGAATGCCCACGCCTTTGTCAGAAGCGGTGGAGTTGATGAGCTGATTCAGGGTTCCAGGGTAATTGGTGGAAGGCGTAACGGGTATTAGAGTCTGGCCTCCGGCGGCGGCATTCGGTCCCGCGCAAAAGCCTGCGCTCTGCTCCTCCACTGGCTGGTTCGCACAAAGGTTGGATGGGTTTTGAGAACCACCAAGCCCCGCGCCACCGTAATAGGCAAACAAATCCAGGGAGGGCAACAAGGCATTCCGTACCGCCTTATTGCTCAGGTCGCTGGTGTTGAGCTGGATGCGGGATTCCACCAGTTCAGCACGGTGCTGCAAGGCATTGGCCACCAGATCCTGCGTGGGCTGGACAGGCTCCAGGGCCGGGATTTCCATCGTGGATGTGGGAATGACCTCGGCCCCTGCCAGAATCTGATCGCGCAAGGTGCGGCTGAGAGCATTTTTCATGAGCAACTGCTGCAATTGCAGGTTGGTAAGAGCGAGCGTCAATGCTTGCTGGTCTTGCGCTACTGTGCTCTGCGCGCGGACGACCTCGATGGGCGCAAGACTGCCAATCTCGACCTGTTTTTTCGTGTCGGAGAGCGTCTTCTGAGCAAAGGCCAACGATTCGTTCTGTACGCGAGCGTTTTCGTAAGCGTAGACCAGATTCCAGTACATGTTCTCAATCTGATCGACGGTTGTAATAATCTGCAGGCGGAAGGCTACGTCGGACAGTTCGCGATTGTTCTTTGCGATCCGGATAAAACGGGTGTTGCCGGCGAAACCGAATCCTTGCAATAGATGTTGTGTCAGCTGGAATCTGAAATTGGAATTGAGCTGAGGACTTAGCGGGTTGAAGGGTGCGTTCCCGCTCGCAACACGCGTGTTGTTAAAGCCCACCAACATATTTGTGCCCCAGGTGAATCCCTGTTGGTACGCGAAATCGCCGGTCCAGGTGTTTTGAGGACTGGCGGGACTAAAAGTACTTGTGGGCAGAATATGGAAACGGTCGCTCTGTACCGTCCCAGTAAGAATCGGATCGAAACTTGTGACTTGGGGTCCGAGACCGAGAGTCGATCCCACCAATCCGCCTGCGCCTGCGCCAGCGCCACCTACGCCAACAGTCGTACCGCCGGTGCCGGAGCCGACCTGTCCACCAAGACCGCCGACGTCGCCGCCAGGGGTGTTCTGCACAATGCCGCTGTTCACGCCGAGAGTCACCGCCCCGGCCTTGGCTCGAAGGATGTCGGTATCGGCGATGTTGAGGTTATAGCGCGCAATGGCGATGTCGAGGTTATTCTCAAGCGCGAGAGCGATAGCATCATCCAGTGACAGATAGAGCTTGCCATCGTGCATGAGCTGATCAATGCGCGGGGTATTCGAAAGATTTGGGGCTGCTAGATGCCGCGGAGTGTACGGGCCAATCGGGTTGGGAAAATGCGACACCGGCTGGGCATAGTTCAGGACGGGCAGCGGCTTCGGGGCTGCCGGCAACGGCGCCGAGGCCGCGTCTTGGGCGAAGCATCCCACAGTCAGCGTGGCAGCTAAGCTAGCAGCACCGGCGAGCCGGATGATCGAGGCTATACGTGCAAATGGCATCTACTCTTCTCCGTTCGTATAACAACCTGCAGATTAAGATCTTGCGAATGCACTTGGGTTTTGCCCGAGACGACCAAACCACCCAAAATAGAGTCCCTGCTCAGGCATTAGTACGCAAAGGACGCGTCGAAGG
>Ga0070731_10005613_pt1 | contig 10274 bp, 8 predicted proteins | sample Coa_R1_2_FD_66448 | JGI IMG/M metagenome (GOLD analysis project Ga0070731, IMG submission 66448) | Surface soil microbial communities from Centralia Pennsylvania, which are recovering from an underground coalmine fire - Coalmine... | ecosystem: Environmental > Terrestrial > Soil > Unclassified ... | reverse complement strand
CCCAAGTCGGCCAGCTACGCCATCGCCAAGTCCGCCGAAGACACCCTGCTGCGGACGCTCGCCCGCGAAGTGGCCGGCACCGGCGTCACGGTCAACCTCGTGACGGTGGGCACCATCGACGAGAAGCGCGAACGGGATTCGGCCCCGACGCCGAAGAACGCGACCTGGACGACGCCGGAGGAGATCGCGGCCGCGTTCCTGTACCTGTGCTCGGACGAAGCCGCGGCGGTCAACGGCGCCCGCCTGCCGCTCGACCAAAAAGGCTGAACCCAGGGTCGAACCTCGCCCCGCTTTGGCTCCTGAGCCGTTCGGGAGACCAGCCTGTGTGGTGGTGTGCAAGAAACGGCCCGGATCCGGGTTCGCGGCTAGCCGGCCTGGCTGATCTCGAACAGGTGGCCGTCGGGGTCGCGAAAGAAGCAGCGCGTCTCGCGGCCCCATTCGTAGGGCGGCGTCAGGAACCTGGCGCCCCTGGCCCGGAGCGCGGCGTAGGCTGCCTGGCAATCGGGCACCCGGATCGTCATCGCATGGCTGACGCGATCGGGATCGGACGGAGCGGCGAACGTGACGGTCGGCTTGTCGGCGCTGGGCTCGCCGCCGGTCACGAGCAGGATCCAGGTGCTCGCGAAGGTCAGCACGGCAGAGGTTCCGCCGTACTCGCGATACAGCTCAGCCCCGAGCACGTCCACGTACCAGGCTCGCGACCGCTCGACATCGGCCACGACCAGGATGTGGGTGAGGGCCATGCCCTCGGCCGGGAACTCGCCGGTGCCTGTGAGCGCGCGATCCCTGATGAGGTCGGCCTCAGGCACGTCGACCGGTTCCATTCGCGCAAGGTACATCTCAGCGTCCTGCTCGGCGCGAAACTCAGCGCGTCGTTCAAGGGTTGTGCTGATGGTTCTCTGGAAGCAACAAATCGGCCGATTTGGGCTTCCGGAAGGGTCCCGGAGGGGCGGCGGGACCGGGTCGTCGATCAACTTGCGTCAGGCCACGCACGGGCCGGGATGAATCCGGGCGCCCGCTCGGCCCGCGGCCGCCGAAACGGCCGGGAATTTGCCGGTTTGTTGCTCTGAAAGAACCAACGGCAACGAGCGGCCCCCTCGTCACCCGCTTGGAGCCGCGCCGTGGGCGCGCCGGGCAGTGAGGCAAAGGTGGGTCCTGCGCGCGGGCACTGAGCCAGAGGCGCGCGCGAAGCCGGCCCCCCGCCCACGCCCGGCCACGCGCAGGGCGTGGCTAGGCTCTGACCTCCTGGCGCATGAAGCCGATGTAGCCGAGCCCGAAGCAGACGACCGTCAGGGCCAGGAGCGCCACGACCTGCGGCCAGGCCAGGGCCAGGCTCTGGCCAATGGGCAGGGCCGAGGGAACGGCCCCGGTATTCGAGGCCTGCGCGACCTGGGCCGCGATGTCGACGGTCTGGACGGTGGGATCGAGGATGTACTCGGTCGCCTCGGTGTACAGCGTGCCGGGCGAGATCCGGGCCAGGTCGTCGGTCAGCTCGGCGTTGGCCACCTGCTGATCCAGGGTGGGGTTGGCCGGTACGGGCGACAGGTAGTTGGCGAAGATGCCGACGAGCAGCGAAGCGAAGATCGTCAGCACGATCCACAGTGCGACGGCCGCCAGGACGGACGTGGCGGCCCGTCGGACGGCGACCGAGCAGAGCATCGCAAAGGCCAGCCAGAAGCCCAGGTACGCGAGAGTGACGACGAACCAGGCACCGAGACGGGCCACGTCGTCGGGACTGGGCACGACGCCCAGGACGAAGAAGGCCACCCCGGCCACGATCAGGGTGATCGCCCCCAGGATCAGGCCCATCACCGCCAGGCCGGCCACGAACTTGCCGATGATCACCGCGTCACGATGGATCGGCTGGGACATCAGCCGGGGCAGGGTCCGCTCCGAACGTTCGCCGTTGATCGCGTCGAAGCCGAAGGCGATCCCGAGCAACGGCCCGAGAAGGCCGACCAGGGCCGCGAACGAGGGCACCTGCGAGTTCGGGTCGGAGTGGCTGAAGAGGAGCACGAACAGGCCGACCGCGCCCGACGCCGCCTGGGCGTTGTTGCCCACGTAGGCCGCAGTCGAGTAGATGGCGCCGACCGCGAACAGGCTCAGCAGGCCGAGCAGGATGAACAGGCGCACGCTCAGGATGTGATCGCCGAACTCCTTGGCGGCCACCACCCGCCAGCCGGAGCTGGGCAGGCCGCGCGGGCTCAGCCGGCCGAGGGTCCGACCGGACGCCGCCTCGCTCGGTGCGTCGCTCCGTGCGTCGGGGCTCGCCTGGGGCTCATCGTCCAGCTCGTCGTCGTCGAGGGTCACGGCGTCAGGCGGCGTTGTCACGGCCGCCCTCGTCCCGCTGGAAGTAGCGCAGGTAGATCTCGTCGAGCTCGTCGCCCACCCGCCGGAGCTGCCGAACGCCCATCCCCCGGGCAGCCAGGTCCGTGGCCAGGTGGCCCCGGATCGACTGCGGGCCGGCCACCCGCCAGAGGTGCGGATCGTGAGGATCGCGGGTGACCTTGGTCACGCCGGCGACCGAGCGGAGGGCGGCCTCGACCTGGTCGGCCGGGCCGTCGAGGCCGACCTCCAGCTCGAGCTGGTCGCTGGCCAGCTCCTCGGCCAGCTGGGCCATTCGGCCCTGGGCCAGGACCCGGCCCTTGTTGAAGATCGCCACCCGGTCGCAGACCTGGTGGACCTGGTGGAGGAGGTGGCTCGAAAGGAGGACCGTCACCCCGTTCTCGCGGGCGAGGGACTGGATCAGGGCCAGGACCTCGGTCACCCCGGCCGGGTCGATCGAAGCGGTCGGCTCGTCGAGGATCACGACCGAGGGGTCCTTGACCAGGGCGTCGGCCAGGCCCAGGCGCTGGCGCATGCCCCGCGAATACTGTTCGACTCGCCGATCGGCGGCATCGGCCAGGCCGACCTGGTCGAGCAGCTCGCCGATCCGCTGGTTCGCCTCGCGCGAGCCGATGCCGTTGAGGGCCGCGGTGTAGCGCATGTTCTGACGGCCGGTCAGCTCGGCGTAGAAGCCGACATCGTCGGGCAGATAGCCCACCCGACGCTTGACCTCGAGCGGCTGGCGGGTCGGGTCGAAGCCGACCACCTCGGCCCGGCCGCTGGTCGGCTCGGACAGCCCCAGGAGCATCAGGATCGTGGTCGTCTTGCCGGCCCCGTTGGGTCCCAGCAGGCCGAAGACCTCGCCGGCGTGGATCGCCAGGTTGAGCTTGTCCACGGCCACCAGGTCGCCGTAGGCCTTGGTCAGGCGATGGGTCTCGATCGCGATGTCACCACCGGGCTCGGACCCCGCGGTCCGGACCCGGCGAGCTCGCTTGCGGGCCATCAGCGCCGTCCGTAGCGGCGGAAGACCCAGCCCAGGCCCAGCAGGACGAGGACGATCAGGGCAATGCCGATGAAGCCCCACAGGGGCGACGTCTGGACGGTGGTCCGGATGTCGACGTTCGAGGAGGCGCTGCCGCTCGTGGCGGTGAACGTCACGTCGTAGTCACCCGCCAGCGCGTCGCTGGCCGGCTTGACCGTGGCCGTGACCGTGGCCGTATCGCCCGGCTGGAGCGTGGCGATGGAGGTCGGCGCGAAGGTGGCCGTCCAGCCGGTGGGCGACGAGGCGGTGACCGTGACGTCGGTCAGGACCGTCGTGCCGCTGTTCGTGACGACCAGGGCCACCGGGGTGGTCGAGCCGGCGGTCACCGTCGCGTTGAGGACCTGGTTGGGCGTGCCCAGGGTCAGGGCGGGCGTCCCGGTGACATCGGCCTCGAGGGCGACGTTGGCGGTCTGGGAGCCTGCGGCAGCGGTCACCTGGAGGGGATAGGCACCGGCCGGGGCCGACGTCGGCGGGGTGGCCGTCACGCTCAGGGTGTCGTTGCCGCCGCCATCGATCGTGTCGGTCAGGGCCTGGGCGTTGCTCGACGGATGCACCGCGACCGTCCAGCCGTCGGGGCCCTGCCCGGTCAGCGTGTAGGTCTCCTTCTGGGTGCCCGTGTTGGTCAGGGTCACGCTGTACGAGAAGGTGCTCGACGGCGCCCCGGACAGCTTCGGGAAGTCGGTCGTCAAGGTGATCGCGCCACCGGTCGCGCCCAGGACGATGACGTCGATCGGCAGGGTCTTGGTGCCCTGCTCGGAGGTCGCGGTCACGGTCAGCGTCGAGGTGCCCGGCGCTGCATCGGCGGGGACCACCACCGACAGGTCGACGGCGGCCGCGGTGGTGCCGCCGGCATAGATCGCGCTGACGATGTTGCCGCCGCCGCGGACGTAGGCGGTCCAGCCGGTCGGCGTGCCCGACACGGCCAGGCCGACGCGCTCGGCATGGGGCACCGACACGTCCAGCGAGAACGTGACCGTGTTGCCGGCCTCGATCGAGACCGACGGGTACGGCGTGGTCACGTCGAACGTGCTTGCCGCCGCGACGGGCGTGATGCCGGTGATCAGCAGCAGTCCGGCCGACAGCGCAATCGCCGCCAGGCGCCTTCTCGTCATGGTTCCCTCATCCACTCATTCGCTCCGCGCGGGTCATGGGCTGACCGGCAGGCGATCTCTCCACTGAACGCTATCCTCGGGGCGGGCCCGTTCAACCGGGGTGGTCGCCCGGTCAAGATTCCTTCACCGAGCCCGGGCCGTCCTGGTCCAGGGCGATGCCATCCTAGCCGACCCGGCCAATCGCCAGATCCTGGTGGCGCATCGAACGGTCGCGTCGGACTCCGGGCGGGGCAACGATTGCCACGATCAGGCGTGCGGTCGAAGCCGGCCGGGCCGGTCATGATGGCCCCATCGGATCCCTCGATCGAGGAGCTCGTCCTTGGCGCCGCGTGTCTCCCTGGCCCTCGTCCTCCACAACCACCAGCCGGTGGGCAACTTCGGCTGGGTGATCGGCGACGCCTACGACCATGCCTACGAGCCGCTGATCGGCGCACTCGAGCGCCATGGCTCGATCCGGATGGCGCTCCACTACTCGGGTCCCCTGCTCGACTGGCTGGCCGCCAACCGACCCGAGTTCGTCGAGCGTGTCGGCCGACTTGTCCGCGACGGGCGGGTCGAGCTGCTGGGCGGCGGCTACTACGAGCCGATCCTGGCCGCGCTGCCGGTCCGTGATCGGCTGGCCCAGCTGGTCCGGATGGGCGAGGCGATCGAGCGGATCGGCGGACGTCGGCCGCGGGGCGCCTGGCTCGCCGAGCGCGTCTGGGAGCCCGACGTGCCGGTCAGCCTGGTCGATGCCGGCTACGACTGGACGGTACTCGACGACGCCCACCTGCGGGCCGGCTCGGTCGACGAGTCGCAGCTGTGGGGCTCGTTCAGCACCGACGACCAGGGCCGCCGGTTGGCGATCTTCCCGTCGGCCAAGACCCTTCGCTACCTGATGCCCTTCGGCGACGTCGAGGCCTCGATCGCCGAGCTCCGGGCGCACGCCATCGAGGGCGGCGGGCTGCTGGGCACGATGGGCGACGACGGCGAGAAGTTCGGCGCCTGGCCCCAGACCTTTGCCCACTGCTGGGCGCCGGGCCACTGGATGGATCGCTTCTTCGATGCCCTCGCCGCCAACGCCGACTGGCTCGAGCTGGTCACGCCCAGCGAGTGGCTCGACCGCGAGCGGCCGATCGGCCGGGTCTACATCCCGACCTCGTCCTACGCCGAGATGGGCGAGTGGGCGCTGCCCGCCGGAGAGGGCCTGGAGTTCGAACGCGCCCTGGACCGCGCCGAGCGCGAGCACAGCCCGGAGGTGCGCTGGCTGCGGGGCGGCTTCTGGCGCAACTTCCAGGTCAAGTACCGCGAGATCAACGAGCTCCACAAGCAGATGCTCCGGGTCTCGGCCAAGGTCGACGGGCTCGCCACCCGCGCCCCGGATGCTGCCCGGCTCGAGCCGGCCCGGGTCGAGCTGTACCAGGGCCAGAGCAACGACTGCTACTGGCACGGCGTGTTCGGCGGGATCTACATCACCCACATGCGCCTGGCAACCCTCGAGCACCTGATCGCCGCGGAGGACCTGGTCGATTCCCTCGATCGGGCGAGTGGCCGGCCGGTCGACGCGATCGTGCCGGCCGATACGGACCTGGACGGCGCGGCCGAGATCCTGGTCACCTCGCCCGGCCAGGTCGTCGTGATCGACCCGGCCCACGGCGGTGGGATCGGCTCGTGGGATATCCGGGCTGTCCGGCATGCCCTGGCATCGGTCCTCCGGCGCCGGCCCGAGGCGTATCACGCCCAGCTCCTGGAGGCCGACGCCGGACCCGCCGCGCGTGCCGGCGCGGAGGCCGGTGGACACGCGGGCGACAGCGCGCCATCGATCCACGGCGTGGTCCGGGCCCGCGAGGCCGGTTTGGCCGGCCGCCTCCACTACGACGGCTACGAGCGCCGCCTGGGGCTCGTCCACCTCTTCGCACCGGGCACGTCGGCGGTCGAGTTCGAGGACGCCCGGGCCACCGAGCTCAGCGACGCCCTCGACGGCGCCTACGCGGTCGCCGAAACCGGCCCCGAGGGGGTCGTGCTCCGCCGGACGGCCAGCTTCGACGGGCTGGACGGCAGCCTCAGGATCGAGAAACGGTTCACCTTCGGCGGCGATCGCCGGGCGCCGGCGATCCAGCTGGACGTCGAGCTGGCCAATGCGGGCTCAACCGAGGTGGCCGCCGAGCTGGCCCTCGAATGGCCGGTCATGCTCCTCGGCGGCGGCGCCAACCCGGCGGCCTGGTACGAGCTGGATGGCCGGCGCTCCCCGCACGACGGACGGGCCGAGCATCCGGCGATCGAGCGGGTCTCGAGCGGCAACGACTACATCGGCCTGCGGCTCGAGACGACGCTGGGCCCGGCAGGGACGGCCTGGTGGTCGCCGATCGAGACGATCTCGAACTCCGAGTTCGGCTTCGAGCGCACCTACCAGGGCAGCGCGTTCGTGGCCGTCTGGTCGATCCGCCTGGCGCCCGGCGAGCGGATCACGGTCCACCTGGGCCAGCAGGTCGTATGCGCGCGCGATCGGCTGCTCGCCGACTGAGCGCTCCCGATCAGGGCGGCCGGCGTCCCGTCCGGATCGGCGATCAGCCCGCCGGAATCAGGCTGGGGTGACGCGCTCCAGGGTGATCACCGGGAGCTGCCGCTCGGTCATCTGCTCGTACTTGGTGAAGATCGGGATGGCCGCCTGGTGCGCGTCCAGCAGCCGCCGCCGAAGGGCGCCCTCGGTGACGGTGGCCCGCGCCTGGAAGGTTTCGGGGCCGACCTCGATGCTGACCAGCGGCTGGGCAAGGACGTTGCCCAGCCAGACCGGCTGGAGCGGACCGCCGCTGTTCGAGCCCACGACGACGTACGCGTCGCCGTCGCGGGTGTAGCCCAGGGGCACCGTGGTGGGTTTGCCGCTGGTGGCCCCGATCGTGGTCAGGAGGAGCAGGTGGGAATCCTGGAAGGGGGGCATGGTCACCCGCCCGCCGTGCTCGCGGAAGTTCTCGATGATCTTCGCGTTCCAGCCGAGCTCGCCTTCGCTGACCTGCATCGGGTACCCCTGTCGCTGCTTGCGTTCCGTCCTCGTGAGGGTACCAGAGGTCGTTGACTGGGCAACGTTGCGTGCTTCTTGCGCTCGGTGATCCGCTGGCCACTGCGCATGTCATCGGTCGCGCCGTTGTCAGATTCCGCCAGGGGCGGCCGAATGGTCGGCGGACCTCCGGATTCGGGCCGTACACCGGAGCCTGGGCTCCAAATCCGGTGCGTAATGCACGGCGAGGCGCGGCCCGGCAAGCGCCGAGTCATGGGGATCTCGACCATCGCCCGGCTCCTGCCGGAATTTGTCGACGCAGGTCCCGGCAAGCGGGCCGCGCCGGCCCGCCGCCAAGTGACCTGCCCGGAACGGCTAGGCCCGCGGCAGCCAGCCCGGCTCGGGCTCGCCGAACTTCTCGACGAGGTAGTCCCGCGACGATTCGACGGCCTTGCGCGGGCCGCCCAGTGACGCCCTCAGCTTGAAGTCGTCCTTGACGATCTCCCCGTCGACGATGACGGTCTTGACGTTCGAGACATCCGCCGCGCAGACCACGGCCGCGACCGCATCGATGACCGGCGCCACGTTGACGGCCCCGCCGTCGATGATCACCACGTCGGCCTTCTTGCCGGGGGTCAGCGAACCCGTCCGGTCGGCGATCCCGGCCACATGGGCGCCCCCCAGGGTGGCCCAGTGGAGGACCTGCCGGGCGGTGATCAGGCCGGGCGACGCCTGCAGCCCGTCCAGGTCGGCGTCCCACGCCTCCTGGTGCTTGCGGCCCCGCTCGGAGCCGAAGATCGCGTGCATCTGGGTGAACTGGTCGGACGAGGCCGTCGTCGCGACATCGGACGACAGCCCGATCGGCACGTCGTAGGCCATCGCCGTCACCGCGGGGGCCCAGCCGTGGCCCATCTGGATCTCGATCTGCGGGGCGAACGACACGTTGCCGCCCGACTCGCGGACCAGGCCCCACTCCTCGTCGGTGAAATGGGAGCCGTGGACGTAGGTCGTGCCCGGGTACAGCAGGTTCATGTCGCGCAGGGCCTTGACCTGCAGCTTGGTGTAGCCGAAGCGGTCCATCGCCACGTGGACCGTGATCAGGATGTCCAGCTCCTTGGCCAGCTCCCAGTCGTGCTTGACGACATTCGGCTTGCAGAAGCCGGGCCCGCGGGTGGCCAGCGACATGGTGATCCGGCCGGCATCCGAGTTGAAGTACTGGGCCTTGATCCGGCGAGCCTCGGCACCGTCGCTGGTCAGGATGCTGCCCGCGTAGTCGGGCCCGAACCACCAGTCCTGGAGCGACGTGTTCGGGAAGCCGTAGGCGAAGACCGAGCGGATGCCCGTGGCCTGCAGGCCGCGGATCGCCTCATCGGCATGGGCCGGCGTATTCATGATGTGCGACCAGTCGACGAGGGTCGTGATGCCCGCGTTCAGGCACTCCAACGAGCCCCACTGGTTGGCTGCGAAGACATCGTCCGGCCGGTAGTGGGGCGCGAACTTGTCCAGGATGTTGCCGAAGTAGGTGATCAGGGCGAAGTCCGGGGCGCACGTCCGGATCGACGTCTCCCAGGTGTGGCGATGGGTGTCGATGAAGCCCGGGATGACGATGTCGCCCTTGGCTTCGATCACCCGCGCCCCGTCGGCGCTCAGGTTCGGTCCGACAGCCTTGATCCTGTCGTCCTCGATCAGGACGTCGGCGTTGGGCAGCTCGCCGATGGTCGGGTCCTGGCTCAGAACGATTCCGCCGCGAATGAGCAGTCGATCGGCCATGCCTGTCTCCTCGTTTGCTCGGTTGCCTGGGGTCCTGGATCCCTGTCTCGGGCGGGGATCGACGGTGTCGGCGCCTGCCTCGGGCGCCGGGCTGCGAACCGGGACTAGGTCATCCGCTCCCTCCACCGGAGTTGGCGGCCCGCAGGTACGTGGCGACCGAGGCGATGTCCCGCCCAGGATCGGCCGCAGCCGCCCGGCGGACGAGATCGAGGTTCGTGCGTGCCTGGGGCATCTCGGCGCCGACGGTCTGGGCCAGCTCGAGGATCAGCCCGAGGTCCTTCTCGGCCAGGGCCAGGGCGAAGGCCGTGGCGGTGGTCTCGGGTTCCATGAACGCGGCCCGCTTGTAATCGACGAACGGCGCGCCCGCGGCACTGGTCCGGAAGACGTCATAGGCCTGGGCGCGATCGACGCCCGCCTTCTCGGCCAGGACGAGCGCCTCCGCCAGCGATTCGTTCAGGCCGTAGATCATCGTGTTGACCGCCAGCTTGACGGTCGCTCCCGCCCCCAGCGCGCCGAGGTGGATGACCCGTGAGCCGAGTGCCTCGAGGACTGGTCTGGCCCGCTCCAGGTCGGCTGCCGTACCGCCGACCATGATCGTCAGGCCGCCCGACCCGGCGAAGGTGACGCTGCCCGAGACCGGCGCGTCGAGGACGCCCGCGCCGGTCGCCCGGATCTCGGCTTCGAGGCCCTGGATCGTGGCCGGCAGGACGGTGCTCATGTCGACCGCCACCGTCCGGCCGTCCAGGCCGGCCAGCGCGCCGTCCGGGCCGCGATAGACCGCCTCCACCGCGGCCCCGTCGCTGACCATGCTGATCGCGACCGCCGACCCGGCCACGGCCTCGGCCGGGCTCGAGGCAACGCGCCCGCCGATCGAGGCAGCGAGCGCCCGGGCCGGCTCGGGGCTGCGGTTGTAGACGACGACATCGAAGCCCGAAGCCGCCAGGCGGCCGGCCATGGCCCCGCCCATCCGCCCGATCCCGAGCACGGCGACCGTGGTCATCGAGGCCTGCCTCCCCGCTCGATCAGCGCGACTCGTCGAGCCGGCGCCGGA
>Ga0070731_10005612_pt1 | contig 10275 bp, 6 predicted proteins | sample Coa_R1_2_FD_66448 | JGI IMG/M metagenome (GOLD analysis project Ga0070731, IMG submission 66448) | Surface soil microbial communities from Centralia Pennsylvania, which are recovering from an underground coalmine fire - Coalmine... | ecosystem: Environmental > Terrestrial > Soil > Unclassified ... | reverse complement strand
TAATTTTGAGTAAATTTTTGGTAAGGCTTTTTATCGCCCGGCTTCTGCCATGCATTCAAAAAAACAGCCGGTTGCTGGGCGAAAAATCCAGGTGGGACACCCAACGAGCCGAAAATATTTCTTCCCGTTTGCTTGACAAATTGGAAAAAGATATCCAAACTTAGCCCTCTGTACGTAAGGGTATTATCAAACCCGCCGAAATACTTGGGCGTCGTATTGATATAGGTATTCATATCCGTCTGACTGCTTGGCTGGTATGTTGGGGAACCTTTAAAACTGGAAAATTCATAAAGCCCGGTTGTATCGTTAACCCCTATCATATGATAAACCCTTCTCAAGCCAATTGGCTGACCAATTCTAAAAGAGTTGGAGTATGGAGATGTGGCCAGACCCGGGAAGGATATCAATTTATTATGGTTTGCACTGATATTAAATGAGCTGGACCAATTGAAATTTTTTGTCCGGATATTGATCGTGCGAAGGACCATTTCCTCGCCGGAATTTTGAATAAGGGCGTGTAGATTTGCAGTGATATAACTAAATCCGGTCACTTGGGATACAGGTTCTGCAACCAACTGGTTACCGGACCGGTTTCGATAAGCGCTAAACTGAAGATTTATTCTGTTATTGAGGAAGCCCAATTCTAGAGCCCCTTCCAGTTTCTTGTCCAATTCCCAGGCCAGTTCCGGATTATATAAATTTTGAATATATAGCCCTTGTGAATTGTTATAAGGGAGCCCCGTAGCGGTATTGATACTATATAAGGGTAGGTACTGGTAATCCCCGATCTGGTCATTACCCGTCGTGCCATAGCTACCCCTTAACTTGCCAAAACTTAGACCCGGAAAAAGTCCTTTCAAAAAATTCTCCTGGGAGAATATCCAGGCTGCACCTACCGAGCCAAAATTGCCGAACTGTTTGCCCGGGCCAAAGCGGCTGCTGCCATCTCTACGGGCATTAATTGTAAGAATGTATTTGTCTGTCCAGTTATAACTCAAACGCCCAAATGCGGCGCTATATTTATACTGTGAGCTAATACTCGTAACCTCAATGTTACCGGCAGCGCCGATATCTTCCAATAGAGCATCGCTGATAAAGCCTTGGGCCGATATTTGTTGAACAGTCTGGTCATTCTCATGAAAACTTGCACCCGCTAAGGCAGTCAATATACCCATACCCAAATGCAATTTATAATTGGCTTGCGGCTCGGCAATCCATGAATGGCTGTTCAGCGCATTAAAGTTACTCTGCCCTGAGGAAATATGACGCCCTGGGTCGGTGCCAGTAGTGGGAAGAGTTTGTATTTCATGGGTCTGGGTATTGGTGTAGCCCAGGTTCGTGCTCAGTTCCAAGCCGGGCAGCAGCATATAGCTAAGGTTGGCACTTCCGACAACGTTAGAAGTAACACCTTGAAAAGTATGATACAAATTGGAATATGGATTTGTCCAGGTGCCTACCTGGCCGGGAGTAATCGGATCCCAGTTTAAAGTGCCATCCGGATTAAAGATTGCCGGGGCGTCAGGAGCCAAATTGAGCCGATAAGATGCAAAATCTACACTCTGTATGGTATTCTTGTCGTAAGTATAACTACCCGTTAAAGAAACCTTGAACCGCTTATCGGGAGATTGTGCACCAATGCTAAAATGAACAGAGCCATTCTTATCTGCCCCATCGCCGGGTACCAAAGTAGGCTCACCGCTGGTTTGGTACTTGTATCCGCCGCCCATTAAATATTGAATGTTGGATGTGCCGCCCGAAACGGAAGCATTTGCATCTGTCCAGACGGGGTGATTATCGAGCAGTGTCTTAGACCAATTGGTATAGCGGGTTGTGTCCCAGAAGGTCAGGTCATAGTCAGCGTTTGGGCTTGGCGACGTCCCATCGTTTGCGAAGGCACTATGACGCATTTGAAGGTATTGCCTTGTATTCATCAACGGGATATCTCGCGCGAGACCAGTTATTCCACTGTTGACATTCAGGTCGAACTTCATCTTTCCCGCTCTCCCTTTCTTGGTAGTGATCAGGATGGCGCCATTGGCAGCGCGACTGCCATAGATAGCCGTGGCATCCGCATCTTTGAGCACTTCTACGCTCTCAATGTCATATGGATTGATATAATTCAGGGGATTGCCGTTTTGCAATGAGGAATTAATACTACCACTAACAAAAGCGGAAAGTGGTGTCTCTGAATTGTAAGGTACCCCGTCAATTACAATAAATGGATCTGACCCGCTGCCAATGCTGCTTTGCCCGCGGATCTGAATCGTGAATGACCCTCCCGGGAGACCCGTATTTTGAGTGATCACCAAACCGGGCACCCTTCCTTCGAGGGCTGCCAACACATTGGAGACCGGCTGTTGTTCTATTTCTTTACTCGTCACTGTCGTCACATCACCCGTATTCAACCGCTCGGTAGTTGTGCCATAGGCGATAACCTGGACTTGATCAAGTTGACTCGTGCTATGAATTAGAATTACAGAAATGTCATTATTATTGCCATTCAATTTTATTTCCTTATTTATATAACCAGTATAGGAGACAATCAGCGTTGCATTATCATCAACCCTTTTCAAATCAAATTCTCCATTTGCTTTTGTCATGGTACCCCGGCCTTTAGCGCCTTTGACAGATACTGAAGCGCCTTCCAAGGGAGCACCGGTGGAGTCGGTGACTCGCCCATGAATGTCAGTGGGAGGAAATGAATTTGTCTGTTGCTGATTAGTCACTGAATCCTTCCTCCGAATCACGATCATATTGTTCTCGATGGAGTAGTCGAGCCTTTTGCCCGAGAAACATTGTTTCAGCACGTCGGCAATGCTTGCCTTTTCAACATGGATCGAAACGGCTGGAATATCCTCCAGCATTTTTTTCGTATAGAGAAATCCATAGCCGGTCTGCCGCTCGATCTCCCGGAACACCTTTTGGATCGGGGCATTGTCGAGCGAGAGGGTGACTTCCTGGGAGAGCCCCCGCGCGGAGACCTGCAGAAAGGCCGCAGTCAACAGGATGAAACTGAGTTTCATGACTCTCCAGATGAATAAATACATAAATTCGCAGTGTTTGGGTTTTACCAATAAGTGATTCGTAACGGTTTTATTTATTTGGGTTAACCCGAACGCCTGCCAGGAATGTTCGCAGCATTTCTGGCTTTTGTTTTGGATCACCCTGTCCTGGTCCTATTTTTTCTGATAAGGTTCCACCGTGATCTTTCTTCCCTCGACTTCAAACTGCACAACACGCGTTTTTTCCAACATGGCCAGTATGGCGGAAATATTATTGTTGCGCGAGATGTCTCCTACAAATTCTTCGTTTGAAACATTTCCCTGATATGTCACGTCCACATCATACCAGCGCGAAAGCTGTCGCATGACTGAAGTAATATCGTTGCCGGAGAAAATGAATTTCCCGTTCTTCCAAGCCATTACTTCATCTATATCAACGCCACTCACTTTGATGATTTGCCCCCCGGCATTCACCTTAGCCTGCTCTCCCCGCGACAGCATCGCAATCGTCCCATCATTGCTAACCTTTACCTTTCCTTCCAGCAACGTGACTTTCAAATCGGAGTCATCTTCATATGCATCGACATCAAAATGTGTCCCGAGAACCTCGACCTGTGTACTACCACGCAACACTTTAAAAGGCTTACTTGCATCATGCGCCACTTCAAAATATCCTTGGCCGCTTATTTCAACTTTACGTTCAGAGCCGGCAAACGCGACCGGGTATCTCAGCGATGACGCCGCATCCAGCCATACCACCGTTCCATCATTCAAGGTCAGCGAAATCGGCCTGCTTCCCCGCGGATTCGAGAGGACATTATACTCTTGTGCGGCCACATCGGCTATATTTCCCTGATAAGCAATCACCCCCTCTCCTGATTTCTGAATCTTCACTTTATTCTGCGTTGCAAGCTCACCATTTCCGACGCTATCGAGGAATATCTTTTGCCCATTTCCAAGTGTAATGGTCGCCCTGTTTGTCGCAGGCGGCGCGACGTCATGCGAGCGCGCCACCGCTACCTGCTGCGCGACCGCTTGCAAACGGATTTTGGCGACATACCAATAACCTGCCCCTGCAATCAGCACCACCGCCGCAGCAACAGGCCATGCCAGTCGCCGCCAACGCGGGACAACACGAACAGATCCCTGCCCGATTGCAACGCCAAACTCCTCCGGGCGCGATGATTGGATGCGTTCAAGCACCTTTAACGCACGTATATGCTCGTCTGCACTTATCTCTTCAGCAGTGCCTGCCGCATAGTTCCTGAGGAAATAATCCCGTAGTTCAATGGCATGATCGCGCCTGAGTTCTTCAAAACGCTTCCAATCCTGGTCTGCCCATGCAGAACCGGGTTTGGCAAATAATTCGTAGATGATGAGATCGAGCTCTTCCAAGAAACAGACTTTTAATAAATACCGGAAGATGCCAGAAAGGGGGGTCTGCGAAAGTAATACTATTACTTTAAAATCTTCGCTATTGATATAAACCGGCGAAAATCGCGACAAGAAGCGCAATCGCTTCGGCCGAATCGGATGCTGAATGCGTTTCGATGTATTTTCGGATCGAGGCCGCTGCCTGCTCCAGGTGATCCTTCACCGTGCTCTTGGCAATTGAAAGGTCGGTCGCCGCCTGTTCATAGGTTTTTCCCTGGAAGCGGCAGAGTTCGAATACGCGCCGGCGCTGCGGGGGAAGCCGGTCGATGGCCTGGCTGAGCAAGTCGAGCTGTCGGTCGATGGAGCGTATCTCCTGTTCAGATGGATAATCCTCTGTAACCACCTCTTCGGCGACGACATACATTTTGTTTGCGGCCTTGTCACGTCTCAATTTTTCCAGGAATCGCAGCGATGCGTTGTAACTGACTACAAATAGCCAGCCGCCCGCTTTGTCCGATTCCGCGAATTTTTGCCGCCGGTCCCAGAATCGCAGGAACACCTCCTGCAGAATATCGTCCGCCTGATCTTCATCCCTAAGCATCGAAAAAATATTCGTGCGCACCGCCTTATAATAATGGAGATAGATCTGCTCAAAGGCTTCGCCCGAGCCCTTGGCCATGGCGTCTAAGAGGAGTTTTTCGTTATAAGTATTTCCAGTTACGGGTCGCATCAATATTTATATTGCCATCCTAAAATTAGAGCTTTCCCGAAAATTCAAAAAATGATGACGCTAAACAATCATTAATTAACACCAACCCCCATTTTCATCATTACCCGGTATTTAGCCATAGACAATACTGATATCGATACCATGACATTCGAAGAAACCTACACCGGGCTACGCGCGGAACTTATTCGCTACGCTCAAAAATTACTTTACGACCAGGGAATCCCTGATGACGCTGAGGATCTCGTTCAGTCCGTTTTTGCAGAATACTGGCTGCGATATTTGAATAACGCAGAGATCCGCGATGTAAAATCTTATCTATACTCCTGGACGCGACATGAATGCTTTCGTTTATTGACAAAAGTATCACGCGCCCGCTCGCTTCAGCAAGACCTGGAAAATCTTTATCAATCCCTCTACGATTCCGAATCAGTCGCTCATGTCGCAGATCTTAATAAAATCAAGACGGCATTCAGCAAACTTTCGCCCAAGCAGCGCCTGGTCCTTCACCTTTACGCTGAAAAAAGCTGGCGCCGCAAACGCATCGCCGCCGAACTCCAACTTTCGGAATTCACTGTCAAAGCCCATCTCGCCGCCGCCCGTAAAAACCTACGGAATTATATGCAGGTAAGCGCTGCATAAAAAGGTCCGGAAGGTCGGTCGGCATTCATGCAGTGGCCATGGGACCGAAACATTTATTAAGCGCAAACTATCCGTTGGAGTTCGTGCCAGATAGACCCTAAACTATAAAAAATAGACCTATTCTTATTTTATGACCTTATTTTATGAACCTGGAGCTTAACCAGAAAGGATTTGGCAAAATCGACATCGTGTACACCGTTCCTCACGATCTTAGGGGCTATCTTATTGAACCGGCAATTCCGCGGGCTGCGGTCGGGCGAGGATTCAATGGCCTGATGCAGGAGTTTAAAGGCGAAGGATTTAGTGGCTGGTACAGCCGGTATTGGCTCGGGGCACCTGCTATCATCTCCGCTCATGGCGACGTGCCCGCCCTCGAATTGCGAATAGCCATGCGCAACAAGATTAGGGGAACCTGGGAAAAGATCGAAGATCCCGCACTGCCTGTGCATTATTTTCAAATGGGTTTTGTTCCTTATGTCGTGACCCAGGCCATTTTTGATATGCCTGCAGAATTTTCAACTTTTGATATCCATTTTGAGCTGAAATTTTTGCGGCAAGCGGGCATCGACTATAGAACGCTGGATCGATTTATCAATCATGTTGACAATAACCACCCCGCCGAACTCAGCAGGCACCCTCACCCCTGCTCGGCGATGATGATTGACGCCGTTCATTCGATTCTCGGCAACTCATTCAGCGGTGCGGGAAAGAAAGTGCTTTTGAAAAATAATGTCAGCAATATCCTGATTGCCGCACTTGAAATCGTGGGCAAGGACGAAATAAAAGATTTGCCCTTATCCAAAGACGACATCGATGCGCTTCATCATGTTCGCGAATTGATTGAAAAACACTGCCCTGCCTACCTGAGTAACGACGTGCTGATTGCAAGGGCCCAGCCAAGTCTCAATGCCTTTAAACTCAGCTATGGTTTTAAAAGACTTTTTGGAATTAACCCGTACGACTATTATACTGAAAGGCGTTTCACCATCGCCAAGCAGCTGCTCAGACAGGGCGACACCGTTTCCGCGGTCGCTTATGAAATCGGGTACGAGTCGCCAACGACGTTTATCAGACAATTCAAAAGAAAATTTGGTTATACACCTAAACATTTTCAGATGCGGCCGGATTAAGATGGCGGTGGGGTTTGAATATTCCGCGGTTATGATGAGTTCGGATGCGTGTCGTCGATCTCTTCACGATCGTCGATTTGTCTGACAGGCGTAAAGCTGGATTGAGTCCCGAAAAAGCCATTGATATTCTAAAAACAATTTATTCCCTCACAATCGTTACTCCGTATTCGGAAACAAGACATACCAGATTGGCTATTTGATCGGAAGCTGCCAGCGCTCGTAAATACGGGTAAGATCAATGCCGGCGGCTTGATTGAGGAGAGACGGGAATTCCGCCATGGTAAACGGCCGCCTGTTTTCCTTTGCCCATCGATAGAGAAATTTGAAGACATCTCTCATGGATTTCCTGCCATTGGTTTTATACCTGATAGAGTCGTTCATTTCCATCGCCATCAGCGCGCCGCGTGAAAAAACCGCCTGCCCCAGCCTGAAATCCACCCCATACATGGTGGAACTGATTTGCGATAACTGCTGGAGGGACATTTTTTTTATGAGGGGAGAGGTTTCATACACGCCTGCATAAAAAATGTTTTTCCATCGCTCCAGTTTCAGGGTGTCGTAGGGCAGAAACCACATAAACCCTTCATTGAACCAGATATTGTTGATCACCGGAGGGATTTCCGCCACATGGGGCAGATAGGCGTCACCATAGCATCGCAAGGGAATAAAGGCGTGCCCCATATGATGCAGGTAAGTCGGAATGGTTCGCAGGATCATGGCTTTGTCCATAGGCCGGGTCCGGACAAAGGAAGTGTCGCCAAAAAAGGTGGAGCTCTGCAAGTGTTCCATGGCGAGTGGCGGCGCATCAGTAGGCAATGGTGGTATAGCATTCCTGAGCATGATCGAATAATGGGGGAAGGGAATTTCACCAAAATAGTCGTTTAATATGCCCATGCTTATCCTTCCCTGCTCGCCATAGTCATCGAGGTATTCGTCGCCGGCCTGACTATACGAGGCGACAAACAGTGGCACCAGCGACTTATATTCTTTGACATGGAAGCGGGGGCCCATAAAGATCTGGCCGTCCGCGAGCAGGTAATAGTTTTCAACATTGAATTTTATCAGGCCCTTCGGAGGAGAAGAACCGGGCTGGTTGGTTGTAAAAATAGGCCAGGAGTCAAAAGTCTCGATCGTGCATTCAACGGGCAGCGTTTCGGTTCCGTCGATCCACCCCAATACCGAATAATTGAGCAAGCCTGCAAAACCCGGGCGGAGGATGGAAGCGTCGCCCGGCAATTGCTCGCGCTCCATTTTGTCTAGCTCGACTTCGTATTCAACCCTGACGATTTCTTTTGATGTGTCCCGGCAATCCCATCTCGAAGCCCCGTCTTCATTCCTGTACATCGCCAGCTTTTCTCCCGTCGCACTGAAAGCAAATATTTGGCCGAGGTATTTCTCATAGGTATAAATCTGGTAGGCGCCGGGAATTGACCGCGGCATGACCAAGCTGGTCTCTTTGCCCGGTTCAGGCGGAAACTGAATGATCACTTTTAGCGACTTTGACGAGCTGTCCTTATAGATCAGCGAATATTTCACCTGGGAATGGAGGGCTGCGCCGCAGGCGCAAAAAAAGATCAGGACCGGAAGGCGTCTCATTTGCATAGAATTGAAAAAGGAGTTTTGTGACCGGTTAAAGCCCTCAATGCAACCGGGCAAAGATCATGTGCAAATGTAGCCTTTTGCGTTTAAGCCAATCGCCTGGCCGGTTGCGCCTGTCATGCATTTATCTCTTACATTTAGTACATCAAAGGAAACCGTAAATAATTGCCGCCACTGTGAGAAAGATCTTTATCAGCCTGGGTTCGATTGATACTATGGTAACAGCATATTCAATTTAATACAGGCCTCTCGGGAAAGAGAAGCCTGGTTTGCTTTACATTCATTTTTACCATAATTGAATTATCACCTTCTATCCCAGGGTGGCAGCATCTTTATCTACCAATTTGATTTCCCATCTGTCGAACCTGATGTTAGTTCTCTAAAAATATTCGCAGCTACTTTTCTCCCCTGAATCAGTCCTGTATCAATGGAGGGCTGGTAGTGGATTCCTGCATACAACCTTGAATTGCCAGCATCTTCGCCAATTGCGCGGAAAGAGCTAAAAGTCCTTGGTGCGAAGCCCTCATAATCGTACGTGTGGTCGGTGAAGCTGCCAATGTCGCCAAAGACTTCTGCAAAACCTTCTGATATTGCTGATGACACTACAGCGTGCGCTGAAGAATATTCAGGATGTGCGGGTGTTGTCAGCAATGAATTCCATGTTGAGTATCCCATTACAGCGCGTATGTAAGTTATTGGGCGCACCTGATTGTATTTATATTTTGTTTGCCAGCAACTGATAGACGCATCATTTAGGCATACACCGGTAAGGGCATAGGCAAATGCTGCTTTATCAAGATGGCTATTGGTTTGTTTCAAAACCTGTTGTAAAATGCTGACCCAATGGCCGCCTATGGTTACACCCGGGATATCCCTCCAGAATAAAGCCCATGCTGTTTGATCTGGTGTCAGCGTTAGTGATACATCATAAACTTGTTTTACCATTTGGTAAAATGGAGATTGCGGATCTTCAGAATAAGGAATCGGCGGCCCGGGTTGGGTGTTGTCAATACTGCCAGCAACGATGGGCCTGTTATTGCCCCAATACGGAGTACTCGCTGGTGCATAAGCTGGCGGGGTTGGAACCCATAAGCCCTCGCCGACGGGCGGGGTGTAAGCAGCAGATGAATTTTTATATCCATCTGTTTCAGACCAACTAAACACAGCAGCCGCAACGTCTTTCCCAAATGAATTTGACCGTTCTATAACTTCCTTATTTTCCGCTGTTAGAAAAGAAGTATTCAAAGCATTCTCCAGAGAATCAATAGCTGCTGAATCAACCGCATTCGCATGGGTAAAAATGTTCCGGTTCATGGAGGCTAGCGCCGTGTTCACACTGGCAGGCCAATAGTACCGTTTGAAATTTTCAGGTTGGGGCAGATCAGTAAGCCCATTCCATTTCATGTTGAAAGATTTGTCCAAACTCTTGCCCGGGGCCAAAGCTTCAAGCGCCGCAATGCCGGAATAAGCATAATAGCGAACGAAGGCAACGTTAGGAATACCGGTGGCATCACGTTCCAAACGAATCTGCATGGTGATCCATTTGTCTATTACGTCTGAAGAATACCTCGAGGCATCAGTGTTTCCGATGAGGAAAATATGATCTGTTTTGTTGCAGCCGATAGAACCAATGCTCATGAGAATTACACAAAACAACATCCTGAAGATTGTTGCTTTGTCTAGCGAGACGAATAATCGTTTCATAATTTTTGATTTAATGATTAATGACAAAATGTTCGAAAACTGTTGGTGAAGAAATTTATTTTTCATATTCCTAGGTTACATTTTAACTACCTGATTG
>Ga0070731_10005610_pt1 | contig 10277 bp, 7 predicted proteins | sample Coa_R1_2_FD_66448 | JGI IMG/M metagenome (GOLD analysis project Ga0070731, IMG submission 66448) | Surface soil microbial communities from Centralia Pennsylvania, which are recovering from an underground coalmine fire - Coalmine... | ecosystem: Environmental > Terrestrial > Soil > Unclassified ... | reverse complement strand
CGCTGATCAATCCCATCGCGATCAGCGCAAATATCCACCCGTATTGTCTTTCGCTGACTTTAAAGAGTTCCATAAAAACGTAGGGTGAGCCGGCGATGTATGCGTATAATCCGGCTGATGCCACTGAACCCGTCAGCGCATAGGTATAAAATTGCGGTTCCTTTAAAACTTTTAAAAAGTTTTCGACAATGGGCCTTGGTCTGAGTGACAGGTTCGGATCAGGCTCCCTGCTTTCCGGCAGAATAAAATATATCGCAGCAAGAATAATGATGTTGATGAGAATAAGGATCACAAAAATAAATTGCCAGCTGAAGGCGGCAGTCACATAACCCCCCAGTGTTGGCGCAATGATGGGGGAGACGGCGACCACCAGCATCAGCAACGAAAAAATCTTTGCGTTTTCTCTTACATGGAACATGTCCCGCACCATGGCCCGCGAAGCAACCATGCCCACACAACCGCCGAGCGCCTGCAATAATCTTAAGGCGATCAACGCATCAGCCGTGCGAGCCAGGGCGCAACCAACGGATGCAAGCAGGTATAAAAATAATCCGGCGTAGAGTGGTTTTTTTCTTCCGAAACGATCCAGTAAGGGGCCGTACAACAATTGTCCGAATGAAATACCAATGAAAAAACTCGACAGTGATAAGGAAACATGCCCGATGGTCGTGTGCAGGTCCCTGGCGATCGCAGGGAAAGCCGGAAGATACATGTCAATGGAAAAGGGACCTATAGCAGAAAGCAACCCGAGAATGAGGATGAGGTAAAATCTTTTCTTTGCCCTGAAGTTCATCATGTTACTGCAAAACTACGGCAAGGGACGTTAGATTTTAGATATAAAATCAGGTCATTTAAATATTTAAGACAATTCATGAATGGACCTGCTGTCCCTGTAACCGGGTTCTCCAGTCATCCTGTCAGCTGGCAAAAAAAGGAATGAATGCTACTGCAGCGGAATATCTCTTTTCAGCATGTCATTACGGTTAGCCATATCCCAGGCTGTGTAAAAAACAAGCTTCGCTCTTTTTGCCATGACGTCGTAATTGATTTTATCGGGTGTATCGGTCGGGCGGTGATAATCCGCGTCAAGCATTCCGTCATAATAAAAAATAATGGGAACGCCTTTGCGCGCAAAATTGTAGTGGTCACTCCGGTAATAAATTCTTTGCTGGTCATTGGGGTCATTGAATTTATAATCCAGTTCCATCTTGGTATATTTTTTATTTTCAGACTCGCTGATCTTTTTCAGGTCGGTGCTGAGTTTATCATCGCCAACTACATATACGTAGTTTGTGGAATCACCTTTTTTCCTGGTATCATCAAGGCGACCGATCATATCAATATTCAGGTCAACGGTTGTTTTATCGAGCGGATATGTCGGATGATCTGTATAATATTCAGAACCCCACAATCCTTTTTCTTCGCCCGAATTGGCTAAAAATAAAATGCTTCTTCTAGGCCCTTTGCCTGCTGCTTTTGCTTTGGCAAATGCCTGTGCCATCTCCAAAATGCTTACTGTTCCTGAACCATCATCATCCGCGCCATAGTAAATTGCCGTGTCGCGTTTACCCAGGTGATCATAGTGTGCTGAAATAACAACAAGCTGATCTTTCAGGTCCGTTCCTTCCAGGTAACCGAGTACATCACTGCTTTGCAATTGCTGAACATCCTTATTCAATGACAATTTTACGTTTGCGGTGTAGGTCTTAGGTTGTGCATTCGGGCTCTTGGCCATGGCGTAGTCATTGCCCATGATAGCCTGCGCAATTTTTTCTGAAACCAGAAAGGTATTGGGATAGTTAGTCTTTTTGTACGCGGTCAGGTACATATTTCCCCTGGTGTTATTTCCTTTTCTCGGGAAATTTTCCTGTATGATCAGCACGGCGATGGCTCCGTGTTTTTGTGCAGCTTCCTGGATTCTGTATGGATTGAATCTTCTTCCGGGGACGCGCTGTTGCCCGCCTGCATCATTAACCAGCAAAACAATTTTCCCCGCCACGTTCACACCGGCATAGTCATCACGTGAGGAATCGCTGACGCCGTGACCGGCAAAAACGATTTCACTTCCCATCAGTGTTGAACTGTAATCTGCGCCGATATTCACGGCAAAATCATCATTCAATTTAAAAACCTGGTTGTTCACCGTGATCTCCGCTGAGTTCAGTGAATCCTGGTAAACCGGATAATACAACTGATAGTTGCTTCCGTTACCCGGCGCAAGCCCGATATTTTTAAAATGATTTTCTATATATGCGGCAGCCTTGCGCTGTCCTTCGGTAGCGGTCTCCCTTCCTTCGAAGTCTTTGCTGGCGATGATGTATAAATGTTTTTTCAGGTCATCTGCAGTAATAAGATTGGCAAAGGGTTTCGGGTCTGACATTTTTTGCGCCTGTCCAATGGCTGAAGAAACAATAAAAACCAAAAAAAGGAAATTTCTCATTGATGTAGTATTTGAATATTAAAATGGCGTTCGGGTTCCAAATATAAAACAGTGTCCTTGCATGGGATGGATCTTTTTGATTTTATTGATGAATGGATGACTAAAAGAAAAAGGCGCAGTTTTTACACCGCGCCGTTTTTAGTAATAAAGGGAAATGCTTTTTATTTGCCGAGTGCCTTATTGATCGGCGCTTTGTCGATGTATTCGACGGTGACGTCTATTTTATCATCACTGTTGTAATGGGAATCAGTGTGTACCCAGAACACCAATTTTTTCCCGGTTTTATATTTTACCATGGTCTGGTGCCAGGCTATTAGCCAGACGCCTGCCATGTCCGGACCTTTTTGGGGTTGATTGACTTTAAGCGGCAGCCAGATATCGTTTGCGAAACTGATGGAGTCGATCACATTGCTGCGCCGGTCTTTCCAGTATTTGGCGATGGCAGCTTTTCCATGCAGGCTGTCCCCTGCAGACCATCTGTACACCGCGTTGTCTGCGTAGGAGTTCATCCATGCGTCAATATCTCCGCTTGCCAGGGCGGCCAAATCTTTTTTACCCATGTCCATGTATTTGGGGTCCGCGAATTCGGACGGAGGCGGGGGTTTTTTTTCGGCAGTTGCTGCAGAGTCGCTGGTTACCGAGGCAGTTGCCTCAGCGGGTTTGTTGTTGTTGCAGGCAAGCAGGATGCAACATCCTGCAGCCACTGTGAGCATTTTTCTCATAATGAAAGCATTTTAAGAGTTGAATAAATGTGAAGAGGTCGGAATGTTTTGGTGGGGTAGATTGAATACGAAAGCTATTCAATTAATATAAATTAAGCAAAAAAAAATTTGATCAACCGGTTGATCAGCTTTTCCGTCCGTCGCGATCGCCTGGTCAACGTTTAGGAGTAAGGCAAATAGTTCAGTGTTGAACTGGACCAATTAATTTGTTTCACTCATTTCCAGCCAGCGCAATTCCTTTTCATCCAGCAGGCGGGTTATCTCTCCAATGCGGCTGGAGAGCTTTTGGAGTTCGTCATAATCCATTTTGCCGTTGCTTAATTTTTCGGTGACGTTGAGTTTCTCTGCATGCAGCTCTTTGATTTCTTTTTCCAGCATGTCAAACTCACGTTGAGCCTTATACGATAATTTTTTCTTTTCAGAAACGGGTGACGGCATGTCCTGCGCAACCGGTGCGACGGGTTCTTTTTTCTCCTCAGGTCTTGTGTTTTGCCCCATCAGCTGCTCGCGGTATTGGGAGTAATTGCCGGGAAAATCCCTGATCACGCCATCGCCTTCCATGATCAATAAATGATCCACCAGACGATCCATAAAATAACGGTCATGTGAAACAATCAATAAACAGCCCTGGAAATCACTCAGGAAATTTTCCAGTACGCCCAGGGTGGGCAGGTCCAGGTCATTGGTCGGTTCATCCAATACCAGAAAATTGGGATTGCGGAACAGAATGGACAGCAGATGCAGTCTTCTTTTTTCCCCGCCGCTCAATTTGGAGATGTAGGTGTATTGCTGATCGGGAGAGAATAAAAACAATTGCAAAAACTGTGATGCGCTCAGTGAGCTTCCGTCTGCCAGCGGGAAATTTTCTGCGATGTTCTTTACGAATTCAATGACGCGCATGTCTTCTTTGACCACCAGTCCCTGCTGGGAATAATTTCCAAAAATGATCGTGTCGCCGATATTTACCTTGCCGCTGTCGGGTTGTTCGAGCCCCAGCAGGATGTTTATGAATGTAGATTTGCCAACCCCGTTTTTCCCGATGATGCCAACACGTTCCCCCTTTTTAAATGTGTAATCGAACCCTTTTAAGATTATTTTGTCACCGTAGCGTTTGCTTAGTTTTTTTAATTCAGCGATCTTCCCGCCCAGGCGGCTCATCTTCATCTGCAGTTCCACCTGCTGGTTTTCGATGCGTTGTTTTGCTTTTGATTCGATGACATAAAAATTATCCTGGCGACTTTTGCTTTTTGTTGTCCTTGCCTTTGGCTGTTTGCGCATCCACTCGAGCTCTTTGCGATAGGTATTTTTTGCTTTATCGATGCTTGCCACATCGCTTTCAAGGCGGGCAGATTTTTTTTCGAGGTAATTGTCATAGTCCCCCTTGTATACAGACATGGCACTGCCATCAAGTTCCCATATTTCCTCGCAGACGGAATCCAGGAAGTACCGGTCATGCGTAACCAGCAATAAAGTGACTTTTTCCTGCGCGAGATAATTTTCGAGCCATTCAACCATTTCAACATCCAGGTGATTGGTCGGTTCATCCATGATCAGCAACACGTGCTTATGCTCAAAGCCAATGTCAATCAGTGTTTTGGCCAGCGCCGCCCTTTTTCTTTGACCGCCGGATAGTTCACTTGCCTGTTGCTGCAGGTGGTGGATATTGAGCTTGCCCAGGATCTGTTTCACTTTATTATCAAAATCCCAGGCGTTGAATGTATCCATGGCTTCGATCGCGTCGGTGATCTTTTCCACATCTTCCAGTTCATTGGCGATTTCAAAATTCTTAATGGCGTTGATGATCGGGTGTTCGTGGTGAAAAATATTTTCCACGATGGTTTTATGTTCTATAAAAACGGGCTCCTGCTCGAATAAAGCCACGGTAACATCTTTGTTGACCCACAGTTTCCCTCCGTCAGCCGTTTCCCTGCCCGACAATATCTTTAGTAAAGTCGTCTTTCCGCTGCCATTGCGCGCGATGAGTGCGATCTTGTCGCCTTCTTCTATGTTGAAGGAAATATCCTGAAACAATGGTTTGATGCCGTAGGATTTTGTCAAACCTTCCACAGAAACATAATGCATGGCGCAAATATAAGAATGAAGGGCGACTATTGAGTAGGAAGTATAGGCTCGGCCAAATCAAAATTCAATACGCATGTGGCCCCAAACCGGTAGTGAATACGGATGTTATTTATACTGGTGAAGTGTGGCCCTGCTGCATACGATCAATGCGGAAGGATGCGCCGGCAGCAGGGATAATCTGTAACCGGGAAATTGCATGAAGATATCTCCGTTTTTCCCGTCAGTGACCTCAGGCTATCCCTGAAAAAGAAAATCCATACCGAAGTATGGATATTTTCTTTTCCAAAAATAATAATCACAATCACAGATTGGATACAAACCATAATATCCAATTAAAAATCTTTCACCATCGCATGCTGCAGGGTGGTCAGTGACCAATAGCCCGGCACGATGATCCTGCGGATGGTATATAAAGGTTCCTGCTGATCTCTTTTGGTAATCAGCTGGAACGCTGCTTTAAAATCTCTTTTTTTCAATTCAGGGATTGCCTGCTCATTCCACAAACCAAACGGGTAAGCAAAATAGCGGATGGGCTTGCCCGTTATCGATTCGAGCTGCTGGGTGGGTTTATCCAGCTGCACCTTCCAATCGTTGCCTTTGTATTGTTTTACATTGTGGTGGTCCCAGGTATGTGAGCCAATGGTGTTGCCGGCGTCAGATAACTGTTTCACCTGCTCCCTGCTCATGTAGTTCGGTCGGTTCAGCGAGACCGTCATAATAAAAAACAGTCCTTTGAAATTATATTTCTGCATTTCGGGGTATGCTACGGTGAACTGACCGAGGTCCGTGTCGTCATAGGTGAGCATCACCGGCTTTGACGGCAGGGGAGAACCCTTTGTCAGGTAATCATACAATTCATCCGGAGAAATGGTGTGATAGCCACTTTCTGCAAGCATTTTTAATTGTTGTTTGAAAACAGCAACCGGAACTATATAATCCTTCGCTCTTTTGGAATCGCCCGGACGCCAATCGCGGATCTGATGGTAACACAACACAGGAATTTGCTGACGGGCAAGTATATCTGAATTTCTGAAATTGGATTTATCGATCGCAACGGCGGTTGTTGCGACGGGCAAAGACATTTTCTTTGCAGGAGGGTTATTTGAGGGTTTCAGCACGTATCCTGCGCACACGAACAGGATAACGAACACCGATAACACGGCGATTTTCATGGTAATACGGATTTCAGATTATTAACGCAATTCTATATTTATTTATGCGAAAAGCAAATCAAAAAATTATTGTGTCATCAAAAAAAACAATCACGCATTTCATGATAACACCAATTGTTCATGAATGATGTTGCCGATCTTTTCAACCAGGTTGTTTTTATTGGTATCACTCTCCCAATTTTTCCCAGTAAAAGAAATAATCCCAAAATAAACATTGTTTAAAGTAACCTGAAATGAAGTGGGTTGTTTGTCCCAATAATTTTTGATTGGCTCAATTTCGCATAAGTAATTTTTGCCGTTAAATTCAAACGGAATGGAAAAGGGTACGATCATGACCGTAAGAAAGCAAAGAATATACCATTTTAACAGATAAAAAATAAAAGAGTAAAACTGGTTTCCATGCATCGTAAACTCCAGCATGAAAAGCGAAATTTGTCTACGTATTTCTTCTATGGATCGGGCGATATGAATCACACGAACAATTACGAATTGGTTTATTTCGGTTGTGCATGACAGTTAGCTCAGGAAGATGTCTGCCATGCGAACCGCCAAACAAAAAAAGCGCCGCCTTCGGGCAGGCGCTTTTTTTTGATCATCGTTAGGATGCGTGTAAATTTTCAAACCGGGGAGTTCAGGCGATTACCAGATGAGCGTCCTGTCTTCGGGTTTGCGATACATTTTATCTTTATCGGATATATCGAATGCTTTATAAAACGGATCGAAATTATACAATGGTCCATCCACGCGAAAATGTTCGGGTGAATGTTCGTCGGTAGCAATATAGGTGCGCATGGTTTGCGGCCGCACTTTTAATCGCCAGGCTTGCGCAAAACCAAGAAAAAAACGCTGGTCGGGTGTGAACCCGTCTATTGTTTCGGATCCTTTACCCTCTTCGGTCAGTTTAAACGCATCATAGGCGATGGAAATGCCACCGATGTCGGCCAGGTTTTCTCCGAGGGTCAGTTGTCCGTTTATGTGCAGGGTATCCAGGATGGTGAACTGGTCGTACTGCCTGACAATGATGTCTGCTTTTGCCTTGAATTTATCGGCGTCGTTTTTTGTCCACCAGTCTTTTAAATTTCCTTCGGCATCATACTGGCGGCCCTGGTCGTCAAAACCATGGGTCATTTCATGTCCGATCACCATGCCGATTCCGCCGTAGTTGACGGCGTCGTCTGCCTCGAAATCAAAAAAAGGCGGCTGCAAAATCCCTGCTGGAAAAACGATCTCATTATAGGTCGGATTGTAGTAGGCATTGACCGTCGGGGGCGTCATGCCCCATTCGGTCCTGTCCACGGGTTTCCCGATCTTGCCGATGTCTTCTTTGTAATAGTGCATCAGGAGCCGGTCCCTGTTGGCGAAATAGTCATTCCTGTCAATGTCCACGTCATCAAAATTTTTCCATTTGGAGGGGTAGCCGATCTTTTTCAGAAAAGCGGAAAGTTTTTGCTGGGCTTTTTGTTTGGTTGAATCGCTCATCCAGTCAAGTCTCGCTATGCGCGCGGCAAATGCTTTTTGTAAATTATTTACCAGGTCATCCATCCGCTGTTTTGCTTCCGGTTGAAAATATTTCTGTACAAATAATTGCCCGAGCACGTCCCGCAGGCTGCGGTCGGCCACCGAAACAATGGTCTTCCATCTTTCGGTCTCCGCGCTTTGCCCGCTGAATATGCTGTCGAATTCAAAACTTGCATCGCGGAATGCCTTGCTCAGTCGGTTTGCCTTTAAAGAGATATAATCAAAAGCAATTTTTGATTTCCAAACCTCAATGGGCTCGCTCACCAGCAATTGGCTTAATGATTCATAATATTTGGGTTGCTGGATATTGACACTGTCGGCATGAATACCCATGATCATAAAAATGTCATGCCATGAAATGGAAGGAGACAATTTTTCAAGCTCCGCCAGTGACTTCTTATTGTAATTCGCCTGCGCATCCCTCAACTCTACCGGGGTGCGGTGTGAAGCGGCGATTTCCGTTTCCAGTTTAAGGATGTCATTCGCTTTTTTCAGTGCCGTTGCGGAGTCGGTTCCCGTCAGCACCAGCAGTTTTGCGGCAAAGCGGACCATTTTATTTTTCTGGCTGAGCGTCAGGCTGTCTGTTTTAAAATAATAATCCCTCTCCGGTAAGGTCAACCCGGTCTGGGAAAAGATGGCAATATTTTTTACACTGTTTTTTTCGTCCGGGCTCACCGAAAATCCGAGCAGGTCCCCGTTGCCCGTTGCAAAGCCGGCGGCAAGCAGGTTCATCAATTCCTTATAATCCCTGACGGCATCAATTTTTTGAAGCCATGGTTTTAACGGTTCGTATCCTTTCTTTTCTATGGCATCGGTATCCATCCCGCTTGCGTAGAAATCGCCGGATTTTTGTTCCAGGCTTCCTTTTGTGTTGCTCGCCGCCGCCAGGTCGGTAAGCAGGTCTTTTAATTTTTTTAAATTGTCATCGTATAGCTTATAAAAACTTCCCCAACCGCTTTGGTCTGCGGGAATTCTTGTTCTTTTAAACCAGATTCCGTTGGAATATTCATAAAAATCATCCCCGGGCTTAACGGTGAGGTTCATACCGGTTTTATCGATAAAGACCTGTTTGCTTTTGTCCATTAGTTTGCAGCCGGCACAGACAATAAAGGCGGGACATAATAAAAGAAAAAACTTTTTCATGAGCAATTGTTGTTGATTGGTAAATGAAGGGTTGCTAAGCTAAAGTAATTTTAATTATTTTGTACATATAATCACCGGCTCGCCTGTTGAGACCGCGGATAGCGATGGCTTATCGACCACGCCGGCGCGCCAGACAGTTTGGGGTTTCATTAAAGGTTTTGCCGGTTTTCATTTGCCCGGACATTCCGGTTTACGGCCTATGTGAATTTACCGGGGCGCCCCTGCGGAAAATATGCGCGCTGCCATTGATCACCCGAAAAAAATGATCTTTAATTCACCGTTATGGTCTTTGCCTCGGTCGTGTGGGCGCTGAAATATCCGTAAGCGCCATTATTGATATTGGAGGCGGGGTTGGCAGGAGAGGCCGTCGTATTGAATATCCCCGCACCGGAAGACTGCGCGAGCTGGTAAAAATAATTATATACATTCACGTCAATACCATTCATCTTCACTTCCAGCAGGTCGCCGCTGTTCAGATAGGAACTGTCCATGCGCAGGGTGGCTCGGATGTACTTGCCATCCGAAAGGCGGTCATCGAATACAAAAATGTCTTTATTGAATTGCTGACCGTTTATATATTCTATAAACTGGTAGTAGTTCTTTATTCCGGGCGGATCCTGGAAATTGACAATGGCACTGATCCGGTGTTTGCCAAAGCCGGTTGTATTCTGCAGGGTCACCGAATCCAGGGTTACCGGGGCAGGCATGGTGGAAACCGCTGTATAGCGGGTTTGCATGACAAGTGCGGATAAGGTATAGCTGTGTCCCGGCAGCCCCTGTAAGGTGTGCGTCTGGTAGGTGCCGGGAGTGATTTCCGTAAGGCTGTCGGTCACCCCCCGGTCATCGCTGATCATTACCGCTGCGCCGGATACAGGGGGAAAATTATTGTCTGCATAAAATCCCACGGACTGGTTGATGGTCACGGTATACGGGCCCGGCGCATCGGTCACCTCTCCCTGGATGACGATCTGCGGCGGGATGGTATTCAGGTTGAGGGTTACCACTTTCTGGCATGAGTAAAAAATAAAGACCAGGCCGATGACCGGGAAGTAATATTTTGTACTGTTTTTCATCATTGACTTTTCAGAGCGTGTGAATGATTCGGATTTCATGTGGGTTAGAATTTAAAGTTGTAGGTGACAGAGGGGACCCAGCGGAACAGCGCCCATTGAACGGCCTGGGTTTTTGAGCGATCTCCCG
>Ga0070731_10005609_pt1 | contig 10279 bp, 8 predicted proteins | sample Coa_R1_2_FD_66448 | JGI IMG/M metagenome (GOLD analysis project Ga0070731, IMG submission 66448) | Surface soil microbial communities from Centralia Pennsylvania, which are recovering from an underground coalmine fire - Coalmine... | ecosystem: Environmental > Terrestrial > Soil > Unclassified ... | reverse complement strand
CAATCGTCAGCAGCGCGGCCCGCACCCCTTGCTCCTCGACCACCGCCTCCTTGTGCACGTGCAGGCCGAGCGTGTCGCGATAGAACGCGTATGCCTCGTCGAGGCTGCGAACGACGATACCGACGTGATGGATCTTGCGTAGCATCAGACACTCCCTCGCCTGGGTGAAATTCGCTTTCCTCTTAATCGATCGGCTCGGCTTCAACAAGCATGCCGCAGGCCGGATCCTGCTTCCTTTTTTCGTTGATGATTGGAGGGGGATGCTCTACGCGGCGGGCACTTCAGGATTGCGGGGTGCAAGGATGTGACTGCGTGTTTTCGCTGCCGGGGTGCTTTCGATTGTCCTCGTGACGAGGGCCTTTGCCGATGTCTGCAATCCGAACGACAAACGGCTGCTGAAGCCCGATCTGGTGGCCGAGGCGCCGAGTAAGGTGCGCTTGCGCACGCTCGGCGGGCGAGTTCTGCCAGTTTGCGGAGAACCGCTGCGGCCTCGCGCAGGACGTCGGGATCTGCACCCCGATGAACCAGGTGTGCGCGCCGCAAGCGGCGCCGGTGTGTGGTTGTGATGGCGTGACCTATCAGAACGATTGTCAACGCCAGCGCGCCGGGGTGTCCGCCGCCCACCAAGGCCCGTGCTGAGACAGTAGCCGCCAACTGGCGGAGAACGAGCCCGGTCTACGCAACGGCGGCCACGATCAGTTCGACTGCCTGCTGCGGTGTCAACACATCGGTGTTGATGACCAGGTCGTAGTGTGTCGGTAGCTCCTCCTTGAGCTGATAGAATTCGCGGAAGTAGTCACAACGCTCGCGATCCGATTGGATGACGGCAGCGCTGGCCGCATCGGCGCTCAGTCCCCGTGCTATGGCCAAGCGCTGAGCGCGTGTCGCCGGCGACGCGGTCACCAGAACGCGCAACACGTTCGTCGTCCCAGCCAGCGCCATCGAGGCGGCGTGCGCAACGATCACCGCCCGGCCGATTTGTGCCACCTCATGAATCGCCGCACGGATGAGTTGGCGCAAGTCTTCCGGGACCGCCTGATAGCCCACCGGCGCGGGGACGAAGGCATCAACCGGCACACCGGTCGCCAAGCTCACCGGGCCGGCCAGATCATAGGCGGTCGCCAGCTTGTCGATGAGTCGTTGCAGCAACGGGCGGCGGTGTTCGGCCGCTTCAACGAGCTTCGCGTCGACCTGTGCCAACTGCGAAGCGCGCTCGATGATCTGTTCGTCCACGTAGCGAAAGCCCAGTCGTTGCGCGATCGCGTCGCCGACGTTTTCACCGCCGGCAGCAGTCGTGCGCGAGATGCAGATGACACTGAAGCTCATGTCGTCCTCCAGAGGATTATAGGTACCGTTCGTGCATTTAAGCGGCTATGAAGGCGGCTTTGCAAGGCTGCCGGCACTGAAGCACGGATCGGGCGTCCATAGATCGCCTTGGTGGTCTAATGCTTTTGGGTCTCCAGCGCGGTTCTCAGTCCCTTTGCCAACGCTTGCGCCGGCCCCACGCCCCAATAGTGCAGGAACAGGACGCGGGGCGTTTCGTCGGTCATGTGCTGATGAATGGCAACAATGTTGATGCCGTGGCGCCGCAGCGCGCGCAGGACGGCCTGCAGCTCAGCCTCCAGCATCGCGAAGTCGCCGTCCACCACTGCCTTGTCGTCGGAGCCGGCAAATGCCGCCCAGGTGTTGACGCCCATCGTGTTGCCGATCTCAGTACCGTGCATCTTGGCGGTCCGGCCGATCACGACCTTGTAGACGCCGTCCTTGAGCTCGCCCTTCGCACCGAGAATCGCGTCGAGCTTGTCGGTGGCGAGCGCGGTTTTGGCCGGATCGATGTCTGCCGTCGGCACTTCCCCCTTGCCGCCGCTGGTGTCCTTGATCTTGGCAAATACCTTGCCAACAGCCGCTGCGAGCTGTGCCTCGTCACCCATGCCGGCAACGTGCATGAACATCACCTTGGGGGTGTCCCAAAAGAAGTGGTTGTGCAGAGCCGTGACCTCGAGACCATTCTCGAGTGCGACACTCATCACGGGGTTGACTTGATCTTCGAGGAGAACGGTGTCCCCCATCACCATGGTGTTCCTGCCGGCGCGCTTGAATGCCACCCATGATGTCAGTCCCATGGGTGGCGTGAGCCTGACACCAGCGGCGGTCACGGTAAGGTCGCTGCGTGGCACCGCGACTTTGAAGACCGCCTCCTTGGGATCGAGCTTCCCCTTCGCACCCGTCAAGGCCTCTATCTTCTCGGTGTCCAAGGGCTCGGGCGGCGCGGCCCAGCTCGCCAGGGGAACAACGACGACCAGCAGAGCGGCAAGGAAAAGCATTCGGAGGGACATCGGGAATCTCCTTCCTTCGAGTGTGCGGCGCCACTCTGGCACGGACCGCAGAGATCGCAAGCGCCGGGCGCGCGTCACGTGGCAAACGTACCGTGCACGTCGAGGCCGCGCGATCGGTGGAGCTGATCAGATGAGTATGGCATAGGAGGAAGCGATCATGTTACCAGCTGCGAATGCCAGTTCTTTTCGTCAGGCGCACCTCATCGATCTCGGCGCCGCGAGGGTGTGCTGTCGCCGGGTCGGGACCGGGCCGGCCCTGGTGCTGCTGCATGGATTTCCGCTGTCTGGTCTTACATGGCGCAAAGTGGTGCCGGAGCTCGCGCAGCGATTCACGTGCTACACTCTCGATCTGGTGGGTCTTGGCGAGTCCAGGTCGGGGGCAGCCGTTGACTACAGTTCCCCCGGACAGGCGGTGGTATTACGGCAAGCGTTGCGTGCGCAAGGTGTGACTTCGTACGCGTTGATGGGGAACGACACGGGTGGCTGGATCGCCCGTGAGCTGGCACTGCTTGATGCCGGCCATGTCACGCATCTCGTCTTGACGAACACGGAGATCCCCGGGCATCGACCGCCTTGGATTCCGCTCTACCAGACGCTGGCGCGGCTTCCGGGCAGTCAAGCCGTCCTACGCGGTGTGCTCGCGTCACGCTGGGTGCGGCGTTCGCCGATGGGATTCGGCGGTTGCTTTGTCGATCGCGCACTGATCGACGGTGAATTTGCCGATCTGTTCGTCGCGCCGTTGCTTGCGGATCCGGATCGTCTGGCCGCAGCTCTACGTTTCCTGGTCGAAATGCAGTTCGTACGACTCGACCGCTTCGCCGAACTGCACGGGCAGCTCTCCATGCCGGTGGGCTTCGTATGGGGTGCAGACGATCCGACCTTTCCCGAGGCCACGGCGCGCGCCATGGCAGCGCAGTTTCCGAACGTGGTTGGCTTCCGGTCGATTCCGCGCACCAAGCTGCTGCTGCACGAGGAGCAACCGGATGCGGTGGCGGCGGCCGTGGTGGAAGTCCTGACGGCCGCCGCGTAAAGCGGGGGAGCGCACTGCGACGAACGCCAGATCCCGCCGGCCGCGTCGTTACTCATAAGCGATCCGTCTCCCGCAAATCCGAGTGCTTCACCGAGTCCGTGATTCGCGGAATGACCCTGCTTGTGCGACCAGCACGGCAGCATCAATCTGGCGCAAGGGTTTCCGGACTTCTCGGCACCGGTGGAGTTGAAGGAAGCGGCGAAGCGCGCCATCGACGACGATCACAACCAATATGCCGTCACGTGGGGAACCGCGAATTTCGCCGCGTGATCGCCGCGAAGGTCGAGCGCTACAACCACATCGCCTGTGATCCCGACACGGAGGTCACTGTAACCTGCGGTGCCACCGAGGCGATGATTGCGACTCTGTTTGCTGTCGTCAACCCGGAAGACGAGATCGTCATCTTCGAACCGTTCTACGAGAACTATGGGGCCGACGCGGTGTTGAGCGGGCGGCCACGCCTGTCTATGTATCGCTACGCCCGCCGGCGTTCAGCTTCGACGTCGCCGAGCTGCGGGCGGCGTGCAGCTCGCGCACGAAGGCGATCGGCGCACCGCACCCGCTGCAGTGCGCGGGAGCACGCGCGCTCGAGTTACCGCCGAGCTACTACATGCAGCTGGTTGGTGGGTACGCGGCCCGCCGGTTCATTCTCTGCGAGGCGCTGCGCGCCGCGGGTTTCAACATCTTCGAGCCCGAAGGTGCGTACACGTGCTTGCCGACATCCGCCCGTTCGGCTTTGCCTCCGACGTCGAGTTCCGCGACTGGCTGGTGCGTGACATCGGCGTCGCGGCCGTGCCGGGATCGAGTTTCTACCCGGAGCCGGAGCTTGGACGGTATTTGGTTCGCTTCGCGTTTTGCAAGCGAGAGGTGACGCTGCGCGCCGCTGCCGAGCGGTTGGCGCGGGTGGCGACGCGGGCCGCTCAGAAAAGCGGCCGGAGCCGCCATGGTCTACGGTAGACGTAACGTCTAACCTCGTTTGCTCCCACAGCCCCGCATTGGTAAGCTGTTATTTTTGAATTCGACGTGTGAGGTCAGCGGATGGCAACGATCATTACCAGCGAGTGCATCAACTGCGGCGCGTGCGAGCCCGAGTGCCCGAACACTGCAATTTACCAGGGCGGTGTCGAGTGGGAGCTCGACGGCGTCAAGCACCCGGCGATTTCGGGCGACATCTTCTACATTGTGCCCGAGAAATGCACCGAATGTGTCGGTTTCTTCGATCACGAGGCATGCGCCGCGGTGTGTCCGGTTGATTGCTGCGTTCCCGATCCCAACAACCCGGAGAGTGAGGACGTCCTACTGGCGCGCGCCAAGCAACTGCACCCTAGCGAGACATTCAGCGCGGACTTTCCGTCGCGCTTCAAGAAGGAGGGTGGCGCACCAGTCGCGGCGCCTACCCCGGTCGCGGTGGTACCCGCATCGGCACCGTCGGCGCCAGCCGCGGCTCCCGCCGCCCCAGCTGCGGCGGTGATGTCCACATCACTGAGCATCCCGGACATCGAGGAGTGGGAGGTACCGATCGAGTGTTTCCGCTGCCTCGGCACCTACGCCGTCGCGTTCAGGCACTTCCGCAGCGGCGTCGTCTTTTACTGTCCCTTCTGCCAGGGATCGTATGTCGTCACCACCTCGATGCGTAGCAACATCAGCCGTGCGCTGCAGGAGTTTCACCGGAGCTGGTCAGAGGAATTCAACAGCTTTCAGGAGCGCCGGCAGCGCGAGTTGGTAGAGTTCGAAGACCGCCAGCGCGCCAAGCTGGAGGCGCTCAATACGCGCCTTCAGCAATCGAGCCACGAGTTCAAGCCGCCGGGCGCGCCGCGCAAACGTGCTTGGATATTCGGTTGACGGGCGCTGCCTGAGGCGTCACGGGGCTCAGAAAACCTTCAGGAACGTTGGCGGGGCGAAGGAGGATCCTCGTCGCACGGTTCCAGGACAGGGTTACGAGGCCAGTCCGCGTCTGTAGTGCACCGCAAGCGGCTCGACACCAAGCAGCTCGGTAGAGCCGTACGCCGCACCGATATTGGGTTCCAGCGCCGGCAGCTCAACCAAGAAGGTGGTACCGTGGCCTTCCTTGCTCTCCACGCTGATGGAGCCGCCGTGTTCGGCGATGATCTGGTGCACGATCGATAGGCCGAGGCCAGTGCCCTTGTCTTTGGTGGTATAGAACGGGTCGAAGATGTGCTCGAGACGATCCGCGGGAATGCCAACCCCGGTATCACGGATTTCGATCTGTGCGATGGATGGCTGCCGATGGCTCACTCGGCGGGTGGACACCACGACCGTCCCGCCGGGCGGCGTGGCCTGCACGGCGTTGAGCACGAGATTGATGAGAACCTGCTTCAACTGGTCGCCATCCGCCATGGCGACGATCCGGTCGGTCGGCAGGGAGCAAGTGAGCGTCAACTGGAGCTTGCGGGCCTCGGCTTCGAGGAGCGCCACCACGCGTGTCAGCGAGTCGCCCAGATCGACGGGCTGCAACGAACGGCTGGGGGAGCGTGCAAACGACAGCAGTTCGTTGATGAGGCTCGCGATCCGTTTGACTTCGCTGGCAGTCATGCCGAGGAACGTGGTCATGAACTCCTCGTCATGAATACGTTCGGGCGCCAACTGGAAAAACGTTTGGATCGACACTAGCGGGTTACGCACCTCGTGCGCGATGCCTGCCGCAAGCGTCCCGAGCGCGGAGAGCCGGTCGGCGCGGCGGATGATGTCTTGGGATTTCCCGAGTTCTTCGTAAAGGCGGGCGTTCTCAAGCGCGACCGAAGCTTGCGCGGCGACGGCTTCAAGTAGCTCCAAATCTTCTACGAAGAATGCATCCAGATTACGCTTTGGACCCAAGGCAAGAAATCCCACTAAATTTCCCGAACCCGTCAATGGAACGCACACTTCCCACCCATTGGCAACAAACACCTGCTGCATTTTGCTGCGCTGCGCCGAGGAGCTGGCCTCAAGCTCATCTCTCAGCACGGCGCTCTCACTTTCGCTTAGCAATAGGACAAACGGATGTGTTGAAGGAAATTCCTGGATCGATGGAGCGAGTCCCCTGATATATTGCGTGGTAATTGTCTGCCCATTTTCACTAATCATCCCAACCGTAATGTTTTCTAGCCCCAGCGTTTCACTGAGGGTAGATCCTAGTTCTCGGACGAGCCTATCCCTATCAAGGATTCGAACAACCGACCGAGCGAATGCACTAAGCGCAGCTCGGTGTTGGTACTTCTCGCTGAAGAGCATTCGGCCGATTCGGGATTCAGCTCGCAATCGCAACGTCGGAAACAAGACACCAACAATCGCGAACATCAGTAGAAGCGCAAACGAGAAATCAGGATGGATACGACCGAAGGACAGGCGTTCAAGACTCAGAGCAAGGGCGAATGCTGGTGCAATTAGAATAAAGGAAACAGCGGCATACGCCATACCCTTAGTTAAGATCACGTCAACATCCATCAACCGGTGCCGGACAATGGCGTACGCGACAACCGCCGCCCACGCGGCGTTGCCGAGATGGCCAAGCGGGTATATCGGAATCCCGTAGGCGGGCAGCAGATTAGTCTGGCCGAGAGGGATTGCAATGATGGCACCCACGAGCCATAGCTTTAGCTGCAATCGCGTACGAGGTTCTTTGCTAACTCTGTACTCATATGCGAGAAGCGCCAATGCTCCACCGCAATTGACGACGGCGCACACGACGAATAAGTTATAAAATGTTGTGCCAATAGATGCGAATCCCCAGGGAACGGTGCGCACGTCAGATATGACCGCATCAAATGCGTTCGCAACCGCCAAAAATGCAGCCACCCCATAGTCCAGCACCAGGACGTTCCGCCAAAAGCGGGTCGGGCGATTTCGGAGCGCAATACACAAATGCAATATTGCTGGCGTCATGAACATTACACCAGAACGAAGGACACGACTTACTTCAAAAGCTACATGACGATCTGAAACTGAATATAACACAAAGAAATTCAAGTTCCAGAACACCATCGTCGTCGCCAGAAATGTAAAGACCTGGTTCAGCTCGTTGCGGGAACCTTTTCGATTGACCAAGATGGCCAACACAAGTGTGGCGAGTGCGGCCAGCAACGGCGTCAGCCAAGGATAGCTCATTCCGAATCTCAGACCAGGATGTTCGGAGACTTTACGTTGAATAGAAAATGAGCCAGCGGGCCCATCGATTCACGACATCGGACCTCGAGACTGTCCAAATCCAGACGCATCACACTCACCTCACCCCAAATCGGATGGTCAAAGGCTCGGATCATGGGGTCAAAGAAGGCTCCCCGGTAGAAGTGAACTAGGTTTGGATATGCATAAGTTACAAGGTCAGTAATCTGAAGCTTCTTGCACAGCTCATACGTCAACTTTAGTAGAGCAATCGGCAACAGATTTCTCTTACTTACGGTTCGGTAGTCTGACCTTATGCACAAGCGCCCGATCATCGCGGGGGACCTCTCACTTGGGATGAACTTGGCTAGGTCCACGAGCTGCTCAAGATCGAAGGGTCTCTGATCGGGACCAACAATTCGCACTGTCGCAACGATCTCTCCAGCGCTATTGGCTGCAATGAGATGATGCGCTACTTCGTCGAGATTATCAATCGGAAGCCGGCCAAATTCCTCCTCATAAATCGCTCGACGAAACTCGAACGCCAACTGGCGCTCGTGACGCCCAGCACACTTGAATGTCAATCCCTCCAGCAACGACATACCCAAAACCGAACCTAGTGTAGCCCTCACTGGGGCTCCGGGTCCAGCGAAATGGCGAGTTCCTTGGCCTCCTTCACCCAGTAGATGATCTCCCGGTACTAGCGGCAGCGGGCGTCGACGGTTGCGAAAGGGACGCAGCAAGAAAGCCCGGCGGCGCTCCGAGAAGAGTATCGGACACCATGGCAATAAGCAGAGCCTCGAACGGGCGGCGGGAACAAACAGCGTACACTCGCGCCGCATCACCGAGTCGGAAAAGCACAGAGCGGAGGCGGGCAGAATCGAACCTCTGACCCACAGCGGTACCGAGCACGACTGAGCCCCCTTTCGGCAAGTTGCGTACAAGCTGCGGCTCGGTAGCGCTTGCATTTGCTCACAAGAAATAAGCCCTCGGGCTTATTTCACGGCTTAGCCGCGGTCGCTGGCCGCGGCTGTAGCGCCGCGTTGTCCTCCACCAGGACCAAATCTCCGGGCCGGCAGCCTGAATCTTATCCCCAAGCGCTTGTTTCGGGGCTAGTTTCTGTCTCGAAATCAGTTGTGGCCGCTGTTTTCAAGGGTAAGCGCGCTCAATAACCTGCGCCAGTCGAGCGTGACGCCGCGGCAACGCACCTTCTCGCACCCGGCGGTGTCATGAAAGCCGCGGGGGCGCCGGCGAAGACGCGGGGGCCTTGCCGAATCGTTTCTGGTGACGCTGCACGGACGGTACGAGTTGGTCGCTGTCGATCGGGTTGCCGTCGAGCACTCGGCAATCCGTGATCAGCCCGATGCGGCTCTCCGCGAGCAGCACCTTGTGGCCGGACTCAACCGGCTTGCAGACCTTCCCCCGCTTGATCATGTCGGTGTGGGGCTCGAAGAGCGTGTCGAGCAGCTCGGGGCACCGCACCGTGCGCGCGATCACCTCGGTCGTGACCCTGATCAGATCACGATACTTGCGCCACAAGCTCCGTGCGCGCTGCGCGCGCTCTCGCATCCGGCCGATCTCCTGCATGCGGCGCTTGGCGTGGCGCGTCCGCTGGGGGAATGTCTGGCAGGCCGCCGGCGCGATCGCGCCAATGTGCTCCACCAGACAGCTCAGCACCCGCACGGTATCCCACAACAGCCCACTGTCGCGCGGATAGCGAATATCGGTCTCGACCACGGTGGTATCCAGCCACAGCCTCTCGACATCCTCCAGGCCCATCTGCACCGCCACGGCCACAATGGCATTATTGATCCGACGCAGCGTGGCGGCCTGCAGGCGTACGAAGGCGCGGTGAAAAGCGTGGCGGCGCGGCACCGGCATGCTATCAAAGCACGCGAACTGGCGCAGCGTAAACCCGTCGGCGACGCGTTCGGCGAACTCCCGGTAGTCCCAGTTCTTGGTCCGCATCAACACAAAGGCGCGCAACACCTGCTCGGCGGTCAGGCCGCGGCGCCCGCGCCGTGCCACGCGTGAGCGAGCGGCGCAAATCGCCATGCATCGCCGTCACCAGTTCGCCGTGGCGATCGCGGAAAGTCGCTGATCTATTGCAGCAACGGGGCGAGCCGGGCGCGGCGCCCGACTTTCCAGGTCTGCAAAGCTGATCTGTGTGCGCGGAAACCCCCGCTCGAAAGCTTGCGCGCTGTGGGCTGCACCCTCGTACTCCATGACAGAGCGTGAGGTCAAACGGCGCGTTCGTGATCAATTCGCCGATCCTTCCAGCTTCGACAACGCAACGCGTGCTTCGGCAAGCTGCGGCTTCAGCAGCAGGGCGGTGCGGTACTGGTCAATGGCCTCCGGAACGCGACCGGCCACAGCTAGCGCGGCTGCCAGGTTGCAACGCGACTCGGCGCGACTCGGCTCCAGCCGCACCGCTTCGGTATAATGGACGAGGGCGGCATCGGTCTCTCCGCGATCTTCAAGGAGGATGGCGAGATTGGTGTGCGCCGAGGCGAAATCGGGCAACAGACGCACCGCCTCACGGTAATGCGCCACGGCGGCAGCATTGTCGCCTTGCTGCGCCAGGATTGCCGCGAGCCCGGCGTGGGCCTGCGCATGCAAGGGATTAATCGACAGCGCGGCGAGATAGTGATCCTTCGCCCCCTCGGTATCGCCACGGGTCACCAGCATGAGCCCCAGGTTGTACTGGGCGCCGGAATAGTATGGCTCTATGGGCCTGAAGCGTGCCGCAATGTACACGACCTCGCTGTAGTGCTGGAAGGCCTCGTCACGCCGATGCTCCTGCATGTCCAGG
>Ga0070731_10005608_pt1 | contig 10280 bp, 7 predicted proteins | sample Coa_R1_2_FD_66448 | JGI IMG/M metagenome (GOLD analysis project Ga0070731, IMG submission 66448) | Surface soil microbial communities from Centralia Pennsylvania, which are recovering from an underground coalmine fire - Coalmine... | ecosystem: Environmental > Terrestrial > Soil > Unclassified ... | reverse complement strand
AAGCGGAACAAGGGACATGCCGAGGAGCTGCGTGCATTTGTCGCCGCGGCCAGGGGCGAGACGCCGCCTCCGGTCTCGTTCGACGATCAGCTTCGAATCGCCGCGGCGTCGCTCGCGCTCATGGACTCCGCACGCAGGGGCCGAGCAGTCGAAGTACGCCTGCCGGAATGAATCGTCCCGCTCGCCTCCTGTACGCGCTTCGAGCCGCGCGGGGACGACAGCTGCGCGCGCGCGGGACGCGACCCCTCCGCCGGCTCCGGTTCCCGAAGCCCAGCGGCGCTGGCAGCTTCCAGCCGCTCGCGCCCGACCTGTGGCGCTCGCCCGCCTTCGCCGGCGCCGACGCTGTCGCAGGAGAAGGGACCGTCGAGCTACTCGGGAAGGAGCTCGCCTTCCCGTTCGGCGACTGGAGCCTCCCCGGCGAGCCGCGCCTGCGCCGGTTTCATGCGCACTACGGAGACGAGGTCCTCGGCTGGGCGCGCCGCGGAGACATCGCTGCCGCGTCAGCTGCGATCGGGGCCTGGATCTCTGCGAACCCACCGCGACGCGACGATGCCTGGCATCCCTACCCGCTCTCGACGCGCACCGGAAACTGGATCGCCGCGCTGTCGCTCGCGCCGGAGCTCGCCGGGGCTGCCGCCGTCGACAGCCTCGCTCGCCAGCTCGCCCATCTCGAGCGGAACGTCGAGGACGACGTGCTCGGCAACCACGTGATCAGGAACGCGCGCGCTCTCGTTCTCGGCGGCATCGCGCTCGACGTGCGCCGATGGCGCGAACAGGGCTTGGCGCTGCTGAGGCGAGAGCTGCCCGAGCAGGTGCTTCCGGACGGCGGCCACTACGAGCGCAGTCCGGTCTACCACCTGGTTGTCCTGCGCGACCTGCTCGAGATCAGGTCGGCCAGCGGCGAGAGTTGGCTCGACGAGCCGATCGATCGGATGCGCCGCTTCGCCGCCGCGCTTGCCCGGCCGGACGGCAAACCGGCGCTCTTCAACGACGGATCGCTCGACCTGGCCCCCGACCTCGACCTGCCGCCCGCGCCAACCGGACTCGCAGTCTTTCCGGAAACGGGCTACGCCGTCGTACGGGAGGGCCGCGTCTGGCTCGCGTTCGACTGCGGCCCGCCGGCCCCGACGTTCTTGCCGGCCCACGCGCATGCCGACGCGCTCTCGTTCCAGCTCTGGGTCGACGGCCGCGCTGTCGTCGTCGACCCGGGCACGTACACATACGAGCCGGGGCCAGACCGTGACTGGTTCCGCTCGACCCGGGCGCACTCGACGGTCGAGGTCGGCGGCCGCGATCAGTTCGAGCTTTGGGGCGCGTTCCGCGCGGGGCCGTTGCCCTCAGTGATGCTTCGCTCGACGAACCCGCTCGAGGGCGAGCTCATGAGCGACGGTCTGCGTCACCGGCGCGCCATCGTCGTAACCGCACAGAGCATCGAGGTCGAGGACGAGATCGAGGGTGCAGGCGGAGCCGCAGTTCTCGCTTCGCTCCCGCTGGCCGGCGGCGCGTCTGCCGGCATCGAGCCGCATCCCGCTTCGGAGTGCCGGCAGGACGAGGGCTGGGTCTCCGAGAGGATGCTTGTGCGAACGCGGATCACCGTGCTCAGAACCTCGTCCGGTGCCCGTCGGCCGGCAAGGGCGGGATGGACCGTGAGGCTACCCTCCGCGCAGTGACCGACGAGCCGATCCGGATCCTTCGCCTGATCGCACGCCTCAACGTCGGCGGCCCGTCCCTGCACGTCTCCTACTTGACTGCCGAGCTCGACCGCCGCGGCTACGAAACCGTGCTTGCCGCCGGACGTGTCGGCCCGGGCGAGGGTTCGATGGAGTACCTCACCGAGCAGCACGGGATCGAGCCGCTCTACATCGAGAGCCTGCACCGCGATATCGATCCTCGCGGCGATTTCCTGGCTGCCCGGCAGGTGCTCAGACTGATCCGCGAGTTCCGCCCGCACATTCTCCACACCCACACGGCGAAGGCGGGAGCGATCGGCCGCACCGCAGCTCGGCTAGCCGGCTCAGGACGTCCCAAGGTCGTCGTACACACGTTTCACGGCCACGTTCTGCGTGGCTACTTCAATCCGGCCGTCACGCGCGGTTTCCTCGAGGTCGAACGACTTCTCGCTCGCTCGACTGACGCGCTGATCGCGGTCAGCCCTGAAGTTCGTGACGACCTCGTCGAGCTGGGAGTCACCTCCCCGGAGAAGATCGCGGTCGTCCGCCTCGGCCTCGACCTCGATGCTCGAACGGCATGCGAGCCGGACTCACGCGCCAAGGTGCGCGCCTCACTCGGAGTCCCCGAGGATCATTTCCTCGTCGGCTGGCTCGGACGCATGACCGAGGTCAAACGCGTCGATGACCTGCTCGTAGGGTTCGCTCTCCTTCGTGACCGGGGGATTCCCGGCGATCTGGTCCTTGTCGGCGACGGGCCACTCCGTGCTGAGATGGACGCGACGGCGCGCAGGCTTGGCATCGCCGGCCACTGCCACTTCATCGGCTACCGCGACGACGTCGGCCCTCTGTACGCGTCGTTCGACGCGGTCACTCTCACCTCCGCAAACGAAGGGACGCCCGTCACGCTGATCGAGTCACTCGCGGCCGGCGTGCCGGTCGTCGCAACGGACGTCGGTGGAGTAAGCGACGTCGTTCCGGACGGCAACGGTGGTTTTCTCGTTCCGGCCGCCGATACCGAGGCGATCGCCGATCGGCTGGCGCGACTCGCCGCGGATCCTGTCCTGCGCGCGCGATTCGGCGCGGCGGGAAGTGCGTTCGTCCGCGAACGCTACTCGGTGCCTCGCCTCGTGCGTGACATCGACAACCTTTATCGCTCGCTGCTCGAGCGCGCCGCAGTCGCAGAGACGCGGCGGTCGATCACGCCGCCGATTCCGAACTCTCTACCACCCGAAGTGCGAACGAGGATCGCTCCTGCCCCGAACCGGCGACGCGTCGTGCTGGTCTCCCAGTATTTCCCGCCGGAGATCGGAGCGACGCAGTCCCGGATGCAGATGTTCGCCGAGTATCTGGCCGAGCGGGGGCACAAGGTGACGGTGATCGCGGAGTTTCCGAATCACCCGCAAGGCGTGATCCCTGACCGCTACCGGGGACACGTGCTCGAGGATGACCGCTCGAATCCGTACCGAGTGCTACGGGTCTGGGTCAAGACGAGCCCCGAGAAGAACCAACGCTCGCGTCTCGCTTTTTACGGGTCATTCACCGCACTCGCCTCCGCCGTAGGTCCGCTTGCCGGCCGGGCGGATGTCGTGATGGCAACGTCGCCACCGCTCTTTACCGGTCTGACCGGGATCGCGCTTGCGCGCGGGAGCCGCGCGCCGTTCGTTCTCGACGTCCGCGACCTCTGGCCGGCTGCGGCAGAGGCGCTCGATCAGATTTCGGGTCGTGCCGCGTTCCGGGTCGCCGACGCGCTCGAGCGCTGGCTGTATCGCCAGGCGGCGGCGGTCGTGGCCGTGACGAGACCGTTTTGCGATCACGTCGATCGTCTACGCGGCAGACCGCCCGGCACGGTGCTGATCCCCAACGGCACGCTCGATCTCTTCTTCGACGTGAACGGCGGCTCAGCCCGCTCGTCCCTGGGCGTCCCGGACGATGCGTTCGTGATCACATTCGCCGGCACACACGGAATCGCACAGGCGCTGTCGCCGATCCTCGATGCGGCCGCCGAGGTCGATGACCGGTTCCACTTCGTGTTTGTCGGCGAAGGTCCCGTCAAGGAGCGGTTACGGCACGACGCCGAACAGCTTGGGCTCGAGAACGTTCACTTCCACGGTCAGGTGCCGATCAGTGAGATCCCGGGAATTCTCAGGGCGAGTGACGCCCTGCTCGTTCCTCTGTCGGGTCACCCCGTCTTCGCCGACTTCGTCCCGTCAAAGATGATCGACTTCATGGCGGTCGGGAAGCCGGTGATCCTCTCGGCCAACGGCGAGTCCGCGCGCCTTCTCGAACGCGCCGGCGCGGGCCTTGCAATCTCACCCGAGAATCCTGACGCACTTGCAGGCGCTGTCCAGTGGCTCGCGAACAACCCGGCAGAGGCAGGCGTCATGGGCGAGCGCGGGCGCGAGTTTGCACGCCGCCGCATGCGGATTGTCCAGGCGGAGCGGCTCGAGCAGGTCTTGCTCGACGTCGTTTCCGATCGCGCGCGCTAGGGCGCGCGTCCGACAGGGCCAGTCGTCGTATTGGCCTCTGCGTCCGCTCCGAGCACGAACGCCTCGATCGCGTTGGCAGCGCGTTTTCCGGCTCGGCCATCCCAGAGGTGTGGGACGCGGTGACGGCGGGGCGCTGCAAGTAAGCCCGGGATCGCAGCGATCGAGCTCGGCTCGAGGCCGAGGAGGGTATTCGTGCCCTCGCTGACTGTGACTGGGCGCTCTGTATTCGCGCGAAGCGTGAAGCACGGAATTCCCAGAGCAGTCGTCTCCTCTTGTACGCCACCGGAATCCGTAAGAACAGCCGCGGCTTCGAGCTCGAGCGCGAGGAAGGCCCGATACGGGAGCGGCTCGATTAGTTGCACAGCATCCGGAACATGCAGATCGCTCTGCATCCGCGCTCGCGTCCGCGGGTGGACGGGAAACAGAACGGGGAGTTCGTTTGCCACCTGACCGAGCCAGTACATCGTCTCCTTGAGCAGATACTCGTCGTCGACGAGCGACGGCCGGTGCAGAGTGACGAGCAGGTATCCACGCGGCATCAAATTCCATCGCTCCCACTCGCGTGTCGCACGGGCCGACTCCGCGTGAGCGAGCAGCGTGTCGATCATTGTGTTGCCGACGTACCTGACCCGGCTCTCGTCAATGCCTTCGTTGGCGAGATTCTCATTGGCCTGCTGCGAGTGAGTGAGCAGCAGGGACGATAGGTGGTCTGCAATCCGTCGATTGTGCTCCTCCGGCATCGACCAGTCGAAGCTGCGTAGTCCTGCTTCGACGTGACAGACCAGGATGCCAAGCTTCGCGGCGGCAAGGGCCCCCGCGAGGGTCGAGTTGACATCACCGGCGACGACGACAAGCTCGGGTCCGAGCTCTCCAAAAGCGTGCTCGAGTCCGACGAGAGCTCGCGCCGTCTGCTCGGCATGCGAGCCGGAGCCAACAGTCAGCTCTACGTCCGGCTGCGGCAGTCCCAGCTCCGCAAAGAAGACGTCTTTCAGTCTTGGGTCGTAGTGCTGGCCCGTGTGGATGAGGCGTTGTTCAACCCGGCCCTGTTTCGCAAGGGCCGCGTGGACGGGTGCCATCTTCATGTAGTTCGGCCGCGCGCCGACGACGTGGGCAATGAGTGGGCGCACTCGGCGCAGTGTACGAACGTCGGTCGGTCGATCACGCGCCGTATTTCCCGGCGACGGGCTCTGCTACTGTCGGGAGCCACTCGCGGAGCTTCGAATCATGACGCGGATTCTTGTCACCGGCTCGCTCGGAACCCTCGGACGCCCGCTCGTCCGAGAGCTGGAGGCGCGCGGCTACGACGTGTGGCAATGTGACTTGCAGCACTCGGGACACGAGCGGTACACACGGGCCGACGTCTCAAACTATCGACAGCTCGAGCGGGTGTTCCAGAATAGGGAGTTCGACTACGTCTACCATCTCGCAGCCGAATTCGGACGCATCAACGGCGAGGAGTACTACGACACGCTCTGGCAGACGAACGTGATCGGGACGCGAAACCTCCTCGAGCTGCAGCGGAATCACGGGTTCCGCTTGGTTTTCGCCTCATCTTCGGAGATTTACGGCGAGCGCCACGAAGATGTCCTGCACGAGGACATCCCGCTTCAGGCTTCGATCATTCAGCAGAACGACTACGCGGTCACGAAGTGGGTGAACGAGATCCAGGTCATGAACTTCGAGAAGCGATTCGGCTCCGAAATCGTCCGCTGCCGGTTTTTCAACGCCTATGGCCCTGGAGAGTTTTACCACCACTATCGCAGCGTCGTTTGCCTCTTCTGTTATCGCGCGATGTTCGGAATTCCCTACGAGGTGTACGACGGATATCACCGAGTTTTCATGTATATCGACGATTTCATCCCGACTTTGAGCAACGTCTGCGAGAACTTCAAGGCGGGCGAGGTGTACAACGTCGGCGGCGCCGACTACCGCAGTGTGCGTGAGCTGTCGGACCTGATCCTCGACTACCTGGCGCGAGACGACGCCATCGTGACGTACTTGCCCGAGGATCTGCACAACGTGCAGAACAAGCGACCCGACATCGCGAAAGCCCGTCGGGACCTCGGCCACGATCCCCGGACGACCATCGAGGAAGGTGTCCCGCGGACGATCGAATGGATGCGAAGCGTGTACGGGAATCGTCTCGACGAAGCGGAGATTCCGCCACTGAGCCTGCGGCCGTAGCGGAAGCAACGGCGACGAGCCACGTAAGCATTCGACGTGGCACGGCCTACGGCTTCGCCGCCGACCTCTCTACGGCAGCGTCGACGGTGGCCGTGAGCGTCGGGGTGACTCGTTTCCTAGTGCCTGCCGAGCGCGGGGTCTACTTCCTCGCGGTGCTCGCTGCCGGAACTGTCGCACTAGTCGGTGACTTCGGCGCCACCATCGCCAGCCTCACCTATGCAGCGAGCAAGAAGATTGCGCCACAGAAACTCCACGGTCTCGCGCTGATGGCCACGGGCGCCGCGACCGTCGCCGGTGGAGCGATTCTGATTGGAGGCCAGCCGCTTTGGGCGCGTACGGTGCTGAAAGGTGTCGACCGAGTCGACCTGGCTCTCGCCTCGGCCGGCATAGCGCCTCTGCTGTACACGCAAATTTGTGGCGGCCTCCTGACAGGACTCGGGCGTGTTCCTCAGTTGTCGAGAGTGCGCATCGTGGCTGCGATCTGTGCTCCACCAATCGCCATTCCGGCCGTTTGGGTGAGTCACGGTTCGAGCCGGTGGGCGATCGCAGGCTGGCTCGGCTCGACGGTGGTCTACTGCATCGGCGTGGCGGCTGTCCTACTGCGTGCCCGTCTATCGGCGAAACGACCAACTGCGCACGAGCTGCGCGAGCTGCTCGGTTTCGGGTTGCGAGGCCAGATTGGGACGATCTCCCACCAAGGCTTCTTGCGCCTCGACGTGTTGTTCCTGAGCGCTCGCAGCGGGCCTGCGGTCGTAGGGTGGTATTCGCTCGCATCGGTCATCGCTGAGAAGGTCGCGCTCGTCGGCAGCGCGGTCTACAGCGCTAGCGCATCGCGTGTCGGCGGTCTACCGCTCACCGACTCGGCGACCCTCATTGCACGGCTGATACGCGCAGTCCTGCTGGTGCTGGTTCCGGCGGGCGTAATCCTCGCGGTGCTCGCGCATCCACTGATCACTACAGTTTTCGGCAGCGATTATGCGGCGGCCGCCAAGCCACTTCAGCTCCTGATTCCCGGCACCATTTGCCTCGTCCTCTGGTACTTGGTCAGCCTCTACCTCGTCACAGCACTGCGCAGACCCGGACTGACGACGCTCATCCAGCTTAGCGCCGTCGCTGCGAGCATTCCGCTCTACTACTTCGCGGTGAAGCGCTATCAAATGACGGGTGCAGCTGTCGCTTCGACCCTTGTGTACGCCCTCGTATTCTTAGCTGGAGCCTTCGTGTTCTTGAGGACGAGCGGCATCAGCGTGCGGGCGCTGCGGCCACGCGGCGAAGATGTCCGGCAGCTCATAGCTCTTCCGTCGACCATCCGGCGCGCCCGTGCCTGAGCGGGCGCTCGTCTACATCCATACGCACGCTCCTCCAACGGCCGGCGGAACGCCGGTTCTCCTCCACCGGCTGCTCTCGGGCCCCGCGCTGCCTCCCCTTCACGTGCTCACGGACAGGAAGCTTCGGACCCGGCTGTCGTGCGACGGCGAGCACGTGTTGCCGGGTCGCTACCACTTCTTCCTTCGGAAAGGTCCGCGGGGCAATCGCTGGTGCGTCGGCCGTACGATCAACGGTGTCGTCAACCTTGCGCTTGCTGTCATCGCCGGGATTCAGGGCGCGTGGCTTGTTCACCGGGCCCGTGCTGGCTGGGTGCTCTCGGTGGCGGACGAAGGATTCTCGCCACTTGCCGGCTCGATCGCGGCGCGCATCGCCGGCCGGCCGCACCTTCTGATGGTGTTCGACCTCTGGGAAGAGAACGCGTACACTGAGTTCGAGCGCGCAGTTGCACACGCACTCGAGCGGCGGTTGTTTTCCGGCGCCAACCGCGTGATCGTGCACTGTCGTGAGATGGCGGAGCACTACCGCGAGAAGTACGGGATCTCGTGCGTCATCCTGCCGACCTCGGTGGAGCCTCCTGAGTCAAGCACGCCACCACTCGGTATCGGGGCCGAGCGGTCTGAGGTTCTCTACGCCGGCGCCGTCTATTGGGCCCAGGAAGATGCGCTCCGACGGCTCAGCGGTGTGGTTGCGCGGCTGGACGACGTCGCGCTCACGATCGTCGGATCGTGGTCGAATCGCGACGCACTTGTCCGCAAAGGAATCGCCACCGATCAACTCGAGCCCGATCTCCCCCCCGTGATCTTCCGACGCCGGCTCACCCGAGCAGATGTGCTGTTCTTGGGTCTCGGCTTCGGCACTCCTTATCCCGATGTCGTACGAACGGCGTCGCCGGCGAAGCTCCCCGAGTACATGGCAGCGGGCCGACCGATCCTCGTCCACGCACCGGCGGGGTCACACGTTGCTGAGTACGCGCGCGAGGCCGACTTCGCCGAAGTCGTTGACATCGCCGACGAGACCGCGCTCGAACGTGGACTGCTTCGCATACTCGGGAACCCGGAGCTGTCGTCGCGGCGAGCCGCGCGCGCGCTCGAGCTCGCGCGTGGCCGTCACGCGGCCGCTAGCGTTCGGTCGGCATTCACAGCGCTGCTCGACGGCGTTCTCGAGGCCGGATGAAGATCGCGCTTGTGCCGAGTTGGTATCCCACACCGGCCGACCCGGTTCGCGGTCATTTCTTCGCATGTCACGCTGAGGCGCTGGCGTTGGAGCACGAGGTAGTCGTCATCGCCCCGCGCAGCTCGCGCCTGCCGGCGTTCGTCCGCGAGGTTGTCGGACGCGTGCGTACAGAGCGGCCGGACGTGGTGCACGCGCACGTCGCCGTTCCCGCAGGCGTAGCAGCACTCGTCGCTCGTCGACTGTTCGGTGTACCGGTGGTGCTCACAGAGCACTCAGGTCCGCTCAGCCGCCTCTTTGGCCGCTCACGCGTGCGTCGCACGGCGGTCGCCGGTCTCTTTCACAGAGCCGATGCTCTCGTGATCCCCAGTACGACATTGCTGTCGGAGCTACGGGAGCTAGGTGTGGATCGCGAAGTCGATCTAATCCCGAATCCCGTTCCCGATCGCGGAAGCTCATCGCCGGATGCGCTCCTGTTCGTAGCCGTTGGCCTGATGGACGATCGAACGAAGGGTTTCGAGCACCTGATTCCAGCCTGGCGGCGTGTCGTCGATGAACGTCCGCAAGTGCGCTTGCGAATCGTAGGCGACGGCACGTATCGCCAGGAGTACGCAAGATCCGCCGCAGACATTGCTCCGGCGCGCTTGACGCTTGTCGGCCGCCTTACGCCAGCTCAGGTGATCGAAGAGTTGCGACGGGCAGACGCATACGTATCAGCCAGCGTCTACGAGACGTTCGGCTACGCGTTGGCGGAGGCTGCCGCGCTGGGAACACCGGCTGTCGCCACCGCCGTCGGAATCGCTCCCAACCTGCTCGACCAGCAAACGGGAATCCTCGTACGGCCAGCGAGCAGCGACGCCTTGGCAAAGGGGCTGGTCGAGTTCTGCGATCGCCGCGAAGGGTTCGACCGCGCTGGACTGCGCAGTCGCACTCTCGCGTTTCTCGGCCCCTCGCGCGTCTGCAGCGAGACGTCGGCTGTTTACGAGCGCGTGCTCGCGAACGGCGTCCGACTATAGGCCATGCGAGTGGTCACAGATACTGGCTTCGAACGCGACGAGCGTCGGACGACTGGAGGCATGGCCTGATGTGCGGGATTGCAGCCCTGCTCGGGCTACGCGGGGCGCCCGTGGAACCCGGTTACCTGGTTGCCGCGGCACACTCGCTCGCGCACCGAGGACCGGACGACGAGGGGTTCGTCTTGGCCGGTCGCTCGGTTCCGCCACGACGGCTCGGCTCGCAGCTTTCGAAGGCGCCTGGCCTGGAGCCGATCGACACTGCTTCACCCACAGAGGGCTACACGGTAGGCCTGATGAATAGGCGACTCGCGATCATCGACTTGACCGCCGCTGGACATGGGCCGATGGGATCTGCCGACGGTGCCGTCTGGTTGACCTACAACGGCGAGGTCTACAACTACCGAGAGCTCGCTTCGCAACTCCGC
>Ga0070731_10005607_pt1 | contig 10282 bp, 10 predicted proteins | sample Coa_R1_2_FD_66448 | JGI IMG/M metagenome (GOLD analysis project Ga0070731, IMG submission 66448) | Surface soil microbial communities from Centralia Pennsylvania, which are recovering from an underground coalmine fire - Coalmine... | ecosystem: Environmental > Terrestrial > Soil > Unclassified ... | reverse complement strand
CGCCCCGAAGAGCTGCTGGGCCGTCCGGTATTAATCCGGGTTTCCCCGGGCTATCCCGGTGTCGGGGGTTGATTACCCACGTGTTACTCACCCGTTCGCCGCTGTCCCCGGTCCCGAAGGGACCGGTTCTCGCTCGACTTGCATGTGTTAAGCGCGCCGCCAGCGTTCGTCCTGAGCCAGGATCAAACTCTCCGTGAAGGACTTGATGCTGGCCCGAAGGCCAGCGGTCTTCACTTTGAGCTTCGTGCTCAAAGGTCGTGACCGAAGTCACGACGAGGATTGCCTCTCGCGGCAGGCGACTGCCTGTCGTCCGAGGTCTCGACGTTTGTGAACGCTCGCTGTTGAGTTTTCAAAGACCGGCGCCGGTTCGTGCGGCGAAAAAAAGCCTCCGACTCGCGCCAGAGGCCTCCACTTGCACCACGTCGTATCGGATACGAATCGGGCTCGGAGGCTCCTGTCGTCGAGTTGTGAGGGGACTTTTCCCCGCCGCCCGGGAGAACGGCTTCGGCAGTATAGCAGCGTTCGGCGGCTGCGTCAGGCGGCTGTCAACCGGCCGAACCGGCGCTTGCCGACCTGGACGAGAGCGCCCTCGAGCTTGCCCCGGGCGACGTCGAGCTCGCTGACCGGCTCCCCCTCGACTTTGACTCCGCCCTGCCCGATCAGGCGGCGGGCCTCCGAGGTCGAGGAGACGCCGAAGGCGCTCACGAGGAGGGTCGGCAGATGCACGGGATCGCCGGCCGGGAGCGGTACCTCCGGGACGTCGTCTGGGGCCTCGTGCTGCCGCACGACGCGGGTGAAGTGCTCCTCGGCCGCCCGGGCCGCCTCCTCCCCGTGCGAGCGGGCGACGATCCGGCGGGCGAGGGCGAGCTTCTGCGGCATCGGCTCGCCGGGCGGCGGCTCCGCTTCCGCGACGAGCTGCCACCACTGCGGGAGCAGCTCGTCCGGGATGCGCATGGTGCGCCCGAACATCTCCTCCGGCGGCGCCGTCAGCGGGATGTTGTTGCCGAGCGAGGACGACATCTTCTCGCCGTCCCACGAGACGAGCAGCGGCGTCGTCAGCGCGACCTGCGGCTCGAGCCCGTAGTGCTCCATCACCTCGCGGCCGGTGAGCAGGTTGTACAGCTGGTCGGTGCCGCCGAGCTCGACGTCGGCGCGGATCGCGACCGAGTCGTAGGCCTGCATGAGCGGGTACAGGAGCTCAGAGACCGAGATCGGCTGCTGCGCGGCCATCCGGTTCGCGAAGTCGTCGCGCTCGAGGATCCGCGCGACCGTGATCGTGCGCGCGAGCCGGACGACCTCGGCGTATGAGAGCTTCGAGAGCCACTCGCCGTTGTAGCGCACTTCCGTACGCTCCGGATCGAGGACGACCATCGCCTGCTCGAGGTAGGTCCTGGCGTTCGCGTCGATCTCCTCGTCGGAGAGGAGCGGCCGCTCGGCGGAACGACCTGAGGGGTCGCCGATGCGCGTCGTGTAGTCGCCGATGATCAGGACCCCGACGTGGCCCGCGTCCTGGAACGCGCGCATCCGCTGCAGCGGGATGGCGCGGCCGATGTGGATGTCGGGCGAGGTGACGTCGATCCCGAGCTTGACCCGCAACGGCCTCCCGAGCCGGAGCTTGGCATCGAGCCCGCCTGCGGGCAGGACGTCGACCGCGTTCCGGGTCAGATCCTCGCGCACAGCGCGGCTAGACTACCGGGCGCCTTGGCGCTTCTCCGGAGACGCCCCGTCCCCAAGCGGCGGCGCATCCGCAAGCTTCGCCTGCTGCTCCTGATCGCAGTCCTCGGCTTGCTCGGGCTGACGGCCTTCACCTTCGGCCTGCTGACCGCGGTCGCCGCCCAGATCCCGCAGCTCGAGACCCCGGCTCCGCAGGCGAACACCTACGTGTATGCGAGCGACGGGCACACGATCCTCGCGATCCTGCGCGGCTCGCAGGCACGGGTGATCGTTCCGTCGAGCGCGATCTCTCCGTGGATCAAGCACGCGATCGTCGCGATCGAGGACAAACGGTTCTACGAGCATCGCGGGATCGACGTGCGCGGCATCCTGCGGGCGGCGTGGAACGACCTGCGTGGCCGCCCCGTGCAGGGCGGCTCGACGATCACGCAGCAGTTCATCAAGAACTCGATCAACGGCAATGCGCCGACGCTCGCCCGCAAGCTGCACGAGGCGGCGCTCGCGTGGGAGCTCGAGCAGCGCTGGCCGAAGGAGAAGATCCTGACCGGCTACCTGAACACGATCTACTTCGGCAACGGCGCGTACGGAGTCGAACAGGCGTCTCGCGTGTACTTCGGCCACAGCGCCCGGACGATGACACCGGCCGAGGCGGCCCTGCTCGCGGGCATCCCCGAGGACCCGAGCCTCTGGGACCCGGTGGCGCACCCGAAGCTCGCGCGCGCCCGCCGGAACCTCGTTCTCAAGCAAATGTTGGACCAGGGGTACCTCGACCAGCCCCAGTACGCGGACGCGATCGCCGCGCCGATGCCCAAGCCGGAGGATGTGCGGCTTCCGTCGACTCAGAGCCTCGCCGCTCCGTACTTCGCCAACTACGTCCGGGACGAGCTCGTGCAGCACTACGGCGCGAAGCGAGTGCTCGGCGGCGGGATGCACGTGACGACGACGATCGACCTCGGGCTGCAGCAGCTCGCGCGCGAGGCGGTTGCGCAGGTTCTGCCGCCGTCGATCGGACCGACGGCCGCGCTGGTCGCGCTCGACGCGCAGACCGGTGCGGTGCTCGCGATGGTCGGCGGACGCAACTACCACCAGAGCCAGTTCAACCTGGCAGCGCAGGGCGAGCGTCAGCCGGGATCCGCGTTCAAGCCGTTCGTCCTCGCGGCCGCGCTCCGGCAGGGAATTGCTCCCTCGACCGTCTTCACTTCACAACCGGTGACGATCGACGCGGGCGGCCGGCTCTGGAAGGTCAACAACTACGAAGACGAGTACCTCGGTCCGATCAATCTCTCACAGGCGATCGCGTACTCGGACAACTCGGTGTTCGCGCAACTGACGAACGCGGTCGGGCCGGCGAACGTCGTCAGCGCAGCCCGAGCGCTCGGGATCTCGAGCCCGCTCCAACCGTACTTCTCGATCGGCCTCGGCGGCGAGCCGGCGACGCCGGTCGAGATGGCGCGCGCGTTCGGGAGCCTCGCCGACAACGGCTACCGCATCGACGGATCGATCTTCGGCAACGTGCCGCGCGCGATCCAGTGCGTCCAGAAGCCGAAGGACCAGAACTGCGTCGTCAACGAGCCGGAAGAGCGACCGGCGCTCGCCTCGACGCCCGAGCTCTCGCAGGAGCGCGCGGCGATCATCGACAACCTCCTGCAGGGAGTCGTCCAGTACGGCACCGGCACGGCGGCGGGTATCCCCGGACGCGAGGTCGCCGGCAAGACCGGGACGACGGAGAATTACGGCGACGCGTGGTTTGTCGGCTTCACGCCGCAGATCGTCGCCGCGGTCTGGGTCGGCTACCCGAACAAGCTCGTCCCGATGTTGACGGAGTACCACGGCCGTGCGGTCGCGGGCGGCACGTATCCGGCGCTGATCTGGAAGGCGTTCATGACCAAGGCGCTCGCCTACCTGAACCTGCCCGCGCTTACGTTTCCCTCACCGCCGGCGCTCTCCGGCTCGCCGCTCAGCGTCACGTTCCGCAACGGCAAGCTCGAGCGCGACAACGGCAACTGCAAGACCGTGTTCACGATCGACTTCTTCGCCGGCTATCAGCCACCGCTCGCGGGTTGCAAGAAGAACGAGGTCGACGTGCCGGATGTGCGCGGGACGACGCTCGCGGCCGCGAAGGCGAGGCTCTACGAGCAGCCGCTGCTGTCGTCGGTCGTCTACGAGCCGGCCCGACCGGGTCAGCGGGTGAGCGTCGTCGTCGGGCAGATCCCGCTCGGCGGCACGCTCTCCGCCTGGGATCACGTCACGCTCGTGCTGCCGAAGGCGCAGCACGGCGTCGTGCCGAGGCTCGTCGGGCTGTCGGTCGCGAGCGCGCGGGCGAGGCTCGCACGGCTGAAGCTCGACGTGCTCGTGCGCGGGGGCGACAGCGGCACGGTCGTGGCCCAGCAGCCAGCCTGGGGGGTCGCCGCCGCTCCCGGCATGCGCCTGGTGCTCAGCGTGCGTCGCGGAACGGCCGGCTGAGGAACGCCGAGCCGGCCAGCCCGTAGCGCCACGGCAGCTCGGCCGCTTTCGTGATCCCGATCCGCGGCCCGCGCACGAGCTCGACCGGCGCCTCGCGCTCACGCAGCTCGAACGGCGGCCGGTCGAGCGGTGCGCCGTCTTGCTCGCGCGTGACGGCGAGCGCCTGGCAGAGGCGACCCGGCCCCGAGCAGAGGAGGCGGAGCTCGGTCACTCCGCGTCGAGCTCGCATCTCCTCCAGCCCCTGAGTCGGTGCGAGCGCCCGGATGAGGACGGCGTTCGCCACTCCCTCGCCCTCGCAAACGAAGTTCAGGCACCAGTGGATACCGTAGGAGCGGTACACGTAGGCGTGCCCCGGCGGGCCGAACATGGTGGCGTTGCGCGCTGTCCGGCCGCGGAACCCGTGTGCAGCGGGATCCTCGTGGTCGTACGCCTCGACCTCGACGATCGTGCCGCCGATCCCGGCGACGTACAGCTCCGCACCGACGAGCTCAGGCGCGACCTCGTGCACGTCACGAGCGAAGAACGCGCGGGTCAGAGGCGCTGTGCGGCCCACAATCGCGTGACGTAGCGATGAACGTATATGCCGCCATGCGCATCGATCGCGGTGGCCACTGCGGCCAGCAGACTGGACCGCTGCGCCTCCGGCAGGACCCGGTGATCGGACGTGGTACCGATCAACGCGATCCACTCATGGCTCGTATACGTCGCAGACCACAGGTATTCGCGTCTGATCGGATGGCCGAAGCGCGCGCCGTGAGCGAGCGGCTCGTCGAGCGAGGACGTGCGCGTGCTCGCGCTCGTGGACGGGTCATGCTGCGCGTAGGCGGCGTCGATTGCACGCCTCACGGGTGTGTCTTCAGGCTCCCAATCGTGGCGGAAGATCGCGAGCCAGCCACCGGGCTGCAGGATCTCCTCGAGCGTGCGGGTCCCGCGCTCGGGATCGATCCAGTGCCACGCCTGCGCGGACGTGACGAGGTCGAAGGGCTCGTCCGCCCGCCAGTCCTCGAAGTCGGCGACGTCGACGCGCCAGCTGGAAAAGGCCGCGAGATTCCGGCGTGCGACCTCCGCCATCGCCCGATCAGGTTCGACCCCGACGCCGGTCACGCCGCACGCCGCAAGCAGGACGGCGGCACGGCCCGTGCCACAGCCGGCGTCGACCGCGCGGCACGGAGCCCCAACGAGCGCGAGCACGTCGTCGATCAGCTCTGTCGGATACGACGGCCGGACGCGGTCGTACGCCTCCGCATCCTCGCCGAAGGCGAGGCGTTGCTCCCGGATCAGAAGAGCGGCTCCGGTTCCGGCCGGGTGGTCGCCTCCAGCAGCCTGCGCGCCCGGCGTCCGAGGTCGCCGACGTCGAAGCGGCCCTGCTCGGCCGCCTCGGCCACGCGCTGAGCGAGGTCGAGCGAGTCGTCCAGCAGGCGCGCCTCCCCGGCCGGCGTGCTGCCCATCGCGGCGATGATCGCTCGCTCGGTGCGGGACGCGACGATCGGCGCAGGGATCCCCTCGACGTACACCCGCGTGCGAGCGCCGTGGCCGCGCTCGCCTTCCCCGAGCGGCTCGAGCGCGTAGATCTTGTCGGCTCGCACATACTTGCCGAAGCCGAGGAAGATCATCCGCGGCGCGCCGTCGCTCATTGCAACGCGGAGCGTAACGTCTCGACCACGCGTTCCTGGTCTTCGCGCTCGAGCCGGGCGTGAAACGGAAGCGCCATCGTGCGCGCGCTCGCATCCTCGCTCACCGGGCAGAGGCCCTCGGCGAACCCGAACCGCTCGCGCATGTAGCTCTGCAGGTGGATCGACGGCAGGTACGGCGCGCAGTCGATCCCCTGCCCGCCGAGCCTGCGGATGAGGCCGTCGCGATCGACGCCGCGCGGCAGCTCGACGACGTAGACGAACCACGAGCGGACGTGGTCGTCGTCGTCGGCCACCGGCGTCTCGACATCGACAGCGGCGAGCAGCTCGCCGTAGCGTGCCGCAACGCTCCGCCGCGCTGCCAGGATCTGGTCGAGGCGCTCGAGCTGCGCAAGCCCGAGCGCGGCCGAAATGTTGTCCAGCCGGTAGTTGAAGCCCAGCCGTCCGTGCAGTAGCCAGCTCGAGGTCTCGAGCCGGCCCTGGTTGCGCAGCGAGACGAGTAGCTCGTGCTCTTCCTCCGAGCCGGTGGTGACCGCGCCGCCCTCGCCGGTCGTGATCTGCTTGTTCGGGTAGAACGCGAATGTAGCCGGATGCCCATGCGAGCCGAGCGGCCGGCCCTTGTAGGTCGCACCGAGCGCCTCGCAGGCGTCCTCGACGAGGTAGAGGCCGTGCCGGTCGCAGACGGCGCGCAGCTCGTCGAGCTCGCAGGGGTAGCCGTAGATGTCGACGGCGACCACTGCCTTCGTGCGCGTCGTCACCGCGGCCTCGACGGCGGCTGGGTCGACGTTGAAGGTCCGTGGGTCGATGTCGGCGAAGACGGGTGTCGCCCCTTCGTAGACGGCGCAGTTCGCGGAGGCGACGAAGGAGTACGGCGACGTGATCACCTCGTCGCCGGGCCGGACTCCCGCGAGGTGCATGCAGAGATGCAGGCCGGCCGTCCCGGACGAGACGGCCGCGCAGTGGGGCGCGTTCACCGCGGCGGCAAGCGCGCGCTCGAACCGCGGCCCGGTCGGGCCGAGCGAGAGCCGCCCCGAGCGCAGCACTTCGAGCACGAGCTCCTCGTCGCGCTCGTCGAGCCAGGGCGCCGAGAGCTGGATGCGTCGCGTGGCCAGGCTCAAGCGGCGCGCGACATGCTCGGCACGAGCTCGCGCCAGTCCGCGAAGCGATCGTTCGCGCCGCGAACGGTGTCGAGATACGCCTGCTGCACCTCGCGCGTGATGGGCCCGACGCCGAGCTCGTGGTCGTCGACGGCCCGGAGCGGCGTCACCTCGGCGGCGGTGCCGCACATGAACACCTCGTCGGCGAGGTAGAGGTCGGAGCGGATCAGCGTCTTCTCCACGACGTCGTGGCCGAGCCCGCGTGCGATCTGCATCACCGAGTCGCGCGTGATCCCGTGCAGGATCCCGGTCGCGAGATCGGGCGTATAGAGCGTGCCGTTGCTGACGACGAAGATCGTCTCGCCCGGCCCGTCGGCGACCGTGCCCTCGGGCGTCAGCATGATCGCCTCGTCGTACCCGGCGCGTTGCGCCTCGGAGACGGCGAGCATCGAGTTCAGGTAGACGCCGGTGGCCTTCGAGGCGTGCGGGATCACGTTCGGCGGGATCCGCTGCCACGTCGAGATCTTCGCGCGGATGCCGCTCTTCAGCGCCTCCTCGCCGAGGTACGTGCCCCACGGCCACGCCATGATCGCGACGTCGACCGGGTTCCCGCGGGCGGAGACGCCGAGCTGGCCAAAGCCGTAGAAGGCGATCGGCCGGATGTAGCACTCGCGCAACGAGCAGGCGTCGAGCAGGTCGTTCGTGGCCGCGCGCAGCTCACCGACCGAGTATGGAAGCTCCATGTACAGCAGCCGCGCCGAGTTGTGCAGCCGCTGCATGTGGTCGGTGAGCCGGAAGACCGCAGGCCCCTTGGGGGTGTCGTAGCAGCGGATGCCCTCGAAGACGCCCGTGCCGTAGTGGAGCCCGTGGACCCCGACATGGATGCGCGCGTCGTCCCAGTCGACGAGCTCGCCGTTCATCCAGATCTTCTCGCTCGGCTGCATATTCGGACTCTATTGAAAGGCGCCGGACTCTAGCCTGGCTCCGTGCGCTGAACTCTATTGGAAGGTGCCGGACTTCAGTCTCGCTCCGTCAACTCAATCAGCCGCGCGCCACGAGATCAGCCGTGGCGGCGCCCGTCAGGCGTTGGAGATCGGAGGGCGAGAGCTCGGCCATGTGCGAGTCCGAGCCGGCGCCGATCCAGACCTTGCCGTGTTGCAGCAGCATCCGGTCGAGCACCGTGCGCACCACCGCGCGCAGCGGGAACGGCGCGACCGCTCCCGGCTCGAAACCGGTCGCGTCGAGAACCTCGTCGGCACGTGCGATGCGCGCAGTCCGTGCACCGAGGGCGGCGGCGACCTTCTGCTCGTCGCCGCGACGGTCGCCCGGCACGAGCGCGAGGACGTACGTGCCGTCACAGACGAAGACGAGCGACTTGACGATGCGCCCGGGCTCGCAGCCGATCGCCTCGGCGGCGGCGAGCGCGGTCGGCGTCCCGTCGGGAAACTCCTGCACGGTCGCGTCGACCGCCGCGGCGCGCAGGCAGGCTGCGACGCGCTGCACCGGCTGGGGCCACGGTGGCGACGGCACCCGGGTCCGCGTCATCCTGGAAGCCGCAGGCTCGGCTCGAACGCCTCGAACGCGCGCGGCACGGCCACGCCGCGCTCGATCTCCGCGCCGAGCTCCGTCAGCGACAACTCGACGGCTGCGAGCGCGGCGGCGATGTCGAAGATGTCGAACCAGCCGATGTGGCCGATTCGGAAGATCTTTCCCTTCAGGTGGCCCTGCCCAGGCGCGAGCGTGACGCCGTGGCGGTCGCGGAGCAGACGCAACAGCTCCGTGCCGTCGATGCCGTCCGGAACGTTGGCTACGGTGACAACCGCCGATGACTCGTCGTCCGGAGAGAAGAGCTCGAGGCCCATCGCTTTCAATCCCGCGCGCGCTGCCCGGCCCAGCCGGACGTGCCGATCGAACGCGGCGTCGAGCCCGGCCTCCATGATCAAGCCGAGCGCAACGTCGAGGCCGCGGATCAGCGACACCGCCGGTGTGAAGGCGGAGTCGAACACCTGCTGCGCCTTGTGCGAGCGCCGCCAATCGAAATAGAAGCTGCGTGCTTGGGGCAGTCGCTCCCAGAGCGGCTCGGTGATCGATGCCATCGCGAGCCCGGGCGGGCACATCAGCGCCTTCTGCGAGCCCGAGACGACGACGTCGATCGCCCAGGCGTCGGTCTCGAGCGGCACGGCGCCGAGCGACGAGATCGCGTCGACGACGAGCGTCGCGTCGCCGACCGCCTGCTTGAGCCCCTGGATGTCGGAGACGACGCCGGTCGACGTCTCTGAGTGCGTGCAGAAGACGACGCCGGCGCCGCTGTCCGCCACCGCCGCGCCGACCTCGGCTGGCACCGGGACGTCGCCCCACTCGTAGCCGATCCGCTGGACGTCGAGACCATACTGCTCGCAGATCGCCGCCCAGCGCTCGCCGAACGCGCCGGCCGAGACCACGGCCACCCGGTCGCCGGGCGAGCACAGGTTCGCGGCCGCGGAGTCCATCGCGCCGCTGCCGGAGGCGGCGAAGAGCAGCACGTCTGCCTCGGTGCGGAACACATCCTGGAGCCGCGCGAGGGCGCGCTCGTAGACAGCGCGGAAATCCGCCCCGCGGTGGTGAACCATCGGCTCTGCCATCGCCGCCAGCACCTCGGGCGGCACCGGCGTCGGTCCGGGCGTGAACAGGTACCGCTTCTCCATCGTCCCAGGGTAACGGTCAAACTGGGGGGATGCAGGCGCTCCTCGCCTTCGCCGCGGCCCTCGTCTCGCTTCGCCTGGCGGGTGCCCTTCGGGCACGGGGCCGCCCCGCCTGGGCGGCCGCGCTGCTCGCCTACGCGGTCGCCTCCGCCGCGCTCGCCTGGGGCGCAGCCCATGGCTGGGACCCACGCGTCTTCCGCGTCTACTACCTCGCCGGCGGCCTCCTGACGGCACCGCTCTTCGGCGTCGGCTCGCTGCTCCTTGTCGGGTGGCGCTGGGCGGCGCCCCTCGGCTTCGCCTGGCTCGGGCTTGCGCTGGGCGTCGCTGTCGCAATGCCGGTGCACGGAGCGTTCGGAACCGGGATTCCGGCCGCGCAGGACCACCTGTCCGTCGCGCCGCGTGTGTTCGCGATCGCGGGCAACAGCCTTGGGACCCTCGCGGTCGTCGGGGTCGCGCTGGCGACGATCCGCCGGCGTCCGCTCGGAAACGCGTTCATCCTTGCCGGGGTCGCTGTCGCCGCGGCGGGCTCGGGCCTCGCCGGGCTCGGCGTGTCGGCAATGAGCGGCTTTGCACTCGCGGCAGCGGTGCTGCTCTACCTCGGCGTCGCCGCCCCGAGCTTTTCGCGCAGGCGCTCGTTGACCACGCGCGGGTCGGCCGTGCCGCCCGTCTCCTTCATCACCTGGCCGACGAAGAAACCGAGCAGGCCCTCCTTGCCGCCGCGATAGGCGTCTGCCTG
>Ga0070731_10005606_pt1 | contig 10284 bp, 9 predicted proteins | sample Coa_R1_2_FD_66448 | JGI IMG/M metagenome (GOLD analysis project Ga0070731, IMG submission 66448) | Surface soil microbial communities from Centralia Pennsylvania, which are recovering from an underground coalmine fire - Coalmine... | ecosystem: Environmental > Terrestrial > Soil > Unclassified ... | reverse complement strand
AGCGGCTTGCTCGCCCTTGCTCACATCCAAGGCACCGCCGGTTGCCAGAGTATCGCGCACTGCCGACGCCGTGGCGCCCAAACACAGACGGCGCGGCTCTTCGCGCTCTCCCTCGGACATGCAGTAAATGCTTCCCATCTCGAAGAGGCGCGCATTAGGGAGGTCGCGGTTCAGATTCCTCGCCAGCATGTCGAGCATGCCAGGAACGAGAGACGTTCGCATGACGGAAGCTTCTTCGCTGAGCGGATTCTCGAGTTCGAGCACCGGTGTTCCGGTGGAGAACTCTTCCGCATCGGCATGTGAGATGAACGTGAGCGAGATGGCCTCGTTGTATCCCAATGCGAGCGCGCGCCGGCGCACGGACTCGTTCACTTTGGCGTGCGGCAGTTCGATTACCGCGCCGCTGTAGGCGGGCAGCGTGTTTTCGAATTTGTCATAGCCGTGCAGCCGGGCGATTTCTTCGATGAGATCGATTTCCCGTTCGACGTCGAGGCGCCAGCTGGGGACGTGCACACGAAATTCCGCGTCGCGCTGGCCTTCCGGGATCAGCGTAAAGCCAAGCCGTTTCAGCAGGCGGAAGACAAGTCCGGCGTCGAGACCCGGCCCCAGGATGCGCTGCACTTCGCTTGCGTGCAGCATGATGGGAGCCTGATCCATGCGCCTGGAGATGACGTCGACGGGATCGCCGATCAACTCTCCGCCGCCCGATTCGAGGATCATCTGAGCGACCAGATCGCAGGAAGAAATGGTGGACTCGAAATCGGCGCCGCGTTCGAAGCGGTGCGACGCGTCGGTGTGGATCGCGTGACGACGGGACATTTTACGGACGATGCCAGGATCCCACCAAGCAGACTCGATCACGATATTCCGCGTCGTGTCGGTGATCATGGTGTCGTATCCGCCCATGACGCCGGCGAGGCCCACGGGCTTCTTTGCATCGCAGACAACGAGATCTTCGGTGGTCAGCTTGCGCTCGACGCCGTCAAGGGTTTTCAGGGTCTCGCCAGTGCGTGCTTTGCGGACGACGATCTCGGCGCCTTCGAGCAGATCTGCGTCGAAGACGTGCGTTGGTTTGCCGATCTGCCACAGGACGTAATTGGTGGCATCGACCGCGTTCGAGATGGGTCGCTGATCGAGCAGCTGCAGACGGTGCGCAACCTTCTGCGGAGAAGGCCTGATGTGCGTGCCACGAATAACCCTCGCGGTGAAACGGGGACACAGTTCGGGTTCTTCGACCGTGATGGGGAAAGGCGCACCCACAGCGGCTGAAGCCGTGACCTTCCCATGATCGATCGGCGTCAGCGGAAGATCGTATATCGCGGCGGCCTCCCGTGCGACGCCGTAGTGATTCATCGCGTCAGGACGGTTCGTGCCGATCTCCATTTCAAAGACGGTGTCTGTGCCCGTACCCTCGATGCCTTCGACACCGAGTCCGACATCGGTCAGGTCTTCGGCGAGTTTGCGGTCATCGACTTTCAGGTCGACGAAGTCGCGAATCCAATTTGCAGATAGTTTCATGGAATCAGGTGTCAGCTCTCAGCCACGGCTCACACACGGCATTTGTTGCAACCGAGATCCTTCGCTCTGCTTGAAAAACAGCTGCGCTCAGGATGACGCTCCCGTACCTTGCTTTCCCGACGACCAACGACTGAATCATCCAAACTGCTGCAAGAATCGCACGTCGCCCTGAAAGAATAGCTGAATGTCATCCACGCCGTATTTCAGCAGGGCGAGGCGGTCGACGCCCATGCCGAAGGCGAAGCCCGAGACCTTCTTAGGGTCGTATCCGTTGTCTTTCACAAATTCGAAGACATTGGGATCGACCATGCCGCAGCCGAGAACTTCGATCCATCCCGTTTGCTTGCACGGACGGCAGGGGTCGGAGCTGCGCTTGCCGCTGCCTCCGCAGATGAAGCACGTCACGTACAACTCCGCGCTCGGTTCGGTGAAGGGGAAGAACGATGGCCGGAAGTGTGTCTTTACGCTCGAACCGAACAGGGCTTTCATCGCGTGATCGAGCGTGCCCTTCAGATCGCCGAACGTAATGTTCGTGTCGACCGCGAGCCCCTCGATCTGATGAAACATTGGCGAGTGGCTCGCATCTGGGGGATCGTTGCGGTGCACCGTCCCGGGAATGACGATGCGAATCGGCGGACGCATCTTCTCCATGGTGCGAATCTGCACGGGAGACGTGTGCGTACGCAAGAGCAGGCGATCGCGCTGCGGCTTCGATTGCTGCGCGCCGATGAAAAGCGTGTCCTGCGTATCGCGCGCCGGATGGTTCGGCGGAAAATTGAGCGCCTCGAAGTTGTAATAATCGGTCTCGACCACGGGACCTTCCGCGACGGAATAGCCGAGTCTTTCGAAGACACCGACAATTTCATTTCTGGTCTTGATGACCGGATGCTCGGCGCCGATGGGGCGGCGAATGCCAGGAAGAGAAATGTCGACTCTTTCAGCCGAGAGTGAATCCGCGTCCGTCTCTGCGACGTGAGCCGCGTCGACCATTTCGGTGATGCGCGCCTTAAGCGCGTTGACCCGGATTCCCGCCTCGCGCTTCGCGTCTTTCGCAGCGCCCTTCAGCCACAGATCATTGATCTGCGTGAGAATGCCGTTCTTGCGGGCCATCCAGCGGTCGCGAAAGGATTTCAGTTCGGCGTCGTTACGGACCTCTTCAGATTCAGACTTGCAGGCGGCGATGCATTCGCCCACGGCCTTTTCCAGCGCAGCCGCCGAGTAATCCGTCAGTTTGGGAACGATGTAGGACACGATCTTGTTCTTCACGCTCAAGAACACTTATGCAGAGACAGCCGCCCTCGGCTGCCCGGTCGCCTGAGTGTCGACTTGCGGGCCCGCGCAGCAGGCACAATCTTTTTCGACTGTTGGCAGCTAAGCCGGGCTGCGCCCAGCAGGACAGCCGAGGGCGGCTGTCCCCACACAGGCACTGCGACCGAGAGCTGATTGTCGAAAGCTCCTAGCCGAAAAGCTATGCCAGAGCGCCCTTGGCCTGTGTCGCGAGGTTGGCAAATCCCGCGGCGTCGTTCACCGCCAAGTCCGCAAGGATCTTGCGGTCCAGTTCTACGCCCGCCAACTTCAATCCATGAATGAACTGGTTGTAGCTCAAGCCGTTCAGCTTGGCCGCGGCGCCGATGCGGACGATCCACAGCGAGCGGAACTGGCGCTTGCGCTGCTTGCGGCCGGAGTAAGCAAACTTCAGCCCGCGCTCAACCGACTCCTTCGCCGAGCGGTACAGCTTGGATTTTGTGAGGAAATATCCGCTTGCGCGGTCTAATATCTTTTTGCGTTTCTGGCGGCGTTTGGTTCCGCGCTTTACACGAGGCATGGTGCTCTCCTTTTTGCTTTCGTTTTATGGCGGCTGGAGGTAAGGACGATCGCGCAGCGATCGATGACCTCTTCACACGCCTTATCCGGATTTCCGATTGTTCTATTGCCGATTTTCAATTGAAAACCAAATGCGCTTTCAATCGGCAATCACAAATTGGAAATCGGAAATTGTTTCACTGATACGGGATCATCCGCAAAACTTTGGCGAGATCGCCATCGCTCACTAACGCGGACTTGCCCAGCTTCCGTTTCGTTTTCTTTTCCTTCGACGTCAGGATGTGACGCAGTTTCGCATGTCCCCGCTTCACCTTTCCTGTCGCCGTCTTCTTGAAGCGCTTGGCAGCGCCCGTGTGCGTTTTCAATTTCGGCATAATGTCCTCAAAAGCAGCTGTCAGCTATCAGCCGTCAGCGTTCAACCACACCTGGGTGTAGAGACCCCCGTAGGCCGAGCGCTATTTGCTGTGATTTTTTCAGCGCCCGCTACGACGCGGGCTTGGCGACCTGCTGCGGCGGTGGCGGAACGCTTTGGCTGGGCGCACTTTGCGCGGCAGCTTTTTGTTTTTCTTCTTTCTGTCTTTCTTTCTCTCGTTCCTTATCCGACTTCTTCGGCGCCAGAATCGCGTGCAGCGTGTTGCCCTCTTGCCGGGGCCGGAACTCCACGATGCTCTGGGATTCCACGTCCTTGATCAGGCGCTCCAGGATCTGGCGTCCCAACCCGGTGCGCGTCATTTCGCGTCCGCGGAAGAAAATCGTGGCCTTGACTTTATCGCCCTCGCCCAGGAAGCGTAAAACGTGATTCTTCTTGGTCTCGTAATCGTGGTCGTCCACATTGATGCGGAACTTGACCTCTTTTACGGTGATTGTCTTCTGGTGCTTCTTGGCTTCGCGCTCTTTCTTTTCCTGCTGGTACAGATACTTCCCGTAATCCATGATTTTGCATACGGGAGGCTGCGCGGCGGGCGAAATCTCAACCAGATCCAGATTTTTTTCGCGGGCTTTTTTGAGCGCTTCGTAAGGCGGCATGATGCCAAGCAGCTGCCCTTCGTCGTCAATTACGCGGATTTCACGTGCCCGAATACGATCGTTGGTGCGGATAAAACGTTTATCGATACAGTCCTCCGTGCGCTAAGCGACTGAGAATAAAGAATTATAGCATGAGGGAGCAGGGGCAAGGGGACGGGAACAAGGGCTTCCGATTGCCGTGAACGCTGCGAGCCAAAAACAATCGTCGCTGATCCCTCCGAAATAGCCGATCCGGACTACATCAGAAGAGACCAGCGACGAAACCTCAATTGCTTCCGACCTTAACCGTGCCACCACCCTGAGTTGCAGACCCATTGTCCAACGTATATTTCAGGGTGTGTCCTTTTGCTGGAGTAAGCGGCGACTGGGGATCATTTGACCCTGAGTTGACCGAACCTGGTTGTGGCGACCAATAAGTGTTCTTTTTGCCGTGCTCATCTTCCCACTCGATCGTACAACCGTCGGTGGAGGTGAATTGGATACTGCCATCGCTGCCGATCTCGGCGTTCTTCGGGTTGGGAGTAACCCCGTTGATCGAGATAGGGGTGGGATCATCTATGCGCGGTTTTGGGTTCGCTGCCATATTTCATTCTCCTTCTGAAATCGAGCTATTTTGGATTGGGCCTGAAATTCGGGTCAGACAACAAAGCCTTCAACGACGGGTTGTTCTTCAGCGCGTCGAGCGAATAGCCCTTCTGAAGGCTTTTCTGGATGTATTCCAAAGCCTGCTTGCGGTCGTGCAACCCTTCATAAGTCTCGCCAACGTTTTCGAGCACGTCGGCATCGTCTGGAGAAAGCGCCAGAGCGGTCTGAATTCGGCTCAGAGCCTGGTCGCGCTGGCCGTTCTTCGCGTAGAGCAAGGCGATTCGGGCTTGAGGTCCGGCATCCCGTGGAGATTGCTGGACCGCTTGCTCGAGCAGGGGCAGTTCGCGATCGCGGGCCGCTTTCTCCTTGGCCGAATCGTTCAGATCCTCATAGACGGCCGCCAGGTTGGCCCATGCCATGTAATCCCTATCGTTCAATTGAACGGCTTTTTCGCCGACGGCCGCCGCGTCGGCATAGCGATGCTGCGCCAGGTAGAGAAACGTCAGATTGGCGTATGCGGGATAGCTCGGGGCTAGTTCGATTGACTTCTTCAGGGCGGTTTCTGCCGCCGGGAATCTTTTGGGATCGTTGGCATCGAGTTGGATTGCTCCAAGATTCGAATAGGCCTGAGCGTTATCGGGAGTGAGTTGAATGGCGTGCTCGATCTGAGCGATCGCCTCGTCATATCTACTATGCGCGTCGTAAAACAAGCCCAAACTGTTGTAGCCGTCCCAGTAATCGGGGCGCAGCGCGATGGCTCGTTTGTAGGTCGCCTCGGCATCGGCGGTGCGTCCCGCGAGATCGTAAGCGCGGGCTTCTCCCGTGATCGCGTCAGCGTTGCGGGAATCGAGCTGCAGCGCTTTTTGAAATTCCGATAAAGCCAGATCGTTTTTCCCCAGAACCGAATGAACCCGGCCCAGCGTGACATACGCGGAGGGCAAACTGCCGTTTAATGCGGTTGCTTTCGTGCCATTGGTGAGCGCGAGCTCGGTCCATTGTGGATTTCGATCGAGCTGAAATTTCAGCCGGTACGCCTCGCCCAAGGCCGCATAGCCGAGGGCGAATTGCGGATCCTGATGGACAGCGCCTGACAGCGCGTCGATTGCCTGATCGAGATTGCCCGGCTTGTCATAACGCTGCATGTATCCCAGCGCCTTCAGATAGGCCGCATAGGCAGCGGGGGCGGCGGCGGCCTCACCGGTCCGCAAAGAGCTTGCTGGAACCTCCAAGTGCATCAACCGTGCGAGTCCTGAGACGGCTTGATCCTGCAGCGCCGCGAAATCGCCCGCCGGGTCTTGTAGCGAGAGCGACCCCTCCTGCCGAACGTCTTTAGTCCGAATCAGGTTGACGGTCAGGTGCACGCCCGAGTTGTCGCGCATGACGCTGCCCTTGACCACGAGCGTGGCTCCGAACTCGCGCAGAGCCGCTTCTGGATCGGAGACTTTCCTTCGCCGCACTTCACTTGCCGGAACAACCCAGAGCGACTGTTGCCCTTCTTCCAGGTTCGATAACTTGCTGGTGAGACTGTCCTGCAGGCCCTCGGAGATCGCCTCGTTTGCTGGATCGCCTCCAATGTTGTCGAATGCCAGGACAGCAATATGCTTTTCACTACCGCCCGCGTGAGAAAGAACATCCGCTGCTCGCTGGCGTACGGCCGGAATCAGCAACGAAATGACGACCAGCAGCAATATGGCCGCGGTCAGCTCAACCATCCACCGGCGTGCGCGATCGACGGAGGTAACAGCCCGGCCGGAAGATGCATGTTCCAGAGCCCGGCGCAGATCACGCGAGGAAGTCTTCAAGTTTTTGGCCGACGGCGCGCTGGGAGCGGAGGCAAACGCGGGCTTACAAGCCTCGACATCGGCGAGAAATTCGCGGCACTCGGAGTAACGATGGGTGCGGTCCTTGGCGAGTGCACGGCAGACGATTGAAGCTAACGCAGGGTCCACGCCTTCGACGGGTGGCGGCTGCTCCAGAATCGCCAGCAGCACTGCCGACATGTTGCCACGCTCGAACGGATGTTTCCCCGTGAGCATCTCATCGAGCACCACGCCCATCGACCAGATATCGGTCCGACGATCGACGGGTTCATTCCGCACCTGCTCCGGCGACATATAAGCCAACGTGCCAACCGGACCTGCGGTTAGAGTCGTCGCCGCGTTGCTGGAGACCCGGGCCAGGCCGAAATCCACGATCTTCGCGACACCTTGGCGCGTGACAATGACGTTCGACGGCTTGATGTCGCGATGGATGATGCTGTGCTCGTGGGCCTCCATCAGCCCGTGCGCGACCTGCTCGATGATTTCGAGCGCCTCTTTGGGAGCGACCGGGCCACGGCGGATCTTTTCCTGCAGAGTCAGCCCTTCGTAAAAGGCCATCACGATGAACGCATGGCCGTCGCTGGTTTCCTCGAGACCGTGAATGATGCCGATGTTGGTGTGATCGAGGCCGGAAGCGGTCCGCGCCTCCTGCAGGAATCGTTCTTTATCTTTGGGAGAGACGCTCAGATCGGACGGCAGAAATTTAAGAGCAACCGTGCGATTGAGCTTGAGATCGAGTGCCTTATAGACCACGCCCATGCCGCCAACGCCCGCGGTTCCAAGAATCTTGTAGTCACCGACCTGTTCGTCCACGGCCAGAGGGCGCACGGAAGATGTCACTGCAAGCTCCCAGTCATCAGGTTTGCGTCGAGAGGCCCCACTACTCCCAAGCAGGAAAATGGGTTAGAACGAAGTCATCGGCGCGAGTAGAGGCGAATCATACCGCCCCCGCCAAGGCCATGCAAGCAGAGGCGAATGGCGTGCCAGAGGTCCGCGAATCTTTTTAGGTTCTTCCCGCGTTGCCGCGAATCCGAATGAATTTTAAAATTGAGGAAGGATAAAGGCTTTTCATTATGTGTCGGAATATCAAGACGCTATTTAATTTCGATCCGCCGGTCACTGACGAAGAAGTTCGCGCCGCCTCGCTTCAGTTTGTCCGCAAGATCACCGGCTTCAACAAGCCATCGAAGGCCAATGAGGCAGCGTTCGCGGCTGCAGTCGAGGAGGTGGCGGGTGTGTCCGCGAGGCTGCTTCATTCCCTTGAAACAGTGGCGCCTCCGAAAAATCGCGAAGAAGAAGCCGCCAAGGCAAAGGCTCGCGCTGCCCAGCGTTTCGGGACCTAGAGGGGCGCCTCGCGCTCGTCTTTGAGATTTTCTTGACAGTGAGGCGGGACCCTTGTAATCTCGCCAACCATCGCCACGAACGCGAGGTTGGTTCGCGTTCCAGCCGGAGGGTCCGGGTGAAGCTTACCCTGGAGACGCGCGATGTAGGTCGGGTAACCGTCGTACGTTGCGGCGGACGCCTGGTTGCCGGCGCCGAAGTGGAAGCCCTTCGCGCCCAGATCACCTGGATTCTTCGCGACCGCCGGTTCATCATCCTTCACCTTGGCGGGTTGACATTCATCGACAGCAGCGGCCTCGGAACCCTGGTGCGGACATTGACCAGCGCCCGCCAGGTACGCGGTGACTTGAAGCTTTGTGAGGTTCCCGAGCATGTCCGCAAAGTTCTGCACCTCTCGCATCTGACCAAGCTGTTCGACTGCCATGATTCGGAAGAGAACGCCATCGCCGCCTTTTATCGCGCGCCGGTCCCGGTCGAGCAGCCGGCGTCGGCGGGAAAAAGCGTGCTTTGTATCGATACCAACACTGACGTCGTCACGTACATCCGCGAGTTGCTGCATCGCGCGGGATACGACGTGCATACCAGCAACAATCTACGGGATGCCCTTTTGCTGATGCGATGTTCGCGCTTCGATCTCGCGGTAGTCGGCGCCAGCGTGACGGCGGCGCCGGGAACCGAGAAGACTTTCCGCGACGCCTGTGCCAAGTTGCCCGTGGTTGAGTTAGGCGGCCACTTCTCGACTCTCGAAGCCGGAGAAGCGGCCTCGGGCCTGCTGAAGCAGATTGCGGAACGGTTGCAAGCGCCGGCGCAGTAAGGCCGCGAGCCCTCGCCGGGTCGCACGATAACGACAACACCCCCTAATCCCTCCCAAGGTCTGTGCTAGTCTCCCAAGCATGTCGACCAAGCCGAAGGAACGCCGAAAATCCGCGCCTCGACGACCCTCCCCGAAGCGATCCGTAAAACCAGTTCCTGCGAAGCACTTCCTCTCCGACAAAGTCGAACACTTCACCGAGTCCGTTATTCGCGAGATGACACGCCAGGCGATGCTCTATCACGCGGTCAATCTCGCCCAGGGTTTTCCGGACTTCTCCGCTCCCGCACAAATCAAGCAGGCAGCGCAGCAGGCCATTGCCGCTGACGTGAATCAGTACGCAATCACCTGGGGAGCCAAAAATCTCCGCAATGCTATCGCCCGCCAGATGGAGGTCTGGCAGCGAATCAATGTCCATCCGGAAAAAGAAATTACAGTCTGCTGCGGATCGACCGAAGCCATGATTTCAACCCTGCTTGCCGTCTGCAACGCGGGCGATGAAGTAGTGATCTTCGAGCCTTTCTACGAGAACTACGGACCAGACTCCGTGCTGAGTGGAGCAAAGCCTAAGTTTGTGAAGCTGCGTCCGCCTAAAGAAGACGGAGGCGAGTGGACTTTCGATGAAAAGGAGCTGCGCCGCGCCTTCCACAAACACACCAAAGCGATCATCCTCAACACTCCTAACAACCCGACGGGTAAGGTATTCACTCGCGAAGAGCTGGAACTGATCCGCGACCTCTGCCTCGAATTCGACGTGCTCGCGATCACCGATGAGATCTACGAGCACATAATTTACGACGGCACCAAGCACATCTCGATGGCGTCGCTCGATGGCATGCGCGATCGCACCGTCACAATTAACGGGATGTCGAAGACCTACAGCGTGACTGGGTGGCGCGTGGGGTGGGCAGTGGCGCCGGAGAAGATCACCAACGCCATCCGCAAAGTGCACGATTTTCTGACAGTCGGCGCACCCGCACCGATGCAAGAGGCTGGGGCGACCGCCTTAAGTTTGCCCGCCGATTACTATACCGGCCTCGCCGAGGGATATCGCGTGCGCCGCGATCACCTGATGCCGGCCCTTTCGGCGGCGGGATTCCGCTGCTTCCGTCCGCGAGGCGCATATTACGTGATGACCGATATATCCGCGTTCCGCTTCAAAGACGATGTGGCATTCGCCAAATACCTTGTCCAGGAGGTCGGGGTGGCCTGCGTGCCGGGATCCAGCTTCTATCGTGACCCGCGAGACGGAGCGCGGCAGGTGCGCTTCGCCTTTTGCAAGAAGCCGGAGACGCTGGACGAGGCCGCGCGCAGGCTGGCAAAGCTCGCCTTGCGACGGTAGCACACGTCGCCTGAACG
>Ga0070731_10005605_pt1 | contig 10287 bp, 9 predicted proteins | sample Coa_R1_2_FD_66448 | JGI IMG/M metagenome (GOLD analysis project Ga0070731, IMG submission 66448) | Surface soil microbial communities from Centralia Pennsylvania, which are recovering from an underground coalmine fire - Coalmine... | ecosystem: Environmental > Terrestrial > Soil > Unclassified ... | reverse complement strand
AGCGCGCGCTTGATGGATTGTTTGATCCACCACGAACCATAGGTCGACAGCTTGCCGCCCTTCGACGGATCAAATCGTTCAACCGCCTTCATCAAACCAATATTCCCCTCGCTGATGAGGTCCAACAACGGCAGGCCGATGCCTTCGTAATCCCTGGCGATCTTGACCACCAACCGCAGGTTCGCCTTGATCATCTGCTCGCGCGCTTTCTTGTCGCCCTTCTTGATCCGCGCGGCGAGGTCAATCTCCTCCTGCGGGGTCAACAATTTCACCTGTCCTATCTCGCGCAGATACAGCTTGATTGCCGTGTCGCCATCATAACTCGAACGCTCTCGCTCGATGTGCACAACCGGCTCGGCGGCTGGTTTGGGCAAAACGTCCGCCGCCTCTGTTCCCTCTGGCCTCGGAAATCCGTTTTGTGCACGGGCGGGTTCCGCCTTGATCGGCGGCGGGGCAGCGCGCGGCTCTGGAGCCCTGCGCGAAGCCTGCGGCTTCGTTGAGCGGGCTTTGGTGATTCGGACGCGGGTGTGCTGCTTTCGGCCAGCCGGTTTATGATGTTTGCCTTTCGCGACCATGATCAAAATCTAGACTTAAGTTTCAACCGTCTCTCTGCAAGCAAATTAAACACCGACTCCTTCGCTTCGTTCTTCTATGTGTAATATCAAATCGAGGCGGCATCTTATATAGGTTGTTATGCCCAAAAGCCGCGCGTTTGAGGGCATTTGCGGCTTCTGGCGTGTCATGTCAGCGTCGGTTGCGTCCAGCGAGCGAGATCAGATACAACAGTTGCATGACCGAACTGATCATGGATGCAACATAAGTTAAAGCCGCAGCGTTGAGCACCTGGCTGATGGCCCCTCGCTCGTCGGCGTGCACAATGCCCAGTCTGAACAATTGCTCCTTGGCGCGACGGCTGGCATCAAATTCCACCGGCAACGTTATCAGTTGAAAGGCCGTTACCACCGCGAACAAGCCGATTGCCACCCAAATAACATTGTGAAAGACCGGGCCGCTCGCGTGGTCGAGCCACATCAACATCATGCCGAAAAGGAAAATCAGGCTGTACGCCGTGGATGCAAACTGCGTCACCGGCACCATCATCATTCGCAGGTTCAATGGCGCGTAGGCGGCTTGATGTTGCAGCGCATGACCGGCTTCATGTGCCGCCACTCCTACCGCCGCAACCGACGGCTGCTGGAAATTTTCAGACGAAAGGAATAAAGCCCGTTTTCTCGGGTCGTAATGGTCGGTTAAACGACCGGGGATTTCCTCCACAGCCACATCATTCAAACCGGCATGATCGAGAATCCGCCGCGCCGCCTGGGCTCCACTTAAACCGGTTTCCACCGGCACGCGCATATACTTGCCGTACGCCGAAGTTAACTTCATTTGGGCATAGAATCCCAGAAGCAACCCCGGAATCGCTAACAACAACCACAACGGATCAAAATACATCATACTGCCTTCACTCAGCGAGTTTCATGCTCACTTATAAAATCGACCCTTTCCCCGGCAATATCGTTCAAATCACCACAAAAGACCGTGACGATATCCACGCAGACTGCGACACAATGGCACAGTCCGCCCGTTTCGTCCCGCCCGCCCTGACTCAACTGGTGCGAGGCGTCATCTGCCCGATCAGTTCCAAAACTTTTCCAACTGCTTCTTCAGGCTTCACCGTTATCAACGCTCCGCCGCGCGGTTTGATTTCCACTTCACCTTTGGCCAGCGATTTTTCGCCGATGCCGATTCGAATCGGAAACCCGACTAAATCTGCGTCTTTGAATTTCACGCCGGGCCGTTCGTCGCGATTATCGAGGATCACATCCACACCGCGCGCCGACAGCTCCGTATAAAGCTTCTCCGCAATTTTCATCACTTCTGCGTCGGGCGCAACAGCCAGGGGAGTAATGCAAACGGTGAATGGCGCGACGCTCACCGGCCAGATAATCCCGTCCTTGTCATTGCTCTGCTCAATCACCGCCTGCAACGTCCGCGTCACGCCGATACCATAGCAACCCATCACGCACAACTTGCGCGCTCCGTCTTCGGCCAGATACGTCGCGCCGAGCTTCTCGCTGTATTTCGTTCCGAGAATGAATATGTGTCCCACTTCAATCGCGCGCCGGATCTTCAACGACTTGCCGCACTTCACGCAAGGCTCACCCGCCGACACCGTCCGCAAATCCGCCCACTTGGTCACCTGGATATCGCGCTCGATGGACACATTGCGGAAATGAAAGCCGTCTTCATTCGCGCCGGTGGTCATCTCGTTCGCTCCACGCAAGCGTTCGTCGGCGTATACCGAAAATTTCTTCACCCCAACCGCTCCGAGACTTCCCGGATGCGCGCCTAGTGCATCGAATATCTCCTGCGCCTCGGCCGGACGGAAAATGGTCGTGCCGATCACACCGGCGAGCTTCGCTTCATTCAACTGGTCGTCGCCACGAATCAAAATCAACACCGGCTTGCTGTCCGCAACGTAAATGAGCGTTTTAATCTGCCGATTGGCCGCAACCTTATACGGTTCCTTGGTCAACGCCTCAATCGTCACCACGCCCGGCGTCGCAAATTTCTCAACCGCAGCGCCGATTTCCCGCGCCGCCGTTTTGGGAATTCCACTCGTCGCCTTTTCAACATTGGCCGCGTAACCGCATCCTTCGCAGAAGACCACTTCATTCTCCCCTGTCTCCGCCGGCACCATGAATTCGTGCGAGAAATTGCCGCCAATCACTCCCGTATCCGCCTCCACTGGAAAGTTCTTCAACCCGCACCGGTCAAAAATGCGCTTATACGCATCATACATCTTCCGATAGCTCCCCATCGCAGCTTCCTCGTTCGCGTCGAAGCTGTAGGCGTCCTTCATGATGAATTCCTTCGCGCGCATCAAGCCGAAGCGCGGACGAATCTCATCCCGGAACTTTACGCTGACCTGGTAAAAATTCACCGGCATCTGCCGATACGAATTGATCTCGCCCGCCGCCACTGTGGTAATGACTTCCTCCGCCGTCGGGCTCAGCAGCCATTCCTTCTTCGAGCGATCATGCACCTTGAAAAGCACCTCGGCAGCGGTCTGATAACGGCCGCTTTGCTCCCAGATATCCTTGGGTTGCATCGTCGGCATAAGCACCTCCAGCGCGCCCGCGCGGTCCATCTCCTCGCGCACGATCCGCTCCACTTTGCGCAACGCCCGCAGGCCGAGCGGCAGAAAAGTATAAACCCCGCCGCTCAATTTTCGAATAAGCCCGGCGCGCAACAACAGCTTGTGCGAGATGATCTCCGCATCAGCCGGAGCCTCGCGCAGGGTCGGAATCATTGTTTGTGTCCACTTCATGCGGCGCAGAGATAATCAGAAATCACTCCCGGAACGAAGAACTTTGTTTTGACCTTCAGTCCTCCTCGTCCTCGTAATCGAAAACTACAGCCTTCCCCCGTCACTTTGACCAGCTTGGACTTGGTCGGACTTATTGCGACCCATCGCGAGAATTGGTTTGACCGAGTTGAACTTGCCTGGACTTCATTGGACTGTCGCGGCGACACCGACTCTCTGCCATCCAAATCGATATTCATGAATTTTCTTCCTAAAAAAAATTTAAAAAAAGAAAATAACCTTAATTAACCTTAATTGACCTTAATTTTTGCCGGAAGCCGCCGGTATTCAAGCGCCCCATCGTCCATGAGCCCGGCGCCGGCCTCCCAGCGCGCTTGTCGCGTCGACTCGTCGCACCGCAACGAAGTGAAGGCGGAAGCGAAGCGACGGCGGATGCAATTTTATTTTTTAAATTACCTTTATCCACCTTTATCCAGTGATATCCCACGGACCGCGGCTGTGTCGCCAGACCAGCCGCAGCAACTCGACCAACCCAGCCGGAACGTCTTTCTCAAATGCAGCAACGGCCACGTTTCCCATTCCGCACTCCGCATTCGAATGACTTTGGAATTTGGTCCTTGGAGCTTCTTTGGAGCTTGGATGTTGGACGCTTGGAGCTTTGCGCCCCATCACCGGCTCCCAACTATCGACTACCAACAACTTTAATGTCATCCCGGTATTTAATCATACGTCCGCGCGTTTGTAATTCCCCCGGGGGGATTTTCACCACTTTTTTGAAAATATTTTTTCCAAATCCAAAAACGCTGTCGTCCAGGCTCTTCCATAAATCCTTTCCATCCAAAACTCCTGTTATACACATTTTGAAAAATCCACTCGCTCCGCTCAGCCTCCAATTTTTCGCGCGTTCCTAATCCGATGTCGGATACGTTGGACTTCTTCCTAACCACCGCGCAAATCCTGCACTCCGGTTTTTCCCACGCCGTGCAAACCCTGCGCAAAAATCCGTCCCCGGACCGCCCAATCCCCACATTTTCCCGCTGGCACAGAATCTGCAAATGGAAATCCGACGCCGCACAGCACGTCGATGTTCGAGTGACGCAATCATTGAAGCGGCTCAGAAATTTAGACATGAATAGAACTGCTCGTAGAAAACCGTTGAACGACGCCTTCAAAGATTCCCAGCCCCTTCCCGAATTGCCACAATCTACTCAACCCGCAAAGCCGGCAGCCGGTACCACGAAGCCATCATGCAATGTTGAGAAACCATGGCCGTCAATCCGCCGGTCCCTGATTCGCTCGCTGGTGTTCGATGCGGCTTTTGGTTTATTGATTGCAGTGTGCCTGCTCCTGCCTGGCTCGCGAGCAGGGACAAACGCCCATCCTGAAGGGCCGCCGCCCACAGCCGCCTGGGCTAATCCGTGGCATAAAAATCATCATCCCTGGAACGCCTTCCCCACGCATCATCTGCCCGCCCCGCCCACCGATCATTCCATCAGTATCTAGTAACGAGCCGTGCCCGAACCACGGACAAAGCGCCGAGTCAGTGCAACTCGGCGCACCTCATTTCCAGACCGCGGTTCTGTGAGCCGCAGCAACATGAACAATCAAGCCGCTTGGAAATGAACCGGATCGCTCAACCGGCGCGCCAGCACCTTGGACTGCGGTAGCCCTCTACCGCTTTTGGATCGGCCTATCTTGAAACCGGAATTTTGAAGCGTACTACAAGCCCCATTAGGAATTGGAAATTCGTCCCGATGAGTCTCTCATCCCTTCTCACTTCTGCTCGTAACCACCACTCCCGGAGTTCCAAATCAAAGTCGTCGCGTTGCCTTGTGAAATAGCAGCGAGCGATGAACCGCTCGCTCGATTCACAAAATTCGTCGTCACCGTTTCATAAATACCCCGCATCAGCCGCCCCACCGGATTCCCGTGATACCGCCGTCCCATATTGTAGGGATAAACGGGATAACCATTCGCATCAATCGTTGTGAAGTAAGCATACGTGCCATTGGGAAATTCCGGCGTCACACACCAGCGCCCGTTCAACTCGTCCAGATCAAAATCACTGCCGGGCTTTTTTCCGATATCGCCCAGGTAAGCGTAATCCTCCATGTAACGCCCGAGCGGATATGCAGCGCTCACGTTCGGACCGGTTTCAATATCCTGCAACGCGGCCGAGCGATGCTGCTCCCGCGCGTCCCATGCCGGCAACGTCATCCTGCCCGTCTGCGTCAGATTATCCGTGCCGTTCCTGCCATCGCGCCGGGCGTAACCGGAAATCATCCGGCGCACACCGCTCGCGGGATTGGTCGGATTGGAATAACCATACGGCCCGTAAAGCGGATACCCGTCCTGCATCCAGCCCAGGATCGGCGAGTGCTTCGTCGGCGCGGCCGGACTTTCGTGATACGTTTTTGTCGCGTCGTCGAAATCCACATGGTCACCGAGCAGATAACGCAACGCGATGGGTTCGGAATGGTAATGATATGTCCCCCACTGTTGTTGATGCCCCAGCGCGGCATCGAATGTTACGCGCTCATTCACGTAAGCGTCCCGGTTCCAGATACGATCGCCACGCCCTATGCCCGCGCGTGGATCGGCATCCCGCCCGTTCTCGTGCGAATAAGAAAACGCGTCGCCCGCATCAAACATCCGCACGCCATCCACAAACATCCCGATTTCGCCCAGCGGATTGAAATCATCGCCCGTCTGCGCGGCAGGATGACGCGGGATGGCAAAAATAAAATGTTGGTCTGTCGGTAGATTGGGAAAGCGTCCATTAAGCCACGGCCCCATCACCTGGCTGCCCAGCCCGGTGCTGCGGACATAAATCCAATTGGCCGATGACACAATCTCCTGCACTCCGCAATACGCCGGCCGACTCTGCACATTGCGTCCGTTGCTCCACGTCGTCTCCGTACGCCCCGAAGCCTTTTCCGTATCCGTTCGATAAATCTGCGCGACCTTCCCGGAATCCGTGACGAACCACGATGAAATCTGTGGATCTGCGAACCCATTTAAAGCCAGCGCACAAGCGAAAATGGCGAGACAGACTGTTTTCATAGTGCCACCTTACGCAGAGCGACCTTAAGGGAGTATGAAGGCTGGAGCGGTCATTCTGGTCCGCGCCAGTTCCGATAGGGCTGCCTATCCGATTCTGTAGAGGTCGCGGAGTGGCCAATGCCGGTAGCCGTGGAATTCATTCCACAGTTAATACAGGAAAGCGCGAGCGTGGCGGAGCGACGGTTGAAACAGGTCCCACAATCGTTGCTGTCCAAGGCAGGGCACGTACTCCGTGTGCGGGCCGCTTCAAATTTGTTTGTCCCCCGATTTCAAATCCCAGCGTTGCCGCTACAGGCGGCAACGCTGGGTCACCCTCATCAACATACGACCGCCCTCTATAGGGCGTGCTTAACCCCCCCATTTACCCATTCTATTATTCCGCTGTTCCTGCTTTCATTAGCAACCTGGAGGCGAAATCGTAATATTATCCATGCCAGCCCCGCTCACGGATGCCGCAATCGGAAAAACAAATTCCCATTCATCGGCAGCGGAATAACGACCTGGTTCTGATTCCCCACCACGTTGACCTGGTTATTCGCATCCATCCATTGCACCGGTGGGACAAGGCTCGCTGTCTCCTGAAGTATGAAACAAGAGTCGTCGGGCGCGGGCCACGAGAGGATATAGTTACCGTTCGCCTGGACCTGGTTCAGCGTCACCTGTGGAAATGCCTGCAGTTCGTAAGCGCCGATATCGGTGCCGTCACTGCCATTGAAAACAATAATAAGAGGCACCGTGCGATTCTGACCGGCCTGATCGACCGGTTGGCCCTCGGCCATGCCCGCATCAATCGCCGGACTGCACGCAAGCGGCGCCATGGTCGGAGTCTGTCCCGCGTTGATTTGCAGCGGCCCAAGCAAAGGATTTATGGCTCCAGCGGCGATTGAACCTCTCAGGTCATGGTTCGTCCAACCTTCGCTGCCATCGAGCAGGCCGATGAGATTGTGGTCGTTGCTGGTAATCATCGCAGGAATGCTGAACGGAGTTCCGCCGACATCCGGGCCGACGGGCGTGAACCCCGAGCTGGAGAAATTCCCGCCAATGATGGAATTGCCGACGGGCAGGAACTTCATGACCGTATTGTTGTAGCACAGGCCACATCCATACGGGACCCCACCCATGCCGGTCAGGCCGTTGGCTGCGCCATCAGCGCCAGCGCCGCCAAGCCCTCCAAATCCTGGCGCGCATTCGTTCCCGCTGATGGTGCAATGAAGTACGCCGTCGCAAGTGGCGTCGGGACAGCCGGTGATAACATAGACTGCGCCACCGAGAGCTGGGCCGCCGTTTCCGCCCGGGCCACCAACTGTGGGGTTCATACTCCTGACGAAGGCATCTCCACCCAGGCCTCCAGCGCCGCCGATCGCGACATTCCCGTTGAACGTGCAGTTAATAACACTGAGAGCGCTGGAGTCGTATTCAACCTGAACAGCGCCGCCATCCGCCTCACCACCGAGCCCACCGCTGCCGCTGTCGTGGCCCTTGCCGCCCATTCCGCCGCGGCTGAAATTGTTTACAAATGTGCAACCGACCAGGAAGCAATCGCCGTCACTGGCAAGAGCGCCGCCGGACGCGGAGCCACCATTGCCGCCCGTGGCGGGATTAGACAAGGATAGTTCGTTCGTATAGGCATCGCCACCCTTCCCTCCGGTTGCGGTGCAATTGCTCATCACGCACTGCCCCAGCGTCAGCAGAGAGGGGTTTTCACTGAAAATCCCGGCACCATTGGTTGATTGACCCGGCTGTCCGAACGGATTGAGGATCGTGCCATTGGCGCCGTTGGCTCCCACGATCGTACCGGTTAACGTAAGTCCCGTGATGGATACATTCGCGCCGCCGGTAATGTGAAAGACACGGCCGGAATTGTTGAAGATCAGCATATGCATCGCGCCCGGACCTTGAATCGTGAGATCCTTGTTGATCACCAGTTCTCCCATCGTCAGTCCGATGCTAGTGAAAGGAATCGAAAACGAAACTGAATTCCCGGGTCCGGCGATGAGAGCGGCGTTGATTTGTGAACGCAACGTCCCCTTAGCTCCGTTGTCTCCCGGCGCGGTCACAGGGAAGTCCATCGCTTCCGCACGCACCGTGATGAGCAATGCAGTCAGCGTGAACACAAGGAGTAGATTGCGCTTTGCCGCCAGGAGAGTTTTCATAGGTGTGTAGTTGGTTTTGGAACCACAATGTGCCTGCGTCACAGCAAAACAAATCGACCGGGATGCTTTCAGTTTTTCGGTGAGGCTTTCTACGAAGTGATGTGCGGCTATCACTCGCGTCCGTCGGGATTTTGCGCCTGTGGCGGCAAGATGTCTATTGGCAATTATGCCACTTCTACATGGCTGGTTTACCCTTTTTGAACTTCGGATTTCCTTTAGCTTTTGAACCTCGTGTTTGAGTCGCCAATCCCATCAGCGCGACGCAGCAGTTTTTCCGATTGCAGGTTTCTCATTGAACAGGACCTCCCAGAATCTTTGGCGCTTCGACTTTCTCCCGAGCTTGCGCTGAAATTCTGCTCTTCCCCGTCACCTCCCCAATCACCCGCGTAAACACCCTCTCATACTCCTTCGCCGTTCGTTCCCATGAAAAATCCATGGTCATGCCGTTGACGCGATAATGCGTCAGCAATTCCGGCTCCGCGTAAAGCGCCAGGGCTTTGCGAATGCCTTTCGCCAGTGCGCTGCTCGAGTATTCGACAAATTTAATCCCATCGGCGAGATCCGCGTTTTCTTTCACGTCGATCACCGAATTGTCCAGCCCGCCGGTGGCGCGCACGATCGGGACCGCGCCATAATGCAGGCTGTACATCTGATTCAAACCACACGGCTCGTAACGCGAGGGCATCAGGAAAAAATCGCAGCCTGCCTCGATCCGATGCGACAATCCCTGGTCGAAACCAATCTTCGCGGCGACCTTTGTAGGATATCGCTGCTCCAGATCCTTATACGCGCTCTCGAAAGTGGCATCGCCACTGCCGAGCACCACAAACTGCATATCTGCGCTCAACATTTCTTCCAGTGCGCCAATCAGGATATCGATGCCTTTCTGATGCGCCAACCGGCTGACGCTGCCGAAGAGCGGCACGCGCTCATTCACCGGCAGTCCCAGTTCCTTTTGCAATGCGAGCTTGTTCGCAGTTTTCCCGCTCAAATTTTCAACCGAATAAGGGTGCGGCAGGTCGGGATTGTGCGTGGTGTTCCATTCCTCGTAATCCACGCCGTTGAGAATCCCCAGCAGCACGTCCTGCCGTTTGCGCAAAAGTCCGTCGAGGCCGGAGCCAAATTCCGGCGTGGTGATCTCGCGCGCGTAACGCGGGCTGACCGTTGTGAGCAGGTCCGCATAAGCGATTCCCGCCTTCAGGCAATTCACCTGCCCATAAAATTCTGCGCCGTCCGCATTAAAATAATCCCACGGCAAATTCGTGAACATGTAACGCCATGCGGGAAATACGCCCTGATACGCCAGGTTGTGAATCGTCAAAATGCTCGGCGGCGGATTTTTCCACGTGCCTGACAATGCTTCGTGCCGCATCAGTAATGGAACGAACCCCACCTGCCAATCGTGCACGTGCACGAGTTCGGGTTTCAACATCTCGCGCGCCAGATGCACCACCGCTTTGGAAAAAAAGATGAATCGCTCGTCGTTGTCCGGGTAGCCGTGCCCGTCCGGTTGAAGATAAGGCGAATGCCGGAAATAATAATCCGGTTGATCGATGAAATAGATGCGGAGATTCGGGACCGGTTCGAGCACCCAGACTTTGGCCTGAACGCTGTGCGCGCCCATCGGCAAATCGAGCTCCACGTCCACCGGCTGCAGGTCCGGAAATTTTTCACGGATGCCGGTGTAGAGCGGCGTCAGCAGGCTCACCTCGTGGCCGTCTCGCGCCAAAGACTTGGACA
>Ga0070731_10005604_pt1 | contig 10287 bp, 8 predicted proteins | sample Coa_R1_2_FD_66448 | JGI IMG/M metagenome (GOLD analysis project Ga0070731, IMG submission 66448) | Surface soil microbial communities from Centralia Pennsylvania, which are recovering from an underground coalmine fire - Coalmine... | ecosystem: Environmental > Terrestrial > Soil > Unclassified ... | reverse complement strand
CGGCCGCGAGCGCGTTCAGCCACTCGGTGGCGGCGGCCATGCCGGCGCCGACGATCGCGACCGTCGCTGCGTACCCGTGCGGCTCGTACGCGTGGACCGCGCGCGGATCATCGACGAGCTGCTCGGGGAACGCGAGCCCGGGGTGCCCGGTGGCGACGAGGACGTGGGCGAACGGCCCCTCGCCGTCGAGCTCGAAGCCGTCGTCGACCGCGGTGATCCGCTCCACGCGCCGCTGCCGGAAGCTCTGCTCCCAGCCCGAGCGTGCGCGCACGGCGTCCGCATGGCGCAGGAACAGGTCGACCGGCGGGTGGTAGCGGTTCGTCAGCGTCTCCCAGACCGGCGTCAGCCGTCGTTCGCGCAAGGCAAGCCCCGGCCAGGCCGGGGCGGCGACGTGACCCTCCGATTCGGAGCGCATCCGCCGCTGCCGGATCGACGCCGCGCGGGTTCGCCAGACTTCGGTCGGGTCGGCGTGGGTTCCGAAGACCGCGATCCCGCCCGGCTCGATGCCGCCGTGCCGCAGCGTCGCGTACGCGGCCAGCGCCGCGAGGCCGCTGCCGACGATTGCGCACCGTTCAGCCACGGCCCACAGCGTGGCACACGATCGCTACTTCACGGAGCCGGCGAGCAGGCCCTGCACGAAGTACCGCTGGAACGCGAGGAACACGGCCAGCGGGATGACGAGCGAGATGAACGAGGCGGGCGCGATGATGTCGATGCTCGTCCCGAACTCGCGCAGCTGTCCCGCGATCCACACGGTTATCGGCGTCGTGTTCTGGCCGAACGTGAGTGCCACGAGCAGGTCGTTCCACGTCCAGAGGAACTGAAAGATCGCGAGCGAGGCGATCGCGGGAAGGCCGAGCGGCAGGATCAGGCGGATGAAGATCCTGATCTCGGACGCGCCGTCGATGCGCGCCGACTCGAGGATGTCCTTGGGCAACCCGACGAAGAAGTTTCGCAGCAGGAAAATCGCGAACGGCAGCCCGAATGCCGTGTGGAAGAGCGCGATGCCGTACCACGTGTCGAAGAGGCCGAGCTTGTCGTACAGGCGGAACATGGGGATCAGCGCCATCTGCAGCGGGACGACGAGCAGTCCGATCACACCGATGAAGAGCCAGTCGCGACCCGGGAAGTCCAGCCACGCGAACGCGTAGCCGGCGAGCGCGCCGAGGATGACGACGAGCGCGGTGTTGCCGACCGCGATGTACGCCGTCGTCTTCAACGCCGTGATCAGCCCTGAGTTGTGGAAGAGCGCGTCGTAGTTCGACCAGGTGGCGAGGCTCGGCTTCGAGAAGATCTGCCACCACCCCTTCGAGGCCAGAGCAGAGGCCGGCAGGATCGACGTGATGAAGAGGCCGAAGGTCGGGACGAGCCAGAGAAGGCCGAGCGCCGCGAGCGCGATGTGCACGGGCGTCTTGACGACCGCGCGCAGGATCTTGGCCGCGACGGCGTCGCGCGGAGCGGGGAGCTCGATTGCGGGTGCAGCGGCGGCCACTAGACCTCCCTCTTGAAGCGGCGGATGTTCAGGAGCAGGACCGGGACGACGAGCAGGAAGAGGAAGACGGCGATCGCAGAGCCGACACCGAAGTTCCCGCCGCCCGAGAAGGCCGTGTAGTACATCGCGAGCGCGAGCACGTTCGCGTTCTGCTGCGTCGACTCTGGTGCGAGCGCGTAGACGATGTCGAACACCTTGAGGACGTTGATGATCATCGTCACGAACACGACGCTGAGCACGGGTGCGAGCAGCGGGACGGTGACGCGGCGGAAGACCTGCCATTCGGAGCCGCCGTCGGTCCGTGCCGCTTCGAGCACGTCGCGCGGCATCGCCGACAGGCCTGCGCCGATCACGACCATGGCGAAGCCGGCCCAGATCCAGATGTAGGCGATCAGCAGCGAGGGCGTGATCAGGCTCGGACCGAGCCAGGAGTAGCCGCCGAACGGCTTCGCGAACGTCTGCGCGCCGATCCCGGCCTTGTACGTCCCCGGCTGGAGCTTCGTGAAGTCGAACGATCCGTCCGCCTTCGACTTCGCGGACTGCACGACCTTGCCCGCGCTGTCGCGCAGCACGACGGTCACGCCCGGCAGGCCGAGCTCGCCTTTCTCCACGACGCCCGGCTTGCCGCCGCCCGGCTTGAAGTCGCGCCAGACGGTGCCGACGATCTCACCGGGCTTCGTCGGCGGCGTCACCGCCTGGACTGCGCTCTTCGGCACCTGTTCCGGAGAGATCGCGGTCAGCCCGAGCAGGGCGACGCCGCCCGGATGCGTCGGCGTCTTCAGGACCATGGCACCGCCGGGTGTGGTCTGCAGCGAAGGCGTCGACGGCGACGCCGAGGGTAAGACGCCCGCCGGGCTGATCACACCCGAGATCGTCTTCCCGAGCGCGTTGATCGCGCCTTGCCCCGGGTCCTGCTGGTACATGAGCCGCCAGGTGACCCCGGTCGCGAAGGCCGAGATCGCCATCGGCAGGAACACGGCGGTCTTGAACGCGACGGCCCAGCTCACGCGCTCGGTGAGCACTGCGAAGACGAGCCCGATGGCGGTGACGAGCGCCGGCACCACCGCGACCCAGATTGCGTTGTTCTTGATCGCGGTGGTCAGCGTCGAGGTCGTGAAGAGGTGCTTGTAGTTGTCGATTCCGACCCACGTCCCGATGAAGCCCTGCTGGCCGAAGAAGCTGCGGACGATCGTGTAGACGGCCGGGTAGACCATCCATACGCCCAGCATCAGCAGCGCGGGCGCGAGGAAGAACGCACCCGTCAGGTACCTGCCGAGCCTGCCCGGCTCGGCGGAGGGGGGCGGAGCCGCCGTGACCGGCGGCTCCGCCGTGATCCCCCCGGCGCTCAACTCGTTACTTGCCCTTCTTGTATGCCGCTGCTGCGGCCTTCTCGAGGGACGACTGGAGCCCCTTGATGTTCTTGGGGTTCTTCAGGAACTGCTGGAAGAGACCCCATTCGCCCTGGCCCGTGGTGGCGCCGAACGAGGGCGGCTGGTTGTCGGACATGTCGAACACGACCGACTTCGCCGTCAGGATCGGAGCCTCCGTGGCCCGGGTGATCGCATCCGGGTAGATGCTGGCCGGGACGTTGTGGTTGCCGGTCCCGAAGCCGCCCTGCTTCGCCCAGACCTCGGCGGCCTGCGGCGTCGCGAGGTACTTCACGAACGCCTCGATCGCGGGGTTGTCGCGGAACGTGACGAAGAGGTCGCCTGCGATCTCGACCGCGCTCGCGTCGGGCCCGGGCGTGATCGACGGCCAGGTGAAGGTGTTGAAGCCCGTCTTCGGCTTCGCCTTCGTCGAGGACGTGATGACGCCGCCCACGAAGTCGGCCTCGAACACCATTGCCGCCTTGGCGGGTGACGAGAACGCGTTGGTGACGGAGTCGTTGAACCCGTACTGCAACGCGCCGGACGTTCCGCCGTAGATGTTCGGCGTGTCGCCGATGATCTTCGCCATCGCCTTCAGCGCCGTCGTCACGGACGAATCCGTCCACTTGATCTTGTGTGCGCTGAGGGCGTCGTACTTCGCCGCACCGAACGTCCGGAGATAGATGTTCTCGAACATGTCGGTGAGCGTCCAGCCGTCGGCGCCGCCGATCGAGTACGCGGGCGTGCCCGACGCCTTGATCGTCTTTGCATCAGCGAGGAGCTTCGAGAACGTCTTCGGCGGCGTGACGCCGGCGTTCTTGAACGCCGGCACGTTGTACCAGACGACCGACTTGTTGGCCGCCTTGAAAACGAGCGCGTACAACTTGCCGTTGAACGTCCCGAGCTGCTTCCAGGCGGGGGCGAAGTACTTGCCGATCGTCGACGACGCATACGCGATCGGCTTCAGCTTGCCCTCGGTGGCGAACTGCTTGATCGTCCCGGGCTGGGCGATGTCCGCCATGTCCGGCGGATGTCCGCCGGCGACCGCCGTCGCAAGCACCGTCGGCAGGTTGTTGCCGACCGGCTTGTAGTTGACGTGAACCTTGGGATAGAGCTTCTCGAATGCGTTGATCACGTCCTGGAACTGCTTCTGTCCTGAGGACGCAGTCCAGATCCCGTCGAAGCTGATCGAGCCCGAGACGGCCGTGTTCACCTGCGCCTTCGACCCCTTCGACGTGGTGCTGGTGCTCCCGTACGCCGCTGCTGCTGCAACGGCCAGCACGACGACGACGGCGACCGCTACCACCCAGTGTCGCTTCACGCTTCATCTCCTTTCGGGGTGTCGTAGATGCCGCTCCCCTGCTCGGGATCGAAGAAATGCAGCGCGCGCGTGTCGACCACGGCTGTGATCTCCTCCCCGGGCTTCACCCGCGAGCGGGCACCGAAGCGGCCGACGACGACCGCCTCGTCCTCCTTGGCACCGATCTGGGGTCCGGTGTCCGATGCGCCGGCGTCCTTCGCCAGCTCGCGCGTCTCGTCGGTCTCGGCGTGGGCCGCCTTGATCGCGAAGTGCGCCATGATCTCGGAGCCGAGCGCCTCCCGGAGCTCGAGTCTCCCCTTCAAGATGTGATCGGACGGCGCGCCCGTTTCGAGCGCCGCGTCTTCGAGATCCTCGGGGCGGATCCCGATGATCACCTGCCTGCCGACGTAGTTCCGGAGCGCAGGCCGCTGCGAGAGCGTCTCGGCACCGAGCGCGATTGCCTGCGTGCCGATCCGGGCCCGCAGGTCGCCGTTCGCCTGTTCGATCGTCGCGTCGAGCATGTTCATCGCGGGGCTGCCGATGAACCCGCCGACGAAGAGGTTGATCGGGCGGTCGTACAGCGTCTGCGGGTCTGCGACCTGCTGCAGCTCGCCCTTCCGCATCACGGCCACGCGGTCGCCCATCGTCATCGCCTCGACCTGGTCGTGCGTCACGTAGATCGTGGTCACGCCGAGGTCGCCCTGGAGCTTGGCGATCTCGGCGCGCATCTGCACGCGCAGCTTCGCGTCGAGGTTCGAAAGCGGCTCGTCCATCAGGAACGCGGACGGCTCGCGCACGATCGCCCGACCCATGGCGACCCGCTGGCGCTGGCCGCCGGAGAGCGCCCGCGGCTTGCGCTTCAGGAACTCCTCCAGGCCGAGCAGCTTCGCCGCCTGCGTGACGCGGCGGTCGATCTCGTCTTTCGACATCTTCTTCAGGCGGAGTCCGAACGCGATGTTCTCGTAGACCGACAGATGGGGGTAGAGCGCGTAGCTCTGGAACACCATCGCGATGTCGCGGTCGCGCGCGGGAACGTGGTTGACGACGCGCTCGCCGATCTGGAGGACGCCTTCGGAGATGTCCTCGAGGCCCGCGACCATTCGCAGCGCTGTCGTCTTCCCGCACCCGGAAGGCCCGACGAGCACCATGAACTCGCCGTCCTGGATCGACAGGTCCAGGTGGTTCACGGCCCTGGTCCCGTCCGGGTAGATCTTGCTCACTCCGCCGAACGACACCTGAGCCACGGCAAGCCCCCCTTCGAGGTCGCGGGATTCGCCCCGCGATACTACGGCCTGGTAACGGGCTTACGTCAAGCGGCCAACTGCTCGCCTGCAGGCTCCGCCTGGACGGGCGGATGCGACGAGAGGCGTCGGCGGCTGATCGTCGCCGCGGCGAAGATGGTCACGCCGACCGCGCTCGCTCCCGCGACGGCGAACGCGAGCTGCGTCCCGCCGCTGTCGCAGAGCCAGCCGACGAGCAGCGCGCCGAGCGGCGCGAGCCCGTTCCACGCGTAGTAATAGAGCCCGAGCACGCGGCCGCGGATGTAATCCGGGCTCTCGAGCTGGATCGCGGCGTTCGAGTTCGCGGTGTACGACGTGAAGCAGACGCCGCACACGAACAGCAGCGCGCCGACGACGAACACGCTCTGAACCGGAGCGATCAGGAGCTCGCAGACGCCGAAGCCGGCGGCGCCGCCGAGCATCACGCGCCAGGTCGTCTTGGAGACTGCGGCCGACGTGAGCGCGCCGAGCAGAGCGCCCGCGCCGAAGCAGGCGCTGATCAGGCCGAACGTGATCGGGCTTCCGTGGAGCGTCGTCTTCGCGAGCACCGGCAGCAGGATGTTGAAGTTGAAGCTGACGGACGCGAACACGACCATCATCACGAGCACGAGCTTCACCGTCCGGTTGCGCCGCGCGTAGGCGAACCCCTCGCGCGTTCCGCGCCACACGGTGGGGCGGCGCCGGTCGGCGAGGGGGTAGAGCTCGCGGACGCGCATCGCGAGCAGACCGCCGAGCACGGCGAGGAAGCTGATCGCGTTGATCGTGAAGCACCACCCGACCCCGACGGCCGCGATCACGATGCCGGCGAGCGCGGGCCCGAAGATGCGGGCGGTGTTGAAGAGGCTCGAGTTGAGCGCGACGGCGTTCGGCAGCTCCGCACGCCCGACCATCTGAAACGTGAGGCTCTGGCGGGACGGCGTGTCGAAGACGATCGCGATCCCGGTGAGGAATGCGATCGCGTCTACCTCGCCGAGCGACGAGTGGCCGGTCAGCTCGATCGCGGCCAGGACGGCGGCGAACACCATCTGCACCGTCTGCGTCACGATCACGGTGCGCCGGTTGTCGAAGCGGTCCGTGACGACGCCGGCAAAGAGCCCGAGCAGCATGAACGGGCCGAACCGCGCGATCGAGAACGTCGCGAGCGCGAGGCCCTTCTGGTGCGGCGCGAGCTGCACCACGAGCCACGCGAGCGCGATGTTCTGCATCCACGTCCCGCAGACGGACGTGAGCTGTCCGGCGAAATAGAGGCGGTAGTTGTAGTGGCGGCGGAGGCTTGCGAAGGTGCGGCGTGACGCCAGCTTGAGCAACGTCACGCCTCGTCCGCCTCCAGCAGCTTCTCGAGCGGGGCGACGGCGGCCTCGATCGCGGCGCGCTCCACGTCAGAGAGACGCTCGAGCCGCCGGGCGAGCCAGGCGGTCCGGCGCTGGCGGACGGAGCGGAGGACCTTCTCGCCCTCGGCGGTCAGCGTCAGCCCGACGCGGCGGCGGTCGTCGCCGCCGCGGGCGCGTGCGATCAGCTTCGCGGCCTCGAGCCGCGCGAGGTGATTCGACATCGCGGGAGGTGAGACGCGCTCGCGCTCGGCGAGGCCGGAGGCGGTGATCCCGGGAACGTGCTTGATCGCCGCGAGCAGCGAGACCTGGCCGCCCGTGACCCCCAGCGAGTGGATCTCGCGACGCAGCTCCCGCGCGAGCCGCAGCAACACGGGCCGCAGCTCGTTCGCCGTCTCCCTCGCTTCTTTCACCTCGCTAACCATTAACGTCGTTAAGTATAGCGGGGCCAGGCACGTGCCAGGCACGTGCCAGGTATGTGCCTGGCCCTCCACAGGCGCTACCGTCAGCCGCGATGCCGAATCCGCTCGACCAGCTCAAGGCTCTCGGCGAGCAGCTCCGGGCCCAGATCGGCGAGGAGCTCGACATCGAGGCGCTGCGCCGGCAGGAGCCGGAGCGCCCGCTCGACGAGCTGCTCGTCGAGCTCGACTCGCTGCCGGGCCTCGACTCCGTCAAGGCGCAGGTGCGGACGCTCGTCGCCTTCCTGCGCGTCCAGGCGCGCCGCAAGGAGGCCGGCCTGCCCGAGGTCGCGACCACGCAGCACCTCGTCTTCCTCGGCAACCCGGGCACCGGCAAGACCACGGTCGCGCGGCTGCTGGCACAGATGTACCGGTCGATGGGACTGCTCCGCCGCGGCCATCTGGTCGAGGTCGACCGTGCGGGGCTGGTCGGTCAGTACGTCGGCCTCACCGCGGTCAAGACCGAGCGTGTCGTCCGCAAGGCTCTCGACGGCGTGCTCTTCATCGACGAGGCATACGCGCTCGCCCGCGACAGCGAGCGGCTCGACTTCGGCGACGAGGCGATCGAGACGCTGCTCAAGCGCATGGAGGACAACCGGCACCGCCTGGTCGTGATCGTGGCCGGCTACCCGCGGCTGATGCGCCGCTTCCTCGAATCGAACCCGGGCCTGCGGTCACGCTTCTCACGCGAGATCGACTTCCCCGACTACTCGACCGGCGAGCTCGTCGAGATCTTCGCGCGCTTCGCCGCCGACGCCGAGTACACGCTGGGCGAAAGCGTGCCGGACGCGCTCGCCGGCGTCTTCGAGCGCGCCGAGCGCAGCGAGACCTTCGGCAACGCCCGCTTCGCGCGAACGCTCTTCGAGCAGTCGCTCAACGCGCAGGCGCTACGGTTGGCCGCGGGCCCGGTCGAGCACCTCGAGCCGGCCGAGCTCATGCGGTTGACGCCGGCCGATGTCGCCGCCGGCGCGCTCGCGATCGGCGAGGAGCCGCCGGCGGCTGCGCGCACCTGGTTCCGACGCCGGTAGCGCGGTGGAGCTCGTCAACGTCTGGGACTATCAGGCCGAGGCCGAGAAGCGCCTCGACGCAGGCGCCTACGGCTACTACGCGGGCGGCGCCGGCGACGAGGTGACCCTCCGCGACAACGTCGCGGCGTTCGGCCGCTGGCAGCTGCGCCCGCGCGTGCTCGTGGACGTCGGCGGCTGCACGACCGTGACGACCGTGCTCGGCGAGCAGCTCTCCATGCCGCTGGTCGTCGCCCCGGTCGCGTTCCAGCGCGTCGCCCATCCCGACGGCGAGGTGGGGATGGCGAATGCTGCAGCCGCAGCCGGGACGGTGATGTGCCTCTCGACCATGGCGACCGCGACCCCGGCCGAGGTCGCAGCCACCGGTGCGTCCCGCTGGTTTCAGCTTTACGTCTTCCGTGACGAGGCCGTGACGCGCGAGCTGGTCGCGCAGGCACGCGACAGCGGATTCACCGCGCTCGTCCTGACGGTCGACACGCCGGTGCTCGGCCGCCGCGAGCGCGACCGCCGCACCGGTTTCACGATCCCCGAGAGCATCACGATCCCGTCGCTCGGCGGCGGCGGCCTGACGCCGGTCGAGACGTTTGCGCTCGTCTCGCCGTCGATCACCTGGCGCGACGTTGAGCACCTCGCCGCCGAGGCCGAGCTTCCCGTGCTCGTCAAGGGCGTCCTCACGGCGGAGGACGCGCGGCTCGCCTGCGAGCACGGGGCGGCCGGCATCGTCGTCTCGAATCACGGCGGCCGCCAGCTCGACGGCGTGGCGGCGACGATCGACGCGCTGCCGGAGGTCGTCGACGCGGTCGCCGGCCGCACCGAGGTGCTGCTCGACGGCGGGATCCGTCGCGGTGCCGACGTCGTCAAGGCGCTGGCTCTGGGGGCGCGGGCGGTGCTCGCCGGCCGGGCGCCGCTGTGGGGTCTCGCCGTCGCCGGCGAGCAGGGCGCGCGCGCGGTGCTCGAGCTGCTGCGCGACGAGATCCACCTCGCGCTGCAACTCGTCGGCTGCGCGTCGCCCGCCGAGGTGACGCGAGAGCACGTCGGCCGGCCCGCGTGACCGACACGGCCGTCGACGCGCCGTTCACCGGCAGGACGGCCTGGGCGCGCAACCTCGAGACTCCGCTCCGGCAGTTCCTGCGCACCGAGACCGGCAGCGCCGCGGTCCTGCTCGCGGCGACGCTCGCCGCGCTGGCCTGGGCGAACGCCGACGCCGGCTCGTACTCGTCGGCCTGGCAGACGCGGCTCGAGATCCGGATCGGCGGGTCGGTCGTCGTGCAGGACCTGCGCGGCTGGATCGACACCGGGCTGATGACCTTTTTCTTCTTCGTGGTCGGGCTCGAGGCGCGCCGCGAGTTCGACATGGGCGAGCTGCGCGAGCGCCGGCGGCTCGCGCTGCCGGTCGCGGCGGGCGTCTGCGGGATGGTCGTGCCCGTCGCGATCTTCCTCGCGTTCAACGACGGGCGCCCGAGCGCGCACGGGTGGGGTGTCGCCATGTCGACGGACACCGCGTTCGCGCTCGGTCTGCTCGCCCTCGTCGGGCCGCGGTTCCCGGACCGGCTGCGTGCGTTCATGCTCACCGTGGCGGTCGTCGACGACCTGCTCGCGCTGCTCGTGATCGCCTTCGCGTACAGCAGCCACGTCCGGGTGGATGCGCTGGCGGTCGCCGCCGCCTTCTTCGTCGCGATCCTCGCCGTCTTCGCGCTGCGCCTCAGGCAGGGCCTTATCTGCGCGCTGCTCGGGACGGGAGCCTGGGTGGCGCTACACGAGTCGGGGGTCGACCCGGTGGTGATCGGTCTCGCGCTGGGCCTGCTGACGTTCGCGTCGCCCGCGGCGCGTACCGACCTCGAGCGGGCGACCGACCTCTTCCGGCTCTTCCGCGAGCAGCCGACCCCGGAGCTCGCGCGGTCCGCCCAGATCGGCCTGGCGAGCGCGATCTCGCCGAACCTGCGGCTGCAACAGCTGTTCCATCCATGGACGAGCTACGCGATCGTGCCGCTCTTCGCGCTGGCGAACGCCGGCGTCAAGATCGACGGGCCGTTTCTC